>Ga0247778_1000380_pt1 | contig 64062 bp, 48 predicted proteins | sample UWRJL049202B5_FD_179939 | JGI IMG/M metagenome (GOLD analysis project Ga0247778, IMG submission 179939) | Plant litter microbial communities from Arlington Agricultural Research Station in Wisconsin, United States - UWRJ-L049-202B-5 | ecosystem: Environmental > Terrestrial > Plant litter >... | reverse complement strand
CGTGGGCGTAGTGACGGCCAGCCGTCTCGTACTCCACGTGGCTCACCGCGATCGTCACCGTCTTCGTCTCGTCGCGAACGATGCCGCCCTTGGCGATGTCGGAGTACTTGATCTCCTTGGCGAGACCTTTCTTCGACTGCACCTTCACCAGCGCGGCCGTCAACGTAGTCTTGCCGTGATCGATGTGACCGATCGTGCCGACGTTTACGTGCGGTTTCGTTCGTACGAACTTTTCCTTAGCCATTGCTTTCCGTCTCTCTTCTTACTGGGATGGTGACTACGGTTGGACTTCGGTTGAGCCCACCATCAGGTTTGAACTGATGACCTCGTCCTTACCAAGGACGTGCTCTACCAACTGAGCTAGGTGGGCATTGTTCCGTTCTTGCGACCGGAAGCGACGTCCCGCGATCTTGGCCGGGGGCTGCGCTTCGGCTGTGCTCCGGTGCTCACGTACAAGAGTACGCTCCGCTCCGGTGCTCGCCTCAGCTTCGCCCGCGACCAAGCTTGCGGGACGGGCAGGCTTTAGCCTGGTTCCTGCACCCGGTCGAAGTTGTTGCTGAGACGACGTGCTCGCCGTTTGGTGACGACTCGCACGAGAAACTAGTGACGACAAACGAGAAACGCGGAGAAAATTTGAGCGGGAGAACGGGCTCGAACCGTCGACCATCAGTTTGGAAAACTGAGACTCTACCAACTGAGTTACTCCCGCAGATTTGCGGGACAGGCTTAACCCACGGCGAGGGCTAAGCATTCCCGGCAGCGACCCGCGAGCGGAGCGGGTACGGTTAGAGATAGTGGAAGGTGTTGGATTCGAACCAACGTAGGCGTGAGCCGGCAGGTTTACAGCCTGCTCCCTTTGGCCGCTCGGGCAACCTTCCGAAATTTCAAAACGCGAACCAGACGACGATGATGATGACGAGAGAGACGCCAGATCCTCGTTGGAGCTAGCGAGCGGAATCGAACCGCTAACCACCTGTTTACAAAACAGGTGCTCTACCAGTTGAGCTACGCCAGCGAACGCACGCACCGATCCCGCCGTACCCGAAATGCGGGGGGGAGTGAGTAGCGACACTTGTTGAGAGGCCTGCATGAGCAACTGTGACGAGCTAGAGCGAGCTTGAGATTTTCAGGGCTCGTTACTAGAGAAGAGAGGTCGATGTTTCCGCGGCGGGAGCCCCGTGTAGCACCGATTGAGCGGAAGGCCGATCAAAGGGGGCACCCCACCCTTCCTCCGGCCCGCTGTTTGGCTGGTCGGGGATATTTTGGGCAGGGACCGAGGAGAACCGCGCTCTGGTAGCGCCAGGTGCTAGGGGTGTCAAGCATATTTCATGCCCCCTCCCCGGCAAACTTACCTACATCGGCTCTAACTGCCAAGTAACTGAAAATTCAGTCAGTGATTTCCGGCGCTTGTGTGACAATCTGGAGGTGCTTCCTAGGCGCTTTCCAGGCCTCCGCCAAGCCCGCTCCTAGAAGCACGGGGTGCTGCTGCCCCCGCTACAGCCGCCCCGCACGGGGACTTTTTGAGGCGGCGGTTCCGCTGGGGCACGGCCCGCCGCGAACGAATCTAAGGCCGCCTGCAGCTGGGCCCGGGTGTACGGCAAGCGGGCCAGGGCCTGGCGCTCCTCTTCCGTCGCCTTGGCGATGGCGTCCCGAGCCTGACGCGACTTGAGCACCCAGGGTGATTGCTCCCCGGTGCGGTCGGCCATGGCCACGGTGTGGTCGAGCATCGACTTGGCCTTGTCGAGCAGGATCGAATAGCGGAGCCGCATCGCGCCCTCGAACAGCTGGCGCCGGGCCTCCGTATCGGCGGCCTTGGGCGGGGGCACCTGCATCATCTCCTCGTGCAGTTTTTGGTACAGCTCCCCCACGCGGTAGCCGGCCATAGCAGACCAATGCGAGTCATAGGCCCGCATGGCGTCCGAGAAGGCGCCCTGCGCGTCGAGCAAGAGCTGGCAGCGTTGCTCGAGCGCGGCTCCGAAGTTCTCCGGCACGGGCACGAAATGAATGCGCTCCGCGCGCATTCGGCGTAGCTCGCCGAGCGCGAAGTAGATGGGCGCGAGTTCGGCGGGCACGCGGCCTGCCGCGTCCAAGCTCTCGCGCTCGATGATGTCACGCGCTTTGCTGATCGCGAGCTCGGCTTGGGTGTCATCATCAGCGGCTAGCCGCGACAAGGCGCGCGCGGCGAGCACCGCGAGCTGATCGAAGCTGAGCAAGTCTTTGTATTTTGCAGCCGTGCTCTCGGCGAGCTCACCCGCACGGCCGTAGTGCTCGAGGTAGGTGAGCAAGCGCAATGCGCGCACGCGCGCCACGCGATCGAGATCCGACTTGGGGAAGCGCCGCGCGACTTGCTCGTAACGCGACAAGGCCTCTTCGTGCTTGCCCGCGAGGTCGTACATCTCGGCCGACTCGAACAAAGACTTGTCGGCGAGCGGGCCATCTGGGTCGAGCTGAAACGCGCGTTCGAATGCGCTGGCCGAGGCCTCATAGTGTTTGGCTTGGCCTGCTGCGGTGGCCTGGGCGAACAGCTCGGGGATGTCCGTGGTCGAGTGCGGGGTGACCACGGTTCGGGCGAGCTCTGCGGAGGTGGCGGGCGACGCGTCGATTTTCGCCGCACTCTGCGATGGGGCAGTGCTGGCAGCTTGACCAGCGCAGGCGAGCGCAAGGCAGGCTGTGGAAAAAGTGAGCGCAATCTGCACCGCCGACAAGCGTCGGGAATGTTTGGCGTCCAGCTCGCGTTGCTGACGTCGACCTGCCCCGCCGACGCGGCCCGGAAACTTGAAGCCGCACGAAACGGAGCACTGTTTCTCAGTCATTTCGACTGAGAATACACATTTGCAACGCAGACTTTAAGCATTGACGCTCAGCACCAGATCTTTAGTCTGAGCCGGTGTCATCGACACCTGGTGGCACGAATCCAGTGCTCGAAAGAGGAGGAAGGAAATGGATCCGATGACGGACGGGCTCGTGAGAAATCTCGAACTGAAGCATCGAACATTGAATGAGCAAGTCGATCGCTTCGCGCGACGCGCTTATCTCACCCCACAGGAACAGCTGGTTTACGCCGCCATGAAGAAAGAAAAGCTGCTCACCCGCGACCTCCTCAGCCAAATGCGGAGGGGCTGAAGAACCCGGACTTCAACTGCCACTGACAACGAGAGCGTACCGACCAACGTTGGCGTCGCTCTCGTTTCATTTTGTGCGTAGAAAAATCCCAGCTCGAGCCCGGCTCGATCTCTGCCGAGCTCAGAGTGGTGTGCAGCTCTTGCCATCGCAAATCTCGCCCGTCTTGCAGTCGGCGTTGGAGCGACAACGGCCTCGTTGGGAGGGCGGGAGCGGAACGTCCGAACCCGGCGAGCTCGACCCAGCATCGACCGCGCTGTCACCGTCACCGGGTGCGGCTTTGCCATATTCGACTGCGTGCTGATCGCTGGCATCGAGCTCGGCCGCGCCGTACACGTCTTGGTTCAAGTCGCTCAGGGACTGCTCGAGGCGCTCCTGCCACGCGCCGCTCAAACTGCCCGCGTGCGCTTGGTCCGTGACCTTCGCGATCGCCAACCAATGGCGAGAATCGGCACGAAAGCCCAAGCGATAGTCGGTCATGCCACGCAAATAAGCGTAGCGCGCGCGGTCACTCGGGCTGAGCGAGTCCGTGTCCGCCTCCAAGACCCGCCACAGCGCGAGCGCTTGCTCGTACTGGTTCTCCTCGTACATCCGCTGCCCCCGGTTCAAATCCTCACGATAAGTCGCACACGCGACGGGACAGAGCGCGATCGCGAGCAGGAAAACCAGGGCCGTCCGCATGTCCCGGGAACACTAGACCAACCCGCGAGAAGGGAGAAGAAGGGGCGATCGCGCCCCCGCAGCGCACCTCGCGCGGCGGCGCTGTTCCCCGCCGAGGGCGCCGTAGGTATGATTCGCACTGCCCGAGATTTGAACGGCTCCCGGAAGGCCGCCAAGATCGCCAAGTTTACCAAGATCGCCAAGAGTTCAGAGCGGCCCGGAGCGCCGACATCACACCGCAGAACTCGAGAAAATTTGGGGTTCGCTCTTTCCGAAGCTGGACGAGATTTCAACGACGAAGGCGGCCAAATCGCGCTTGGGCATCACGTCCCTCGTGCCTCCGTCTCGATCAGCGCCGTGGCGCGTTAGCCGTCGCCTGGTGCGGAGCAGACGAGGCTGCGGAGAAAAGGAGCAGACCGAGTTCATGGGTGACGCAATCGACCCGGTAAAGCGACGATTTTCTCGGCTTTCGTCCGCTGACATGCCCGTTCTTCACGGTGATGAATCGTCGAGGTGAGCGAAACCCAAAAACCGGTCATCGTTTGATGCGGGTTCATCGCGCGTTGCTGGGAGCCGTTGGGACTTGGCGATCTTGGTAACCTTGGCGATCTTGGCGACCTTCTGGGAGCCGCACCAAGGCGCCCGCTCAGCCGGCATCTGACGACCACAGCCGGGCGCGAAGGGAATATTGGGCGCTTTGAGGTGCGATGCGGGATCACGATCGCCCCCCTTCAGAGCTCAAGGGCAGCGGCGGGAGAGAGAGGGAAGATCGTTCACGTTCACGTTCACGTGGGGAGGCTACGCGAGGCGATAGTGGAGACGATAGATGGGTAGGCCGTCGGCGATCGCGCGGTGTTCGCGGGGGCTGCGGGCGTTGTAGGGGTTTTCGGCTTCGAAGCCCGGGTGTTGGGGGACGAGGCGGGGCTCGCTGGCGATCAGGGCGGCGTATTCGGCGGCGCGGCCCTCGACGTCGGTTTGGATGAACAGGGCGCCGCCGGGGATCAGCACCCGGCAGAGTTGCGGTAAGAGCTCGGTCGTGACGACCAAGCGTTTGGCGTGGCGCTTCTTCCACCAAGGGTCCGGAAAGTGCACGAATACCGCGCGCGCGCAGGCGTCGGGGAAGCGCGGGAAGGCTTCGCGGGCGTCTTCGGCCAGCACGCGGGCACGGCCGGCGAGACCGCGTTCACGCACGCGATTGTCGACGATCGTGGCCCATTTACGGCGTATCTCCAGGCCGAGCAGGAAAACTTCGGGATCCGCGGCCAAGCGTTCGAAGACGAAGCCGCCGCGGCCAGGCCCGATTTCAATCTCGACCGGCGCGGCGCCCGCGCCGACGAGCAGCCGGGGGTCGATCAGTTCACCTTCGGGCAGCCGCGGTGCGTGTTCGTACGGGTTCGTTTTCATGCGAAAAGGTGATGCTAAGACTCGGCCGGTGTTAGCACAGGCGGATAGCCCTCGCTGGTTGCGGATCGCCAGCTCGCCGTGGGGCTTCTTGTTGGCGGGCGCGCTCTTGGCCGCGCTGGCGATTTCGCGCGTTTTGGCCGGCAATGGCGGCGCACCGGCGGTTCCGCTGGACGATAGCTACATCCATTTTCAGTTCGCGCGCTCGTTCGCAGAGGGGCAGCCCTTCGTGTACTCGCCGGGGGCCGTGCCGGTGGCCGGCGCGACCAGCTTGCTCTGGCCATTGCTGCTCGCGCTCCCGCAGTGCTTCGGGGTGCATGGCCTCGCGCTGATCCCGTATGCTTGGGGGTTGGGCTTTTTGGCGCTGGGGCTGCTCGCGTACGAGACTGCGCGCGCCGCCGAGGGCATCGTCAGCCCGCGCGTGGCTTGGCTTGCCGGCGTGCTCACGCTCGCGTTCAGCGCCAACACCTGGTTTGCCGCGAGCGGCATGGAGGTCGTGCCGCTGGGCTGGCTGTTGATGCGCTGCTGTCGGCGCGCGGCCGAGTGGCTCGAGGGCGAGCGAGAGCGCTTTTGGGAGCTGCTCCTGCTCGCGCTGCTGGCGCCCCTGATGCGCCCGGAGGGAGTGGTCGGCAGCGTGCTGATCGCGAGCGCCCTCGGCTTCGCGGGCGGCCCGCGGCGCGCGTATGCGGCGTTGTGTCTGCTTTTTCCGCTGCTGCCGCCGTTGGTCTACGTCTGGTTCACGGGCCACGCGACTCAAACCACGACGCTCGTGAAGTGGCTGCCCTTCAACCCGTATTTCGACTTCCGTACACTGTGCGCGGCCATCTTTTACAATCTGCAGGTATTCTGGTCGACGCTGCTCGATGGCCAATTGTGGAGCGCGGCATTCGTTCCCGAGCACTCCAAGTTCGTCACTTGGCTAGCGCTGCCCGCCCTGATCTTCGCCGGGCAGGCACGTGAACGGCGCGCGCGCAGCTGGCTGTTGGTCGCGCTCGGGCTCGGCATCTTGCTGCCCACGACGTACGACAGCTTTCTCTGGAATCGGCTGCGCTACTTGTGGCCGTTCGCCGGACCGTGGCTGATCGGGCTGGTCGCACTGGCCGATCAGATCGCGGACTTTTCTGGGCTTTTGTGGGCGCGCCTGAGCGCGCTGCGCTACCTGCTGAGCGCAGCCATGGGCCTCGCGCTGCTCGCCAAATTCCCGTTTGCGCTGAGCGATCTGACGGTCAGCGCCCACGCCATTTCCGCCCAGCACGTCGATTTGGGACAGTGGGCGGAGCGGGCGCTGCCCGCGAACGCGCGCATCGGCGTGAACGACACGGGCGCGATCGCCTATTTCTCGGGCCGCTCGGTGTTCGATATCGTAGGCCTGACTACGAGCGGCGAAGCGCGCTATTGGTCGGCGGGCGCGGGCTCCCGCTTCGAGCACTACGAGCGGCTACCGCGCGAGCTCCTGCCCACGGTGTTCATCGTTTACCCGGCTTGGTTCGCGTTGCCCGATCTGTTCGGGCCCTGCTTGACCGAGCGCACCATGAACGCGACCATCTTGGGTGGCACGACCATGGTCGCCTGCCGGGCCGACTACTCCCGGCTCGGCTCCGGTGAGCATCCCTCTTTGATTCAATTCTGGCCGCTGACCGCGCGTGATTCGCTCGACGTGGCGGATCTGGAGAGCGAAGCCGCCCATGGCTACGCGCTGCTGCCCGCAGCCCAAGCCGACAACGTGTTGCTGAGCAACGGCGTGCTCCTCGACGGCGCGCGCCTGCACCGAAGTCGTGAATCGTTTCGGCTCAATCTGAGCCCCGGAGGGCAGCTCGTCACGCGGCTCGGCGCCGAACAGCCACTGACCGTGAGCTTGCGCATCGGCGCACGCCCGATCGCCAGCTGGACGGTCAGCAGACCGGACTTCGAAGATCACGCGCTGAGCTTGCCCGCAGACCTGGCGGCGGGACCGGCCGAGCTGGAGATCAGCGCCGAGGGCGGAACCTTTAGCGCGCTCCACTACTGGGCTTACGACGCGGCGCAATAAGTTGCGGGCCGGCTCGGCGGAGCTTTGCTATACCGCGGGCATGGAGCAACGCGCCCTCGGTCGCACCGGGATTTCGGTTTCCGAGCTTGGGCTCGGCACCTGGGGCCTGTCCGGTGACGGCTACTCGCCGTTGCCCGAAGCCGACCAAGACGCGGTAATCGAGCGCGCGCTCGCGCTCGGCGTCACACTCTTCGATACCGCCGACAGCTACGGCAAAGGCGCGATGGAAGCGCGCCTGGGCGAGCGGCTCGCCGGGCACCCGGAAGCGGTGATCGTGACCAAGCTCGGTACCGATCGCGAAATGTCGCCCGCGCGCAAATCGTTCAAGCCAGAGTTCATCCGCGAAAGCTTCGAGCGCTCGCGGGAGCGGCTGAAGCGAGACGTGATCGACGTCGTGCTCTTGCACAATCCGTCCGAGAGCACGTTGGCCCGCGGTGAAGCCGGCGCGGTGCTGCAAGAGCTACAGAACGCGGGCCGTATTCGCGCCTGGGGCGCCAGTGTGGAGGGCATGGACAGCGCACGCATGGCTATCCATCAGGGCGTCCAGGTGTTGGAGCTCGCTTACAACTCTTTCCACAGCCGCACCCTGCAGTACCTCGACGGCGAGATCCGCAACCACGGCACCGCCATTTTGGCGCGCTCGGTGCTCGCGCACGGACTTTTGGCCGGGCAGTGGCCATTCGACAAAGAGTTCGCTCGCAACGATCACCGCTCTGAACGTTGGACGAGCGACGACTTGCGACGCAGGATTTCGCAGCTCAACGCCATCCGCCCGTGCGTCAACGGCAGCACCGTGACCAGCCTCCGCTCAGCGGCGCTGCGTTACGTGCTTTCCAACAACCTGGTCAGCTGCGCGGTGCTCGGCCCGCGCAACCCGCTACAGCTCGATCAGCTGATCCGTGAAGCCGGTCAGCACCCGTACCTGAGCCCAGAGGCGCTCGAAGCGCTACAGATCCGCTTGGACAACGTGAAGGCCTCGGCCTGATGTCGAGCGCGGGCGCCAGCGCCGGCTCTGCCAGCCTGCTCGGCACACTCGACGCGATCGCTCGCGAAGCCGCGATCTTGATTTTGCAAGTGTACGCCACCAAGTTCAACGTGGACTTCAAGGCCCCGCGCGATCCAGTCACGGAAGCCGATCGTCGAGCCAACGAGCTGATCTGCGATCGGCTGAGCCAGCAATTTCCGAACGTGCCCATCGTCGCGGAAGAAAGCGAACCCGAGACGTTTGCCGGCTACCGCAGCGCCGAGCGCATCTTTTTCGTCGACCCGCTCGACGGCACGCGTGAATTCGTCGCGCGCAACGGCGAGTTCGTGGTCATGATCGGCTATGTCGACGGCGCGCGCGCCACCGCCAGCGTGATTCACGCTCCGGTGAGCGGCATTTCCTGGCTGGGCGAGCTCGGCAACGGCGCCTACCAGGTCGAGGCCGACGGCACCCAGAAGCCAATCTTCGTCAGCGCGCTCGGCACGCTCGGCGAAGCGCGCATCGTCGGTTCGCGTTCACACCGCAATCCCGCGCTCGAGCAAGCGCTGGCCTCACTCGGCGCACGCGAATTGGTCGCCCTGGGCAGCGCAGGCCTCAAAGCTTCCGTCGTCGCGCACGGCGCCGCCGACGCCTACGTCGCGCCCCACTACGCCGGCAAACGCTGGGACGCCTGCGCCGCCGACGCCCTGATCAGCGCCGCGGGCGGCAAAGTGACCGATTCGCGCGGCGACCTGTTCGACTACCGCAGCGAACGCCTCGACAACGACCGCGGCGTGGTCGCCTCCAACGGCCTGCTGCACGACACCATCATCGAAAAACTCGAACTCGCCCGCGGCTGACGCGGTTCCGCTCCAGAGCGTGAGGGGGCGATCGCGGTATCGCATCGCACCTCACGGGGAGAAAGTTTGCACCCGGGCGAGGCTCGACGCGGTTCGACACTGGGACGATGCGGCGGACTTTGACGGCTCCCCGGGCGGTCGCCAAGATCGCCAAGGTTACCAAGTTCGCCAAGAGCCGAGGGTATACGGAGCAACGCCATCACACCCGAATACCCAGAGAAAATTCGGGGTTAGCGTTGCGCGGCACAGCGCGCATTGGGACGGCGCGGACCGGGCGCCATGCAGCTGAAGGAGGTGACGCTCTGACACGGGCACGGGGATGTCACCCATGTGCCCGGTCTAATTTGTCACCCAGGCACCCGAGCTGTACCGTCACGACGTCCGCGACGCACCCGCAAACCCCTATCTCCTCCTCTGGCGTTTTGGGGTTTTAGCGATAAAAAATCGGGGAGCGCACTTCGACGCTGCGTGCCGCTTTTACGACGAGTAGAGCGCGCCGAGCGCCCCCCCAATCTGCCTCTTCTGGCGGTCTTGGTAACCTTGGCGATCTTGGCGGCCCTTCTGGGAGCCGTTTCGAGCTCAGGCGACGCCGAGTTGTTTCAGCTTTTTGTGCAAACCCTCGCGGGTAATGCCCAGGGTTTTGGCGGCGGCGGTCTTGTTGTTACCGTGTTCGCGCAGGGCCTCGATCAAGATGTGACGTTCGACTTGGTCGACCATCTCTTTGAGGGAGCCTTTGGCGGCACCGGCGCTGAGCAGCACGGTTTCGATTTGTCGCACGCGGGGACTGAGTAATTCGGGGGTGAGGAATGCGCCGTCGTCGGCTTGGATGACCAAGCGTTGCACTTCGTTTTCCAGCTCCCGCACGTTACCGGGGAAATCGTAGGCGCTGAGGATTTCCAAGGTTTCTTGGGCAAAGCCGGGCACTGATTTGCCCATCTCGCGTGTGTAGCGAGTGAGGAAAAAAACGGCCAAGGGGGCGATGTCGGCGCGACGTTCACGCAGGGGTGGGACGCGGATTGGGAACACCTTGAGTCGGTAATAGAGATCTTCGCGAAAGCGACCGGCTTTGACCTCGACTTCGAGGTTCTTGTTGGTGGCGGCCACGATCCGCACGTTGACCTGCTTCGACTGGGTGGCGCCGAGCGGTCGGATTTCGCCTTCTTGCAGCGCTCGCAAGAGCTTGGCCTGCAGCGACAACGGCAACTCACCGAGCTCGTCCAAAAACAAAGTGCCGCCATCGGCGATCTCGAACAAACCCTTCTTCTCGTCCGTGGCGCCGGTGAACGCGCCGCGTTTGTGACCAAAGAGCTCGCTCTCCAGCAAATTCTCGGGGAACGCCGCGCAATTCTGCGCGACGAACAGCTTGTCTTTGCGCTTCGAGCGATAATGCACGCTGGAGGCAATCAGCTCTTTGCCCGTGCCGGTCTCGCCTTCGATCAGCACGCTGACGCGGGTGTCGACGACCTTGTCGAGCTGGCGCAGGAGCTCGGCCATGGCCCGGCTCTCGCCGATGATTTGCACTTCACCGCGCAGGGCGCGTTCGCGGCCGCGCAGGTATTGGTTTTCTTTTTTGAGCTCGGCGCGCGCGAGGCTCAAGCGTTGAATCAGCTCGGCGTTGGCGATGGCCAACGAGGCACTGACGGCCAAGATGCCCAACGCGTCGACGTCACGCGCCTCGAACATGGCCGGCGCGTCCCGGTTGTCGAGCTGGAGTACGCCCAGGATCGCGTCGTCTTTCCAGAGCGGCACGCCGATCGTGCTGCGGATGCTGGCGCCGAGCAACGACTCGGAGCTGAAGGTTTCACTGGGCGCGTCGGCGGCCAGCACGGCGGCCCGCTCCGAAATCACCTTGCGCACGACGCTGCGCGTGACGCGCACGGCGGCGTCCGGAGCGCGCGGCCCAGCGGGCCCGCGAACGCGCGTGACTACCGGCACGAAACCGGCGGATTTGCCGGCCGCTCCCGGGTGGCCGCTCTCGGCTTCTTGACGCAACACCACGGTGGCGTGCGTCGCGCGAGGTACGAGTAAGAGCGCCGCGTCGGCAATGCTGCTCACCACCTCGGAGACGCCCTCGTGGCTCACGACCTCACGCAGAGCCTGCACGAGCAGCTGCAAGCGGTCGTCGCCAGCGGCCGCCAAGGGCGCGCTCGTGCCAAGCTCGCTCAGCGGGCGGACCAGCGCAATTTCCAGGGTGTCGGTGTCGAGCGCGAAATCCACGCGTAGCTCGATGCCCTCCGAGTCGGAGCTGCCCAAGAGCAGGCGATCGGCGGGCATGAGTGCGATCGCGCGGCGGCCCTCGCCGAGCGCGTGTTGTTCGCCTGCGCGCAGCAGCCAGGTGCCGTTCGTGCTGCCCAGATCCTCGAGCACGAAGCCGTCGAGGCTGCTGACGATGCGCGCGTGCTCGCTGGAGATCAGCGCATCGTTCAAAACCAAATCGTTGAATGCGGCGCGCCCGATACGAACGATGTCGAGCTCCGCGTCGAATACGCGGCCGGCACTGGCGCCGGAAGCGACCTCGAGGCGGAGGCTCGACATCAGCTGGTTCGACTCAGCTGGCGCGCGATTCCAAGCGGTACATCACCTGCTTGAGCGGCGAATCACCGGCAGATTTCTCGCGATCGGGCGATTTGGCGTTCTTCTCGATGACCGCGTTCAGCTTGGCGGCCACGTCTTTCGAGCCTTTGGGCGAGAGGTGGTCGATGACGGTCGCCGAAACCGAGCGCAGGGCGGCGTTGGTCACTGAATCGATGCCCTTCACCACTTCGTCTCGGCTTTGCTCGTCGCCCAAGATGCCGATCATGTAGCCGGCCTTGATGCCCACGAACTGCTTGGCGCGGTCTTGGTTCTCGCCCTTCTGCAAGGCCGTGATGTAGCAGGGCACGCGATCGCCGCAGGCTTTGAGCAGGTTGTCGACCTGCACGAAGGCGTCTTTTTCCAGCTTGGTGCCATACTTGTCCACGGCCACCTTGACCTGGGGCAGCTGGTCCGGTTTGGCCAGCTTCAAAGCGGTGACCGTGATGGCGAGCTGCAAGGACTTCTTGTCCTCGTCGCTGCCCTTGGTCTTGGCGGCCCGCACCAACAGCCAATCCACCATCGACGAATCGAAGAACTGACCCGCGGATTCGGTCAGCGTGTCGAGTGCGCCGCCGCCATTTGGAATTTCGGCTTCGAGCGAGATCGACTCGTAGGCTTTCTTGAAGGCCTGCTTGGACTCGTCCGTGGCGGGAATTTTCGCCAGCTCGCGGGCGATCACGGCTTTGTTGCTGTCGTCGCTCTCGGCTTTGAGCGCTTCGATCATCGGCCCGATGGTGTCGGGGCGGCCAATCGTGCCCAGGATCAACGCGGCCGTGGCCACGTACGGCTTGCCCTTGGCCTCCGTGCCCGTCACTTCCTTGATGCGCCGTGCATTGTACGTTACCAAAGCTTCGTTCTTGCCCTGCAGCAGGGCGACGGCGGCGTCGGCGGCGGGCTTGCCAATCTTGACCAGGGCCAGCACCGCGGTCGACTGCACGTCGGCCTTTGCCGGATCGAGCAACACCTTGAGCAACGGCTCGACCGCCGCCGGATCGCCGATCCGGCCGAGCACCTCCGCGGAGGCCACCTGCCAGAACTGCTGATCGCGGTATGGGTCGATCAGGTCCTTGTCTTTGGCGGTCTTGGGTTGGACCATCTCCGCGTCGAGCATCTTCGAAAGCGGACCAACCCAAGCTTTGGACGGCGCGACGCGCATGGCGTCGTTCACGTCTCGATAGGCCACGCCGCCCAGCATGGTGCTTGCTTTCAGCTTCAAAAATGCAGCCAAGAGCGCGTCCGAAACCGTGGTGAGCTTGAGATCTTCGGTCGCGATCGCCGCCCACTTGAGGTCTTGATCCTCCTTGGCCGTCGCCGGGTGTTTGGCGAACTCTTCGAACGCCTTCTTGACGGCCGGTTCGATCCGCTTGTCTTTGTAGGCGGCCAGCAGCTTGATCAGCGAAACGCGGGTCTTGTCGTCGAGCGTGGCGTAGCCGTCGACGTAGGTCTTGGTCAGCGGATCGACGGTCTTGCCGATCAGGGTCTGCACGCCCTCCGACTTCAGATCGCCATTTTTAGTGACCGAGTCTTCGAAGAATTGCTCCAAGCGCTTCACGGCGCGCGCGCGCCAGGCTGGGTCGTCGAGCTTCTCCACCCAGTAGTCGGGCTGACTCTCGTCTTTGCAGCCAACGACCGTAGCAGCCACCAAGACCATCGTGGTCGTGGTTGCGGTTCCCAGGACTAGTGAGTGGATGAGCGACGCGATCGTACGCGAAGAGCGCAGCATGGAGATGCCTCCCGAGGCAGATGATGGGTGCGAATCACGGCAAGCCCGGGGGTGGCAATAAACAGCCAAAATTCCCTGGTTCCCGGTGGGTGCGGACGGTACGCTGAGCGCCTTTCCCCTGTCAACGAAGGCTCGACACCTACATTTTCACACAGTTTGGCTGTGCACTGCCGGTCGACACAATCGACGGATTTTTGCAGGCGTGGTCGTCGCCTCGGCTGGCTGGTCGCAATGCGTGCACGAGTCGACTATTGGATACCGTATTCGCGCAGGCGGCGATAAAATGTGCGCCGGGGGATACCGCTGATTTCCGCAGCCTTCACGCGGTTCCAATTGCTTTCCCGGAGCGCTTCCAAGATTCGGTCGCGCTCTTCCCGGCGGTGCTCCGACACGCCCCCTTTGCGCAGCTTGATCGTCGCGCCGCGCGGTGTGCCCTCGCGCGTGGGGCGCGCGGCGGCGGCGGTCGGACCCACGACCCAGCCGTCGGGAATGTCGAAATCGCCTGCGTCGAGCTCGACGTCTTCGCTCAGCACCCAAGCGTTGAGCAAGACGTTCTCGAGCTGGCGCACGTTGCCGGGCCAGCCGTATTGGGCGAGCCGCTGCAGGGCCTCTTTGGTCAGGCCGTTCTTCTCGCGCTTGTAACGTGCGGCAAATAAGCCCAAGAAATGATCGACCAACTGCGGGATGTCTTCGGGCCGCTCGCGCAGCGCCGGCACCCGCACCTCGACCACGTGAATGCGATAGTACAGGTCCTCGCGGAACTTTCCGGCCGCGACCATTTGCGACAGATCGCGGTTGGTCGCAAACAGCATGCGCACGTCGATCTCTTCTTCGCGGTTGCCACCGACCGGGCGCACGCGCCGCTCTTGCAACACGCGCAAGAGCCCGGCCTGCATTTTGAGCGGTGTCTCGCCGATCTCGTCGAGCAAAATAGTGCCGCCCTGGCAGTCACGAAAGAGACCCTTGCGATCGCGATCCGCGCCCGTGAAAGCGCCCTTGACGTGCCCGAACAGCTCGCTCTCCAACAAGTTCTCGGGGATCGCGCCGCAGTTCACGCCCAGGGTGCGCGCCTTGGAGCGCGCGGAAGCGTTGTGGATCGCGCGCGCCACCATTTCTTTGCCCGTTCCGCTCTCGCCCGTGATCAGCACCGGCACGTCCGTGTCTCGCACGCGGTCGATCAGCGCGTACACGCGGCGCATGGCTTCGCTCGTGCCGACCAGCCCCTGATAACCGAAGTGGCCGTACAGCGCCTCGCGTGCGTCGCGCAGTTTCTGGCGCGCGCGCTTGAGTTGCTCGGTGCGGCCGTCCAAGAGCTCACGCAAGCGCTCTTGTGCCTCTTCCAAGGCTTCATTGGCCGTGGAAAGTTGGTCGGCGCGCTGCTTGTTTTCGTTGATCAAGCGCGCGTTCTCGAGCGCAATTGCCACTTGGTCCGCGAACGCGCGCAGGGTCGGCAGCTCGCGTTCGAAGTGAGCCCCTGGACGCACGCGGGTCTCCAAGTACAACGCGCCGATCGCTTCGCCATTGGGCGCCAAGATCGGCACGCACACCACCGACTCGAGCAGCATTTGATGCACCGAGGCGAAACCTTGCATGCGCGCGTCACTCTGCGCATTCATGGTCAACACCGGTTCGCCGCTTTTGACCACCGCCTCGGCGATCGAGCGCGAGAATTCGGCGTGGGCCGCGTCCCCCGCGCGTGAACGCTGGGTGTACACGGTGAGCGCGCCCGAGGCCTGCTTGAGCAGCACGAAGCCGTGTTCAGCGCGTGAAAGCTCGACCGCATAGTCGGTCACGCGCTCCGTCAAGCGCTCCAGATCGAGCTCACCGACGAGCCGGCTATTGACCTCCAAGATGCGCGCGAGGCGCTGCTCGAGGGGCGTCGAGCTGAGCTGGGAAACGGAGGCGCTGGTGCCGGCGTGTAGGCTGGAGTTCGAACGCGGCGGCAGCGGCGCATTCTTCAAGCTATTGAAGGGCAAAAATTCGGTCGCGGCCACGCCGATTGCGGCCGGCACCGAAGCGCGCAGCGTGCGCCGCCGGCTGTCGTTCCAGTACACCTCGCGCAGGTCACGCGGCAGACGCGCGCCGATCTCTTCCAAGACCGCGAGCGCTTCTTCGCGATCGCGACGGGCGAGCAGCGGTTGCCCGCCCGCCTCTTCCAGCTCGGCCCGCGCCTCGAGCGCGCGCCAAACCCAGTCTTTTTGCGCGGCCGCACGGGCCGCGGCCAACGAGTCGTCCAGGTTGTTGCGCGCTCCGAGCTCATCGCCGAGCAAGCTCTTGAGCCGCGCCGAGGCCAACAAAGACAATGAGCGATGGACGGTCGTGCCCGCCAGGTCGGCCTCGGAGCGGCTCAGCCAACTGCGCAGCATCACCAAATCGGGACGCGGCACGCGCACGGCCGCCAACAGCCCCTCGAGCCGTGCCTCGGCTGCGTCCATGCCTCGGCCGAGGGCCTCGAACGCGCCCGCGCAGGCGTCGAATTTCTCGACGGCGGCTTCCACGTTGCCTCCGCGCAGCTCGAGCTCGGCGGACAGCCCGAGCAGCTGCGCGCACATCACCGAGGTCAGCTCTGACCGCTGCTCTTCGAGCGTCTCGATCGCGCCGCGTGCGCGGGCCAAGCGCCCCAAAAATAAATCGGTGTTGGCCAGGTTCAACAGCGCTTGCAGCGCGCTCGAGCGGCGACCCGAACGGCGACCCATGTCGACGGCGGCCTCGTAGTGCTCGATGGCGCCCGCGATGTCGCCCCGGATTTTGAGTACGCCCGCCAAATTCAGCTGAATCGTCGTCAGCGCGCCGGCATCACTGGCGCGCTCTGCGGCGCCAATCGCGCGCCGGTAATAGTCGCCTGCCTCCTCGTTGCGATCGCAGCGTTGGGCCGCGAAACCGAGCGAGGTGAGCGCGATCGCTTCCAGGCGGGCCGCGCCGCTTTCCGTGGCTTGGGCGAGCGAGAGCTCCAAGGCTTCGCGGGCCTCGTCGTGTTTGCCGAGCATCGAGAGCGCGAGCCCCCGATAGGCCAAGGCTTCGGTGGACAGCGGCGGAGCCTCGCCGAGCAGCGGCTCGAGCAGTGACAGCGCCTTCTGACAGCCGTTCAAGCTGATCTCGGTACGCGCGAGGTAGAGCGCAATCGAACAACGCTCGGCGTGCGTGGCGTCGGCTCGCTCGTTCAGCTCGTTGAGCAGCTTGGCGGCCCCGGCCACGTCGCCCAAGCCGAAGCGCAGCCGCGCGCGAGCGATCACGGTTTCGACGCGCTCGTCCCCGGTGAGCGCATCGAGCGCAGTTTTCACGTCATTGTAGCGACCGCGCTCCAAGAAGTATCGCGCGCGGGTCAGCGGATCGGAAGGTGGCACAGAGCGCGTATCGACCGAACCCAAGACGCGCTCCAGATCCTCCGCGGAAGCCACCGCATCGCTGGCAATGATCCGCACCAGCCGGCGCAGCTCACCGGGGCGACCCGCGGACACTTCGAACACTCGCTTCAGCAAGCTTTGCGTCAGCGACGGCACCGCGCCACGCAAGAGATCGATCGCCGCCTGCTCGTCGAGCGGCGGCACCGCGAAATCGAGCACCGGCTCGGGCCAGGCCGCCCCCCCCACGGTAACCAAACGCGCGCCCGCTGCGCGCGCAGCGACGAGCGTTGCCCGGCTCGACTCGCTGAGTGCGTCGGCGTCATCGACCAAGATCAACACCCCGCGCAGCTCGGGGTGCACGCCGAGCTCGGCGCTCAGACTGGAAGCGGATGACACGTCTTCGACCCACGCCAAGCTGCTGCCGAGCACGCCCAGCGACCAGGCCAAGCGGCGGAGCAGCGCCGTGCGCCCCGAACCCGGCTCGCCGACGATCCGCAGCTGCTCCCCCGGCCTGAGCGCACGCGCGCGATCGAGTAGCTGTGCAGACGTCGTTTCGATGCCCACGACCGGCCACAGCGCGACTTGCTCGGCCTCTGCCACGTTGCTCGCCGGCAGCCCCGCGGCCCGCCGGAGGGCGCTGGCAAACTCATCGACCGACGGAAAACGCTCGGCGGGTTGCGCCAAAGTGGCGCGCTCGGCGACCGCCGTGAGCTCGCGCAGCACGGCGCTGTTCAAACTCGAGCGACGACTCTCGCTCACGATTTCGGTGAGCGTGATACCCAGCGCGTACACTTCGGCACGCACCGTGAGCGGCGCGCCGCGCAGCAACTCGGGCGCGGCGTAGCGCGGGGTCAAGCCCTCGGCCTGGCTGCCGCCGTCACGAAAAGGCGCCGCCAAGCCGAGATCCACGAACGTCGTACGCCCGCTCAACTCGACCACGATGTTGGCCGGCTTGACGTCGCCGTGGAACAGCCCCGCGCGGTGCAGCACCGTCAGCTGATCGGCGGCCCGCGCCAACGCCGTCAGCGCTCGTGAGCTCGCGCCTTCGTCGATCACCTCTTCCAGGCTTTGGCCCTCGACCAGCTCGCGCACCAAGAACGCGCGCCCGCTGCGCGGCAAACGCCCGAAGCGAACCACGCGCGGCACCCCCAAGCCCTCGAGACCGGAGAGCGCCACGGCCTCGCGCACGAGCGCGGACATCTCGCGCTCGCTGGCCTCTTCGGCCAAGACTTTCAGGGCATATTTGCGCCCCGAATGGCGATCGCGAACCGCCCAGACCTCTCCCCCGCCCCCCTTGCCGAGTTGGGCGAGCGGCTCGTACCGGTTCGGTAACTCGAGCTCGGGCACCAATCCCCCTTCGCCTCAGAGCCCGTAGTCGGCGCCGAGACCGAGAAAGAAGCCGCTGGTGGCGAAGCCCACGTCGAAGCGCGCGATGAAGTTGCGATGCGGCTTGTAACGCACGCCCGTTTGCAGGGCGAGCCACGGGAAGATCACCGGCTTCGAGCCACCGTTGGCCCAGCTCGGCTCGGTGTAACCGTTGTAGTGATTGTTGTCGCTGCCGCAGTACGGCAAGTTGGTCGAGGTCGTGACGCCCGGGTTGCCCGGCGCGTTGCACTTCACGAAACCATCGCCAGTGCTCGGATCCGCGCCCATGCCGGGATACGCTTGCGTCCGGTACAGATTGCCGAACACGAAGCCAACGCCCGCGCCGAAGCCGTAGTTGATCGCGAACTGGGGCACGACCTCGTGACTCCAATTGAAGTCTGCCGTCAGGTACAAAACCTTGAGCTGGCTCTCCACGATTTCCCAGGCGTCCGGGCCGTCCGTCGAGGCTTTGAAGGCCGTGGGATCCATGCCATAGCCGGTGTACATGGCCGAAAATTCGTATTCGAAGCCATTTTTGCGGATGATGAACTCCGGGCCGACGCCGTTGGCAACGATCGTGCGGCCACCGTCGCCGAACAGGTTCATCATGAACTTGGGCACGATGATCGCGCGGTAGCGAAGGCCCACGCCGTAGTAGGTCTTGCCGGGTTGCTCGACCGGTGAGCTGCCCGCTTCGGCGTCCGCGACCAAGGTGTCTTTGTCCGCCTTGTCTTTGTCGGCGGCTTCCTTGTCCGCGCCGGCCTTGGCCGCCGCTTCCTCGTCCGCTTTCTGTTTGGCCGCCTCCTCTTCGGCAGCCTTCTGCTTGGCGGCTTCTTCTTCTTCAGCGGCTTTCTGTTTGGCGGCCTCTTCCTCGGCGGCCTTGTCCTTGGCCTCCTTCTCCTTGGCCGCGTCGGCCTTGGTCTTCTTGGGCGCGGCGTCGGCAGCGGAGGTGAGCAGCAAGGCCGAGCTTGCGAACACCGAAATAAGCACTGAGGTAAAGCGGGGGCTCATCAGATCTCTCCTTGGCACGCGAGTCGTTTGGGAAAGCGGGGGCGGTCCGGAAGTACACGAGCCGGGACCGGCGGCCCAAAGCGCGGCGATAGTGCCATGGCACAGTGCCAACTGGCAAAGCCCGCCGCGTCGCCCTGGGTTTAGAGACGATCCGAATGATCCAAGCGCGGGACAATGGCACACCCGTGTCAAACTCGCGGCTCGCTTCGCGTTTTGCCTACAGCGGCGCCCAACGTGGGCAGACCAGAATTTCCGGGGCTTCAGCCGGTCTTCTAGTACGGCGCTAGCTTTGCGCCGAAGGCGCTCGTATCCTTGATGGATGGGTCAAAACGCCGTGCTCGGAGCGAGTCTGACGGCGTGTTTCGTGCTGCTGACGGCCTGCGGGTCCAGCCACTACATCCAACGCGGCGCTGATCTGTACGGCGAGGGCCGCTACGTGGAGGCCGACGAGGTGTTTGCGCGCAGCGAGCCGCGCGTGGCGCGCGCCGCGCTCGAGCAACGAGCCGCCTACGCCGCCTACCGCGGCGCAACCTTCATCGCGCTCGGAGATCTGCCGCACGCCCAGCACTGGCTGAGCATGGCGAGCGAAATAGAACGCGCGAACCCGGGTACCCTGCGCGCCGACGACCGCGCGTTCCTCGAGGGCGCGTGGCGCGCGTACGCCAACCGTTTGCCGCCGGCGCTGCCGGTGCCCCCCGCAAACACCGCGATCGCCTCGTCCAGCCAAGTTCCCTCGCCCAACGCCGAACCGGTCCCGCCGAGCGCGCCGGCTCCGCAACGCGCGCTCGCACCGGGCTTCGTCCCGCAATCCGTCCCACAGTAGATTTTCGTGCTGATGGTCACGCGCTACGTCGCGCGTCGTCGCAGCCTTCGGCGTCGAGGCTCGCTCGCCAGCAGCCCAAGTCCGCGCGCGGCGCGCGGCGCGCGGCGCGCGGCCGAAGATTTCGAAGGCTGACGGCCGCCGCGCACGTTTTGTGATCGCCAACGGCCAGGCTATGGTCTTTGACTGTAGGGATCACAGGGCAGCCTACCCATGACGAACTCCCTCGAGCTCGCTGATCTTTTGCCGCCAGTGCTGGCGGCGCTCGCGACCGATGATCCGCGGCGCGGGCTCTCCGCCGCGCTCGAGCTGCTGGCGGCTCATGGCTTGTCTTGCCACCGGGGCGAAGGCCGCGCGCTGTGCGAGCTCGAGTATCGCGGCCGAACGCTGGCACTGAGCGCGGAGCCCGAGCTCGAGCTCCGATCGCTCGATTCGGTACGGCTCGCGCTTCAGCTCGGACTGATGCGCGCGGTGGATCGCGAAGAGCGTGAGCTCCTCGCGGAGCGCTACGAGATGCTGTCTGCGGCGTCGTTCGAAGGCATCATGATCAACGTCGACGGCGTCGTGATCGAGGCCAATCAGCGGCTCGCGGAACTGGTCGGCTACGAACCTGCCGAAATGTTGGGCAGCCAAACCATCGTGCGCTGCGTGGCGGAGGAGGACTTGGCCGCGGTCCAAAAGCGCCTGCGTGACGGCTTGGAAGGCGCGTACCTGGTCACCGCCGTGCGCAAGGACGGCACGCGTTTTCCCGCCGAGCTCTTGTCCAAGCAGGGCAAACTCGGTGAGCGTCCGGTGCGAGTGGTCGCGGTGCGGGACGTGACCGAGCGCGAGCGCGCCAACACCCTGCTGCGTGAGAGCGAGGCGCGGCTGCGTGACCTCGCGGCCGTCGCCTTCGACTATTTTGCCGTCAGTCGTGATGGCGTGATCATCGACATGGGTGGGCGCGTGGAAGAGACCATGGGTTATCGGCCCGAGCAGCTGATCGGACAGAGCCTGTTCGATCACATCGCTCCCGCGATGCGCGCGCGCACCGAACAAACCGTGCGCGGAGGCCTGATCTTTTCGTACGAGAGCGCGTTCGTCAGCGCGCAAGGCGAGGTCGTCCCGGTTCAAATCCAAGCCGTACCTTCCACGTTCGCCGGCCTGCCCGTGCGCGTCGCGGGCATTCGCGATCTGCGGCCCGTGCGCCGCTTGGAGGCCGAACGCCGGCGGTTGGAACAGCAGATCGAGCGCAGTCAGCGGCTCGACAGCCTGGGCGTGCTCACCGGCGGCATCGCCCACGATTTCAACAATCTGCTGGTCGGCATCTTGGGCAACGCGGATCTGTTGCTGATGACCCTGATCGCGGAGGACGAACGCGAGTCGGCCCTGGCGATCCGCGCCGCGGGTGAGCGGGCCGCTGATTTGACTCGCCAGATGCTGGCCTACGCGGGCCAGCGCGAACCGGCGCGCAGCGATCCGGTGGACATCGGTGAACTGCTGCGCGAGTTGAAGCAACTCCTGAACGCCACCTTGTCCAAGAAGATGGAGCTCGAGCTTTCGATCGCTTCGGGCTGCTCGGTGCGCGGCGACCGCGCCACGCTCACACAGGTGGTAATGAACCTGCTGACCAACGCCTCGGACGCGCTCGATGGGCGTCCCGGCAAAGTGCGAGTGAACGTCACGCGCTGCGAGCGGCCCGATGCCCGCTGGGACGACGCGCTGGGTGCAACCATCGCCCCCGGCGCATGGGTCTTGCTCGAAGTCAGAGACAACGGCGTGGGCATGGACGAGGGCACGCGCGACCGCGTTTTCGAACCTTTTTTCTCGACCAAAGACGCGGGGCATGGCTTGGGGCTGGCGGCCTGTCTCGGCATCGTCGCCTCGCACAAGGGCGCGATTTTGGTGGAAAGCGAACTCGGGCGAGGCAGTTGTTTTTCGGTGCTCTTGCCCGCCAGCGATCCGGAGCTGCCCGAGGCGGCCATTCGTGACACGGCGATCCCCGCGCCGTGTGCAGTGCTCGTGATCGACGACGAACAGTTGGTGCGCGCCCACCTGCGTCGAGCGCTCGAGTTGCGCGGCTACCGCGTGGAAGAAGCGGCCAGCGGTGAAGCCGGCTTGGCGCGCTTCAGCGCCAAATCGCCGGACGTGATCGTGCTCGATTTCATGATGGGAGACATGACCGGCATCGACGTCATTCGCCGAATCCGCGCGACCGGCTCACGCGTACCGATCGTGCTGTCATCGGGTTACTTGGACGCCGCATCCGAGCGCGATCTGGATCCGAGCTCGTTCCAAGCCTTTTTGCGCAAGCCCTACCGCACCGAAGATCTGCTGCTGGCCATCGAACAAGCGCGTGCCCTGCCGCCCCGCAGAGGCGCGCCTGTTTCAATCGGGCTCGAGCGATAGCTCACGGGAGCGGCGAGCCCACGGCTGCCGCGCCCGAGTTCTTGCTAGCGTAGAAGCCGTGCGTCACTCCTCGACCCGTTGTGGTCCGGGGGATCGCTCTCGCTCGCTCGACACATGAACGCGAGGCTTACGTCATCGTCGGTGTGCACGCGCAGGGCACCCTCCAGGTTGCGTTCGAGCGCCTGCTTTGCCGTCATCTCTGAATGAGAGACGAGCCAGCCAGCCATGCGCGTCAGTGCCGGCGCGAAGCGCTTCTCATGCCGATTGAAGAGACTTTCTTCCGCGCCATCGGACATCAGAGCAAAGCCGCCGATGTCCTCGAACGCGCCCGTGCGCCATTGAAAGGCCTCGGGCGCATTTTCGCTCGTCACGAAAATAGTCTCGTTCAGAAACTCACCCTTGGTAGGCGGAAACATCGTCTGGGCCATGCTCAGATTGCGGTCGAAGCTTGCAATGCGTCCATCGCCGAGCTGTCCACACACGAAGCTCGAGCCATTCGTCGCTGCGAACAAGAGCGTGGCCGACAGATCGCGCAAGTGAACGGAGCGCTGGCGGGAAAACCCAGTCAGGCGCTGGCGAAGCGCGCTGACGACGCGATCACGCGCCATGGCGACGCCCGCATCGCTAAGCACCTCGAACTCACGCCGAAGGATTGCCAACGTGCTGCTCACCGTCACGCGCGCCCCGATGTCTGCATGGCGTGCGGAGCCAGCGCCGTCCGCTAGCGCAATCGCGAGCATACTCTTCGTGCGTTTTGCGGCTGCAAAATCCTGACAAGGCTCGCCGCGCTCTACGTGGGAGGAACCGCGTACCGCGGCGGTCGCGACCTTGTACGTTCGCACGCTCAATCCCAAGAATCACTCCAGCTCTTGACGGGCGGCATTTGAACGTCGTCGCCGACGGAGGTGGCCGACACGCGCACGATGCTTTGTGAGAGCCAGCTGAAGAACTCACGAAACGCGAGCCCCTGCAAGCGAAAGGGCGCTCGTCCCGGGCTGAACGCAGCGAGTGCAGCCAGATCTGCTTGCGGCCCGATTCCGATCGGATACACCGTCAGTTTTCGGTCATTCACCAGCCGCTGCACGCGTGTCACCGCGGTGGCGATGTCGTCGGTAGGTTGGCCATCGGTCATCAGTACCAACCATGGCTGGTAGTAGTCGACGCCGGTCGTCTGATACACGCGCTTTCTGAGTTCGAGCGTGTCGAGCGCTAGTTCCACGGCGCGCCCCATCGGGGTTCGGCCACTCGCGATCAGTTCAGGGACGCGCTGCTTCTCGATGGGGCGAAAGTCCAGCAGCTGCTGCGCGGTCTCTCCGAATGTGACGACGCTGATGTCGGCGTTGTAACGGGCGCCCTTGTTCTCGAGCAGCTCGACGAAGAAACGCTTCAGACCATCTTGCAACTCGAGAATCGGAGTGCCATCCATCGAAGCGCTCGTATCGAGGCAGAGCGAGACAGGCACGCGCGGGGATGGGTTTCGAGTCAGCTCGTCTAGTTGGATTTCCAAGTCGTCCATTCGTAACTCCTCGTTGACGCTTTTAGTCTCTATTTACCGATCAGGGCCACGAACACCCCAACCGCAAGCACCAGCAGCGCGATGGCGACGAGCACGCTCAAGTCGGGACGCCGCTTCGGCCTGAAATTCGGCAGCGGCTGACTGGATCCCGAGCTCTGCCGGGGGCTCTGGGTTCGCCGCTGCGCTGAGGGTTGCCTGGAATGGGCGGGCGCCGCCCGCGAATTGCCAGGAGCAGGCCGCGACGCGGCTGGCCGCCGATGCGCGTTACGACTGGAAAGGAAGGCGTCGAGGCATTCGGAATGAATGAAGCTTTTGCCTTCGGCGAGCAGCCCTTGCAAGCGCTCGGGGTCCACCCGGCCCGCGCGATTGCAGTGACCGCAGGTTGCATCCACTTGCCGCAGCCGGGCGCGCTGCTCGCGTGTTTGCCCGCGCAACCGAATCACCTCCGTGCAGATGCTGCAGCGAAACCGATCGCCACGCGCGAGCTGCTCTTCGTGCCACACGCGCAACATTCGCGAACTGCGCACGCAACCCGGTTCACCGCACGGCACTTCGACCTGCTCTTGGTCATCGCGCAGCCATAACTCGGTCGGAAAGAGCTCGTTGCTGCTGCGGCCCGCGCGAATGCTTTGCAGATACAAAGCCAGCGCTTCCTGAAAGTCTTCGAGGTACGAATGGGCCACCCGGCGGCCGCGGCGCTTTTCGCTGTCGCGCGGCGGGACGCGGTGTCCGTCCGCGAATACCTCGATGAAGGTGTTCTTCAGGCGGGAGGGCAAGTGGCTCCAGATGAAGCGGTAGGGGCCGAACGGTTTGGCGCTGCGCTCTCCCTCCTCTTTCACGTACGGAAACTTTTGGTTACGGATGTTCTCGACGACCTCGCCTGCGCCTTGGCCAGCGTACGGCGGCTTGCCGTAGAGCAGGATCATGAAGAGCAGGGTGGCGATCGCGAAGGCCTCGTGTTCCTTGGTTCGCAGTTGCTCGACGTAGGATTTTCCGATCAGCTCGGGCGGCGTAAAATGCGGCGTTCCGACGGGGCAGGGAAATTCTTCGACCTGAAAGCTATCCGTATCCACGAGATAAACTTCGTGCTCGCTCACGACCATGAAGTTGTTCGGGTTGATGTCTCCAATCAGGACGTTGAGGGCGTGCAGCCGCTCAATCAACGTCAGCGTCGAGATCGCGAGTTGCACGAGGTGCTCGCGCTGCCAATCCGGGAACGTTTCTTCGAGCAGTGGTCGCTTGAAGACCGTCAGGTTGAAGACCTCACCACGGGCCTGAGGCATCAAGTAGCCAACGAAGTTGCCGGCCTCGTCATGAACGAGTTCGAGTGGCCAGCAAATGGTGGGCGCTGGCGCTCGCCGCGTCACCATCCGCTCGAGCTTGGCTCGACGGTCCACACTCAAGCGCTCGGCGAAGTAGATCTTACATACGGTATTGGTGAGCGAGGTGCTGAAGATGGCGCCTTCCCCGCCTTGAGCCAGGCGCTTTTCCAACCGGAGGCGGCCGCTCTTCTCGCCAACGACCGAGCTTCCTTCATCGGGTAGCGCCGGTACCGAAATCAATGCCGTGCTGCCTCGATAGACGTCTCTCGCCAACAGGAAAGCGCGTTCGCGGACGGGCCGATCCGAGCGATTCGCTGCGTCGGATTCACGAACCGGTCGGGGACCAGATTCGCCAACGGGGCGCATACGAGCCGTACCGCCGTTCGCCGGCTCCGGGCGGCGGGTGGCGTCACGCAGTGGCTCAGAATGATTTCGTGTACGGTCCGCCTCGCGCTCGCGCTCGGAGCCGTTCAACTGCTCGCGGCGAGCGCGGCGCTCTGCGGCGGCCAAGCGGGAAGGCCAGCTACCGAGCTCACCCCACGGGACCGCACCTGCCCTGCGATCGCTCACGTAGCCAACCGTCGGCAACCGGCCGTCGTCGACCAAGTAGCGCGCGTTCTCCAAGACTTGCCGAGCGAGACCGCCATCTTGGGTGATCAGCACCAGCGGCTTGCTCTTTTGGTGCTGCACGAACACCCTCAAAATCAACGGATCGGCGAACATATCGTTGCCAACTATCTCGCGCTCGTCGTGACGCAGCTCGCCGAGCCCGGCACGCAACAGACCCTCGATGACGCGGCGACCCTTGCGCGCAACTTGGGCTTTGTCTGGCGTTCGTTCGTGCTTCTGGAGCTCCGTCAGCACGCGCTTGGGCACGAGCAGACGGGCACGACCCGGGCCGAGTACGGAAGGCAACCGAGTGCCCACGAACTCGACCCCACTTTCGTCCATCAGCGTGCAGGTATCGACGAAAATGCGCGCGTCTTTGGGGATGCTCGTGGGCGGCAAGTCCGGTCCCTGGCCGATGGCCTCGTAGTCCACCGGCGGGTCGTCGATCTGCCAGGGGATGAGCCGATCTTCACGTTCGTCGATACGGAGTACGTGCAATGGCTTGGTGTACTTGACGGCCTGCATGCGGTTGGTCGCGAGCAGGGCGGCGGCGGTACGCCGGTCTTGCGTCAAGAAAGAGAGCGAATCTCGCAGCTGGTGTTGATACAGCACACGGACCAGCAGGTCGCGGGTGCCGGCGCCGACGCCCACTACTTCGTCGGACTCACCGCGCAGATCCAAGCGCTTGCGAGCCACGAACTCGTGAATGATTTCGACGGCGCGCTTGGCCGTATTCGACGTCTTGGCCTGTGCACACAAGGTGTCGTAAATGCGCTTCGGCAGGCGAAGCTTGCAGGTCGGGTAGAGTTCGAACGCGGCGAGCAGTTCTCCGGCGACGAAGCGCTGCGCACGGGCGTCGAGCAGGAAGCTCTCGTCGATGAAGACCCGGCTGAGCCGTACCAGCCGTGCGCTTTCGACCGATACGCGGGGTTGAAGCCCGCGCTCGCGCGCGGAGGTGGCCGGCGCGCCTGGCCCTTCGATAGCCGCACGCGAGCCTTGCGCCGCCGGCTCATTCACCCGCGCTTGCACGGTTCGTTCGTTGCCCGACGGAACTTCGACCGTTGCCGGCACGCGCTGCGTGGCGAGCGGGCGGACAGCTTCGCTATACAGGCCCGCCGCCCTCAATACGTCACAAGAGCGGCTGGCTCTAGCCGCACTCTCGCGGTTTCCGAACGCAACCAACTCGAGCGCCAGCTCTGCGATATTCGAAAAACGCGCCTCGCGTTCAATCTGCAAACAGCGCGAGATGACCCGATCGAGCTCGGCCGGCACTTCGCCACGCACGCTCGAGGGCGGCGGGCCCGCATAAACATAAATATTGCCGGGCACGGACCGGGTCAGCAGCTCATAGAGCACCACCCCGAGACCCCAGACGTCAGCCCGGCAGTCGGCTTCCTTGGCCGTGCCAAGCTGCTCCGGGGCCATGTAGCCCCACGTCCCCAGCGCCATGGCTTCTGCCGTGAGATCACGACTCGGATCGCCGGCTTCGCCGAGCAGCTTGGAGATGCCGAAATCCAACACCTTGATGCACGGGATTCCGAGCCGTTTCGTCAAAAATAGATTCGCAGGCTTCAGATCGCGATGCACGATGCCGAGGGAGTGTGCCTCCGCGATCGCCTCGCAAGCTTGCAACACGAAGTCGACTGCATCCGCCACCGGCACGCTGCTGCACTGTTCGATATATCGGCCTAGATCGCTGCCCTCCAAGCGTTCCAAGACCATGAACGGAACGCCGTCCGGCAATGTATCGACGTCGAAAACCCGCGCGCAGTGCTCGCTCTGGATGCGTGCCGCAGCGCGCGCTTCGCGTTCGAAGCGCGCGACCACCTTTGGCTGCAGCGCCAAGTCGGCGTGCAGCATCTTGATCGCGACCGGTTTGTCCAACTGCAGGTGATGCGCCGCAGCGACGACACCCATGCCCCCGCTGCCCAGCGGTCCATCGAGGCGGTACTTTCCGGCCAAGACATCGCCGCTGAAATACCCTGGCAGATCTGAGGTCGCCGACTGCACAGGCTTGGAAGATGCATCCGACACGTAGTGGCTCCCCGGTATCACGCACTCAAGCCTCGTCCCGACGAGGCGTCAAGCGCATCCCGGAGCGCTGCTGTTGGCGAGCATCATTTCGAATTCAGGGGACCGCTGATATAGAGAGGCGATGTCACTCAATTCGCGAGTGGTTTTTCATGAGCTGCGGGGCGGAAGCGGCGGGGGTGCGCGCTGCTGGATTTCGAGGAGCGGCGCGCATGCTGCGCTACTCACGGAAAGGCAGCCTTCGGATCGCGCAGTGCTCGAACGGGCGCTGGCGGTTCTGGACAGGGAGTCCGAGGCCATCACCGGCGAGGGAAGCGCGCTTGCTGCGCTGGGCAGCGCTCTCGAGCAGGCTTTGGGCAAAGACTTGCAGCTGCTAGGAGTGGCGCTCCTGTCGGCTACCGCCCCGAACGAGCTGAGCGCACTGGTGCGAGGTGCGTGTAGCTTGTTCGCGATAGACGCCGGCACGAATCTCGTGCGGGACCTACTCGTCGGCAAGGGCCGTCCAACCTTCGAACCGCTGACGCTACCGCTGCGGGCGGATCAACGAGTGCGCTACATCGCGGCACCCGCTGGCAGCCTCAATATCGGCGGTTTGAAACGGGAAATTGGGCGCATCGTAGAAACCGACACGCGGCGAGATTGGCTCGAGATAGCCAAAAATCTGACGCATACACCGGACTTTACCCTGTGCGTATTCCCGGTTCTGTCCGCGCTCAGTTTTCAGTCGGCGGCCTGGCCGTACGATCCATTTGCCGGTTCACAAGAAGAGCGCAGCCACGAGCGCCGTGGCTTGAGTGAGATCGCGAGCGCGCTGTTCCGCGACCCCTCCTTCCGAGGATTTCGACTTCTGCCGACGCCCGTGTTCTTCAAAGATTTCCACAGCCGCATTGCTGATGGCGTCCTAGTGAGCCCGTGGGGCGTGGCGCTGCTCGAAATTAAGGACCATCGGGGGCGAATCATTCTGCACGATCGCGAACAGCAGGGCATGGAATGCTTTTCCAACTGGCCGCGTGAGCAGACGTCCCCGCAGTTCGAGACCAACCCTGTGCACAAGATGGTTCCGCTCCTGCGGCGCATGAGCTCCCTTCCCGCACTCAAGCCGATCAGTAAGGCCTTCAACGGCTGGCTGACTCGAACGGGCGCGGTCGTATTCACGAACCCGAACGTAGAGGTCCTCGCCGCTGATGGGGCGGGCGCGCTGCGTGCGGTTACTCACTTCGGAGAGGTGGTCGTAGCGCGCCCCCGGCAACTGAGCGAGCACCTGAAGAACGTCGTACGAGCCGTTACCGGCGTGGGCATCGCCCCCCCTGTCGACGTGGCTGCGATCGAGCAGATCGTGGAGCACGTTCTCGGTCGCGGAAAGGAACAGCTCCCGCGACCGTCCCGCACCAGCATTGGTTTTTACGAGCTGATCAATGAGCCCATCGAGCAGACCCCCTACGCCACGCTCTTCGAGGGGACCGCGCGGAGTACGGGCAAGCGTGTTTGGATCCGCCGCGTCGACGCGCTCTCATTGCTGCGCGCCGATAAAGAACGGGGGGCCGCGCTCGCCGCCTTGCGCGAAAATGTGGCGCTGCAAGAGCACCTGCCGCCCGATCCGCGGCTACAGCGAGTACTCGCCACGGCCGAGCACGAACACGAGCTGTATGTCGTCGTCGAGCCGGCGGATGAACCGCGCTTATTGGAGTGGCTCGACAACGAGCCGCCGCGCGAAGCACGCGTTGCGCTCTTGAAAGGCTTATCTCAAGTCCTAGCGTTGCTGGGCGAATACGGCGTAGTGCATCGAGCCCTGGGCTCGTCCACGATTCGAGTTCGGGCGAACGCGCAACCCATACTCACCAATTTCGAACTGTGTCGCCTGGACAGCGTAGCAACGCTGCCTGCTCTCGGCCGGAATGCCCTCGACCGAGCGTACCTGGCGCCCGAAGCCGATCGACCAGGAGCTCAAATTGGTCCACCGGCAGATGTGTATAGTCTCGGGCGCATTGCCGCACTCGTTCTTTCAGGAAAGCTGCCCGGCGCGACCTATATCGAGCAAGCCAGTTGGGAGCGTGAAGCGAACGCGTTTCCCACCTTGGCCAAAGCGTGTGGGCTCCGTGACGACGGCGTGCTGCGGCGCATGCTTTCGTTCAATCCGTCGGAGCGTCCGGAGAGTTGCGCAATTTCGGAGTACGGCTGGGATTGACGCGATCCCGCTTTCTCACGGCCCTGCGTTACGCTATTGCCCGGTGTGTCTAGGGAGGCAACCCAGCGTGCTCGTGAAATGGTCGAGGGGTCAAAAGCCGAGCGCGCTGCGCGCATTCGGCCGGGCAGCGCTAGTAGCCTACTATTTCTTGGGCTGCGGGAGCTCGCAGGGCAGCGGCACGGAGACGAACGCGAGCCACGCCGGAGCAGACAACGCTAGCGAAAACGCGGGCAGCAGTGCGGACGCCGGTCACGGCAGTGAGAACGCGGGCAACGCGAGTGGGAACGCGGGCGGCGGCAAGGCAGGTCCGATCAGCGGTGACGCGGGCGACGGCAGCGCAGACGCAGGCAGTGGCGGCGATTCAACGGGCGCTGGCAGCGGTGGAACGAGCGGTAGCACTTCGAAATGGCGGCAGTTCGGGCACGAGCGGTGGCGGAGTGAAGGCCGTGACCGCGGTCGTGGGCGGCATTGCTCACACCTGTGCCCTCGTCGCCGGTAAAGTCCGCTGCTGGGGACAAAATGAGCGGGGCCAACTGGGCAACGGCACGCTCATCGACAGCTCGGTACCGGTTCAGGTCGAGGGCCTTACTTCCGGCGTCAAGGCGATCTCTGCCGGCGGCTACGACACGTGTGTGCTGGTTAACGGCGGGGTCAAATGCTGGGGATCATTTTTGAAAGTGCCGACCACGGTGGACGGCCTCTCTTCCGGCGTGACCGCGATCAGCCGGGGCCAGAGCCACACCTGTGCGCTGCTGGCTGACCAGCCACTCTGTTGGGGGCACAACAGCTACGGTCAGCTGGCAGACCCAGAAAACTATCTGGACCGAGCGACGCCGACACCAGCATTCGGTTTGTCCGGAGGCGTCTCGTTGATCGCCGCCGGCACATTGCACAGCTGCGCGTATACGGGGAGCAGCATGTGGTGTTCGGGTTCGTTCGGGCCCCCTGAAACGCACGTCGCGATTTTGGTGCCGGGCTTTACCGCTCCTGTCACCCAAATGGCTGCGGGTAGCGGGCACACCTGCGCGGTGGTGGGCGGAGCCGCCATGTGCTGGGGCCTCGATCAGTTCGGAGCGCTGGGCAACGGCGATGACCCGGCGAGCAATACGCCGGTTCTGGTAAGTGGCCTCACGACCGGGGTCAGCGCGGTCGCGACTCTCGCCGACCACGGTTGTGCGGTCGTCAATGGCGCCGCAAAATGCTGGGGCAGAAACGAAAATGGTGCACTCGGCAACGGCACCACGGCCGACAGTTCGAGCCCGGTGCAAGTGTCGGGGCTGACGAGCGGGGTCTCGGCGATCGGTTGCGGCAGCATGCACAGCTGCGCTGCCGTGGATAGCGCGGTGAAGTGCTGGGGAAGAAACGAGTTTGGACAACTGGGCAACGGCAGCCAGGTCGACAGTTCGCTGCCCGTCACGGTCGAGTTCGCGCCCTGAGCATCACTCCTTCCTTACCCAACGCGCAAAGCCGTGTAGACCGGGGATCTGATAGCTCCAAAACGCTTCGATCGCTTCGCGCAACGAGCGCGGATTGTCGCTGTGGGCGAGGATGCTGGCCAGAGTCGTGCGCGTGCTCTCGAAGATGCGGGTGAGCACGAGCCGCGCGGGCGCCGTGATTTGGACATTCGGGCCAGAGCTGCGGATCCGCTCCAGCGTGCTCTTGAGCAAGAGCGTCACGAAGCGCTCGCCGTAGTGCTCGTAAACGCTGCCTTGCGCGCGGTCGAGCAACACGACCACCGCCAGCCGATGCTCGAGCCAGAACTCGAGCATTTCGGCGCCGTAGTTGCGGTTCGCCTGGAACGGCGCCAGCGCGGACGGTTCGGCGAGCGCGCGCACGCGCAGTTCGAGCAGGCGCTCGAAACGAGCCGCGAGCTCGGGCGTGATTGCCGCTTCGAACAGCTCGGCCTTGCTCGGAAAGTAGCGATACAAACTGGCCGCGCCGAGCCCGGCCTGTTCGGCGATCGCAGACATGGTCGCACCCAGGTAGCCCTCGGCGGCGAACACTTCGAGGCCCGCGCTCAGGATGCGGGCGCGGATTTCGGGCTTCAGAACCTGCGGCATCAGCCCTGGATGATGCGCGGAAACGAATGCGGAGCCCAGCGCTCAGCCCAGGGTTGCGCCGCTTCCAGCTCGTAGGCCAAACGAAGCAACGTCTCGTCCTGGCCGACACGGCTCGCGAAATGCAGACCGACCGGCAGACCCTCCGCTGACCAGTGAAGCGGGACGGACATACCCGGGCAGCCCGCGATGTTGTGAATCGGTGTGTAACCCACGGCCCGTGCGGTCCGCAGCAAGAGCTCGTCGTATTCGACGAGCGGCGAGAGGTGGCCGAGGCGCCACGGCAGCTCACTGAGCGTCGGAGTGAGCAGCACATCGCATTCGGCAAATGCTCCCAGATAGTCGTTCGCTGCTCGCTCGAACGTCGCGCGTGCGGCGGGCAAGGCCCCCGCGCCACGCTCTAGGAAGGCGCGAACCAGCGCCCAAGTGAACGGCTCGAGCTCGTCGCGGCGCACGGCGCTGCCTCGCATCCCGCCGATCATCTCGATCATGCCTGCTAGCATCGCGCCCGCACTCGAGAAGAACGCATCGCCCAGGGCCGCGCCGTCCAGCGGGGGCGCGGCGATCATGCGCACTTCATGCCCGAGGCCCTTGCACAGCGTGACCGCTTCATCGAACGCGCACAGTACGGCCGGCTCGGGCTCGTCGCCTTGCGCGGTGCGCGTGAAAGCGGCGATGCGCAGACGCCGGGCGCCCGCTTCACGGACGTACCCGAGGGCAGGAAAAGGCCCGCCCTGGGCCTCGGTAACGGATAGAAACAGCGCGCTATCGCGGACGGAGCGCGTGACACAGTGATCGCTGACCAAGGCCATGAAATCCGACCCGCCGGGATTCGCGGCCACGCAGCGCCCGCGGCTCGGCTTGAAGCCGAACAAGCCGCACACCGAAGCCGGGATGCGGATCGAGCCCCCGCCGTCGTTCGCATGCGCGAGTGGCACGAGGCCCGCTGCCACGGCGGCCGCCCCCCCGCCGGAGGAGCCCGCGGCAGAGCGCGAGAGGTCCCAAGGATTGTGCGTCACGCCCTCTTGCAACGTCTCCGTGCTACCGAGTAGCCCCAGCTCGGAGGTCGCGCTTTTGCCCACCACCACCAGCCCGGAGCGGTCGATGCACTCGCTGAATGGCGTCGCGGGTGCTTGCAGGTTCCGCGCGAACAAGCGCGAGCCCATCCCCCAGCGCAACCCCGGGTAGGGGAAGACGTCTTTGACCAGCGTGGGCACGCCACGGAAAGGGCCTTCGCCCACTTCGGCGGCCCGCGCTCGTGCCCAATCCACACTCACCATCGAGTGGATCAGCGGCTCACAACGTTCGACCCGCGCCGCGCACGCTTCGAGCAGCTCGGCCGCGCTGAGTTCGCCGCGGGCGACCAGCTCCGCTTGTGCCACCCCATCCAGACGAGCCAAGAAGTCCAAGTCTTTTGCCGACATTTTCCTGCTCCCTACTTGAATAGCGAATAGAATAATCGCGTTTCAAGGAGACGCAACCCGGCTACCGATCCCTGCCCGCGGGACCCTTTGCCGCAACGCACTGGTGCAAGCGGGCCGCTGAGAGGCAGCCCCCAGAAGAAGGAAGGGGCGATCGCGATCCAGCCGCGCACCTCCCAGAACACTGAGTTCCCGTGTCGGGAGACTCCGCCGGGGACAAGCAAGCGGATCGGTTTGTCGCCAGTGGCGCAGATTGTGCCGCCCGCCGCGTACACTCCGCTGATTTCCTGGGCGATCGTCGCTGTGCGCTTGGCCTGCCGCTTGCTATGGCTTGGGCGTGAACGCACTCCAAAACAGGCTATCGATGGGGTTCCTGGCTGCGGCGTTGCTTGCCGCCGGTTGTGGCGGGCAGAGTGCGAGCAGCGCGCAGTCGGGTTGCGCGAGCGACTTGCCGGCGGGCTTCGCCTGCCAGCGCTCGCTGAGCGTCGAGCAAAGTCAGTGTTTGGGCGACGCGACGGGCGTCAATTCGACGCCCAACGTGCACTGGTCGACCGATGGCAAAGCGCTCCACGTGGAGGACGCGCGCTTCCGTTGCAATCAATCAGTCTGTGCTTACCTCGATGCGTCGAGCGCCGAGGCGAAGGTCTTGCTGCAACCGTGCGAAATGAAGCCGAGCACTGTCGCGCGTTGTGATTGCAGCTATGGGTTCGACGTGTCCGTGGCGCTGCCGAACACGACCAGCAGCGTCTCAATCGACCTACGCAGCGACGCTTATGGGAGCGACCCCACATCGCAAGCGCTGGGGACCCTGAACGTCGGCGGCGCCGCAAAGCTGTGCGATGGGTCGAGCGCGCTGCGCTTCGCGGCCAATAGTGGCGGGGGGAACTTGAGCGGGCTACCGCCGTTTCTGTCCGAAATCGGCTGGTCCCTGCTGCTGATCGACGGAGAGTGCCACTACTACGCGATGACCGCGCCCGTTCGCGAGATCCGAACCGGGACGCTGAGCGAGGCGGACGCGCAAAGCTTCAGTGAAGAGCTGTCCTTGGGCGCGTGGCAGGTGCGGCCTGAATCCGGCGGCTGCGCGGACGCGGGTGTGCAGAGCTTCGCGTTTGGTCCCGACCGGACGTCCATCTCGTGCGAGAGCACGCCACTCAGCCAGGCCAGCGACGCGTGGCTCGAGCGCTTGTACGAAGGGGGCAGCCCTGTGGACGGCCCCATCCGCTACTGGGTGACCGAGCCGAGCAACGAACAATGGCCCGAGAGTAACCCGGACGCGGCGCTCCCCTACCCGCTGAGCGAGGCACCAGCCGCAATCAGCGACCCATTCGAACGCGGCACCCCGCTCGTCGCTGCCGACGCCGATGCCGCCAAGCTGCGAGCGCTGCGCGCCGAATACCAAGCGACACCGCAAGGCCCGCTCTTGCCGCCGTACAGTATCCCGGTCGTGCGCAGCGCAGTCTATTACGACCTCTCGCTGCGCGACACCGTGCCGTTCGAGGTCGACGGCGCGCTCGCGATCGATGCATTCATTCAATAGACCTGCACGGGAGCGTGCGCACGAGCGAGCTGCCACGCCGCCTCACCGCCGACCCCGCCGGTAGTGAGGCACAACAGTCCTCTCTCCTCTGGCATCAATGTTGCTCAAATGAGCCGTGATGCCGATGCATCGGCGTCTTTGCAAGGAGAAAGGTCATGTTCCAACGCTCGAACCGTCGCGGCAAAATCGGCAAATGGCTCTCCGTCAGCGTGCTCGCCGCAGCGTGTCTGATCGGGGCGCCACAATCGGTGCGTGAGGCGTCCGCAGCCCCGGTCGTGGAGGTCAGAGTCGCCCCACCTGCCACGCGTGTAGAGGTCGTGCCAGCTCGACCCCCGCATCACGTCTGGACGCATGGTTACTGGGCGTGGAACGGGCACGCGCATGTCTGGGTACCCGGGCGCTACGTGGTCGAACGCCCAGGCTACGTGTGGCGTGAACACCGCTGGGAAGAGCGCGGGCGCGGCCACTGGCGCTTCCATCAAGGCGGTTGGGAGCGGCACTGAGGCGTGGTGAAAAGAAACGGTCCGCTGCGCGCGGACCGTTTCAATTCGACGCGATCGCGCCGGCTTTCGACACCGTAAAGCTGAACTCGCGCTTGGGTCCGGCGACCGTCACTTCGATGGTATCGTCGTCCACGCGCGAGAAGCTCATCGAGACGCTCTTGTCGAAGGGCGTACCGAGTGAATAGCTGCCGGCTTGCGGGAGCGGATCCGACCAGCGCGCTTGAACGCCGTCGATGGCCAACTCCCAGCTGCCGCGTGGGCCGGACCAGGTGCGCAGGCCGTCGATCTGAATGCCTTCGGCGATGCCACCGCTGAGCGGTTTCTGGGTGCGGTCGCCCGTGCCTTCGCCGGTGCGGCCGCTGGTCAGGTGCGTCCAGGTGACATCGTGCACGACGTGCCGCGTTTGGTCGCTGAAGTTCCAGGTCACGTGCGCAGTGCCGTCCAGCTCCACCACGCCGTCGGAGAGCCGAGTCCACACGTGGTCGACGACCACTTCATTCATTGCGTTTTTGCGGACGGTGATCGCGCTCGTGCCGCTGAAGGTGTGGCCGCGGTACACGCAATTGCCGGAGTGCGCGCCGTACTCGATGGTCAGCGTCGCGTTCTCCAGGGCGAGGTCGGCGCACGGGAGTTGCGAGCTCACGAAGGTCTTCAGTTCGCCGGCGGCCTGCTCGACTGCACCGCCGATGCTGAAGTTGGTGGAGATATCGACGCTTGCCGCCGCCAAGTTTTCGGCCTGTGAGGAAGCCGCCGCCTGCTGCAACGATTCTTGAGCTTCAGCGGCGGTGAGTTCGCTCTCTTTGGGGCAACCAGTGAGCAAGAACACCAGGGGCAGTGCGAGTACGGGTAGCACGCGGTTCATGGTCCGCTTCAGTGCAGTCGGCATGCCAGCTGAGACGGCCGATAAATCCCGGGTTTTAGGCCATGTATGACTACGCCCCACGAACGACTGTTCGCAGGGCGTGAACCACAGTTCTCTGTCGTCGGGGGTCACCCTGCCCCGCTGAAGTGACTTCGGCGGGGCAGCACGCCCGAGTGGATCAGCTCTTGGCGTCGCCGCGGGCGAAGATGCTCGCGACGTAGTTGAGCACGTCCGTGGCGCTGACTTCGTTGTAGCCGAAGTAGCGCATCAGGCGGCTCTTGATGATGTCGATCTTCTCCTGGGTTTCTTTGTCGACGACCGCGCTGACGAGCGTCTTCAGCTTGATGCTGTCTTTCTGATCTTCGAACAGTTTGAGCTCGAGGGCGCGGCGCAGACGATCGTTGGTTTGCCAGTCGAACTTTTTGCCCTCGACCGCTTTGGCGCCAATGAAGTTCATGATCTCGCGCCGGAAATCGTCTTTGCGGTTCTCCGGGATGTCGATCTTCTCTTCGATCGAGCGCATCAAGCGCTCATCCGGCTCTTCATCCTGACCGGTGTAGCGGTTCTTGACCTTCTCTTTGAGCGCGTAGGCCTTGATGTTGTCGATGTAGTTGGCGGCAAGCTTGCTGATCGCGTCTTCATCGGCGCTGATCGCTCGCTGCACTTCGTTCTTCACGATTTCTTCGTACTCGCGCTTCACCACGCCGATCAGGTCGCGGTAACGCTTGCGGCCGTCTTCGTTGGTGATCAGAGAGTGCTGCGTCAGGCCCTTCTCGAGCTCGTTCAAGACCATGAACGGGTTGATCGTTCCTTCCCCCACGTCGCTCACGAGAGCGTTACTGATCTTGTCCTGCACGTAGCGCGGGCTGATGCCTTCCATGCCCTCGCGCTTGGACTCTTTGCGTAGCTCCTTCACCGTGTCTTGGGTGTAGCCGGGCAGCACCTTGCCGTCGTACAGCTTCATCTTCTGGAGCGTGGCCAAGTTGTGCTTCTTGGGTTCCTCCAGCCGAGAGAGCACCGCCCACATCGACGCGACCTCGAGCGTGTGCGGAGCGATGTGACGACCGCGCACCTTCTCGTGGTTGAAGTCTTTCTCGTAGATGCGGATCTCGTCCGTCAGACGCGTGATGTAGGGCACGTCGATCTTGATCGTGCGATCGCGCAAGGCCTCCATGAACTCGTTGTTCAGCAGCCGCTTGTACTCGGCCTCGTTGGTGTGGCCGATGATCACTTCATCGATGTCCGTCTGGGCGAACTTCTTGGGCTTGATGCGGTGCTCTTGGGAGGCGCCCAGCAAGTCGTACAAGAACGCGACGTCCAACTTCAGCACTTCCACGAATTCGACGATGCCGCGGTTGGCGATGTTGAACTCACCGTCGAAATTGAAAGCGCGTGGATCGGAATCCGAGCCGTATTCGGCGATCTTCCGGTAGTTGATGTCGCCCGAGAGCTCGGTCGAATCCTGGTTCTTTTCGTCTTTGGGCTGGAAGGTGCCGATTCCGACGCGATCCTTCTCGCTCAACACCAGGCGCTTCACGCGGATGTGATTGGCGACGACCTTACCCCAGTCACCCTCGTAGCGTTTGATCAGGCCCTGAAAGATGTAACGGCTGGCCGGGTCGAGGTCGCCGTCGATTCGAACCTTGAACTTTTCGTTCGAGAGCCCAAGCTTCTTGATCGCGCTCTCACGCCATTCTTGTGGAATGAGCCGCAGCGGCTCCTCGTGCATCGGAGAGTCGAAGACATCTGCCTCGCCGCTGGCGAGGCCGGTTTCGGCCAAGTTCACCCATTTGAAGGTGTACAGGGCGCCCTCGTGGGACGTGGAGTAACGCTCCACGCCCTTCTTCAACAGGCGGGCGATCGTGGATTTGCTGGAACCGACTGGCCCGTGCAGCAAGATGACGCGGCGCTCTGGGCCATAGCCCTCGGAAGCGGCCTTGAGCACGTTCATCAAGCGCATGAGCGGGATGTCGAGACCGAACACCGCGTCCTTGCCTTCGTCCATCTCGTCGCGGAAGAAGTTGTAACGGACCAACTTCTTCTTGTTGTCGATGTACTCCTCGGTACCGTAGGAGATCACCATGTCGTAAATGCGTTGAAACGCATTGCGCGTTACCTGCGGGCGCTCGCGCACCAAGTTCAGGTACTCTTCGAAGCTGCCCTCCCAGGCCAGATCGCGATAGCGATCGTAATCTTGCATCGCCGCAATCTGGGAGACCATGCTCGTTGCGACGGAACCACTGCTTACGCTTTGTTTTTCTTCCATCGAATATCTTTCAAGACCACCTGAGTGCCGACTCTCGATTAAACCACACAAAGCACCCGCCGTCATGGGCCGCCAAAGTGCAGCTTCGGCACCACGACCCCCCTGACATTGCGCATTGCCCGCGGGTTTCGCGATTTTGGCAGGGTGCTAGGCTGGGAGCTCCCGTGACCACCGCGTCAGACTTACTCAGGCCGACATTGAGCGTCCCCGCGTCCACGCCGGTCGCGGTTTTGCCGCCGCGCTTGGATGACCCCGCGCTGTTCATCAACCGCGAGCTTTCTTGGCTGGAGTTCAACGCGCGTGTGCTGAATGAAGCCCGCGACGACCGCGTGCCGCTGTACGAGCGCCTCAAGTTCCTGGCCATCTTCGCCCAAAACCTCGACGAATTTTTCATGGTGCGCGCGGCGGGGCTGCAAGCGCAAATCTCGGGTGAGATCGAGGAGGTTCCGCCCGACGGACTGACGCCCGAGCAACAGCTGGCCGCGATCGGCCAACGCGTGCAAGAGCTCACCTCCGAGCAGTATCGGATTTGGAATCAAGGGCTGCGCAAAGAACTGCGCGCCGCGGGCGTGGCGTTGGTCAGCCCGGACGAGCTGTCGGCGAAAGACCAAGCCGCGCTGGATCTGCACTTTCAGAAGGAAATTTTCCCGGTGCTGACGCCGATCGCCATTGATCCGGTGCATCCGTTCCCGCACGTCCGCAACAAGAGCATCAATGTCGGCGTGATCTTCGAGAAGCGCGCGCATACCACCGAACCGGCGTTCGGCCTGGTGCAGGTGCCCACCATGCTGCCGCGGATGATCCGCGTGCCGGTCGACGGCACGCGGCGCGCGTTCGTGGCCCTCGAAGATTTGATTTCGCGGCATACCCGCCTGATTTTTCCGCAAATGCGCGTGATCGGCGTGTATGCCTTCCGCGTCACGCGCAACTTCGACATCGAGATCGACGACGAAGACGCCGATGATCTGCTGCTCACGCTGCAGAACGAGCTGCGCCGCCGGGAGCGCGGCCACGCGGTGCGGCTCGAGGTCAGCGGCGAAGCACCGGCCGATTCGCTACAGTGGTTGTGCCGCGAGCTCGACATCGACCCGCAGCGCGACGTGTACAAGCTGAACGGCGCGCTCTTTCTGGCCGACATGACCGAGCTCACGGCCAATGACGACCGCCGTGAGCGCCGGGACGAGCCGTTCACGCCCCAGTACGTGCCGCCATTGCGCGACTCGGACGATTTTTTCCAGACGATCCAAGAGCGCGACGTGCTCCTGCATCATCCGTACGAGTCGTTCGAGGCCGTGATCGATTTTCTGTGGCAAGCCGCGGAAGATCCCAAGGTGCTCGCGATCAAGCAGACCTTGTACCGCACCGGCGGCGAATCCCCGCTGGTGAAAGCGCTGCAGCGCGCGGCGGAGCTCGGCAAACAGGTGACCGCGTTGGTCGAGCTGAAGGCGCGCTTCGACGAAGAGAGCAACATTCAGTGGGCCCGCGCCTTGGAGCGCTCGGGCGTGAACGTGATGTATGGCCTGCTCGGCTTCAAGACGCACGCCAAGGTGCTGATGGTGATCCGCAAAGAGCGCACCGGTCTGCGACGCTACGTGCACCTGGCCACGGGTAACTACAACCAGCAAACCGCGCGCATCTACGAAGACCTCTCGCTCTTCACCGCCCGCGAAGACGTGGGCGAGGACGCCACCGCGTTCTTCAACATGCTCACGGGCTATAGCGCACCGCTCAAGTGGAACCGGCTGATCGTGTCCCCCCTCGGCTTGCACGAGTCGGTGCTGGGCATGCTCGCGCGCGAGGCCGAACACGCGCGCAGTGGCCGGCCCGCGCAAATCGTAGCCAAGATGAACTCGCTGGTCGATGCGGACGTGATCGCCGGCTTGTACGCGGCGTCACAAGCCGGCGTGCAGATCGATCTCTTGATCCGCGGCATCTGCTGCTTGCGGCCGGGCGTACCGGGCGTCAGTGACAAGATCCGCGTGCACGCCGTGATCGATCGCTACCTCGAGCACGCGCGGATATTTCACTTCAAAAATGGCGGACAAGACGAAGTCTTCTGCTCCAGCGCAGATTGGATGCCGCGCAATTTCCGGCGCCGCGTGGAGGTCATGTTCCCGATCTTGGACGAGAGCCTCAAGAAGCGCGTGATGGAAGAAGTGCTGGGCACGATGCGCTCGGATACGGCCAAGGGTTGGCTGCTCGGCCCCGACGCGGTCTATCAGCGCATCGAGGTCGAAGGCGGCGCCGTGCGCAGCCAAGCGCGCTTCATGGATTTGGCGCGCGAACGCGCTCGCGAGAGCGAAGCCATCTTGGGCCTGCAATCCAAGGGGCCCACCCTAGCCGCTTCGCGCGCGCTCGATAAGCTGCGTCGCCGGGGTAAGAAGCGCAAGCGCAAGGCGCGCCCGGAAGAATAGCGCCGCGTGCGCTATTCCGGCGTGGGGATCAGCACCAAGGGGTTCGAAGGCGACCCGTTGTGCGCCGCGCCATCGCCGACCCAGAAAAAGTAGGGCAAGGCGCACGCGCCGTCGAGGAAGGAATCGACCGAGATCGCGGTGCCCGGCTCGGTATCGAAGCTGACGCCATCGACGTCCCCGTTGGTCTCCGTGAGCAGCTGATAGCTGCGCGGATACTCCGGGTAGGGAGCCACGGAGTCCGTGCCCGACTCGAGATCCTCGGGCGCGACATTGCTGATGTTGCGGCCGTCTTCGGGGGTGATGATGATGTCCCAGGCACAGGGCGTGTTGTTCTTGAGCGTGTCGCACGTCGTGCGCAGCAGCCAGTGCCCGCCCGCGGCGTACTCGACATAGACGCCCGCCCCCTCGCCCGGCTGGGTTTCGATTCGTGCCCCCGTGTCGATCCAAGTTTGGACGGGTTCGGCGGGGCCATCGCAAACCGGAAGATCGACATTCGGGATGCGGCGCGCGTCGCCGTTGTCATAACCGCAGGCGGCCGAGGACAGGGCCAGCATCAGGCCCAGGAACAGAACGCTACGCATGAATCAGCGCCTCGCAGGAGCGTGGAACGAACGGGACGGAGCAGAGTTGGACGAAGGCGCGGAGTGGAACGAAGGCGCGGAATGAAACGAGGGAGACGAGTGAAAAGAGGGCGTAGAATACGAACGAGACGGCGCAGAGAACGAAGGCGTGCGCACCGACGGCGCAGAATAGCGCGTCGCGGGCGGGCCGTATTGGGTGGAGGGCCTCGCGAAGGTGCGTTCGGACAGGCTCGGCGCACTGCGGTTGCTGCTCCCGAGCGGCGCGGTGTACGAGGGACGACGCGCGTAAATGCTCGGATTGGCAAACGACGGCGAGCGATAGCTGCGCGTCGCAGCGGGCCGCGTGTTGGCGTAGGAGGTCGGCGAGAGCGGGCGCGAACCAGTGCTGAACGTGCGGCGTGAGGCATCAGCGCCGTAAGGTGCGGCGGGCGAGGTGCGCCCGCCTGCAAATGCCGAGCGCACCGGAACGCGGGTCATCGGCACGGCGGAGGCTGGAACACGCGCGCTCTGCAAAGACGGACCGCGCGGCGCCGTAGAATTCGCCGGCAGCACACGCGGTGAAGCAGCGACGTGTTGCACGCCGTTGCCCGAATAGTTGCGCGTGTGCGACGCGACGTCGTGCACCACGTAGCGATCGTGCACGATGTACGGGCGCACGTTGTACGCGAACGCGTAGTGACTCGGGCAAAAGACGTACGCGCTGGGCGGGTACCACCAGAGCGAGACCGCGACGCCGCCGTACCAACCCCAAGCCGGCGCCATGGGTGCCCAACCGATGTATCCGTAGTCGTCCGTGGGGACGCGCCAGGTGACCCACGCGTTCGCGTAGCGGCGACCGGCCACCCAACCCCAGCCGACGTTCGGCACCCACACCCAACGACCGTAATGGAACACCACGCCGCCGAAGGGATAGTCGCTCTGCCAGATCCAATCGTTGTCGGCGGTCAGCGCCCAGCGACCGGAGCTGACGTAGGGCGCGAAGTCAGGCCCCACCACATCACGGTTCGGAACCCAGACGGTGCCGTACTTTTCGTCGTTCACCCATGCGCCGTACGGATCCAAGGTCGAGCGAAACTCGGTGATCGCGCGGGGGTCCGTCTCGGGTACGTCATCCGGTTGCGCGGGCGGTTGCGCGGTGGGAGCCGCGGCCGGCGTGCCATACGGGACCTGCGGACGCGGAGCGGGCGGCGGAGCAGTGGGCGCGGCGCTCGGTGGCGCCGCCGGTGCGGCCGCCGGCTCGTCGAACCAGCTGTCGCCATCTTGGGCCTGGGCGGGACGGGCGCCAGCGGCGAATGCCAGACTGAGCAGCCCAACCAGCGCCACGACTCGCTTGTTCATTTGATGGATCATGCTTCTTCCTCGCCACTCGGGCAACCCGCACCGCTCCTGCAAACGCAAGCTCGGCCAGCTCAAGAGCGATCTCCGCTCAAGTGAGACGGATTAGGCCCGGCCTGCATTCCAATCAAATTGAGCGAGGTCGAGCTTTCAGTCCCCGACCTAGATTTCAGGGCTGCGGTAGTATGCTGCGCACATGCTTCCTTTTGCTGACGCCCTCCAGCGCATCATCGATTCCGCACCGCTCATGGCCAGCGAACGAGTCGAACTCGGGCTGGGGGTCGGGCGTGTTCTTGCCGAAGATTTAATGGCGCGCGCGCCGCTGCCCGGCTTCGACTACAGCGCGATGGACGGCTACGCCGTCGCGCGCAGCTCGTTTACCGGTGCAGGCCCCTGGTTGCTGCCCGTGCTCGGAGAGAGCCGCGCCGGTGCGCTCGCTGCGCCGTTGCTGGCCGGCAGCGCATGTAGAATTTTTACGGGCGCGCCCATTCCGGAAGCCGCCGACGCGGTGGTGATGCAGGAAGAAGTGACACGCGAAGGCGAGCACGCACGCTTCGCTGTGGCGCCCGTGCTGGGTGCCCACATTCGCCGGCGTGGCGAAGATCTGGCGGAAGGCGCGCTCGCGCTCGCCAAAGGCACGCGCTTGACGCCGTTTCAGATCGGCTTGGCCGCGGCCGTAGATCGCAGCGAGCTGCTCGTGGCACGGCGGCCACGCGTGACCATCCTGTGCACCGGGGAAGAACTGCGCAGTCCGGGCTCGCCCGCCACCCCGGGCCGCATCCCCGATTCGAACGGGCCGAGTCTAGCCGCGCTGGTCGCGGCGGCTGGCGCGATTCCGGTACTCGCGGCGCGCACGGGTGACACCATGGACGCGACCGAGGCCGCGCTGCGCGCGGCCCTGCGCGGCTCGGATCTGCTGCTCACGGTCGGCGGTGTCAGCGTGGGCGAGCACGATTTGGTGCGCGCCGCCTTGGCGCGCGTGGGCGCCGAGTTGGAATTTTGGAAGGTGCAAATTCGCCCCGGCAAACCGCTGGCGTTCGGGCGCCACGGCGAAACCTTGATCCTGGGCCTGCCCGGCAACCCGGTGTCTGCACAAATCACGTTCGCGCTCTTCGGCATGCCGCTCTTGCGAGCCATGCAAGGCGATCTCAAGCCGATCCCCGCCCGCGGACACGCGCGCTTGCACAGCGCACTCCGTCAAAACCCCGGACGCACCGGCTTCTATCGCGCGCAATTGTCCGGCGATCTGGCGATCACGGCCGCGAATCAAGCCTCGGGCTCGGCCGCGAGCTTGGCCCTCGCCGACGCGCTCTTGATCTTGCCCGCCGACAGCGCCGGCCTGGCCGCGGGGGACAGCGTCGAGTTGATTCGTTTGGCGGAGCTGTGAGTCGGCAGATCAGCATCGGCATCTTCGTAGGCGGCCAAGGCACACGCATGGGCGGCGTGGCCAAAGGTCTACTCTGCACGCCGGGAGGGAGCGAAACCTTGATCGAGCGCCTGCTTCGCCAATGCGCGCAAGCGGCGCCTGAAGCGGCGCTGTTCTTGGTGGGTCGAGCGGCCCCCTACGCCGCGCTGGGCTTGCCGCATTTGAACGACGATCCAAGCGGTGTCGGACCGATTGGCGGCCTGCGCGCATTGCTCTTGCGCGCGCGAGCCGACGGCAGCGAGCTTGCGCTGGCACTGGCCTGCGATCTGCCGTTCTTGGACCAAGTCGTGCTCTCCGCGCTGGTCACGCCGTTTTCCGGTACGACGCGCGTGCCATTCGTGGAACGACGCTTGCAGCCACTCGCCGCGGCGTACGCGCCAGTCGCCGCCCTGCGCGCCGTAGATCGCTCGCTCGCACTGGGCAAACACGCGCTGATGCACGCGCTCGAACAGCTCGGCCCAGAGCTCGAGCGCGTCGAATTCGACGACGCGCGAGCGCTACGCGATTGGGACACTCCGGAAGACCTGCTCCGCTGATTTTTTCGACCGGCCTTCGCGTGAAAGGGCCGCTCTTCCGGCACGAACTACCCGTTGCGGCGAGAGAGCGCGGCGACGGGTCACGGACCGTGGCGGTGGCCGTGACCATGTCCTTGGCCATGGTCGTGCTCGGCGCCCGGCTCGCAGCGCGCGTCTTCCCAGCCGACCCAATACGGACCGCTCGGACCGTGTTCGCGTTTCCAGATCGGCACGCGCGCTTTGATGCGATCGATCAGCAGGCGACAGGCTTGAAAGGCTTCCGCGCGGTGGGGGGTGCTGGCAGCGCAAACCACGGCGACGTCGCCCACGACCAGCGAGCCCACGCGGTGCAGCACGGCCAAGCGCACATCGGCAATCTCGAGCGCGATTTCCGCGCCGATGCGCGCCATTTCTTTGGCCGCCATGGACGCGTACGCTTGATATTCCAAGCGCGTGACGGGATAGCCGGCGTTCTCGCTGCGCACGGTGCCGACGAACACGGCGATGCCGCCTGCTTCAGGGCGAGTCACGGCCGCGACCGCTTCGGCGACCGACAGCTCCGTTTCGCGGATCTCGAACACGCTCATCGCGTGAAATCCCCCGAACGCCCGCCGCTCTTGGTCACCAGCCGAGTAGGGCCGATTTGCATGGCGCGATCGATGCCCTTCAACATGTCGTACACGGTCAGCGCGGCGACCGATACCGCGGTGAGCGCTTCCATCTCCACGCCGGTACGGTCGAAGGCTTCCACGGTGGCGCGCACGGCGATCGCGGAGGCGGCGTCTTCGAGCTCGAGCGCGAGCTCGAGCTTGGTGAGCGCGAGCGGATGACACAGTGGGATCAGCTCGGCCGTGCGCTTGGCAGCCATGATACCGGCCAAGCGCGCGGTCCCCAGCACGTCCCCCTTGGGCACGTTGGCGGCCTTCACGCGCGCGAACGCCTCCGCGTTCATCGTGATCCGTGATTCAGCGACTGCGTGGCGCAGTGAGGCCGTTTTCTGGGCGACGTCGACCATGCGCGCGCCACCCGCTGGCCCGAGGTGTGTGGAGAGCGCGCTGTGCCCGACGATCTCGGCGTAGGCCGTGTCGAGCCGCTCAGGGTTACCGCGGCCCGCGACCTTGACCAGCGCGTAGCGATCCAGCGGCGAGAGCGCGTTCCAAAGCGCCTGTGAAACTGGGCGCGTGCTGCCCAGCGCGCCCGAAAGCTCCGCGGGCACCGCCGACATATCGAGGTCCAGACTGCGCTCGATGCGCGTCACGGGTTGGCTGCCGAGCGCGGCTTCGACCCGAGCCACGTCGACGGCGGGGCCGCTGCCCAATTCCACGATCCGCCGGCGCGCCTCGAGCGGTAAGGCGCGCCAGGCTTCGAGCGACAGTTTGAGGCCGGCCACGTCGAGCGCTCGGCGCGCGGCCAGCGGCAGCAGCTCGAGCGTGGCATCTACGCCGTCGAACGAATAGAGCTTCACCCGGCGACGATAGCAGGTGTTCGGACGTGCAGGCGCTCGGAAAGCGGCAAACCGCAGGCAGACCGCGCTCGTCGATGCTATGAAAGCCAGGCATGAACCCGGTCAGCGATCAGCTCGGCAGGCCGCTCACGGATCTGCGGGTGAGTGTCACGGATCGCTGCAATTTTCGCTGCCGTTATTGCATGCCGCGGGAGCATTTCGATCACGAGCACCGCTACCTGCCGCGCGCGGAGATCCTGAGTTTCGAGGAGATTGCGCGCGTCACGGCGGCGCTGGTGCCGCTCGGCTTGCGCAAAGTGCGCTTGACGGGCGGGGAGCCGCTGCTGCGCAGCGAGCTGCACAAACTGGTGGCGCTGCTGCGCCAGCAGCAAGAGCTCGAAATCGCGCTCACCACCAACGGCTCGCTCTTGGCCAAGCACGCCCGTGCCTTGCACGACGCGGGCCTGCATCGCCTCACGGTGAGTTTGGATTCGCTCGCGCCGGACGTGTTCGCGCGCATGACCGACTCCGATCTGGCGGTTACGGACGTGCTTTCGGGCATCGAAGCGGCGCACGCGGTGGGCTTCGGACCGATCAAGATCAACGCGGTCGTGCGCCGCGGCGTGAACGACCACACGATCGTCGAGCTCGCTCGTCATTTCAAAGGCAGCGGCGATATCGTGCGCTTCATCGAATACATGGACGTGGGGCTGACCAACGGTTGGCGCATGGATCAGGTGTTCAGCGGTCGCGAAATCGTGGCCCGGATTGGCGCGGAGTTGCCTCTCGAAGCCACGCAAGCCAACTACGCGGGCGAGGTCGCCAAGCGCTACCGCTACCTGGACGGCGGCGGTGAAATTGGCGTGATCACCAGCGTGACACAACCGTTTTGCGGCGACTGCGGGCGGCTACGCCTGAGTGCGGACGGCCAGATTTTCGGCTGCTTGTTTGCCCGCGTCGGCGCTGATTTGCGCACGCTACTCCGAAGCTCGAGCGACGAGGCAGAGCTCCGCGAAAAGTTGCAAGCCTTTTGGCTGGCCCGCGGCGATCGCTATTCGGAGCTGCGCTCGCTCGGCGCGCGCAGCCTACCGCGCCTGGAAATGTCGTATCTCGGTGGCTAGGTGAGCTCGTGGCAACGCTGGCTTGGCTTTGGTTTCTCGCAGCGCTAGCGGCCGCATCGCCCGCGAACGAGCGCTTTCTGCCGCTGGAAGTGGCGGATTTTTCGCCGGCCCTGGTGCGTCTGCCCGGGGGCCGCGAGCAAGCGCCCGTGCTCGTCGTCACGCACGGCGCCGGTGGCACAGCGGACGCGCACTGCCAATTGTGGTCGCGCATCGTGGCCGAGCGCGCGATCTTGCTCTGCTTACGCGGCCGCGCGCGTGGTCCGAACCCCGCGGACGGCGAGTACTATCCGGATCATCGCAGCTTGGAGCGCGAAACCTTCGCCGCGCTCTCGGCGCTGCGAGCGCGCTACGCCGATCGCATCGCCGCAGGCGGCGTGTACTACGCCGGCTTCTCCCAGGGCGCGACCATGGGCTCGCTGATGCTGGTCGAACACGCCGCCGAAGTGAAACGCTTGGTGCTCGTGGAGGGCGGCGTCAAAGACTGGAGCGTGGCCCGCGCGCGCGCATTTCGGGAACGTGGGGGAGAGCGCGTGCTCTTCGTCTGCGGCCAAAAAGAGTGCGCGAACGCCGCCCGCAAATCCGCCTATTGGTTCAAGCTCGCGGGTGTCCCCGCGCAGCTCGAGTACGTGGCCGGCGCTGGCCATAGCCACGACGCACGCGTCGAAGCGCGCATGGTCGCCGCCCTGCCTTGGCTCACCGCGAGCGATTCGCGTTGGGCGCCGTGAGCCTTGCCAGCCGCTAGCGCGCGTAGAGCCAGACGATTGGCACGCCGTCGTAGGCCCTGATCGCGGCGGGCGCGTCATGCCCGTACTCGAGCCAAGTTTGGTACTCCACGCGCCGCATGTGGGGCTCGAAATGAAACAGCGCCAGGTCACTCGCGGGGATCGACAAGCCGCCGCGCAAATCGGAGCGAACGCGCTGGTCGGAGCGCAGCATTTCCCAACTCGAGAGCGCCGTATCGTGCACGAATACGCGCGCGCGTTCGGGCGCGCGCAGGTTGATCTCGCCCTGCATGGCGCCCGTGGTGTAGCCCCAAAAAGAGCGATTGAGCCCGAGGCTCGCCGCTCCCGGGGCCCCGCCCACGAGCGGCGTATAAAAGCTGAGGCCCCATGGCGTGGAGTGCAGGGTCATGCACAGCGGGCCGAGCAATACCGTCAGCGCCAGCACGGGGGGCGTCACGATTGCCCAGGATTTTCCTGGCAATAGCTGCGCAATGCGCGAGGCCGCAAAAGCAAAACCACGCCCGGCGAACAGGCACAAGAACGGATAGGCGGTCATCCAGTGCTTGGTGCCGCCGAAAATCGGCGTCGCAGTCGACCACCACGGCGCGTAACACATCGACAAACACAAGAGCCACAAGAGCGGGGTAGACGGCAGCGGGCGCCGCCAGACACACAAGCCGATTCCGACCGCGAACAGCAACAGGGTCACGCTCGGCACGGTGGCCAGCGTCATCACCCAGGCGTACAGCCGCGGCATGGGCGGCTTCCAGTAGGTTTGGCCCAGAAAGGCCATGTTGTAGTACTCGTGCTGCAAGTGGAAGTTGGCGTAGTCGCGTAGCCGCGGCACGGTGTCGTGCCAAATCCAAGGCCAACTGGCGTAAAACACCAGTGGTGACAGCACCAGCATCGCGAGGAATGCGTGCGGCACGGGCCAACGCCCGGCACGCATCTCCCGCAGCGCTCGTTTGCCCCGAGTGAGCAAGAAGTGCAGCCCAAACGCGCCGGGTAGCAGCCAGGCATTGTGCTTCGTATCGAGCAAGAGCCCGTAAATGATGCCGGTCGCAACGGCCCAGCCCAGGCTCCCGGCCAGCGAACGCGCGAACGCATAGCTCGTGAGCAGCAGCATGGCCGTGACGGGCATGTCGAAACAGGCCAAGTGCGAGTGATAAAAGACGCGCGGCATCAGCGCCAAAGACAGCGCGCCCACGACGCCCGCTGAGCGCCCCGATTCACGCGCGCCCCACAGGTACGTCACGACCACCCCGAGCGTGCTGACCAGCATGCCGGGAAAGCGGTAGGCCGTACCCGGCTCGCGAAACAGCTGCCAGCCCGTGAACAAGTAGCGATGCGAGAGCGCGAACAGCGACTTCATCAGCGCCGGGTGCTCGTGGTTCGGGGCCCAATAGCGATCGATGGTCGCGGGCGCCACGGCCTGCGTGAAGTCGGTCCGGAGCAGCTCGAACCAAGCCTCGTAGCTGCGCGCAGCCTGGAAATAGAAGCCTTCGTCGCGGGCGTAGCCGAGGTCGTGGACCGTCGAAAGCAGCAGCGCAAGGTAAGCGATAGCCAAGACCACGCTCACGGCCAAGTCCCAGCGATCGTGCGGACGCGCTTCGGTCATCGGCTAACGGAGAACGCGGGTCCGGATCGGCATGGCGCTGAGCAGCCTGCCACAGCGCCCGAAAAAACGGTACGCTGCAAACTCCGATGAACGAGGCTGAGCGGCGGCTCTTGCGCCTGTGCCAGGCCAGCGCGGTTTTGGCCAGCGTCGGCTTTGCGCTGGCCGCCTTTTGGGAGCTCGGCGACAGCTTCGGCGCGGGACACTTCGCCGCCGCCAGCGCCGTGTGCACCGCGGGCGAGAATATGTGGCAGTGGGGCGTCGCGGGGCCGGTCGTGCACGCCTTGGGTCAGCCGCCCGCGCCCAGCGATTTTTATTGTCATCACCCCTGGGGTATATTTTGGGTCAGCGCCCTGTTCATGAAGCTGTTCGGGCATCATGCCTGGGCCTGCCGCCTACCGGCGGCCTTGCAGAGCGCGCTGACCGTCCCCGCGCTGTATTTCACCGCTCGGGCACTGTGGAGTCCGCTCGCGGGTGCGGTGGCCGCACTCAGCTTTGCGGTCGTGCCGATCGCGCTCAGCTTCTCGGACTTCAACAGCCTCGAGGTGCCGGCGATCTTCGGTACGATCTTGGCCATCTGGGGCTACGCACGCTTTCGTCGAAGCTATCGCGTTCGCGACGCCGCGCTGTCGCTGGTTGGTTTGATTTACGGCATTTGCGCGGATTGGCCGGTGGTCGTGTTCGGCGCCGGCATGCTGGGTGCGATTTTCGTGAGCGTGTTTCTGCTCTGGCGTTGGACCGCGCCCGCCGACCGGCGGCGCACCGCCACGTTCTGGGCAATCGGGCTCTCGTTGTGCGCGTTGGCCGTGGGCGCGCACCTGTATGCTTTCGCAGCGCTCGGACAACTGAATGAATGGATCGATCAGGGCGGCCGACGCTCGGCGGGTGTCCACACCCCGCTCGCGCTGGTGCTGGCCGCGCGTAAGTTCTGGATCGAGGTTTCTTTTACGGGTCTGGCCATCGCGCTCGGTAAGTTCGCATTGCCGGTGCTCGGTCTGCGTTTGCTGATACGCCGCAACGAACTCGAAGCGCTGCCCTTGGCGGTGTTCGCGATGGCCTTGTTCCAGTACGTCGTGTTCAAGCAGGGCGCGGACGTACACATTTTCTGGCCCCACTACTTCGCGCTGTACTTTGCGCTGGCTGCCGCAGCCCTGGCGCAAAGTGCGCTCGACTTGCTGGGCTTGGCCGCGCGACGCTTTCCGCGAGTGCTGAAGTTCCATCCCGCGTACGGCATCTTCGCGCTCTTTGCACTGCTGCCACTCGCGATTTTGCCGGACGGCCTGCGTGCTCTCGGCTACGCGCATCGCTCGGGCGGTCGCTTCAACGAAAGTGGGCGACTGATCAAGCCGGACAAAGACAAAGTCGCCGCTCTGGAGTGGCTCAGCCAGCGGTGGGCGCCGAACGCCGGCGTCACGCTGCACTCGGGCATGCGTCAATCGCTGTGGGTCGATTGGTCTCTGCGCCGGCCAGTGAGCACGCTGGCGCACCTGCCGAACGGCGCCGTGACCCCACGCGACCGCTACTACGTTGCCGATCTGCGATTCATGAGCGGCGCGGAGCAAGACACCCTGGCCGCGAATTTTTCGTCGACCGCGCTCGGGCCATTTTTGGCCATCGATCGTGCAGCGCCCGCGGGCCAGCTGCACGCGTTCGCCATTCAACGCGTCGAACCGTCGGTGCTCGAAGCGTATTGGGTCTCCGGCAGTCACGCCTTGCGAGAGATCAGCCCTGACCCGTTCCTGACTTGGGAACTGAGAGATCGCTTCGGGCTCAGCCCCAACCCCACACCGACGACGCTACCGAAGAGCTTCGAAGAGCTTCGAATTGCACACAATATCGCGGTCTCTCGCGGCGACGCGGCAAGCGCGTCGAGGTGGCTCGCGGCGCTGCTCACGGGCTGCGATCGAAGCCACGCGCTCGGCTTCGGCGGCGGTCATACCCTGCTCGGCACACGCCTCGAACGCGGGCACTCGCCGGTGTTCAGCGTCTATGTGCGCGCCGCAGGCGCCGATGCGCGTGAACCTGAACTCGTCATGCACTCGCGAATCACCGAATCAGCGGCGGGCTCGCTGGTCGACCCTGACCCCACCCTCGCCGAAGTGGGCATGCCCTTCACCATTCCCGCCAGTCGCTGGAAATCGGGCTACGTTTATTCCTCGGTCACGGAGCTCATTCGTCGCATCGGCAAAGAGCGCTGGACGGGCAGATTCCGAGAGCACGACGGCACGCTCGCCCAGAGCTCAGCGGAGTTCGCGTTGCTGACGTTGGAGTGACGGCACGGATCATCGATCGCTGAGTCAACCGCTACGCTTTCGCGATTGCACGGGCCAGCTCGTCGAAGCGAGCAGCAACGAGCTCAGGGCGCACTTCAGGCCCGTTGCGGAGCGGGCAGATTTCACAGCGATTGCTGGCGAAGACTAACGCGCCGCGAACGTTGGCGGCGCGAGCGGCGAGGACGTCCGCGCTCGAATCACCGATCATCCAGGTGCGCTGTGGATCGAAGCCCGCGTGGTCCATGGCGGCCAAGAGCAAGCCGGGCTTGGGCTTGCGACAGTTGCACTCGCCGACCAAGCTCGCGTCGCCACCGGGGCCCCCCTCTGGATGGTGCATGCAGACCTCGACCGTGGCAATCTCGATGCCTTCGGCCCGCAGTGTGTCCAAGAGCGCGCGATTGGTGCGCTCGACGGCAGCCTGCGAGATCTGCCCCTTGGCGGGCCCCGGTTGATTGCTGGCGATCGCCAATCCGTAGCCGGCGGCCGACAGCAACTTCAAGCCCTCGATCACGCCCGGCAATAGGCGCAGTTGACTCGGGTGGAAGGCGACCGAAACGGTGCCGGTTTCGTCGTCGCGGAAGACGTCGATCAGGGTGCCGTCGCGATCCAGGATCACGCCGGGGCGAAGTGGGCTGTTTGGCGCGCTGGTCAGGGACAAATCGCCCCGAACTTAGCTCGATCCAGCGGGCTCGTCGACTTCAATGACCCGAATGCGCCAGCGCGGCCAGCGCCTGCCAATAGCTGAGCAGGGTCCAGCTGATTACGGTCAGGCCAACGGTCAACAGCAGGGTGCGCACTCGACGCATCAGCTTCAGGTGCTTGGGCGAATGGACTTCGGCCAAGCCGAGTAGCCAAGCCACGCTCTGCTCGGCGGCGGGGCGAAGCTTCTCGACCTCACTCGCGTCGAGCGCATCGACGGCGAGAGCCTCGTCCGTGGCGAAGGCAGGGCGCGCCAGCGCCAACTCGGGCGGAGCCTCCGCTGATTCCGGCAGTTGGTCGAAGCGCTCCCAAGCGACCTTGGCCGAGCTGGCCGGCGGCAACGCGGCCGGCTCTCCGACTTCGATCGCGCACAGCGCGAAGAAGGCGGCCTCGCGCAGCAAACCGAGCGCAACGGTCTGCGTCTCACGATCGCGCAGCTCGAGCGCCACCGAGTAACGGGCGCGTGAGGCCCTCACCCAAGGACGCATGCGTGCACGCGCACTGTCGGTCAGCACGCGCGCGCGGCGCGAAGCGCGGCGCAGCAAAATCGGCTCCAGTAGCGGACTGTCGAGCAAGCTCATGTGCGGAGCGGGCATCGATTGTTAAAGATAGCGCGCTTACCGGAGCAGGCGAGTGGTTCAGAGGCCAGCTTCGTGCGCACACCGGCCTACAAATGGTACGAGTTGGGCATCGGTTTCGTTCCGGTCCTTGTCCCGTTCCGCTCGCTCCGCCCCATTTTGCATCACCGCACATGACTCAGGATTTCCGTCCGGAAGACATAGCTACAGTGCAACGCGCACTCATCAGCTTGGATGCCGTGCTTCTGCTCGCGGCCTGCTTGCTCTCGCTATTGGCATGGCTTCGTTGGGCGCCAGCGGGCCCAGTGGCGCAGGCGCGGGTCGTCAGCCGCGGGCGCACGCTCGCCGTGGCCGGAGCGTGGGCGCTCGGGCTGGGCGGCGCGAGCGCGGCTTGCTTTCGCTGGCTTGGCAGCCAACATTTCCCGCAGAACGTCGAGACCCTGACGCTCGAGTTCGCGCAACGCACCCTGCTCGTGGCGTGCGCGGTGATGCTTTGCCTGGCGCTTGCCTTGCGCCTGCTCGGCGCGCGTGCGCCCCGCTGGTTCCGCTTGGCCGCCGAGCTGTTGCTCGTCCCCTGCGCGTATGCGATCGGCCTGTCTATCATTCACTTGGCGCTGCCGCTCACCGACCTGGAGAGTTGGAATGGTTTTCAACGCGCCGCCTTCTACTCGGCGGCGGTGTTCGCGCTGCCGATCGCCTTGATTCCTGGCTTCTATCGCGCGCGGGGCTTCGCGTTGGTGATGGGCATCCTGCTCTTGATCGTCTTTGGCGATCTGATCTACCTCCGTTATTTCGGCAACATTTTGCCGGTGCTCGCGATCGGAGGCGGAGGGCAGCTGTGGGACGTGCGTGACATCATCTTCAAGTACACGCGCGGCCGCGACGCATGGCTGCTCTTGGTGTTCGTGGTCAGCGTAGCGCTGCCCTTCGTGTGGCCAAAGCCGAACAAGGCCGATGCGCCGCTCGCCCTGCGTGGCGCGCTGGATCTCTTGATGGTGTGCACCAGCCTGGCGTTTTTGCTACCGATCCCCGGGCTGGTGCAACGCTGGATGGACAGCGATCGCTCTTGGCGCGTGCTGAATGGCACGGACGCGGTGCAAGACTCGGGCATCGTGGTCGCTCACATCAAGGAGATCGCTCGCTCGATTCGGGACGCGCGCCAGCACGGCAGCATCAGCGACGAAGAGTTCGCGAAGGTGCGCAAGTACCATGAGGCGCGCGCCGAGCTGCCCACCGACGACCCGGATTTTGGCCTCGCGCGCGGCACGAATCTGCTGCTTTTGCAGGTAGAGGGCATGCAGAAATGGGTCATCGGCACGCGCGATCGCGGGCAAGAGGTGACGCCGTTTCTGAATCGGCTCCACGATCGCGCCTGGTTCTTCGATCGGCTGTACGACGAAACGGGGGACTCTTCGACTTCTGACTGTGAGTACATGGTGCTGAACTCGCAATTTCCGATCCCGCAGGGCTCGGTGGCGTTTCGACGCGACGAGAACCACTTCGTCACCTTGCTGCATAGCTTCAAAGAGGCGGGGTATACGACCTTCGCCGGGCATGCCTACGCCGCTGGGATGTGGAACCGCGCCGTGCTCTATCCGCGCTACGGCTTCGACCAAACCGCCTTCCGCGACGAAATCGGGGACGGTCCGAAGCTCGGTTGGGGCATGGGCGACAAATTGTTCTTCGAGCGTGTAATGCCGCGCATCGCGCGCTTGCAAAAGCCGTTCGTGAGCATGCTGATCACACTCACCTCGCACAGCCCGTATGGCTACGTGCCGGCCGCTGAGCGCAGATTGCAGCTCGGCCCGATCGAGGGCTCCGACTTCGGCGGCTACCTGCACTCGATGCGTTACAACGACGAAGCCATCGAGCAGCTGTTTGGGCAGCTCGAAAAGAACGGCCTATTGCCGAACACGACCGTGGTCATCTATGGCGATCACGATTCGCGGATGCGGTTTTCGTCGCGGTTGATGACCGAGACCGATCTCAGCCCCGAGACGCAACGGCGGCTCGCGATTCGCGACTACACGACCAAGCAGATCCCGCTCTTGATCGTGCTGCCCGAGCGTTTACAAGCCGCGCCGCGGATCGTGCAGACGCTGGGCGGCCAAGTCGACATCGGCGCCACCCTATTGCACCTCTACGGATTGAAGCAGCCGCGCTCGTTCATCGGTCAACCCCTGGTGCCCGAACGCAGCGGCCACGCTTCACGCATCGACGGCTCCGGCGTAGACGAACAGCACATCTACATCGCACCCGGCGGAGGCCGCTGCGAGTCTTTCCCGGACTTCCAACGCCTGGACCGCAACGCGTGCGCGGATCTGAGCCGCCGCACACAGGAAGAGCTCAACCTGAGTTGGGACGTCACGCTCCTGGACTTGGCGGGCAAACTGGCCGGCAAAGTCCCCGAAAAAGCAGCCGCTACCCGCTGAGACGAGCGGCGGGCCCAGGCAGACGCGCGCGCGAAGACGTATGCGGCGGGAACGGTGCGGCCTGTGAGGTGCGATGCGGGATTGCGAGCGCCCCCTCCCCCGGGGCTTCAGTTCCCTTGCACCATGAGCAGGCCCTGGGTGGGTGCGGTCTCTGCGTCGTCCGCGTTTTTGCCCACGAGGATCGTGTACTCGCCGACATCGACGACCCATTTGCCGTTCGGGCCGCCTGCCCAGCGCCGTAGATCGGCGATTCGCAAAGGGAGCTGCGCGGTGACGGTTTGCCCGGCCGGCACGCTCACCCGCGCGAAGCTCTTGAGCTCTTGGATTGGGCGATCACCCATGATTGAAGACGGCTTCCGTGGTGGCTTCGCGAACAGCATCGCCACCTCGTCGCCCGCGACGGCGGAGGAATTTTCAATCGCGACGCTCACGTTGACGATCGCGTCCTTCGTGAGCGATTCGCACGGGATGCGCAAGTGTGAGTATTCGAACGTCGAGTAGCTCGAGCCGTGACCGAACGGAAAGACGAGGTCGACTGACTGACCGACGGCCTTGCGTCGATCATACTCGCGATAGCCGAAGAAATAGCCCAGGCTGGTTTCGAACTGCGAGTCCTTGAGCGGCTGCTGATCGAGCGCGGCCTGCGTCGGCCAAGCCCATCGGCATTTTGCCCGGGAAGTTCGCGGCGCCGAAGATCAGCTTGCCGAGCGCGGCTCCGGCGCGGAGCCCGCCGTTGCCAGCCCAAATCGTGGCCTGATTTTTGTTGGCGTGCGGGCGCTTCGGGGCAGAGCACGCCTCTGCCCCTCGACAGCGATTGACAGCGGCGGATGAAGATCCCCCCCTCGTTCGAACCGCTCTTCAATTCCCGGGATCCGTGTCGGTGATCACGGCGCAATGGCAAATTGATCACTTTGTATTGCGGGTGGCCATGACTCGAACCCTTTCGCCGCATGGCGAGCGGCCGGTCCAGCAGTAAGCTGTCCTCCATGAAGCCGTCTCGTCGCTCTGCGGCGCCCGAGCGGAGGAAGCAATGACCACGCACTACGAACGCGAGATCCGCGAGCAACCGAGGGTGTTCGAGCGGCTGCTCGGCGATGGTCGAGCGGCGGCAGAGGCAGCGGCCCGTGCGATCCGGCGCTTTGGGCCTGATTGGGTGCTGATTGCGGCGCGGGGCAGCTCCGACAACGCCGCACGCTACGCGCAATACCTATTCGGCGCGCACAACGGACTCGGTGTCGCCTTGGCGGTGCCCTCTCTGTTCACGCTGTATGATTCGCCTCCGCGGCTCTCGCGCGCGTTGACCATCGGTATCAGTCAATCCGGACAATCACCGGATATCGTCTCTGTCTTGCGGGAGGCGCGCGCGCAGGGCGGGCTTACACTCGCGCTGAGCAACGAGCCAGAGTCGCCTTTGGCGAACGCCGCGGAATACACGCTACCGCTCTCGGCTGGCCCGGAGCTGGCGGTTGCCGCCACCAAGACCTACACCGCGCAACTCTTTGCGCTCGCCATGTTGAGCGCGGCGCTCGAGGCAAATCCAGAGCGCTGGGCCGCGCTGGCACGGCTGCCCGCGTGGCTCGACACCGTGATCGCCCGAAATGCGGATCTCAGCCAGCCAGTGGCCGAGTTTCGGGATGTCCGGCAGCTGCTCGTGTTGGGGCGCGGCTTCAACTATTCGACCGCCTTCGAGCTCGCGCTGAAGCTCAAGGAGACCAGCTATTTGCCGGCCGAGCCGTATTCGGTCGCGGATCTGCTGCACGGCCCAGTGGCCATGATCGACGGCAGCTTTCCGGTGATTCTGATCGCGCCGAGTGGCCGCTCGTTGCTCGATGTCCCGGATCTGCTTTCGTTGTTGGCAGCGCGCGGCGTGCGGGTATTGGCTATCTCGGACGCGCCGGAGGTGCTGAGCCGAGTTCCGTTGCACTTCGAGTTGCCGCTCGGCGTCCCTGAGTGGCTCTCGCCGATCGTCAGCGTGGTGCCCGGACAACTCTTCGCGGGAGCCTTGGCGCTGAGCGCAGGGCACAATCCCGATCGACCACGGGGTTTGGCTAAGGTGACTTTAACGCGCTGACTAGCGTGGCAAAAATGCAGCTTGAGCGACGCGAAGCAGCGGCGCAAAACATTGTCCATGGCTGCGCGCGAGTCAGTGGCGGTGCTCGTCGCGCATCCGGACGATGAAACGCTCTGGGCGGGTGGCACCCTGCTCACGGAAACGAATTGGTCGAGCTTCGTGGGCTGCGCCTGCCGCGCTCACGACCCGGATCGCGCCCCCAAGTTCCAACGCGTGCTGAAAGAGCTGGGCGCCGAAGGCCAAATGGCAGACCTGGATGACGGTCCCGGTCAGGTTCCGCTCGCCGACGAGCTCGTCGAACAGTCGCTCTTGGCGTGCCTGCCGAGCCGTCAGTTCGATCGCATCTTGACCCATTCACCGCTCGGCGAGTACACGCGTCACCTGCGCCACGAGGAGGTGGCGCGGGCTGTGTTGCGGCTCTGGCGGCGCGGGACGCTCTCGGCCCGGGAGCTGTGGTTGTTTGCCTACGACGACGAGCGCGGCAGCCGTTTGCCTCGCGCAATCGCCAGCGCCGACATCGTGCGCGAGCTCCGGGCGCCGGTCTGGGAGCAAAAGTATCGGCTGATCACGCGCGCTTATGGCTTCGCCGAAGCGAGCTGGGAGGCGCGCGTCACGCCCCGCACGGAAGCTTTCTTTCGAGTCACCACCACCGAACACGCCCGAGGCTGGCTCGAGCAAGCGCGAAACCCATGAAGATTTTATTGCTCTTCGATTATCCGCCGCCTCCCGGTGGCCTGGCGACTCAAGGCGATCTGCTGCTGCGCGGCCTGCTGTCGCTGGGCGTCGACGCGCGAGCCGCGCACCTGGAATCAGCGCTCGAAAAGGAGTGGTACTATCGCTGGTTCAAGCCGGACGCCGTGGTCGGCATCGGCTACTGGGGCATGACCCCGCACCTGGTGTTGCACGCCCAGCAGCACGGCGTCTTGGCGATCCCCTGGTTGGTGGCCAATGGCTACGTCGTCAACTACCGCGATACCCTCGACAATTTGCCGCTGATGCTGGTCACTTCTCAATGGGTCAAAGACGTGTACGTGCGCGACGGCATTCGCGGCGACAACATCGAGGTCTTACCCGTCGGCTGTGATACGGACAGCTTCGTCCCCTACCCGCGGAGCGATCCGCGAGTGCAAGCGGCGCGCGACGCACTCGGCGTGCGCGACGATCAGCTGCTGATCCTCACCATCGGCGGCGACGCCGCCTCCAAGGGCGGGCGTGAAGTGATGAGCGCGCTGGCGTCGCTCGGCGACCGAGTCCCCGACTACAAGTACGTGTGCAAGGTCTGGTCTCAGCCGCGGACCGAGCGGCAAAATGCCTTGGACTTAGCGCTCGCGCAAGAGCTCGGCATCCAGCATAAGGTGTCGTTCTGTGGTGATCGCGTGTCGCGACCGTTCATGCCGTTTCTGCTCTCGGCCTGCGACGTGTACGCCGCCCCGTCACGGCTCGAGGGCTTCGGCATGGGCCAAGTCGAAGCGGGCGCGTGCGGCAAACCGGTGATCGGCATCCGAGCCATGGCCATGCTCGAAACCCTGGTCCACGGCCAAACCGCGCTGCTCGCGGGTGTAGCTGAAGAGAACTTCGCCAGCGGCGCCACGGTGGGACCGGAAGCCGGCTTCGAGCCAGGTCACCGGATCGAATTCGCCAATCCGCGCGTGGTCGACTATCGAGCGAGCGTTCCGGATCTCGCACAGCACCTGCACGCCTTACTCAACGACCCCGCGCTCCGGCGCCAGCTGGGTGAAGGCGGGCGAGAGCGCGCCCGCGAGTACGATTACCGCAAAGTCGCGCAGAGCTTCATCGAGATCGTACAGCGCAAGCTCGGTTTGGGACTTCAATGACCGAGCCGGGCTCCCCTCTCGTCGAAGCGGCGCGACTGGCCGCTATCGCCGTGCTCGAGCACAACGCGTTCGGCCCGTTCGCGGGGCTCCCGCGCACGGCCGGCTTCGGCTATCCCGAGCCGTACACGCGAGATCTGATGATCTCGCTGCCCGGCTTTCTGCTCACCGGCAAGCCCGAGCTGCGCGAACAAATGCGCCGGACGCTCGAAGCGTTGGCGCAAAATCAGACGCCCCGCGGGCACATCCCGTCGCTCGCCCACGATCCTCAGAACTTGGGCGCGAGCGACACCACGCCGCTGTTTTTGTTTGGTTTGGGCGCGTTCCGCCGCGCGGTGGGCGAGCCCGACTTTTTGGATCGGGCGGCACAAAAAGCGATCACCTGGATGCGCTATCAGTCGCCGGACGATCGGGTGATGGTCGCACAACTTCCGACGACCGACTGGCGCGACGAGCATTGGGTGTATGGCTACGGGCTTTACGTCAACGCCCTCGTTCACGCTTATCTGCCCATGTACGGGCTGCACGAGGAAGCAGCCGTGCTCAAGGCTGCGATCAACCGGCTCGAGAGCACCGATCCGCATCAACCGGGTACGGCGCTGGTCGGGCTGGCTCTCCCGAAGGCAGCGCACTACGCCACGGGCTCGTTCAAGATCTTCCACGACAACCGCTGTGATGTGCTGGGCAATTCTCTGGCCATCCTGAGCGGAATTGCCGACCGTACGCGCGCTCGACGATTGCTCGACTACATCGAAAAAAGTTGTGATGAGCTGCGCGCTCGCGGGGATCTACTGGGCCAGCTGCCGCCCTGTTTTTTCCCCTACATGCAGCCGGGTGACTCCGATTGGCGAGCTCGCTACGAGATCTACAATCGGCCCGGCGAGTACCACAACGGCGGAGTTTGGCCGTTCGTGTGCGGGTTCTACGTTGCGGCCTGCGTCTCGGCCGGGCAGCACGAGCTGGCGCGACAAAAACTCGAAGCGTTGGCCGCGCTCGTCAAACCCTGGCACGAAGACCAATGTACCTGGGGGTTCAACGAGCAGATCCGCGCGCAAACCGGCAAACCCATCGGGCGCGATTGGCAGACCTGGTCGGCTGCGATGTATCTGTACGCGCACGAGTGCGTACTGACGCAAACCACCCCCTACTTCGGCTGAAACCGCTGGTCGTGCTGGTGGTTGAGTTGGCCACGCGGGAACGGGCGCGCCTTATCGCAGAACCAGCGTTGCGAACTGCTCGGATCGGCCGAGCCGTCCGAGCAGCCGCGCCTGCCCTCCCTGAGAGCCCGGAGCAATGGAAGCAAGCGACGAACCCGGCTAGTCAGATTGACACGCACGGCGAAACACCGGAAAACGGCGGGTCAACGCTCTTGGTGATACATGCGCATCGCGATCGGCGCGCTGATGGCGACGATGATCGCCGATGCGGCCAGCGTCCAAACGATGTCTGCAGTCACGTCCGTGCCGTGCATCAGGCCGCGTGACGCGGTGGTCAGATGGGAGACGGGGTTGACCTGCACGAACACCTGCAGCCAGCCGGGCATCGTTTTTGGCTCGACGAAGATGTTGCTGGCGAAGGTGAGCGGCATCAAGAACAAGAAGCTGGTGGTCATCACCGATTCGGGCGTCTTCACCAGCATGCCGAAGATGATCCAAATCCAAGACAGCGCGAAGGCGAACACCAGCACGAGGCCGAACGCGAGCAGCACGCCGAGCGCGCCCGCGGCCGGGCGAAAGCCCAAGATCAGCCCCAGCCCGATGATCAAGAGCGACGCCACCGAATAGCGAAACAAGTCACCAACGAGAGCCCCCAACACCGGTGACGGCTGCCACATCGGCAGCGACCGGAAGCGCTCGAACAGGCCCTTCTGAATGTCGCTGTTGACGCCCACGCCGGTGTAAACCGTGATGAAGACGATGGTTTGAACGAGGATCCCGGGCAACAAAAATTGTAAATAAACCTGAGGTGAGCCAGCCAGCGCGCCGCCGAACATGTACGTAAATAGCAAGGTGAACATGATCGGGGTCACGGTCACGTCGAACAGCTGAAAAGGCAGGTGCTTGATTTTCAGCATGGCGCGCCAAGCCAGGGTGATCACCGTCGAAGCGGCGCTGGCGGGTCGCGGGCGAGCGCTGAGTTCGAGTGCTTCACTGCGAGCGGGTAGGCCGTCCATGCTCACGCTCCCAACTCCGTGTCCGTCGCCCGCGGTTCGGGCGGTCGTCCCGTCAGCGTGAAGAACACGTCATCCAAGCTCGGGGCGCCGAGCGAGAAATCGGTCAGCTCGACGTGAGCGGTGCTCAGCGCACTCAACACCTCGGCGGCGACGGAGGCACCGGAGACTTTGACCGAAATCGCGGTCGGATCGGTGTTGGGCAGCACCGCGTCGCCGACGATCCGGCCGACCAGAGCTTGCGCTTCGTCTCGCTGAGCGGGGTTGGCCAACTGAAAGCGGAGCGCATTGCCACCGATCGAGGACTTGAGCTCGTGGCTCGTGCCTTCCGCGATCACGCGTCCGTGGTCGATCACCGCCATGCGCTCGGCGAGCCGGTCCGCCTCTTCCAAGTACTGCGTGGTGAGGAGCACGGTGGTGCCTTCGGCCGCGATCTGTCGCACCAAGTCCCAAACTTGATTGCGGCTGCGCGGATCGAGGCCCGTGGTGGGCTCGTCCAGGAACAAGATCTCCGGTCGGGTGACGAGGCTGGCCGCGATGTCGATGCGGCGGCGCATGCCGCCCGAGAAGGTGCGCACTTGCTTGTTGGCGGCCTCGCTCAGCCCGAACGCGGCCAGTAGCTCGATCGCGCGGGCGCGCGCCGCAGTCCAAGACATGCCCAAGAGGCGGCCAATCAGCAGCAAATTTTCGTGCCCGGTCAGATCTTCGTCGACCGACGCATATTGCCCGGTGAGGCTGATTTTTTGACGCACTGCGGCCGCATCCTTCAGCACGTCGAGCCCGAGCACCCTGGCCTTGCCGCCGCTCGGCTTGAGCAACGTGCTGAGTACGCGAATGGCCGTGGTCTTCCCCGCGCCGTTCGGACCCAGCAGACCGTATACCGAGCCAACGCGGATCGTTAAGTTCAGCTCATCCAGGGCGCGCTTTTCGCCGAATGTCTTGGACAGAGATTCGGTTTCGATGGCATGGCTCATGCGATCTCGTCCGAGATTGCGCGCGCGCTGTCAAGCTCTCCGCCCCTCTGGCGCCCGAAGGCTCGCTCTCTGGCCATCCTGCTCCCCGCTGCGCGCGCGCCGGATGAAGGCTCGTGTGCGACAAGCGCGCTCGTCGAAAGCCGCCAGCGGTGAAGCGCGAATGTGTTGCGGATTGGCTCGGAGGGCAACTGGTGCAGCGCGTGGGAGGGCGTTCGGACACCTGAGCAGACCAGCTCGGCGGATCGTTTTGGGATACATTCGAGTCTAGTAACGGAATGAGGTGGGATTGAGTGACGGAGGAACGCAGCTTGACACGCGGCATTGAGCTCGACACTTCTCGTTACCCCTTGGTGATCATGCGCACGGGCGCGAGTTACACCCAAGCGGATTGGAATCAATTGATGAAGCGCATCATCGAGCTGATCCAGACAGGGCCCTTCGGTCTGATCAACGACACACGTGGCGGCCGCATGCCCGATGCGATGCAGCGTCGCTCGATTGCCCAAATGTATACGGACCACGAAGCGAAGGTTCGGAGGCATTTTCTGGCGTCGGGCATCGTTGGAAGTTCGAGCTTGGTCAATGGCGTGCTCACTGCGCTCAATTGGCTGAAGCCCCCGCCGCATGCCGTCAAAGTTTTTCTCTCGCTCGACGTCGCGGAGACCTGGGTGCTGGCCCACTTCTCGACCGAGATGTGCGAACGCGTCGCGAGCACATCCGCTTGTGTTTGAGATCAGCGAGGGGCAGAGGCACGACAGGCTACCCGCGAGCGCGTTGATCCAGCGAGCGATGTCACGTCGACTTTTGGCGGACAAGGCCTACGATTCGGACTCATTTCGCGCGTGTCTGAATGACCAAAGCTGCGACGCTGTCATCCCCTCGAATGGCAGCCGAGCCCAGAAGCTGCTGCTGGACAAGGAACTGTACCAGGCGCGCTCCGAGATCGAGTGTCCCTTCAGTCTGCTCGAGCAGGCTCGCCGTTTCGCTACCCGCTACGACAAGACTCTCCGCAACTACGTTGCGGTGGTCGCGATCGGGTGTGCGCTGCTTTGGCTGGGTCTCTGACTTAATCCTCGCAGCTCTGAGCCAACTTGATCAGCATTGACACAATGCGAACAATCATAGCTTTTCCAGTCCTGTGTCCGCTCTCTTCGAGCAACTTGAGCGACAGCAAACGTCCAGCAGAGCGGCTGACTCCGTCGCCGAGCCGCGCGCCGTCAGATAGTACCGTCGCTTGTCTGGCTTCGAGTGCTTGCCCGCTCCCTCGGCGAGGTTCAGCACGATCGATAGCG
>Ga0247778_1000379_pt1 | contig 64276 bp, 78 predicted proteins | sample UWRJL049202B5_FD_179939 | JGI IMG/M metagenome (GOLD analysis project Ga0247778, IMG submission 179939) | Plant litter microbial communities from Arlington Agricultural Research Station in Wisconsin, United States - UWRJ-L049-202B-5 | ecosystem: Environmental > Terrestrial > Plant litter >... | reverse complement strand
TTTATAATATTAATTAATTAAAAAAAAAATTTATTATTATTTATTATTTACTAAAATTTTTGAAATTTTTTTTAATTTTATATTTAAATTATTTCTTAAATATTATCTAAAAAAAAAAAATTTATTATTTTTATATTTTAAAAAATTAAATATATAAATTTAAATCCAATTAAAAGTTATATTATATAAATAATTGATAATATATATAATTTTGATTATTTTATACCCAAATAAATATTAATTAAACAAAAAATAAAAAATAAATCAAATTTAATACGATTTTTATAATAAAAATTTAATTGTTTAACCAAAATAGATTTTTTTTTGGATTATGATAATATTTGATATAATAATAATAATTGCAATAGAGGTTAGAATTAATATTGTAATATTTTTAGATAAGAATATTTTTATTAATATAATAATAATTGTTTAAAAAATAATAAAATATTTAAAATATAGTAATTATTATAATATTATTTTAATATATTTATTAAATTTATATCTAAAAAATTTTATAAAAAATAATTATAATATTAATATATTGAAATATTATTTGAATTAAATATAAAATTTTTATATTTTATAAATCTCCAAATTTTTAAAATTTTTGGATTTTTAAGATCCCAAGATCTGTTATATGACCTTCTGGTCCCGTGCCGTGGCTTCTTTATACGGTTGTAGCCACCGAGCCTTAGAGCCAAGGCACTCATAATCCTGATTTGTAACAGGGCCTCCCTAAAGTATTAAATTAATACGATTCTTAGCGAATCCTAGGATTAGCCGAGAATTTTATTAAATTTTTATTTCTATTAGGATTAGTATGAATCTTAATAATCTTAATTTTTTTTTTAGAATTTTAAGATTAATAAATAACCCATATACTCAAACATTTATTTATATCAAATTTAGATATAAAAATATTAAATCTTATACGATCGATTTTATATTATATAACTGATATTTAATATCAATATTTATTATTTATTATTTCGATATAATTATCGATTATATCAATACAATTATTTTATTTATATAATATACTAATTTATATTATATATATATATGTATAAATTTAAAAAAAAAATCGATACAATTAAAATTTATTATACTAACATAAATATTTATATAATATAAACTTAAGCGAGTCTTATAAATAGTCCGTATATTAATAAAAAAATTCTATTTATAGAAACAAATTATCAACGTTAATAAAAAAAAGTTCTTAATCTAATCTTAATCTAGTCAAAATCTGATTAAATTCTTAAAAAAATTAAGATTCTTAAATAAAAATTATTAATTTTATTAATCTGATTAGATTCTCTGTTAATCCTAGGATTCCCGCGATTTTATTAAGCCGATTTTTCCGAAAAATATGAAGGTTCTAATGAAAGTAATTATTCATTTATTTATACTATTTCCAAAAAAAATATTGAATGGTTTTGAAAATTAAATATATTAATTGTTTTTAATAAGTTTTTAAAAAACAATTATAAATAAATCCAAAAATTAAAATATATAATAATAAATATAATAAATAAATATTATTTAAGAAATATGTTACAAGAGGCACTTCATATATATAATAACTTAGAATATTAAGTATAGAATTAACTAGCAGAGCTAGAGAGACTTCTTAAATAAATAGCGTCCACTAGCGTAGATTAGGTAAATACAACCCTTATTCACCTAGAAAAAATAGATATTATGACAAAACACTCCTATACAATTTTTATAATCATTTAGAATAAATAACCACATTTTTTTAGATTATTTGATACTATTTAAGGAACAAAAATATTATTTATTTATTATTTATTATAACAAATTTTAAAATTTTAGGAAAAAATATTATTTTTGGATCTATTTTTTCTTGAATATAATAAATAAATACAAAGTCTAACCGAGTAACGAAATATATTTAATAAATGAAATCCAGATTTTGGATTTAATGTTGCACGTATTGCACTACGTGCTGGCTGCCTTGGTGCCTGAGGCACCACATATGTAAATAACCTCACTTCCTACCCCTACGGCACCATCATCTCTTAATATACATATACATACAGCATATACTGCATCATTTAAATTATTTTTAATTTAATTTTTAAAATTCTTGTTTTATTAATATTCTAACTATTTCTTTTCCAACAGTTTTAATAATTAATATTCTAATTTTTAGAATCAAATTTTTATAATATTAAATATAATATTATTGATATATATAAAATTGATTTTAAATTACTTTTTAATTTAAAAAATAAATTTAATTATTCAATATTTTTCTTGGATTAAAACAAACCTTTGTAAATCTAGTAAAAGGGGGGTTTAAAAAAAACAATATCCTTTAATATATTTTAATCAAAAAAAATCTATTTATATAGATTTACTATTTGTTGTATCTTTAAATATATATTGGATATTATTTTCGATATATAAGAATTTCATAATCAATTTTGGCAATTTTTATTAAGAAATAACATTTAAAATAAGTTATGGGGTAATAACGGTATATTAAGTAAGGTGGCCTGAAACGAGGGATGGCTCAAATGTGGGGGGTCTGACTTAACACAGCAAATATCCAGCAAATATCCTGGAATACGGCACAAGTTACGCAAGTGGGGACCCAAGCAGGGTCGGGCGGGGTCAGGGGAATTCAGTGTGGCTCCTATATATTCCTATTTTATTAAATGCTGCTGTCGTATTGCACTCCCTGCTTTATAACGCAATATTAAGCTGTGCCAGTGCTGGACCTGAGGCCATAAGGCCGGAGATTATGCGGCTTACAATCCGTTTCTTCCGTAGATACCACTACTAATATTACAATACAGTACTGAACCAAGAAAGTGTGATATCACTGAGCTTATACGGTACGCCAGTCGTACATATAATCTCTCAACACGTGTCACAGTTGTACGGGAAAATATTACTGACTATACTGTGTTACTCACAAGGCCGATAATCTACAACGTAACAGGCGTATCAAATGTAGCGGGGACAGAGAGGTCTAGGCTGGCACGAGTTCTGGTTTGGCTGACACCATCTGCTGTGCATGACTTATTTTGATGACGTACAGTAAAACTCGAAATAGGCTTCAAGTCCGAATGCAAAAATTTTCTGTTGGACCACATTTCCAAAGATGGTAGTACAATTATGACAAGCTTTAATGTAACCCTGTGTTTGCTTACCTCCTCTGAGGATGACCCGATGTCGGCGAATATTGGTGGAGGGAATAAATTGCGGTCAGCGAGTTATGAAGATGACCTTCCTATTTCTAACAACCTATTTAAACACAAGATTGAACAGCTGGCTTATGTATTGCCAACAGAATTCACCTCTCTCCTTCTGCCTCATTCTTAAACAGATCCGCTGTTGGTTACTGTGCTTCAACTGACGGACTAGATAGCCGACTTAAGGTCGACAAAGAAAAATAAAAGTAATTATTGAATCAATAGTACCAGGCTGAACCACCGCCGCCGCCTGGTCCGCTGTATCAACATAAATTAAAATGGACTCTAGATTTCGATAGATACACAAATCAAGATTAGTATGCTATTTGGGTACCAGACCCCTCCTATAATCAATTCACCATCTTCCAGGCACTGCAAACGTATACTTCTATCACCTGTCGGCAACTGTCCCCCGGCGAGACCAATGGCAAAATAAGTATCCGCTTTCGGAGGAAGCGGAAGCATCGGCTGCCAGTCAATCAATGTAGGCCGAATCTTTCTGATAGTCCACGTCATCGCGATCTTAGTCAGACTCGAATCTAAATTCTTAGTCTTCGCCATTGTCCAACCAGCTGATATTTTGACCTGTAGTCCGCAAAGCTACTGTGAGTGTAAGGTGCGGAGTGTGCTCGGCCCAAACTCTCTTCAAGACACTCGGCAATTTAGTCTTCTAGATATCATCTGCCTCGTGTTTGCTGTTCAATATGCTCATATTTCTGCCTAGCCTTAACTGCACCAACGCAAAGCCCGTCCCTATCTGCCATCCATCTACACTCAACTTTCAATCTATGTACTTGTACTTTATTTCATTCGATAACCTTGCAGATTATGGAGGATTCAGTTTGATTTAGCCAGGGCATACTGCGAATGCTAATTGTTAGAGAAGTCCTAGGAGTTGGGAAGCATATCAAGCTACTGCATCACTACATCCAAAGCCTTTGGATGACAACAGAATTTTGTTCAAATGCATAACAGTGAAGCTTGAGAGCCCTTTAAGTTGATTCCCAGTCATCAGCATCCCTGACTGTGAATTTATTCGCTAAGTGGCGGAAGATAAAGTAATCCTTTTAGAATTGAAAGAGTTAGACTGCGCGCTGGGGCGGGTCGACCCACGGGGGCCCGCCGAGGAACCGCCCCAAACCATAGGTGGGGGGCTTAGTAATAAATCGTGGTTTAGGTTGGATTATCCCTTAGCCCACGGCCGCAACCCATGGCCCATTCGGGCCCGTCAGTAAAAGGGGGTGACGCACGTGATACTCCCCGAGTTCGAGCCTCTCCCGAAACTTCCCCTTCCCGGCTGCCAAGGCATACTCTCCCCCCCCCCCCGCCCCCAAATGAACTCTAGTGCGTACATTTTGGATATAGGTGCGGGTATGAATTCAGGGTGTTAGACCAGTAAGAAATCATGTTTTAGGGGTAAAACCATGGTAGAACGTTTTCACGAACCTTCTATAAGTACCCCTGGTTTGATACACAGACCAATTCTTGCTCTGTGCAAAAGTCTTACCAGGCCCTCCCACCACTCAAAAACTGTACCTTATAGAAAATTAGGGCCGTGCAGGTCGCTAGAGTTCATTTAGGGGGGGAGAGTAATAATCTAATCTCTGGCACTCTACTAGTTCTACTCTGATTAGCTAGTCCGTAAGGTTTTTCTTCAGCTACCTCGTTAGGCCTAATAGAGATAGTCTAGCAGGGCCTGCGGAGGCTAATTCGTTTTCCGCAGCCGACATATCTCTCTAGCAGAGACCGAGAGACAGAAGAAAGGAAGCAGAATTGCCAGAGGGGGATTCTGAAGTTGCCTCATATCTGGCCATAATTGTAGCTACATCTACAATTCCTCAGAGTTACATATGTACTTCTAGCTATAATTGCAATTGTATATACTTTTTGCAAAAGAAGTAAATAATAAACTGATAAATACCCTAATAAAGTCTTGATAAATGCGTTAAAAAGACGTATTAGGGGTTGAAAACGTATCCCCCATCCCATCCCCCCCCTATTTTATTTATTTTTAGCCCGTCTAGCGTGGATCCATGGGGCAGACCCATAAACCGCCCCGTATGGGGCCCCATAGAGCCTCCTGACCCGGCCCACCCGGCCCAACTCATGGGCGGTTCAGGAGCCCTCGAAACCGACCCATGGAGCCCCAGCGCGCAGTCTAGAAAGAGTTCGTTGTTATTGCAGTGACAAGCCTGTGAATCTGTTTCGTTTTTCTTACGCAAGCTATCGAGATTATGGGATGCTTTTGTTGGAAAATATAATCCCCGTGGGGCTGTGAAAATGTTATTACGCTAGATGAAAGGGTTTCTTTTGTCCTAGGGCAAAGGAGACGGAACGCGCTTCGGGGAGGATCATCCTCTTGGAAAGACTTTCCAAGGAATCTTCAAAACAGATGAGACCGACATCGCCGTTAGAAGGTTGGAACAGGCTACGCAGAAGGCCGGAATGCCGATACACGAGGCTGCACTGCGCTGGTTGTTCTACCACTCGGCGCTGGCTGAGAACGATGGAGTAATCTTAGGCGCCAGCAAGATTAGTCGGCTTCTCTCTAATTTGGAATGCATCGATAGGGGACCGCTGGAATTCGGCTTGGTTGAAGTCTTTAAGGAGGTATGGGCTGACCTGGAGGAGACGCGGGGGGCCATTATTTAGGGGTTGCAGGCCGACTTCGGACTTCCAGGACGGATCACTCTTCCGTCGAGAAACAAGCTGCCGGTCTGATGATTATCTCCCATTGTGATATCGTCATGGAATAAACACATATCATTATTGATAGATACCCTTGAATTTCTATCAAGAACTTGCACGAGACCAAGTTTGAGCCTGACTCCAGGTTTGAACCAGGATATGAACTTCAGGCTCAAGAGTATTTGAAACCCCACGAAATCCAACTTCACTGACTTCTTTTACCTCTCGATTCAAACGGCAATAGCAAACTCAGAATGACAAGCAACCCGAACAATGCCGCGCACACGAAAAGCGGCGCTGTTGTTTCCACGTTTGCATAACTCCCCACAAGAACACCTAGAATTCCACCAATCCGATTCAGCACGACGCAGATGCCGTACCCAGTGGCGCGATGAGCTGAAGGTAAGATTTCTGGGGTATAAGCATAAATGGTTCCATAGTAGATGTTTCTGCGTCTGTCAGTCAAGCTAATTCTTGAGTAGCTGGAGGCACACATACGATGCAGCAGTGATCGCGGCCGATACCCCCACATTCTGAGCCGGAGTCTTGATCTGCGTATACCCGAATTGAAGCACCATCGTGATCAACGCTCCAATGGCCAGGGTGCCTCTTCGACCGATCAATTTGCTTTCAACCAAGACGGCGGCAATCAATGGCCCAAAAAGCCCAGCAATTTGGTTGATGGCATAGTCTCTCCAGGTCGTATAATTAGAATCGTCTCCGACCTGAGCACCCCGGGACTTCAAATAGAAGGGGAGGAATACCCCATACAGCGGGGTTACCATGCCGATAACAAACCAGTTGCTGAAAATTACAGTTGTAGACCAACCTAGCTTTCGAGTTTGAAACAGACCTTTGAAATGCATTTTGATCCGAAAGGCAGACCAGACAGATTTCTCGGTATGGAGAACGACACCCTCCGCTTGCAATTTCTCTAGGGTTAGATGGTGTGGCCTATTCGCCCGTGTCGAAATGTCATCGAGAGTTTTTATCACCTCCTCGTCTCGATTTTGGCTGATCAGCCATCGCGGTGTCTGCACCATCTTGATGAGAGTAAGGCGAGCTAACGCCATAATGAGGACAAGCGCACCGCAGGTAAAATGCAGGTATCGCCAGCCCATATTGTCGGCCCGCGTGCAAGTCTTTGTCGTAGCATCTGGCGCGCAGCTGAAGTTGCTCATGAAGGCCCAAGCTAGAAGGCCAGTAAAAGTATACCCTACTGCCCACCAGACAGCCATAAAGGTTACTAGCCAGGAGTAGGTCGTTGGGAGGAACTCTAGCAAATTGGTGGCGTCCAGAATGTAGTTGCCACCAGCGCCTGCGGAATAGATAGCCACGCTGAATCTGTCAGTTCTGCTCAGAATTTAGTGGTAGGGGGTTACATTGCGGCAAACGAAATGTAGTTTGGCATTCCACCACCAATCAACACAAAGACTGCACAGGTGAAAAGACTCGTGTTGAAGGCAAGCTTTCGTCCTATAATATCCGCAGAAAAGCCCCAAATTCCCGCGCCGACGAGCAACCCTACTTGGGACGCGAGCGGAATTCCGGACACATGAGCGCTAGGGAGCCCATACTCCTGTTGAACAGCGGGGTTGGAAATGGATTGGCAAACAATCAAAAGCTGAAAGTGTTAGTTGAGACAAGTATCAGTTGAGCAAGACTCGACAAATGACTTCAACTTACCGAGTCAACCGCGTACCCAAATCCGTTGAGGAAGAAGAGTTTCCATTGGAAGCTCGTCATGCCTATCTCGTCGATGGCCTTGTTTACCAGAGCCATTTTCCTTGATAGCACGGGATCGATGGCTTCCACGTCAAAGACGTCCTCTACCGAGCCTGATGATGTATCATCGGGGGCATTCGCATCTTGTAACTTTGTTACAATCGAAGTCTTCTCATCGTACTGTATCCTGGGTTCTCGAACGCTTTTCTCTGAGCTGGACTGTGGAACGACTTCCTTCTCACGTGCCCCTCTGTCGGAGTCCGAACCCGATGTCGTGCCCATGATGATCTTCAGGATCTATCAGTGAAGGGATTGCCACTTTTCACAGGAACTTGCTGCAGCTTAATTGGCATGACTTGAAGTTTATAACAAGGGTTATAAGTATGTTCGTACTGTGCGTGCGCCTTCCCAACTTGGAGGGTGATAGCCGAACGATGTAGCTTTGCATGATCACGACTGTACTCTAGAAATGGTGCAATCAAGCAATGATACCATCGAGTAAGGTGATTGGAAGTTGCAAGGAATTTGACATGAAAATGCAACAATACACGGCTAGATAAGGTGGGCTTTCATCTCCGGTCATACTTAGCTGGACAGGTGAAAGTGGAAACCGGGCGACAGACGGGATGAGACAACGTGCGCTTATTAAGGAGATAGCACAACACCGATCTACATACAAGGGTGTCGAATTTTCGCCTGCCATCTGATGGATTTATACGCCATCTTAAGATTCTTCGATTCCATCGATGAGGATTTCCACATTCTCCTTGTTGTAGAAGCTGATCAATCCCTGCACACCAGCGCTTTCGTGTGTAGGGTACGGGTAGTACCAAATCAGATTCTCATGCTTTTTACCCTTCACAGTCAATGAAAAGTACCTGACGTCAAGATATGTTAGACTGTCATCCTTCTCTTCGTCTTCGCCAGCTTGGGCTGAACATACCAAGCCTCCCCCTTATATGGACAAGCAGTCCTCAAGTCACTCTTCTCCACTGCTCCCCAATTCAGGATGCTCGTTGCCGGGAGATAGTATGTTTCCCGCAAGCCCGTTTCGTTGAGCAATACAGCGACCTTCGTCTCTGCAACAGTCTCCCCGTCGACCTTTACGACGATGTGGTGGGAGACAGCCGCGGTGTCGATTCGTTTGTATGGGTTCTTGATACCGGCGAACAAGGCACCGTTCTCAAACCATGCATCTACGATAATTAGAAACCATTCCAAGGGACAAGTGATTGTGTTAGAAAGGTTCACTTGCCAAGTTCGTTGCGCTCAATCCTGATATAGTCCTTGAACGGCGCAGACAAAAACCTTACCCATGTTGTAGACTTCTCACCCACAGTCAGTCGCTCAACCACGGCTTCGGTTTTATTATCATCGAAAGGGGCCCCCTTCAGTTCACCCGTGACCGAGTCAATGACTTCCACTTTAATGTCAACTCCTCCTTTCCTGGCCGGCGGTTCATTGCTAAGCACCGTCCATCTGATATCGTCATGTAGTGATGCCGTTGGGATGTAATACCGTAGTGGGCTTCTCGCTGTCTCCCAAACGAGGAAAGGCTTCGAGGTCTTGGTTGTCGAGGCAATGTAGAGACCTCCCAACGCAAGGGTCAATTGCTTCCCACCGAGTTCGTAACGGTGTGGAAGTTCGGAGATGAGCTCCTTGGCTACTGAAGAGAGCGATGAAGACATCGTGGGCTGAGCACCAGGCTTACTCGTAAGTTCGAAGATCGGCAGTGTCGCAGAAGCGAATCAAAATAAGACGCTTGAAGCTAGTAGCTGATGATAACTATCAAAAGCGTCGAATTGCTGAATCGTTGAGGTTGTTGCCCCGAACAATTCGCGCCTATATGCCGGTCGGATAGGCAGTCAATGTCAACCAGGACGTATGCCAAATTCACGTTTGCTTGTAAATCAAGTCTTCGAGGGCTTCTCATGACAAGGAACAGCGGGAAATCGCAATATATTGCTTCCATGACGAGACTAAGGCGCGGTACAGAACACCTCATTTCTACCCCTCCATTTTCGAAAGTGGGGGATCTTCACTTCACAAACAGGGTTGAGATTCCTCATCAACTAATGAGGGACTTGGCTCAGTAATCAGTAAACAGAAAGTAGGGTAGTAGAGGTGATTCGGCAGCCGCTATGAATTACTAATTCAGCCTTTCAGTTTATATCATATAGTGATTTGAAACTTCGTCACAAACATCATGAAAAACTCAGCGGCCAGCACATCCAGCAACTCAAAATCAAGACGACTTCAATCATGGCTGCCCCTAACATAACTCCTGCTGTTTTATCGTATACCCCTCCAGATCCTCCGTTGAAAGAATTTACTCCTGCTCGCGACCGAGCCTTTTTCGCGGATCCAGCAAAGGGGTCTCTGCTGGCGGAGGCCTTAGCGGTCGAAGAGCTCACACCACATATTGGAACTGAATTGAAAGGCGTGCAGCTGAGTAAATTGACAGACAAGCAAAAAGATGATCTTGCACTACTAGTGGCTGAAGTATGCTTGGAACTGATGGCCAGGTTTAATCCTGTACTGACACATGTAGAGAGGGGTAGTTTTTCTTCGTGATCAGGACATCACACTTGAAGAGCAGCACTCGCTCGCGTCTTACTATGGCATTGTGAGACACGCAGATCAGTAACCTTTACACTGTACTAAGTAAAATCTCAGCAAGACAGAGACCCAAATCAACAAGATCCAAAGCATGTGACAATCATTGGACGTGGCGGGTAGATTGAACCACTCTTCTTCTCCGAACCAACATGCTGACACTATCAGAAACATCCGGGCCCATCATCACTTCGGGGCTGAATACCATGGAGATCATTCATACGAAGTGAACCCGCCTAGTTACACGCTTCTGCGTATGCTCAAGACTCCACCAAGCGGAGGCGACACCATCTTCACAAGTCAAACGGCGTTGTTCGATAAACTCAGCCCGACTTTCCAGAAAACATTTGAGGGGTTGCATGCTATTCACTCATCTGAGGTAAGACGGCAAGATTATTTAGAGAAATTGAGGGCACGCGACTTACTAGATCCCCACAGAGAAGTTATCTGCTCTCAATCAACGGAGGCGGAACACCCCACCGCGCACCCATCACCACGGCACACCCTCTGGTAAGTACTCCCTACCTCTCTCTCTCTCAAGCTTCCTAACATCTCTCCAGGTCCGCACCCACCCGGTAACGCGCCTCAAGTCCCTGAACTACAACCCCTCCTTCATAACGCACATTCAAGAACTTAACGGCCAGGAATCCAGCCACATTCTCGCGTTCCTCCGAGAGCATCTCTTGAACGCGGATGACCTGACCGTCCGCTGGAAATGGACCCCAGGGTCAGTGGCGTTCTGGGATAACAGGGCTGTGGTCCATAAGGCTGTTCCCGGTGGATATGATACTGATTTGAGGGAGGGAAAGAGGACTGCTGTACACGGCGAGAGGCCGTTCTTTGATCTGGAAAGTGAGACTTTGAGTCAGAGGAAGGAGAGGTTGGCGGCGGAGGGGGAAAAAGGTGTGAATGATGTAGGAGAGAAGAAGGAGGTTGTATTGAACAATTGATAGCGTGCAGCTTCTTAGAGTATAGCAAGATCTACCAGTTTTGTATTGTGCCAAAAGAGATTGAAGTGATCTGTTGTTGGGACGAAAAATACAGGGGCCGGGCTTTCGGAACAGCGACGATAACGCTATTCTTATCAGACGAAAAGCCCCTTTTCGGAAGCGACAACCATTTCTCCTTCACGTTGTGCGAGCATTATCCAAATGAACCCGTAAACAGCATCTTCCGATCTCTTGGAAGCAATCGGCATCGCATTTCAGTATCCACAGACGTCACCGAATCAGTGGAGTATCATGTCGGCGCTCAAGAGACTGCCGTGGCGCAAGAGCTGGACGAAAACCCCACTGCTGCGATAACACGGACTCCACATGAGCTCTGGGGAGACTTTTATAAAATGGGTGCCCCTCCATAGGTCTCGTTCATTTATCCCCCTCCCAGTAGTCCCCTCAAGATGTCTGTCAGTGTCCTCGGGGACGCGCAGTAAGTCTACCTCGTCTTCCTGGTTCAAATGCCCTGGCTGACAGTCAACAGAAAGGACTCCCTCATCTCCGCAGAAGAGGTTTCAACTCTCGCACAAGCCCATAACCTCTCAATACCAACGTCCGAGCTAGAAGATTGGGCAGCTCTGCTCGCAGGTCTCAATCATTGCGCCAAAGAAATCCTACAGATCCCGGACTACTACCCGGTAGTGGACACCTCCTTATACCCACGAACAGACATCCACCGGCCTTCGGCGGTAGAAGATACAGACTACGGAGGATGGGCCTGGAAAGCAACAGTAAAGGCCGCAAGGCCCAAAAGCAATGAGTTAGAGGGGAGGACCGTGGCATTGAAAGACAATATTGCCCTGGCAGGTGTGCAGTGCACAAACGGTACGGGAGCAGTGGATTGGGTGCCGCAAGTTGATGCTACGCTGGTGACACGGATATTAGATGCTGGTGGTATAATTACGGGAAAGGCTGCTTGCGAGAACAATTGCCTCGGCGCTGTAAGGTGCTTACCCTCGACCCTTCCTATGACCAGTCCACAGCTGACGAAACCAGCGATACCTCAGTCACCGGCCCTGTACACAACCCATACGCCCATGGCTACAGCACAGGTGGTTCCTCGTCCGGTTCCGCGCGTCTACTTGCATCTGGTAAAGTCGACCTCGCAATCGGCGCCGACCAAGGTGGCTCTATCCGGCTTCCGTCCGCGAACTGCGGTGTCGTGGGCCTGAAGCCAACATGGGGTCTCGTTCCCTACACAGGCTGTATATCCCTAGAAGCGACAATTGATCACGCAGGGCGCATGGCAAAGACGGTCCAAGACTGTGCTACACTCCTCGAAGTAATCGCTGGCACTGACGGAATTGATGACCGCCAGCCCTACAACTGGCCTCCGGGGCACATCAAGTTCGGTACTGAAGTCGAATACCACCTAGAATCCACTGCATCTTCCTCCACCCCTCTCAAAGGAGTCAAGGTAAGAGTGCTAAGAGAAGGATTTGAAGACCCAATGACAGATCTGAACGTCGCAGCAGCATCGAAAGCAGCTATTGAAAGCTTGAAGGAGCTGGGCGCGGAAATCAAGGAAATAAGTATTCCACTGCACAGAGATAGTGGCATGATATGGATGGTTGCTCTTCCCATGGCGGGCACCACACAAGGGCTTCTTGCGAACCCCGCTGGACGAAAACAATTACTGTTCCCAGAACGAGCGACACAAGTCGGACATCAATTGAGTCAAGAAGCATGGGATGCTCTTGGCCCTGGGGGTCAAAATATCTATCTCCGCGGCTTGTTCCTACAAGAGCGCTTCGGATCTCCACTGCATGCTCGGTGCACCAACCTCCTACGCAAATTGGCAGATTCCTATGATGCGGCACTCAGAGAAGTCGACGTGTTAGTGATGCCAACCATCATCATGCCTCCCGTGAAAATATACGAGGAAGGTGGCCGCACTTTAGGAGTTCTCAAAATGCCGAGCAGAACCATAGGCGCAACGTACAACACAGCTACTTTCAATTCGTCCGGTCATCCTGGCTTGAGCTTACCAGTTGGCTTTGTGCCTGCAAAAGACGACGCAAATGTCTGGCTACCGACCGGAATGCAAATAGTTGGGAGGAAGTTTGAGGATTTGACATGTCTGAAGGGTTGCTGCTAGCTGGGAGAAGGCGAATGATTGGAAATGCCTAAAGTTTGGCGGGAGACCTTGAAACCTTTTGATATTGCAATGCTTGCCTAAACGTCGTTCGAATTTTGGATTTCCCATTGGCCCGAACCAACTCAAATATAGTGCGTAAACCTTCTATCAGCGGCGCACAACAGTGATATAGATTAAGGAATACTTCTACAGCCGTTCTGCAACACGCACTGGGCTCTTTCAGCAGAACACAGATACTTTGAGGAACAACGAGAACGAACTAGCGAAGAAGAAGACAAGGAAAAACATCTGTCCAAAGACATAGGAACAGGTGGAACGCTTCATTTAGATCGAGCCGGAACCTTTGCTTGCATAGCAATGTTCAAATCTGGCTCACTCAACGCACCTCCGGACACCCTCAGAGCCGTTATGGCAATGTCTGCCGGCAATTCCATCTTCGTGGCGGCACCCTTGCTATGTGATCCTTGGGAGGCACCTCTTCACCAAGAAGTCCGCAGGGTGGTGGGAAACACAGGCCGAGCAGAAATCAACATGTTAATTCCGCCATAGCATCCCAAAACCATAGCCCTAAAGCCCGACACATGGAAGCTGATCAATCATTCCCCATTTATGGGAAGATTGAAGACTGTTCCCAAAACACCTCGCTTCATTTGTCATTCACGCCGTACATCCTCCCGTTGAATATGGGAGAGCACGGCGGACAAGATAAAGAGGTCTTTCTCGTCGAGTCCCTGGTCTCAGTCTATGACCACTCAAAATGGATCGCAGATCTAGATGTTCTGAAATGTTTCCAGAGCATCAATTTCAGCCGGTTCCAAGCATCACCTGATTGCAAGCATTGCTGCTTCTGTCGACATATCTGCACACAGCCCCAGGCGCATTGCCAAATCTGCCGCCCCGGTTGTGAGTGAACACGATAGAAGGTGTGTGGGGTATAGTACAGACTGCGGGCATGCTAGCAATTGCGAGCATGCGAATAGGGCTGCTGAAAGTCTCGATCTCACTTCTTTGGAAAATTGTGAGGAGCTGATTGAGCGGGAGAGTTTCAACTGTATTGTTCAAGCGCAGGGTAATTGGCTTGCGAGGCTTGCGACGACGGTTCTGAGTGTATCTCAGGGTCATGACACCACGGGCCTTCCCAGCTCGATTTGTTGGGAATGTGTGAAGTCTAAACACCGAGGCACCACTACTTATATCTACTGAGGGACTTCTTTCTATTGTTTATTTGGACATAGTTATTGCTATATGTATAAAGATGGTGGCATCAGATTTTATATTCATATGAAAAAATACAGTCGTGGTGTTTCTCTGCGTTTTTCGTCGGCCAACGTTCCCAGCCGCCTAATTAAACCTCAATCCCAGCAAACACTGACCCCTGAAAGACACCGTCAGTCAGCAGAGTATCTTTTTGTTGCACATCGCGAACCCTGGTGCGCAATGTCTCACTTCTTTAGGGCTTTCGATGGTGTGGTTGTGTACCCCCGCCCGTGGCATCAGATCCTTGGATCGTGGGTGCAGTAGCTGAACTCTGTTGGTATCCTTGTCGCCTCCACGTCACTCACTTAATACCTGGCTATAATATCCCGCACTTATGAAATATATGCCTTCAACCACTGAAAGGATATCAATAGAGAAGAGTTTCATTAGACTCAAAATTGATTTCATAATCATCATAACATGAACGAACAGTGCAATCCCACCAGAAAATAAAAGCCAACAAGAACCCGCCATACCCAACTATCCTAACTATCTACCATAATACACCTATTTCCAAGAGATACCGCGAAGAAGTTTGAGACGCAGCTCACCACCAATCACCCTGGTCGTGCATAGCAGCAGCAACCTTCACGAAACCAGCGATATTGCTACCAGCAACCAGCGATGGGTATTCTCCCTCTCCACCCTTGACATACTTCTTCGCCGTCTCAAGTCCATTCTTGAACGCAGCCTCCATGATACCCTTCAGCTTCTCATCAACCTCTTCACTAGTCCAGCTAATGCGTTGGCTGTTTTGTGCCATCTCCAAACCAGAGACAGCGACACCACCGGCGTTGGCGGCTTTGCCGGGTGCGTACCAGATTGCCTTGTCCTTTTGGGATTTGCGGTGGGCTTCGAAGACATCGATAGCTTCTTGTGTGCAACCCATGTTTGAACCTTCGGCGATGAAGCGGGCGCCGCTTGCTACGAGCGCCTCTGCCTCCTCTTTGCTGACTTCATTTTGCGTGGCACAAGGCAAGGCAACGTCGACCTTGACGTGAGTCCATGGTCGTGCACCGTCAATGTACTTGTGCTTGCCCTCGTACGCAGTCAAAGCTTGACGCTTGACCTTGAGAGCGGCGATGGCGTAGACGTCTTCGGGTGTGATGGGGTCTTCCTTGGAGCCAAGAAGTGTACCCTTTGAGTCTGAGAGGGAGATGACGGTAGCGCCAAGTTCGATGGCTTTGATGGCTGCATATTGGGCTACGTTTCCTGAGCCAGAGATGGCGACTGTCTTCCCTTCGAAGGAGCCAAGGCCGGCGTGGGCGATCATGTGGTTAACGTACTGTTGAGTGGATGTCAGTATAGAGTTTCGGGTGCCAAGTAAAAGGATAGAGAGGTGAGAACGTACGTAGACCAACCCAAACCCAGTAGCCTCAGGTCTGATCAAACTACCACCCCAGCTTCCACCCTTTCCAGTAAGAACACCCTCCCACTTCTTCGTCTCTGCCTTATAAGCACCAAACAGCCATCCGATTTCTCTTGGGGAGACACCGATATCACCAGCTGGGACATCGACGTCGGCACCGATATGCTTCGACAGCTCGCGCATGAAAGACACGCAGAACTTGCGGATCTCGTTGTCGGATTTTCCCTTAGGGTCGAAGTCTGCTCCACCTTTACCACCACCAATGTTCACTTTTCTCTCATGTCAGCTTTTGTTATTCTATTTATCTTCACCATCACGTGGGAATGAATCTTACATCCAGTCAAAGCATTCTTGAAGATCTGCTCGAAGCCCAAAAACTTCAGGATAGACAGGTTGACTGTAGGGTGGAAACGGAGACCTCCTTTGTATGGTCCAAGTGCCGAGTTGAATTGGACTCTGTAACCACGGTTTACTTGTGGCTGGTTCTTGTCATCTTCCCAGACCACCCGGAATTGGATGACACGCTCGGGGATGGAGACGATCTTGAGGGCAGTCTTGTATTCTGGCTTTTGCTCGAAGAGGGAGGAGTTTTCGAGGGTGGAGACAAGCTCTGTGGAGAATATGTTAGAGGGGTAGATAAAATGGGGACATGGGTGGGTGGAGGGGTAGACAACAGACATACCTTTGTAGGCTTGCTCGAACTCGGGTTCCGAAGGAAGGTTAGACATGTTTGCGGGTATTTCTTGCTGTAGTATTGTGAAATTGGGTATCAAGCTGCAAGGATGAAATAAAAAAGCAGAGTAAAAGTGTTCTGAGGAACAGCTCGAGGGGATGGGCAGCTTTTTATGTGTAGGGTAGTGGGGGAGCTCGAAGCTTGGGGGAGCTAGTAGAGGCAGCACCACTCAATCTCCTCGATTCACACTGCGAGGAGAAAAAAAGTAAATTGTGGCTGATCCGATCCAGATATGCATACGAGTAGAGATGTTTCTGCATCACCAGCTGCCCACTCACGGCGGAGATGGCATTGCTGGCCATACCATGACGTTCCAGGTCCACGCCGTGATCGGGACTTGTGGACGCCTCATCGACTTGACGTGGGGCAGAGAGTTCGATCATCTTGGCCATCTATCCTCACTGAGGCAAGGCTGCGTCTCTCACATTCCGCTTGTCCTCACTTTGCAGTGAGATTATCTTTTTCTCGGTACATGTGCTTCGTCGCCCTGGCTAGATGCAACATGATTTTAACAAAAAGCCGGTGTCACCGATCTTATCGTCCTATCCTGATTCGTCAATGGACAAGCTCCCTGCGTCCGCCGCTGAAAAATGGGGCTTTACAGGGAGAGCTCGCACGCGACCGGCCCCTAAAAGCTGGGCCCTTACAGGGGTCAAGAACCCCGCGGCAGCAGTCCCGCTTTCTCCCGAACCAACGAGCAGAAAAAGCTTGACAGCAAAGAACAACAGCTGTTTTCCTTTTTGGCTCAGGCTCCCCACGAAAAGCTCAACACCATAGCAACCACACCACGTCGGAACTGTTTCTATTGAAAATCTTTTCATGGGGCATAGACCCTGGGCTTGGGGGGAGAGTGAGCGATTTTAGAGTGGAGAAGAAGCAAGTGCGGGAGGGAAGTTATCACGCGGGGAGAGGAGTTTGAGTCCATCCGAAGTCGGACGCTCCATGTGTTTTTTTTTTTCTCCTCGAGAGAATCTCAGCCTTGTCAAAATATTTCCTAGAAGAGGGGCTTGGTATTTTTGTGTCTCTGTTCTTCACTTGTTTCGATAGGTAAGGCGCTGCTGGTGACTTGTATTTTGTTTCTACTTCCGCTTGTCTTCCTTTTGTTTGATCCCTAACTTCATCCCGGGATGGGTGTTCTTGGCACAGTCTTGTTGGTAGCCTTCTTCTGAGAATATATACTCCCCGCTCAAAGGCTTCAAGCGGAAACCCGCATAAAAGTACACGGATTTGGTACCTGCGTTATTGGAGTATTCAGTCGGTATTCCGATAAAGCATGGGCTTAATCGCCCACAGGGTGAGAAATATTCTCTTCCTTTTTTAATCAGCATCAGTAGGATCCCAATCCGTAACCAACCCCTCATCACACCCATCCAACCTCCTCACGTCGTTCTCGTCAATCTCCCATCCATCGACTTCAGCATTCGCTCGAATTCTATCCTCCTTCACACTCTTCGGCAGCGGCACATACCCCTTCTGCAAACTCCATCTCACCATCAGCTGCGCCCAGGTACAATTATACTTCCCACTCAACTCCTTGACTACCGGATGCCTAGTTCTTAATGCGCGCGCGAGGGGTGCATATGCTTCGATTTGTATATCGTGTTGGGCGCAAAAGGATGTAATGGCAGTTTGGGTGTTGAAGGGGTGGACTTCGATTTGATTTACCGCTGGTTTTGTTTTCGGTTTTGAATCGAGGAGTTCTTGCAACTATACCACGCGAAATATATTAGCACAGTTACCATTTCACAAAGAGAAGGAAGGAAAAGAGAGAGGGCAGACAAACATGCTTAATACCATAATTACTAACGCCCCCGGCCCTTACCTCCCCCTCGGCAACCGCATCCTCCACAGCACGCCAACACTCCAACCTCCTCTTCTTCCCTCCATATGGACTATGCAGCAGATATAAATCAATATACCCCAGTCCACTCTCCTTGATACTCTCTTGTATCTTCCTCCGGGTATCATCATAACCAACATTATTCTTCAACTTCGTAGTAAACCAAATATCCTCTCTTTTTAAGTTCGAGTTAGATTCCAGAAATGTAGTTATGGCACTGCCCACGGCAGCTTCATTTGCATACCATTCCGCGGAATCAACAGCTCGATACCCGGCTTTCAGGGCGTAGGTTACGGCGGAGGAACATTCGCGACCGGATGTCATGTAGACGCCTAGGTGAAGGCGGGGCATTGGGACGCCATTGTTTAGCTTGATTGTGCTGATGAGGGTGGAGGTGGACATTTTGCGGAGGGATTGCATGTGTTCGAGGGGGAGAATTGGAGAGTGAGAGTTGGAGAAAATGCTGGTGTTTGGAAATGAAGATGCGATTTCTTGCCCCACCACCCCTCATTCGCCGCAGCCCCCGCCTTATTTTGCGGGGCTGCGGCTTAGTGCAGTGACGTCGAGAGGGGGGTAAATTTCGGGGACGGCTCTGTATCTATTCGTTACTGTTTTTCTTCTTTAGTGGTCCAGGTTTTTTCTTCTATTATCCTCACGTTTTTCTGTTGCTGTCTTCCTCGAAAAAACCCAGTTCCAAATTTGTAGTCCGGTAAGAGAATACGAATCGGATTCAATGTTGATATCTTTGCAACTCATCATATTTGGAACTTTTCATTTTTAGATTCTCAACGTCAATGATCCATCATTCCCCGTGTCTAATGCAGCTTTCTCCTCCATCAGTCCATCGATCGCAACATTCTTCTTCAAAGTCACGTGGCTCGCAATCCTATGTTGAGAACAGTTGTCGAGGAAAGTCCGAGAAATACTTCTATCGGCCTGTAAGGTAAATCACGTTCATTTTTCATCTTTGGTTTGCTATTAAGCGGGGTATCTTGTTGCTCTTATTTGTGCAATCGGGGAATTTGCGAAGTGTTACCTGCGATTCACAGGCGTACTTTCACTTCGTTTCTGAAGCACAAAAAAAAAAAAAAAACTGTGTATGCGATTGCTCACGCCATTTGATATGTATCATGAAAGTGAAAATTCCCAGATTGCTACTGCTTCGACTTTCACCACCGTCCTCCCTCTGATTAGAAAGTAATCAATACGGTTGTTTCTCTTTTGCAAGCTTCTTCATTCTGGTTTTCATCGATTCCCATGTTGGACCCTTGGCCTCCATTGACCCGGAGGCATAGGGTACCTTTGCCCCAATTCTACTTTCGGACCCTTCGAAAGGCTTTTTAGCTTGACCTGTAAAGAATGAGCTACAGCTTTGTTCAAATTCCACCTTGTGATGGCTGAACTTACCTAGTCCAAAAGGCGTAAAGTTGAGGTATATCGTTTCCCAGTTGCCAGCAGGAACAACGTATGTCTCATGCATTAATCCAATATGAGATGGATTCCGTTTGACATACCAATCCCAACCATTGAGATGTGAGTCACCTCGAGCAAGCCTATGCAAGTCGTCGAGAGATTTCCAGTACGAGATCCAAGGAACGGTGTTTGAATTCTCTACGTCCGTCGCTAGAGGAGCCGTCGTCTTTCCTATGACTGTACAAACCAGCTTAGATCATACACAGTAGGTAATCAACTAAGTGTTTTCCTTCAAAGTTAACTTACAGCCCTATTTTTCACGCTCGTTCGATAGGTCTCGCCACATATCTCCAAGCATATCTCGCATCTCTGTAAAACTATCTGCAAGACGCCCTTCGGTTTGGCTGAAATTCGTTCAAAGCGAATGACCTATTAAGTATCAGCCTAGTCAAGGGAATACTGACCTGTCGCTTCTTGCAGCCAGCAGAAAGACAACAATCTCTTTATCACACCCGTTTTATGGCACCGTTCCATCCTTCTCCATAATTTGCGCTGTGTGCTTACCTAGCCTCAAGTCCTTGTAACCCGAACTCGGATTCTTGAACGGAGAATACCGTAAAAGTAGATTTTGTTACACCAAGTAGATAATTCCAAGAACCTCGGGAAGCGCCAAGATACTAGAGGATAAATTAGAGTAAGAAGACCTTGTAAAGATGCACCTGCGAGTACCCAAGTTGTGAGTTTAAACTCGCCACGGAGGATGTTGAGCGGTGGAAGACCCATACTGGAAAGTTGAGCTTAAAGGGCCAAAACCTGCTAAGAGATTTTGGGAGCTGTCGATGGAAGATCCAACTGAAGGATGGGATGTGGGAAATTGTGTCTTCGGCGATTTTTCTCCGCCAGAACTGTGAGCTTGGAGACGATGTAAGTGTCGGCCCCCGAATCATGAGTGTGGTCGCGGGGCTTTCCAACAGCTGCGCCTCTGCCTTGCGCCTCAATCGGTGAATGAAACTGGGCTCATGCTTAATGCCGTGTAACTTTTGTAAACATACTTTATCACACGCATACTGCGACTCGGCCTGTCAATCTTACCGCTTACTATCAAGGTGCTTTGTCACGCCTCATCCGAGGGTATATCAGCCGCACACCATCCTAATCAACCAGTAAATACGCGAATAACTCGCATCACTGCTTACCAAAATCTCGTTATTCGTGTTCTGCAAGCTAGGTTGGCTGGTTCCCGGCGAAGAATTAGACGTCTTTTGCTCCTCCTTCAAAATTTCATTACATTGTGTCGACATAGCATATGCATGGAAATATTTGCAAGAAAGGTTTTTCGTCGAGAATAAGACGATAAGAGCCGATGGACGAAGTTTTAGTGAGATGCTGACCTGGCGACCAGAACGTCATGTAGAGCTTAGATAAGGTTGTGATACGGACCGTCGAATCCTAGACCCATTGTGACCTGTAATGCAAGACACCGGCAGGACGTGCGGCCCCTGATAACTGGCACAGCATTGCAACCACCATCAGCTCGGAGCTGAAATCCCGCAATTGGCATCTCCTAGCACACTATATCGTACCCCTGTTTTGTTGACAGCTTTGATCACGGCTATAGCTGGGAAGCACAGAATACAGAATAATTGGCAGCCCGCCCCCTACCTACACAGCCTCACCAGGAGGTATCAACGAGTGACTATGCATATTTGGGAAGGGTCGTCTACCATGCCCTATAACCTAATCTTCTGCCAGAGCTCTGGTTACACTTGTCCAGCAGTCTTGAAAAGTCTTTAATAAGCATCAAGCCCCTGCCAAAGATTAGTTGTTGCCCTTGAGACGAACTTCGTTCAAGTTTTCCCTTCAAGATGACGACTTTACCTCCACAGATAGTCCAAGATATCCTCGAAGGTCCGGCTCTCCCCGCCCCTCCAGGAACTACATCCAATTTTTTAAACCCGCCGAATGAAAACTATTGGTTTATCGTCACTTTGACAGTCACTATTGCACTTTCTACAGTCGCTGTTCTGATCCGGATCTATACAAGATTCTTCCTCATCAAACAACGTGGATTGGAGGACTGTGAGTAACTCTTTGACTGCAATTTTGAAGTCAATACTCAGAAATACATACAGATACCTGTGTCCTTGGATACTTGATGTTCATCGGATATGGTGTTGTTGCTGGTCTCCTCGTTCGGCATGGGGGAGGGATTCACCAGTGGAATCTACGAGCTAGAGAGGCTATTAAGGCTGCTTTTGTAAGTAGTGGAGTCGCCCTTTTCATGGGGTGGTGCTTCTAATTTCTCGCAGTATATCAATGCCTGTGCCATAGTGTACGGTATCACGATTTTGATTCTCAAGTTCTCCGTGCTACTTCAGTATCGTCGCATCTTTGTACCGACGAAGAAGACCGATTATATGTACTGGGGTACGCATCTTATGACGGCAATTATTTTTATCTATTACATTATCGTGACGTTCTTTGAGATTTTCGAATGCAACCCTCGGGAAAAGGCGTGGGATCCACTCATTCGAGACGGGCACTGTTTCGATACTTTCGCAATCATCATTTCGGCAGGATACTTCAACGCTGTTACTGACTTCATAATATTGTTTCTCCCCCAAGGAGTTATCTGGAGGCTGCATATGCCTCTGCAAAAAAAATTCGCTATATCGGGCGTCTTTCTAGTGGGTCTTTTGTAAGTGACCCTATCGCAAGTCTGCCAGTACCAATACAGATTGAATCCTGTTGCTCACTCCTTGTCCGGCAGTGGTTGCGTTACCTCCATAATTCGCCTTTATCACTCAATCCGACTCAAACAAACTGGGGATGAGGATATCACTTACAACATTATGATTACGGGATTTTGGACTCATGCCGAAATTGCAAGTACGTAGGATTTCAACCCGCTTTTTGGCAGCCTTGCAGTCATTTCAGACCTTTGAACCGAGTTCTCCCCAATATTTACTGATACCATTTTATTCAGGTTGCATTTTATGTGGTTGCCTGCCGATGCTGCCTAAGTTTATTCAAAATATGGGAAAGAGCCTAAGCGGGCTCTCAACGTCAAATTCCTCATTTGTCCGAATAATTCTCAGCCCGTGGACACTAGTACGTTTGTCACAGGATTCAGACTCTCACCAAACGACGAAACACACGTGGAATAGTGGTTCAACTCGTAGATCTTTGGAACCCCTCAAAAGTCCTTACAAAGAGATCGACGATATAGAATTGGCGGAACATGGGCGATACCAAGCTGAAAACACAGGTCATAAGCAGATATTCAAGCATGTTGATATTCAAGTGAGCCACCAAAGTGGCGGCTTGAGGCTTTTTGAAAGTCAACGGGAGAAGGAACAACCATGGGCAAGTAAACAATCCGCTGTTTGAGCTGATTTTAGCAGATGTTTTGATGGAAAGCTTTGATTTTGAAATGGCGGTTCCTTCCATTCGCAACGAAAAATCACAATGTAATTTTAGGCATTCAAATTTAGTATTCAGTATACGATTCTATTCCTGCCTCGTGATTTCCAAATTAGTGATCACCTAACGAAGAGAAAGGAGGGAGTGGTGATGCTGAATCTAAACTTCCCACGAACTACATCAAAGGACTAGGGCTACATCTTATCAGTGTTGCGTGAGTATTTGTGTCTGACCAAAAGCCATCTCTACTAATTCTAACTAGTCTCTTCCTAATTATGTTTTTGACAAACTTGGAGAAACCTATTGTCTGTACGTCCTTGGTGAGCATCACCGATGATCTGAGCGGTTTCGGAAAGAGCAGCTGGATTGTCACAGCTTATCTGCTTACATACATTGGTAAGTGCGATTGCTTAACACAACGTCTTTGATGTTAATAATGCTCCCAGTATTTCTGATAATTTGGGCGAAATTAAGCGACTTGTTCGGCAGGAAGTCATCTCTTTGTGTCGCCATTATTGCTTTTGTGGCGTTCTCTGGAGCTTGTGGTAGAGCACAAACCATCAACCAACAGTGTGTTATTCTCCACGGTTTCGGAAGCTAGCTAAGAATAATTCCAGCATTGTGTTTCGATCACTCCAAGGTATCAGTGGATTAGGAACATACTCATTGGTCCTGGTCATATTTTTTGAACTCGTACCTCCAGCATCATATTCTTCTACACCGCAGTGTACTGATATATACTGTAGGACGCGCTTTTTGAAATAATGAACTACGAAAGCTGGAGCGATATGGTAAAGTCTAAAGCCTAGGGTTCGTGGAATCTGCATTCTCGTCTCCCGTATAATCTGGATTTCTTCGTATTCCTCTCCTCCGTAACCGGTATCTTCGGTAACGGGGGGCAAGCTAACTACGCCGCTGGCAACACCTACACGGACGCTTTGGCGCACCATCGGATCTCCCAGGGCCAGAAGGCGATCGGCTTGAGCCTTGGCTGGTTGAAAGATGACGGGGTCGCCGCTGAGCGCGAGAACGTGGCCAAAGCCCTTGCTAACAGCGGCTTCCTCAGTCCCGTCACGCAAATGGAATTGTTTGCGCTACTCGACCATTACTGTGACCCACGTCTCGCGCTTAGAAGTGGTCAGGAGGGTTATCTGTTGCTCAGAACCGGGCGCCAGCCGAGACAAAGACGGTGCCGTCCTGGATGCAACAGCTGGCATTCCGTGTAATGCACAGCATCAAGACAGCAGAGGGCTCTAGGGCACAGGATGAGGTAGTGAACCTAAACTACAGCGAGGTCTTTGCTAACGCAAATTCTTTGAACGAGGCAGCCCGGTTCGTCTTGGATGCATTGATGTCAAAGCTGGCCAAGGCGTTGTCCATACCGCATGAGGAGCCAGATCCGGCGAAAGCATTGCATGCTTACGGTGTGAACTCACTGATGGCGGTGGAGTTGAGGAATTGGTTTGCGAAGGAGTGGAACGCAGATGTCGCTATCTTTGATATCATGGGCGCGCCGAATTTGACGGCAGTGAGTGTGACGGTTGCTGGGAAGAGTACCTTTAAGCAGGGTTGGTGAGGGGCGTTGACGCGTCGTAGTGGCTTGCCGTGTGTGTTTGTTTCGTTGAGTTTATACCACGCTATAGCGAAATCCTGTAACGCGAGCTTTTATCAATGTTGCATTGATTATACACGTCCTGACCAATCTGTGGTGAAAAAGTTTGAGGGGCCTGTAAAAAATGAGAAGCCGGTCGTTTCTGTTTTGGTATAAAGGAGTGACGCTGGTGATTAGATCTGACTTACGTACTGTAAGAGTTTACTAAGATAACATCTGGTAGCCTGAGTATCCAACCCCTATTTTGGCTCGCTTACCTAGGTAAATGTCTCCGGTTAGTCTCCGACATCTGCCATCCCTTCAAAAACATATATAAGCAAGTATATGATACAGGTTATGCTCTCAAAAACATGCGTCTTGTCAAACATTGTCAAGATAAACAATGACATCAAAAAACATCCTCGTCACAGGCGCAACTGGCCATCAAGGCGGCGCTCTCATTTCGGCACTGCTCTCCCAGCAGCCACAAGCATTCAAGATCTTCGCTCTGACACGAAACGCCACCTCAAAATCTGCTGCCAACCTTGAGACTAAAGGCGTCACCGTGGTTCAAGGGGACACTACCAAACCCGAAGCAATACTCGCGCAGATACCAAGCCTCTACGGCATCTTCCTCGTTACCTTGCCGAATGCCAACGAGAGAGATCAAGCCATCCCTCTCATTAACGCAGCATCCGCATCAGGCGTCAAACACTTCATATTCACATCCGCAGACCGGGGAGGGCCTCTGAAGTCCGAGGATGACAATTATGCTAGCCCAATCCCGCATTTCGAAGTCAAAAAAGGAATAGAGAAATATCTGAAGAACATCTGCGAAGATGGTGGGATGCAATACACAATCCTAAGACCGACCTCTTTCATGGACAATTTGACGCCAGGTTTTGTTGGGAAAACGCTGGCGACGATGCTGAAGCAGATGGGGAATACTAAGCTTGCGCTTATTGCGACGAAAGATATCGGGCGAGTTGCTGCGAGGGCATTTGAGAAGCCGGAGAAGTATGCAGGACAAGCACTTACTTTGTCTGGGGACTCACTGTCGTTTGATGAGATGAATGCTATTTTCAAAGAGGAAACGGGTGGTGAAATGGCTACTACGTGGGAGCCGTTGGTGAATGGGTTGCAATGGGCGATTGCTGATTTAGGGGCTAGCATGACGTATTTTAGAGAGGGGGGATATGGGTATGAAATAGATAGGAACTTATCGGACGAATTGGGAATGAGGGATTTCGGGACGTGGTTGAGAGAGGATAGTAAATTTGAGATGCTAGAGGGTAGAAATTGATAATCTTTTTAAGCATGGCGTATTTGCGGTATGTCTAAGCTTTGGGTTCTCCTGGAACATCGTTAAGTAGCGGTCATGATAATGGACATCATTGGATTGGCCCGTGGCGTGGTTAGCTTTTGACCGTTCTACTTGCTAGTCTCTTCCGAGCTTTAGGATGATAAGAGAGGTCTAAGATGTTTCAAGAATCTCGGTATTGATTCTCTAATTGCTTGTTTGATTCACTTAAGGTCAATCTCATGCGGGAAACAATGTCTATATAACCGACCCTTTCCCGGGTTCTTTAATCTTCATTGCAAATTCGGCGCGCAGCTGTGCACCGATGTGGAAGCCGCGCTGTGCTGTGGTCTAGGGCTTGGAAACTGGTGGAATTTTACAAGAATTATATTCTTGGTTTGAGTTGAGTTGCCTGTTTGGTTGACTGAGGGAGACGATGGCCGAACGAAATGGGTGGAAGGATGAACGAACGAATGAATGAAAGAACGAGTGAATGGTTTGCTTGACTTGAAAATCGTTTCTTGACTGCAAACATGACCACTTACATCTCGTGATAGTGCTTGAAATACACTCTGAGAGATTCGAAGTTACTGCTGGCATTGCAGTACAACTTTTGTTTCACTCATGAAGTTAGTATAGGGAGCACTACGGATTTTATACCTAGGTACCCAAGTTTAGAAAGTCGGAGGTGGGGTTGATGAAATGATATATATTCAACCACCCGATGCAAGATTTTTGGGAGCAAGATTTCACGGCGCAGGTTGAAGGATACATGTTCTTGGTGTCTCTTCTGCCAAACGTTTATCAAGGCGCTGCCTTTGGCGACTATGAGAGGGTAAGACTATCTGAGGTAGAGGGGGGGCTGTGAATGGAATGATGGATCCTGCGACTGACCAACTGAATTAATGATCTGACGGTAAAGTAGTGATCGACAGTAGGGTATTCATTCGTCACAATAAGTAACCTGGTATAATTCTTGGTATTGAGACTTTCGCGCATGGTGGAGAATTCAGTTGAAAGTCTAACTCATAGATGCGGCACCGAGTGCAGAATCATGAAGTACTATGCTCAAAGCGATCAGACATTAGAATTAGTCTATAGCGTGATCTGAGAAAGAAGTAGGGTTATATAGGAGGGTTCAGCGAGAGACAGTGGGAATCGAACTTGAGTGGGGTTTTCGGGGCAAAGAGAAAGGGAGATATAATTTTGGATATTCCGGGCAAGGAATCCTTACCATTCATAAAAATTCAGTTAATGACTTAGACGCTGTTAAAGTTGATATACGTTCAGTCACTGCTGTCAAGTCATAGCAAGGCTTCGTGGCTGGACGAGGATCTTGATTGAAACCTGGGGTGTTTTGGATACACCTGTCAGTCAATCTTTGCGCAGCTCTTGAGGTTATTTTGACGAAGATCAATTGATTTGGGTTGGTTCATCTCGCTCATAGCCGGGCATTTATATGAATTCTGTCTAGATGGAGGGGGCTTTATTCAATATTGTCGTGAATCAAGACCGAATGCTAATTCGGTATCTTTAGACGAATGGACGGCGAAATTTACAGAAGGGCTTAATTTGATGAATCGTGTGTTTCCCCCCGAAACATACTATTCGTCGTTGAAATGTTATCAGGAGCAGAAGGGGTCCCTCGCTACCCCTTTTCTACCCCGCACTAAATCTTTACCCCCGCATTGCTGCCTTCAAACTTCTAGCTATCAACGCTTTGTGAGCTTTTTTTCTTCTTTTTGATAATAGGTCAGAAGAGGATCGGGACTGCGTTTTGTTTGGCGTTTGGTGTGTGATGTATGTGCCCTGAGGGATGGATTTGAAAACGGCTAGGTAGAAAGGCCTGGTGTGAAGGGCCCCAGGAACGATAGAAAGGAAAGACTGAGAAAGGGATACGGGATAGGCATCGCGATTTAAAGGAACAGAATGTTGCAAACTCCCCATTCCTTTTCACAAAACCTCTGCAGGTCACTTGTCAAGTCGCCCCTTCAATTTTCTATGAAATACCTCCCACGCGGCATCCAGCAGAGACCAATCAAACCAAATGAGTCAGCTGCAGCTGTTGACAATAAATGTCTTGCGTGGTGACTTTCTTCCAGTCACCTGTCATCTCGGCCACGCACTGTGCGCGTTCAACTTTCCTATCCACGCTCGTCGATGCGAATGTCGAATTCTTTGTTGTCTATCAGAGATTTGCATTCATTAACTGTCAATCAATAAGCTGCTGTCAAGAATCTCCTTCATTCATTCATCCATGTTCTCCGCCAACCATTTTTCCTCGTGCTCTCCAATATAATTCACCCAATTCATTCCTCGCATTATATTTCATACTCCATCAATCTTTACTTTTGCCTTGAGCAGCGTCGATAATGAATTGAGATCTTGTTTCTCTTTGGTTCGACGTGGAGGGAATTAGCTGGGTATTTGTATGATTGCTAGGGAGGCTGAGACGTGGATCTTTCTAGGTATTCAGGAGCGAGTCCTAGAGTACTATTTATTTACCGCAAAGAGCCAACTAAAGATTGACGACTGTAGGACCTTTCCATAGTTCGAAATTATTGACTGCACCGATAGTGCGGAGATATGGAAGGATTTCTCTTGATTCTGAGGCGGGTTTGATGTTCATTGTGGGTGTCATTTCCTTTACCGTGGCCTTGAAAGCGTCTCTCAGCCAAGACCGGGCTCCAGATGTCTTCTGCTTTGCACTTCGTTCTTGTGCACATTGGAGCATTTTTTTTATTTGAAGATTGGTACTTATACCCATCCGAGATGCAAGAAGACGAGTGAAACTCGTACAGGCAGGTTCTCTGAGTTCAAATTTGTAAGTATAAATACACTGCATGAAGATCCAGAATGAATCCGCAAGCAGAAATCAAAGCTATCCGAGTTGGAGTGAGCTCATGGAGTTCAGAGACTTTGACATCAGGGCAAGCTTATCTTTGCCGGAGATATTTAGATACATGAAGTAGGCCCCGAGCATTTCCGTGAGATGACTGTGTCACTCCCCTGAAGGTTATTGCAACTGTTCTTAGTCTCGACAGAAAATCGCAACGTGACTGCAAAAGCCATTCCTTGGATAAAGATTACAGGACGCTTTGGATCGAAAGACTCTCCTCCAGTGATGTGAGGAGCTTTCAGGGCCTTTCCAAAATGCGACGTCTACTAAGATGGAAAATAGAATCCTTAGAATGCAAAGCTATATATGCGGGACATAATGCTAGAAGAAGACCGTAAACCCGGACTTCTTAAATAGGAAATAGAAAAGGTATTAAAGCTTCCAATCTGTCCTTCGAATTCTATTTATGACCATCAGTTGGAACGGAATTGTAAAGCTTTACCAAAGTAATCGGATTTTAGCCTCGAGCATCAACCGCCCGTTAAATTGGGGGGTCCACTAGAGACTATTTAATTCACCGCCCGTTTTCAAGATGCTTCCCGAAAATCTCAACGAAAGATATCAGGAGTATGAATCAGGCGCCAACACTTCCGTGAATTGGTTTTCACTCCAAGTATTTTGTCCGGAGATTAACTACAAATTTTGAGTTAGGCTTGCAAAAGTCGCAGTGAGTCGGCTTGCCTGTTTGGACTCCAAACGTATTAGGTTCTTGACAACAAAACATCACTTGAAAGAAAATCTGTCGGTGAGCTGCTCACTTCCATTCGCCCACATCTCACGAAGGATAGCGGCACAATTCCGACGATGCTGAGTTATTACACGCACTTCCAGTCTTGTACTACTCTAGCTTTCAATCAGTGAATATGGTATTCCTGACCCAACATTTTTGCAAATGTTGCATCCTACCAATTCTAGACTTTATATTGAGAACGGGAATAGGACCTAAAAAGAGAAAGTGAATCATATGCCTGAGTCTTGGAATTTTCAAGCCCTCTTGTGGATTGAAGCAATGGGGAAGTATAAAGTGGTTGCCAATTTGTCTGACTAGGACTTCGACACCCATTCAGCATTCAAATCTGGCTCACTCATTTGCAAGTGGGGCTGGACCTATCTATTGGTGATAGTGAAGTGGATTTTGCAGGACGCTGGCCCTGGTTGATTCACTGGATATCGCAGGATGTTAAAATATATGAATTATGAAACGAGTGAGTGGTTTGATTGACAGCAGATTACAAGATGATAGCGACTTTACTGAGAGCGAATGATTTGTTCATGGCGGAAGATGTCGGAAACCGCGGGAGAAGAGGATTTGTGGCAATTTTCACGGAATCAAAAACCATCTGGCTGGAGGAGACCTCCCAGCATGCTGGCCTGGAATTGGGAATGTGTTTCTGCCCTTGTGAATATATGACAGATAGTGGCACAGAGCCTGCTTATATATATATATGAAACGGGAACTCGTGTAAAACTCACGAGTGGCTCATTCAACGGTGTCAACCATTCCGCTTCTCGTCTCAAAATCATACAATAAATACACCCACTCAGATAATCCCACTCCCTTCGTCTCATCAGCCTTCAACATCACCCCCAAACCCAACCGGGACTCTCTTCCCTCCACTCTCCGGCACAACAGCCAAAACTTTATAAAGCCTCCCCATCCCACTCCCCCCTCTATCAACCAATCTACTCCACGCCCCCTCGACCCTACTCTTACTATCCCCTTTGGCCAACACATTAGCCCTCTCTCGTCCGCCCATCCCCTCCAACCACCCTCCTTGATCCACAGGTCCCCATACCTCCACTCCTTCACTAGCTTTACATGCCGCTTCAGCGAGAGCCGTGAAATCCACATCGGCAGATAAATCTACTAACCCCGGTTCACTGAGCGGGCTTACTCTTTTATGGGCTTTGATACCGCGTAGACTATTGATTGGGATCGTGTCTGAAGGCCCGTAATCGAGGATTAGGGCAGCACCCGAAGGTGAAGGTTTCGAGCCGATTAGCTTAGACATTGCGGCGGCGTAGGCGTGTGATTCGGGCGAGACTTCTATTAGTGACCCTGGAGTTGCTTTCAAGGCTTTGTAACGCTCAGAAAGCTCGGGGAGGTAAAGGGAGTGGGGTGTTGATGCTTTGCTTAGTGTGAGTTGAAATTCTGGAGCTGTTTCTTTTGAGGTTGTGATGGTTGGTGGAGGAGCGGGGGAGACGACCATCTCGCGCCATTGGGGACCTGATGCTTTCGCTTTTTGGGCGGAGGGTGAGAGGGTATGCTCGCCGGTTGGTGTTTTGATTGTGTTGGCCTCTTGAGAGGGGGCTGGGGCGACGGATTGGAACGCGTGGATTGGGAGGGCATCGAAGAATTCGTGGGCTACTATGAAGGGTGTTTTGTCTTCGCCTGGATATATTTAGTAAAAGTATTGGATGGGGAAGGGAAACTTACCTGATGGAACAAAACGGATGTTTTCTGTCCAGATGATGGGAATATTTGCGTATTTGCTTGTGCTTTGATATCCAATTGACGTTTCTGTCATAGGAGCATCGCCACACAGCAGTTTCTTTTGCGCTTCTCTCAACCCAGCGCTAGCTTCCACCAAATACACAGCTTCGATGCTCGAAGCCATTGGTTTGAAGTTCCGAATTGTCTATTAAAACTATCAGTAATTGCCATTTTGGAGTAATCTGGTTCCAAGCATACCCGCAATATATCATCCATCAAAGTCCCTCTCCCAGGCCCAATCTCGACCAGCTCCACCCCCTTACTCTTCTTCCCTTGTGCCATCCATTCTGCCACAAACCATATGCCAACCAATTCTCCAAATATCTGCGATATCTCCGGGGACGTTATAAAGTCTCCTTTCTGCCCAAATTGGTCTCTTCCTTCTTGCTTTGAAGTGTAATATCCTCCCACATCCGAAGTCAAGCACATTCGCATGAAAGAAGCTAGAGGGATCGGTCCAGTGGCCTAGCAATTGAATTAGCACATGCCTTCAAGCAATTGGAAGACTAGAAACTGTACTGTGATAGCTTCAGAAAGCTGTTTTGCAAGTGGCGTTGACCACTGCCTTGCCTCTGACGACGACCACCTCACAGCAGAACAGGGAGCTCTGTATCTGCATCTCCCAGCACCTCGCAGGGCATTAAGCGCCTGCCTCGAAACAATTGATCTCATAATATGCAAGTTAGGACGTTACCGCAGCATTTCCGTTTCGTCACAAAATTGTTGTCAGCCTCGCGCAAGACTCGCGCGGCTGCACCTCCAAAACTTTTCCGAGAACAAGCGTCCAGCCTCCTCCAACTTCACTCCAAACCCCACCACAACAATGAGCAGCAAACCGAAATCCCGCTGGGCAGACGACGCCGAAGATGCAGCCCTTGAGGCGCAGCGCAAGAGAGAAAAGGAGGAAAAGAAACGCTTTAAAGCCGAAAAACAGCGCAAAGCAGACGAAGCTGCCCTCCGTCTCGCGCAACAACAAGAAGCAGCCTCCCAAGCACAATCCTCCGAGCCACCCTCCAAACGTCGCAAACTATCACCCGAGCTTCCAAAAGAAGAACTTCCTCCTGCGAAATTATTGCGTTTCCCGGCGCCGAATTGGAAGAAATGTCGCAGCGTGGAGGATTACGAGAAGTTGAATGATATAGAAGAGGGAGCTTATGGATGGGTTTCTAGAGCGAAGGATAGTGTGACGGGGAAAGTTGTTGCGTTGAAGAGACTGAAAATGGATAATGCGAATGATGGGGTGCCGGTTACGGGGTTGAGGGAGATTCAGACGTTGATGGATTGTGAGCATGTTAATATTGTGGAACTGAAGGAGGTTGTTGTTGGGGAGGATACGAGGAAGATTGAGAAGTATGCTGCTATTCCCCCTCTCTATTTCGTTGTGCAGATTTATATTTTTGAAAGAGAATATGCTAACACGGAGAAACAGTATTTTCCTAGTCCTCGACTTCCTAGAACACGACCTCAAAACTCTCCTCGAAGACATGCCCGAGCCTTTCCTCCCCTCCGAAGTAAAAACCCTCCTCCACCAACTAGCCTCTGGAATATCCTACCTACAGTATGTCACCCTCCCTTCAAACAAACATTCGATACCCAAGCTCTGTTCCAAAACTCATCTCCCCACCCTTTCAACTCCATACTAACTCCCCCCACAGCTCAAACTGGATCCTCCACCGCGACCTCAAAACCTCCAACCTCCTCCTCTCCAACCGCGGCATCCTAAAAATCGCCGACTTTGGCATGGCCCGCTACTTCGGCGACCCCTCCCCTCCTAGTACGTACCCATTCCCTCCCTCTCCCCCCATCCTTGCTTCCTCTCTTCGCATGCCGCGCTCTTGCCGTCTTCTTCCTCCCTCAATCCCCTCCCAAAAGACAGTTACTGATTCCTAGCAGTGACCCAACTAGTAGTAACCCTCTGGTACCGATCCCCCGAACTCCTTCTAGGAGCAGAACGCTACGGCCGCGCCGTAGACATGTGGTCCATCGGCTGTATCTTCGGAGAACTCCTGCAGAAAGACGCCCTCCTGCAAGGAAAAAACGAAGTCTCCCAACTATCCCTAATCTTCGAACTGTGCGGAATCCCCACCGAAGCCTCCTGGCCATCATTCCGGCGCCTACCCAACGCACGATCCCTAAAACTCCCAAAAAACCCCGTAGCACAAGGCTCCGTGCTACGTAGTAAATTCCCATTCTTAACATCAGCAGGCAGTAAACTGCTTACGGGACTATTGAACTTGAATCCGGAGAAGAGACCGAGTGCGGAGGAGGTACTGGGGAGTGAGTATTTTAGGGAAGATCCCAAGGCGAAGAGCACGGAGATGTTTCCTACGTTTCCGAGTAAGGCGGGGCAGGAGAAGAGGCGGAGGAGGGGCACGCCGAATGCGCCGCAGAGGGGGGAGGCTGGAGGGAAGATTGGGGCGGTGGATTTTAGTGGGATTTTTGGGGGTGGGGTGGGGGAGGAGGAGAGGGGGGGTGGATTTGCTTTGAAGTTGATATAGGGGTGTGGATTGTTAAATTATATATGCGGTGAGGAGGAGCTTGGGATATTGGCGTGCGTTAGCCGACATCCCAGATCCATAGGAGAATTTCTAATACCAAATGACTGGGGAAAGCCGAATCAAGGCGGCTCTATTTCCAAGCAAAATACCGAGTATTCATGTACAGATTCAAAACTGGATGCAGGACATATTATCTCCATTCATTACATATCAACTAGTTATTCCAGGTAAGTTACCCCCCTTACCCTTCCGCTATGCTATCTATGCCAACAAACCCCCATAAAAATCAAACCATAAACACCATCCAAATATTTCCCCAAGCCCAAAAGGAGCGTAATTTACTGTGCAAGAAAAAATTCCAGATGCCCCAACCGAGTGGTTTTTTGTGACAGGGGAAAGGGCAGAGTATCGTATCGACATGAATGAATAATATAGGAGCTTTTCTCCGGTTCCACGGGATTAGGGTTTAATAGGGCGATGGAGGAAGGAGAGGTAGAGAGCTCGCAGACCCAAGGCCTCTTAGAACTCAGCCACCTACCACACAACCCCCAACCCATTAACAAACCACCCAAAACTCAACACCGTCACGCCCACCATCCCCACCATCAACCCTAACGCCATCCTCTCGCTCCGCCCAAAGCCCGCACTACACGTAGCACAGACCCACCCTTCAAGCCCCTGGTACGGCTGCGGTGTGTACATGCCAAACGTATACTGATTATAGACCGCCAAGTACCCCGGTTCAGCCGTAGCATCTATGCTACTCGCCGCATCATAGATGATCAACGTGTAGGTTTGTGTTAACAGCGGGTCAGTTACAGCGGTAGCTTGATAATCCCCGGTATCCCAAACCACCAAACCGGTGTTATTGGCAACGGTTTGGTTCGCGGCGATGGTGTAGAGCTGATTATTCGCCGTACAGGTCGCCATTACGTTTACAGCGGTGGGAGTGCCCAGGAGAGAGGTGTAGTTCCAGCCGAAGGTGACATTGGAGCCGATTTTGTAGTATTGGGCTCCCGAGGTGACGGCGGGCGTCATTAGGGAGATGCCGCCGGCGGGGTAGGAGGCGTCGTAGGAGGTGTGATTTGCGGATGTTGGGGCGGATGAGTCTGTTGATGAAGGGCCTTTGGTGATCGAGCCGCTTCCTGATCCTGAGGCTGAGCTGCCGCTTTGTGTGCCTGTTGCGGTTTGGGAGCCTGAATCGCTGTTGCTGTTGTCGGATGATTTGTTGTCTGGGGACTTGCTATTTGCTGTTGAGGAGGGAGCGGAACTGCCTTGTGTGGAGGTTGGTTGTGCTGAACCTGTTGATGTGTTAGTCCGTATTCTCCTCATCTCGAGATCGTATGTTGGACGAGGTAAACATACTCGAACTATCCTGCCTCCTCACGATCAACGAATCCCTCTCCGGTAACCATCTTGGCCAAGGCCACGCAGCTGTAAACGTCGCGAGAAAAACAAGAAGTATCGAATAAACCTGCAGACTCCGTGAAGCCCTCATCGTGATTGTATTTGTTGATACCCCTTCCAAGAACTGTCCAATCCTCTCAAATCTCCCAAATATATCGTCCGCAGATCCTTATTCAATCGTCAAACAATTCTTCGTATGTTCGCTCCTCCAGATATCTCCTCGATTCGTTCCTTTTCAAAAATGCGTTGAAGAATGGCGTCGATGTTGTGAAAATGAGCCCCTGTCCGATTTTAGCCACGATGCCACCCCTTCCCTTCTCGTTCTCTCGGAAACGAGACACGCCACCTACCTCAGTTCAACTCTCCCTCTTCAAATAAACGACCGAACGAGTGAGGTCTTCCAAAGAGATGACAAAAATTAAAATAACGAGAGGCTGCTGCTGTTGATGTTGTCGATGATGGGTGATGGAAAATGCAAGGAAATGAAATGAAATGCCTCGCTCGACGCACGCACCGGCACTGTCGAAAATTCACGCCAGTGGTTAGTGCAGGGGTGCAAGGGGCGGCGCTCGCTGGGTGAGATCCGCGTCCCGATTTTTCTCGTGTTTTTGGGGCAAAAACGCCCCCGCACAGGATTCTATTTTTGGCACAGGCTGGCTCAGCCGAAAACGAGGAATGATTCGCAACTGGTTGGGTTTTTGACTTTTGATGTTGAGGCTTTTGTGAAAAGGAAATGTTTATGCAATGAATCCAAAGCTGAAGGAAATTTTGAATGGCCTCTGCTTCTTCTTAGCAGAGAAGGACGTGTTAAGGCCGGCATCTGACCTTCTTCTTGGCCTTGTCACATGGATGACCCCCTTTTTCGATGTGGTCTGTGTGTTGAATACTTTACTGTGGATATGTCTCTGAGGCCATGAAATTCTGCACAAACTCAAACTCAAACTCAAACTTTATTTCAATTTCAATTTCCTTTTCAATTTTCTTTTTCTCTTTTCTCCAAACCGTGGCTTGCGGAGAAAGGCCACGCCTCACGAGCTTACACAGCCATCGTCGAGGCTCTCTGCCTATCGGAGGCTTTGAATCGAATGTTTTATTCAGCCAACCACAATAATTCTGGTCGTCACATTCGACTTAGAGCAATGTTGGTAAAACGCTATGTGTTGCTACACTTACTCGATTTACAGGCCATAATCAACGCTGAAAATACTCCATCGGCACCTTGTCAGGTAACACTACCTTACGCTCTCGCAAGGTGTAAAACAATACCCTAACGCCGATAACCCTTACCCGCAATGGTGCCAGTCTATCTTTACCAAAACCCCCAGTTATCATAGCAAGTTATGGAGCCTCCCGGTCGATCAATCCGAGCTTTTGTAACCAAGAGAAAAAGTTTCATCGCCCGATGCTGCGTCTCCCGGAAGAGCGTTCACTTTGTCACTACCGGAAGGTTTCGTTTCCGCTGCCTGGAGTCCCGCGTTGATGGAACCTTGGACTGAATCCCCAACGTTGACAGGACCCTGGCACAGGGAATCTTTGCAATGCCGCACAATGTCTCTCAGGTTCCCCGCCGCGACGACCACACCGCGGTGCCGTAGTTCATACTCTTGGTCGATGCTATTTCGGTCCTGGCTAGCCCAAAAGCTATCATCATATCTCTGCGGCCCCAATAACTCTGGATCTTTGATGTAGCGTTCCATATCCGACTCTCCCTTCGGTAAAGGCTCGTCAGAAATTGACTTCTCGAGTACCCTTTGGCTTATTATTAAGGCTTGCAAAGAATCAAGTATGGTCGCCGTAATTGCCATTTCAATTTCATCTTCTGAGAAAGCTGTATGATCCGTAAAACCTGGTTCATGTTAGCGATAGCTGGAAAGTTCAAGAAGCTGTTGCTTCTCACCCCAGTAATCAGTATTTGAATTATCGAATGCCAGGTGAGCCTTGCCTAACTCTTTCTCAATGATCTTTTTATCCTCAGGGGCGATAGAAAGATTTCTGACTAGTTTGTTCATCCGGACATCAGACCAGCCATCCTGATTACATCGCCACAGGAAATCTGGGATGCCGTCGATGACTCTTAGCTCCTCTTTATACCTGCTCAGAATACCAGTGATCTGCATGTGATACTTTGCGATGATTTCTTTCAGTTCTTTGGGGCCATATTTTTCGGGACCGCCGGTTGGCCTGACCGAATCTTCGATGCGATTAGTCTCTTGCTCAGGCTCCTCTCTTATCATAATGTCTTGTTCCGGCCTGTCGACGGGTTGCGCGGAAGATAGCTCATTGGTAGGTAACGGAGCAATAGGACCTTGGTTCGAACTCAGAGAGGAACTAGTCGACCGACTTTTTGGGGTGCTGCTGACTTCCGTGATTTCTCCCGTAGGACTCACGGTACTCGGAGTAGCAGCGGAGCTGCCTGTCCCCTTTGGGTCGAAATACTCGGTGGCATTATGTTTGGGCATTTCGGGCGACGTCGGTCGGATGGGGTGTTCGTAATGATGTTGGAGAGATGTGTAACGAATGTTTCCAAAAGTTTGGTGTTGTAGAAGTACGTAACGAATGTTTCCAAAGGTTTGGCGTTGTGGAGGTTTCTAACGAATGTTTTCCAAGAATTTGGTGTTGATGATGAAGATGAAGGCATCGTGGCGCTGCGAGAAGTAGCATATGTGGGTTGTGTTGAAAGATGGCAGTTGCGAGTTGTGAAGTCGCCGCTTCCGCCTTCAGACTTGACTGCCTTTTGCTTGTTATTGTGCTTCTGAACTGTGGTCATTTGGGAGCAGAAGGACTTGCACATTTGAAAAGAATAAAGGGATAAAGTTCCATTGTAAATCAGAGATCATTCCCGTGGGAAACAGACAGGAAGGCATCGAGGCTCATTTGCCAAATCCTCTTGTCTCTGACTTGAGACGGGGGCCAGATCATGTGGGAACGCTGGTCAAATGTAATGGGGGAAAGAACTATAAGTAGATGCAGAGGAAACAAAGCAGTTGCGACCGACTAGATGCCCATAATGATATGGAGGTACCAATATGCAAGAAAGGGGGCTGGTGAACCCCTGAAATTCGGTTCGCGCCTGGGGCTCTTCATCTCGAAGAGAAACGATTGTATTAACTCGATTAGAAGTGACAAACATTTTCAAGCAAGATGAATCTAGAAAACATTTGTCTGGAAAGGAGACACAGAACGCAGTGGAAATAACCTCGAGCTTGTTCACGTAGATACTGTATGCGGCGTTGCACAAATGTCCGTCAGCACTTTAAATTGGCCCCTCCAGGCCTGGCGGGCGATCGCCAGAATTTTTATCGGCCGCTCGAAAGCAAAGATACCGTCAGAAAAAAAACCACCCCTCAAACACACATCCAATAATGCAGCTATTCGCATGTAATTGAAGGCACGCGACCACCGGCAAAAGACTTTGACATGCATGAATCTAGCGCCACGATCCTGAAGGCTATTTGCAGGGGCCGAGGCCAACACGTAGAACGCCAACATGTCAGGACACAGTCGCGCGAGAGCGCCATCTGGAGCGCATTTCCAGCGCCAGAGCCTCAACGACACCCGCGAAGTGTATATACATGAGGAGGAGGAGGTCAAGGCGCCTACGTGGAATACAATCGTCATGAGGACGCGGCGGAGAATGCGATCGCGCCAATTCTTCCTGCTGTTCGGTCTCTTGGCTTTCGCTGGATTCACAGTGTGGTATCTCAGAAGCTCCTCAGCAGTAACAAGTATATCCACGCCTCACTCCCCGATCAAATCTGAAAACAAGCCAAAGAGCTCCCCTGGAACGGTTCCTGCGATCAATACCTCGCCTCAAACGCCGGCCTCCCATCCAGTATGGCAGCTTATCAGCGACGCCGAGAAGGACTACAGATCGATGTTGAACCGCCAGTCGAAAACATTGGATGAAGCAGTCGCAGAGTATAGGCGGCGATATGGCATACATCCTCCGCCGAATTTCGACAAGTGGTATGAGTTTGCGCGGAAGAAGAACGTTCAATTGATCGACGAGTACGATTCCATACAGCATTCCTTAGCCCCATTTTGGGGCTTGAAGCCGAAGACGATACGGGCGCGCGCGCAAGAAGCATTGGGCTTTGATGCGAATAATTTAATTGGGGCTTTGATACGGAATGGGGCTGTCAAGAAGATTGACGGGGGTGGGGAATGGCAGATGGATGCGACAGTGGGCATGATGAAGGGATTTATAAAATATCTGCCGGACATGGACCTCTGTTTCAACATACACGACGAGCCGCGGGTGGTGGTGCCGTTTGACGATATGACGAGACTGATGAAGGCTGCGGTGGAGGTCAAAAAGCCAGCAGCAATGGCTGTAGAGAAACCCCGCAATTCTTGGTCCAAGAAGCCAATTGACCTCAGTGATGGCTCTCGATTCGAAGATATAAGAAAGACGCGCTTCAACGTCTATGCCCACCAACCCACCTGGACTGAATCTCGAATCTCCTGTCCCCCAGACAGCCCTGCACGTCTAGACCTCGAAGACGGGCCCAAAAAAGACAACTACGAATCCTACTCCATCGGCGAACTAGGCTTCATCTCCAACCAAACTGCCTTCTCCGACATCTGCCAATCCCCCTCCTTCAGCGAAACATTCGGCTTCTTCGAGCGCCCGAACGCCTTCAACATAGTCCACGACCTCTTCCCCGTCTTCTCCCAGTCAAAAATCTCCTCCTACTCCGATATCCTTTACCCATCTCCCTGGTACTGGTACGGCAAAGTCCCGTACAAAGACTCAGACGATCTCGAGTGGGCGGAGAAAGAAGACAAGTTCTGGTGGCGCGGCTCTACAACCGGCGGATTCAGTCGAGATGGTGGATGGAGACGCCAGCATCGCCAGCACGTGGTGCAGAAAGTGAACTCAAACGACCAGGCCAAAATCCTAGTTAATAAGGGAGAAGGAAATGACGAAGACTGGGTAGTCAAAAGCGTACCACGCTCCGACTTCCGCGAGATCTTCGACATCTACTTCTCGCACGTCGGGCAATGCGACCCAGGGGACTGCGATGCACAAAAAGAATTCTTCACCATCAAAAAACAAGCCAAGCAAACCGAAGCATGGAAATACAAATACCTGCTCGACATGGACGGCAACGCTTTCTCAGGACGCTTCTACGCGTTTTTGAAAAGCAAAAGTCTAGTGTATAAATTAGCCGTGTTCAGGGAATGGCATAATGAATGGCTAAGACCATGGGTTCATTTCATACCCCTGAGTCTGAGAGGCGATGAGTGGGTAGAAGCTATCCGCTGGTTTGCGGGCGAGGCGACAGGGAAGAAAGAGGCGGAGCGCTTGGCGATTCAGGGGAGGGAGTGGGCGGATAAGGTGCTTAGGAATGAGGATTTGGAGGTTTGGTTTTTTAGGCTGTTGTTAGAGTACGTCTCCCCGTTTCCATTTCCCCCTATCTTTTCCTTTTACTAACACCAGACAGATACGGCCGCTTGGTCGACGATGACAGGGAAATCATAGGGTACACTGGACCCTCATCCTCAAACACAGATTCAAATTCAAATTCAAATACATACTCAAACACAGACTCGGAGTCGGATCCGGCACCAACATCATCACCAAAGCCGAGTCTGAAACAGGCGGCTGGCACATAAGAGGAGGAAATGAAAGGGGAATGAAATGTAATAGGAGGAAAACCGCAACCAACATAGGTATAGGCATATTTTGTACAACTACCACGATGATCAGATGAACGAATGCATAAATAGGCTGCGTGCTCGGATAGATTTGGGGCTAGGGAGTTTACTTTAGTTTTGTTAATGGGATGGAATGGGAGCGTTGTATGCATATTGTATGTATGGTGGCATGGATGGATGGATTTTGTACTTATACCCGTTGTTATGGAACTTATTGATGTACTTGCTTTGGGTGATTTTATGGGCTTATGCTTGTATGTGATGCTTCCTACTGTTTGTCCTTTCGTATATGCTCAACGCTTGTCGGCGTGGATTGCTTCGAGATCAATGGCAGGTAGGAATATACAGCACCTCATTGTCAAATGATCTCTGCCTACGGGCTAGGAACAAAGCTAGTAGTGTTCATTGAGAGCAAGAACCCCATAGATCTCAGTGTCCTTTCTATTGTTGAAATTTCAAAACAAAATTCGCCGCGAATTGCCATTTACGGCGTATCAGTTTACTTGAACAAGCTTGAAACAAGGGAGCTAGACTCTGATCTTTTCAATTCTGTCTGAAATTTCCATTATTCTTTTTGGCCTCAAACCTGTATCAGTTTTCTGCCTTCTATGTCGGCTCCGATTATAGCTAATACACCCCGTTAGAGAGTCCAGAGAACAGGGTCAGCTACACCACAACCGCCCCAGAGAGGCAGCCATGGACGAGCTCCTGCTGGGCATGGAATACCTGCTCCACGGCCTGGACCGCCTGGAATTCCGGGGCCTCCAGGACCTCCAGGGTCCTGGACCACCGCCACAAAATGATAATTTCGACTTTGACCCTGGGGATGGATATTCAGGAATTCTCTTGAAGATTTTAGGATTCATGATACTTTTTCTCTTTCTCGGTCTCCTAGTCCTGGTCATCGCTCTCTGGTTCCTCGTCTCGAATTGCAACAAGCCACCGGCGGACCTGACCTGGAAATTCGACAACAAGATATACAAGCTTCCTGACTTTGAAACTTTGCATTCATCGAGAAGAAATGAGCGGGGATCGCGAAGTTAAGTATGCAAAGCGCCGAGATTTCCACGCCGCTGGCAAGAGGGGATGAAAGCCTTGGAGCTTTCATTTCTACAGTACATTTCAGTCCAAATCCTCGTGCGGCGAAATAAGTCAATCTACAATTCCCACCACTCCTTGAATTAGCTAACAGAAAACCATAAGGGTACAACTCAAAAAGCTCCTGGAGAATTTCCGTGCCCAATTGCGAAGCGTACACGAAAATTTCCAAAGTCTCAAGCTGAGAACAAACTACACCATCGCCTCAGTCATCACTGGAAATGAAAACCTAGCGAGGTCAATTCGAGATGTCCGAAGACACTTTGAGCATTACAAATTCGTTGGACGACCAGTTTGCGAATTAACTCTCCAGAGTCTCCAACCTATGGACGCGGGCAGAGAGGAAGGCCATCTCAGAGCGAGATTCCGGCAATATTTATCGGATAGCCATATGCGTATCATGCTTTTGAAAATGATAGCAGAAGCGTGCGTCAAAGATCTCAATGAATTGAATGCTAAATATCAGTCTATCCGTCCCGATGCAGTAATATTTCGCAAAGAAACAGGGTATCCTAAGCTGCTGACACTTAATATTGATTTGCAGATTTTAGAAAAGCGGATGGGGACTGCGCGGATATATGCTTCTAATATGAATGAGGGGTTAAGAGGTATTGCGAATCATATGACAGCGCTGTACCATAGCCAGGAAAATACGCCGATGGGCTTGGAGGCTGCGGCGGAGGGCTTTGAGAAGGCGTTGAGAGGGTTGGAGCGTATGAGGGATGAGATGTTGAGGAGGAAAGAGAAGGAGACAAAACATTTGCTAGGTTGGTACTTTTGAAGTCTTTTACGGAACGATCTGAAATACTCTCCCGTTTTGGGAATTTTAGGAGCCAGTGACCGAATGGAAATGTGTGCTACGAACGGTTCCAGGCTGGGCAATGAAAAGGTCTGCAAATTGATAATTGAAGTATTCATGGTGTGCTTTACACTCATCTTCAACATAGCTTGTGCTCTTGTCCCCTTCAGACAGACTTAAAGCGGTCCTCCCTTCGTTTCCGTAGGCGACGGAGTAGTCCAGTGGCCAAAAAGGGGCTTAAGCGAGTCTTCCCATTTACGCTCTCGTGACTTTCTAGAATTGACCACACCACAGCCTATTTTTATGCATCTAGACTTTCGGGTATCAACATCTAAGTTTCTGACTTCATCTGGAAGGATTTGGGGACGTTCTTTGTGAAACCCAAACCCAACCAACAGGCTTCAGCCCCAAGGCTTGGATCGCACTGCAACCTGGAGCCCACGTGTGTTGGATGCCAGGGATTTGATCTTCTGATGCCATTGAAAGGTTATTTCAGGGATTCCCAATGGTTTCTGAGGCAGTGAATTAACTGCAGTAAGAGGGCGTAGATATTCGGCAGTTTACTCAATAATTTTTGACTCAATGCCCCCAGAGAACAAGCAACGTTGTCAGCGTGACTGGAAGCTTGTGTCTTGGGACTCGGGATTAGCCTTGAAGGATCAAGCTTGCAGATATGGGAAACAAAGGTGGCAGTGGTTGGCCTGTTGGTTAGTTGGCTATCTCGGGGTTCCCTTGATTGGATCACTTCTCTGAAGGACAACCTTTGGAGTGGCGAAGGCAAGACTTGGTGCTGTCATGTGTGTAAATAATTTCTGACCCTGTGAGAGCATGTTTCAAATAGATATAAAAGTTTCTAATCCTCGATATTTCAAGGTCTGCTTTCCGAAAATCTCTCGGGGGAGGGGGTTTGCTTCCTAGCCGAAGCGGCGAAGCGACCAACCAACAACAATCTACCTAACCTAAGCCGCCATTCAGGGCTGTACTTGGGCTTGTTGGTGCTATTTTCTGCCAGTCAGCCTCACGAAGTTGGCGTTTTAGACCCTTGGGTGCAGCCTGAGTGTTGGCGTAGACTGTCAGGATCACCGCGCCACATAGCTGGGCAAAGCTTCAGGTTTGACTCCCACATGACCTCCATGAGCCTTTGACCAGATTTGAAACGTTCTTATATTCCGAGATGGTCCAAAAGCTAAGTATCTGTTCTCAGGTTTGCAACATACTATCACAGTCCTCGCAATTTCGCAGCTTCTTACGCACTTCCACTTCTCAGCCAGCAGCTGTATTATCTCGATCGATCCCTTCGGTCGATCCAAACGATTCAATATGGCAATGAGCTGCCTTGAAAGTCTTCCCGCTGGTTCACTCCAAAATGTTTGTGCTATCTCAAATACCGAGAGAGTTTTTCCCGGTAACAATACCATGGTGCAAATATCGAATGTGATGGAGACTTGTTGCGACCGGGCGTCGGCGTCTGGTCAGCCATCATCGATCGATGCACCCTGCCAATTCGCGTTCTGCAACATTACAGAATCCCACGACAGAATAGAATGGGGACTTTGTGTACATGACGTTCTCGCTATCAAGGGCGTCGACGATATTGCCAGGAAGTCCGTCGATGAGAGCTGTTACAACGCTACAGGAGGTACCGAAGCACCGTACGAAACTTTACTCGCTCAGCTGTCAACAACGAGCTCAGCATTGACAGCAGAGGCGACGAAATCGGTTGCTCCAGCCTCCTCTGCGACTGGATCTTCGACGATTGCAGGCAACTCAACTAGCCTAGCATCGACCACTGGCGCTTCTACCACTGTCCCTGCGAACCCGACGGGCACATCTTCCACCCCGTCTCCATCCAAATCTGCATCGATAGCATCGTCTGGAATCACAATCTCCCTTGGAACTGCGGCCATTGCGGCTCTAGTCGTCTCGCTATTTTCATCTTGAAGTTGCAGGCGGAAATAGTTGCTAAGCTCGTGGAGCACAAGTTACACTGTCCTATTTTTCCTTTTCTACTCCCTGAGGGATTATATCGATCCATCGAAGTGTATTAGAAGATTCATTAGATGCTCGGCTTGGCTTAATCTTGTTCCATTTTGACATCAAATTAACATGCTTAATGTCAAGCCAAAATTCACTCTTGCGAAGCGATTTGGATGATGAACATGAATTTTCTTCGGCATTATATCCAAGCCCTTATATACAACCCCATAAGTACACAAATTTATGCATATAGAAGCAACTCGTCAATAATTATCATGTCTTTTACCCGCGCTAGAATACAAATATGGGCAGCTCTCAATGATGTCGGCGTTCTACTGGGCACTTTTCGGGTCACCCACTCCTCAGTCTCCCGGACGAATGCGATATAAGAGGTAACCCTCGTGGCACCCTCAAATCTAGTTGGATTTGACCAGCTTGTCTAAGCTAGAAACCCTTTTGCAAGAGAAATCGAATATCTTAAACCAGTTTTAAGCAGTGGCTGCATCACCAACTTTTTGGATTCCCTGGCACAGAAGGAATCAGGCTGTATCTTTCATGTAGCTGCTTTGTGATGATGACGGCAGAAGTCCAGACTATCCCTGGAGCCGTGGGTGGATCAGCGCCAACTCAGCTAAGCTCATGCAGTTGGTGTTGTAGCCCCTTGCCAGCGTCAACCATGCATATGATGAGGCCAGCTGAGCCCCAAGGTTCTCCTGGTAAAATACAGCTGCCTCCCCGAGGTTTGGTTATTGATCATTCTCTCGTTGCATTTTCGAAGACAAACTTATACACCACACCCTCAATCGATATATCTTCGGTTTCGTTGACCTAGCAAAATGAGCTCTACCTGCTTAGGCACTCTTCCGGACAATACAATTTCCAATGCCTGTGCCACAGACAATCTGACGAACAATAGCACATTATCCTCTATCGTAGGGGATTGTTGCGGCCCCACGAAGCCAGTTACTTCGATCGTCACCCCGTGCGGCTATGCGTACTGCAACATCACCGCTCCTAACGAACAAAGAGCATGGACACAATGCATGAGCGATAAGCTCTCTCCAAATGGCGTCCAATACGTCAACGAACTAAATTTTGGTTGTGTGAATTCAACTTCAAGCGACACCAGCTCTACATCTGTTGTCCACGGGCCAACAAGTTCGACCTCCACTACTCAACCCTCGTCCACCGTCCCTGCTAAGACGACTGGCACAGATTCTGCGCCATCCCCTTCCAAGACCTCCTCCAAAGCTCCGGTTGGACACACAATTTCTATTAGTTCTGGCATACTATGTTTGCTAGCCTTTGCGCTTGTGCTCTAAATTGGAGACGGACTTGGGAGATACATACGATGGTGGTTTTCGGTTTACAATTTGTAGGATTTGGGGATTTCGGATTCTTGGGTAGACCTGAAAGTTGTTTTGAAAGACATTTTATTGATCGGATATGGTGAACTTGTATCTGCGCTTTCACTTTTCTAGGTATTCGAGCTTAACTCTGCCATGAAACTATTATATAGCGCTGGATTACGATTCCTCTGAGTAACTTTCCCACGTAAAGAAATTGACACTTAATGAATTATGAAAATGTATTTAAATTGTCTCTACGCCTAGATCTACACTGCTCTCTTACTACTTAGACGTGAGTCCTGTTACAAATCCTTCCAGACCTAGTGGAATCGTCTGGAACCAAGGCAGAGCTGATCACCCACGTGGCAGGCAGCGGGATCTGGATCCTGATCAAAGGTAAAAGGCTTAGCAAAAGGCTTAGTTCATGTATGGACCAGGGTTCTATTTTCATCTTAGATGTAGGTCGAAGCCTTCGAGCTGCATGCCGGCATGAAACAGCGGATTGAGCCTGTGTTGGTTACGAATTTGAATTCGAAAACCAACAATCTAACCTGAGCCACTCTTGCTCGCCATTGAGGGATGTAATTGGGCCTATTGGCACTAATTTTGCCAGTCAGCTGCACGCAGTTGGCGTTTTAGGCCCCTGGATTCTGATCATCAGTACTAACACGCCACCCGGCTGGGCGAAGCTTGAGCTCTGAATCCTACATGACCAACAGGCTTCCACGACTCTCAAGGAATCTCATGTTCCCAGATATTCTGTAAAGAAAGGTGGCTTCTATTTAGATACACCACGTCTTATCCCATTCTTTACCACTTCACAGCTTCATAATCACTAATCATCGTCAACTTCCGGATTATCATACATTCTCTCAAACGCCAACCTCTTTCTTCGATACAAACCGCTTCAACGCTAAGATGAGTTGCGTTCAAAGTTTGCCTGCTGGATACATTCAAAATGCCTGTGCTGTGTCAAATACGGACAGGAAATTCACTGGCACTAATGGCTCGGTGAGCTTGCTATCAGCTGCGGCGTTTTGTTGCCTTCCAGCGTCGACTACTTCAATAATAGAGCCGTGTCAGTTCTCTTTGTGCAATATCACTGGAATCGATACGAGAAATCAATACAGCTCATGTATTGATGTGTACCTCTCTGCCAATGGCGTCGACGAAGCCGAAAGGTGGTCTGTAGATGAGGCCTGCTATAATGCAGCGGGGGGTGCCGAAGGCTTGCCCCGAGACTCCGAATCATCGACAAGCATTTCTGCATCGACGACAAGTACGGCCAAACCCTCAGCTCCGACCTCTACTTCAGCTTCTGCTACGGCCTTATCTTCGACGATTGCGAGTAACTCAACTAGTCCAGCTTCGACCACCGGTGCTTCTACGACGGCCCCTGAGAAGCCGACAGGAACATCCTCGACGCCATCCCCGTCCAAATCTTCTTCGAAAGCTTCATCTGGTGTCTCTATCTCCTTGGGCTCTGTGGCGATCACGGGCCTCGCTGTCTTGGGACTATTTCTCTAAACTGTTGCGCTGACATAGGCGTTGAAGCTGCCTCAATATGACCTGATTCGAGTTACGGTTGGGTTCGAAGGACGACATGTTGATGCGCTGAAGAACGGAGGCAAATAAGTTGATTACGAAACTGGCTCCCAATTCCTTTGAGCGGACGGGAGGAATTTGTACTTTCTGGTATTTCACCAATTTTGCGGAGGAGTGCGGAGGTCATTGATCGCAGGGGGGACATCTCTAGCTCTCATGTATGCAATTTGTTTCTTGATAGACGCCATATCTACGTTTCGGAAGTTAGTTAACCTTCCATTTATACTATGTCGTCAATATTTCATGCGGGTGAATATTTGCACAGTGACACGCATATAGTCCACGACTTCGACGGCAACACCAGTTTCATTATGCGTAAAATGTTGTTAGCCATTGGTCTGTATACATGTGTATTTCATGGGCATCCTTACCCATTGGTCTCGGTATGTGTTTATATAATGTAATTCTAGGAACGTAGATGCAAAATCATCGACATCAAGTGATGAGATCCTACGATGGTGGGACTTCGGCTACGCATGTTCTTGGTAACAAATTTTGGTTCATACTCAATTCTCTAGCTGCAGGTCCCCATATAGAATTACAAATCCTTTCCCATGTTTGGGCATTTAATAAGAAGAAACGCGCGGATGACAACAGCAGGGGGAGGTGGCGCAATGTTTGATATGTATCTAGGTACCCAACACTGACTATGACATGTGATCTATTCTAACTAGTAAGAATCATCACACGTTCTATAGAAGGTATATGGTATCGATAGAAGTTCGATTCCAGGGAAGGGGGAGGGCGACATAGAATAAGAGACGAACGTCTGTTAGCGATGTTATTGCTAACAGAATTGTTTTGCTTCAGCAGTCTGGTGTCTTTGGAAACCTCCGAGAAACGTTGGTCGGCTAGGATAGATGCGTAGGCTGAAGGGTAGTTTATGGCTTGCACACAATCTATCTGTTGTATTCAGGAGCCGGATTATTTTCAATCCTGGATCTGCCGACTTCGCACTTTCCGAAAGATGCCCGCAATAGTAGCCTGCTGATAATTCAGAGCGGCAATGTTTGTTTTTGTCTGTGACCGTGAAACTTGGCTCTCACATCGCAAGCCAGGGGAGTTGGTCCGTATCGGCAATATATCGCCTCCCGAAGGCCCGAAACCAAGTACAATTCCAGGATATGTCACCTTCGCATCCTACAAATTTAGCTGCATGTTGATGCCTACGCGGAGTTGCAGCGTTTCCTGGTAAATCGGCATGCACAACATGTTGGACCATCATCCGAGCATGGATCAATGGTACCTTTTGGTATTGACCCACGAGCATTATCCCAAGCCCAGTTTGTTACGGGAGTAGCAAACTTCAAAAGGATCAGCATATGACCTACATAGTCCTCATTTCAGACTGTGCCTTCATATCAAGTGATCTCGAGAAGCGATATGTCCAACTTCAGGAAGCTCCTTCACCTGAGAGACCTGGAAGTTGTGGACAGAATTCAAGGCTTGTTAACGAATTGAAAGCTATAAGTATCACTTCCGACCCTCAGCTGAAATATTTGTTGAGTACATCTCTCATTATCTACTCATTTACATCTCTGAAAAGATTCATTCCATACACACTCATTCATTTGATATCCTCCATTCTGAAGTTCACTCTCATTAAGGTTCATAAGCATGCATAAACTGTTTAATTTGTTATCTGTCGCCCTCCTTTGCGAAATTGGCCATTCATTGAAAGACGCTAATGGTACCACTATCCTGCAGCCAATTCTACCTGGGACTCTGGGTCTTGGACGTAGAGATTCCCCCAGTGTTGGACTTCAAAACCAGACCAGTCTTTTGTGGGGCGATGGTGTCGATAAAGGTATATGTTCACAGTCCCTCAGAGTATCTAGAATCTTTGACTAATCATCTGGCCTCTCAGCATCAATTCTGGCAAACGTGACTTTGCAAACAGGAGAGAATGAAATGTTGCTGTCAACAGAGTATTTCTCAAGCGAGTTGAAAACTGTCACCTGTGATACAAAGAATTCATTATCAATGGCGTTCACTTCCCAGGAAACATACCAGAGAGCCGTTCAAAATTGGAATTGGGTCAATTTCAACGAACAACGAAGCTTCATCTTAATCGTCAATAGCGACGGATGCTCGCCGGAGAGTGAGCGTCAGCCGTGGGTTGTCAATGGTGTAAATTACGACGACAGCACTTTCACGGCACACTTTAACGCGACTCAAGAGAAATGGCGGGCATTGGCCGTTGGATTCCTCATTCAATGGGGCCAGAGCACGACACCTGCTACGTCTAATCCGCCTACCAAGCGAGAGCCGTGGGACAACCCTTTCAGCGGTGCTAAGAGTAAGGCCGACTCTGTCTTTAGCAAAGCTACTTCTATGGTTGAAAGCAAAGTCAGTTCTGTTGAGGTTAAAGCCAGCTCCGTTGTTAGCCAGGTTACTTCTGCCGTAGTTAACGCCCTACCAACCAAAACCACGGACGCGAAAAAGAGGCTCAAATTAGATCACACCATCGACTCGACCCTATTGTCGAAAACAACGAAATCAGGACTCGAATTCTCAATTGACTGCGAGGGCTGTTCAATCAAGGGAGATCTCAGCGTTGAAGGTTATATCGAAGCCAATGTGACTTCCATTCAAGCTATGGCGATGAAAGTTACTACTAGTGGCATCGAAGTAGATGCGAATTTGGCGGCCAAAGTTTCAGGAACTTTAGGATCAGGATGGAATGACACTCATGTCTTAGGGAACATTCCCGTTGACGGAGCGGGATTTTCAATACCGGGAGTTTTCAACTTGGGACCCGAAGTAAGTCTCCTCGTAGGCTATAGTCTAAGTGGGATTCACGGAAGCACCACCGTGAAGTCTGGCGTTACTGCCAAAATTCCAAACACCGCCTTCGCGTCGATTGATTTTCTGGACAGCTCTAAGAGCCAAGTGGATCATTGGAAGCCAGACATTTCTACCAAAGCAATTACCGCCGATGCTGAAATCGATGGCTCCCTGGAAGTCTATGTTGCACTCACCGCGAACATCGATTGTTGGGTGTTAGGTAAGCTCACTGCACTCACGATTCTCTATGAAAAATCGCCAAAGTGACTAATTGCATTGCAGATGGTGCTACAGGCATAGGAGTCGACATAGGATTAAAAGTACCAGACGTGACGTTCAATCTTGAAGCGGAAATGGGCATGTCTCCCTTCAATGAGTAGCCTGTCATCTACCGAAAGCGCAATAGACAAGCGTTGAATGCTGACAAATGCTAGATTCCACTGGCGTTTGCAAACCTAGCCCTGATATATTCGGCGTCAAACTCAATGGTGGAATTGGGATAGACTTACACGTCGACACCTGGAAAGAAACAAAGGGTGACAGAAAGCCCTGGAATTCTAAAACTCTATGGAATGATCCAAATATTTTCAAGTTCCCCGAGCAATGCTTTCATTTCCCTGCCGGCCCTCAGGACTCATCACTCCCAATGAAAAGCTCCGGTCCACCAGCCTCATCGACCCAAGCGACCGTCACCTCCGTATCTTCTCCCCTTACAACTTCGGCAACACAATCAATCCTCAGTATCTCTACTGTAACGCCATTTAACCCCAAGAACTCCGCTGCGACTTCTCCAGCCTCAATTTCTGCAGTCTGGAGTGCTTCCGCCTACAGTCACGGAACAGCCAGCCATGGAACAGCAGTAAGCGCCGGCTCCACGACACCAACATGATTGAGATAGGGCTGTTTCGAAATGTCACAGGTCGGCTTGCATCGCTTATCAGCCATGTTCCACACCAGCCAACAACCATGGTTACTAGTTCCAAGTCATAGATTCATTTAATAGCATCGCAGAACTGCCAGACTCGCAAAAGCCCAAGATGTCACCGGGACTTTGGTAACAGAAGTGAAGATCGATTTTTGGGTTATTACTTCGACGAGGAGTAGACGTAGGAGTTTCATGTCATTTTATTTGTAAAACAATTTCTTTGTGGGGTTCGGGGAAGGTATTCGTTTGGATGTGCCTCTTGGAACAGGTATTAACATTCTTTTAGCAACTGTCTGTACTCTGGTTTCTTAGCTGCAAATTGATTCTACATTATCTATATCGCTTTGAGATGGAAATAATATGCCTCTTCATCATTAACTCGCTTTATTCTCACGGAGCCCAAACCCCTAAATTAAGTGAGCCCTTTCATCATATGTGTACGGCCAAGTGTATCCACCAACCACCGTCAGCTCCATTATCAATCTTCGTGTTCGTAATAAGGGATCCTTATAGGCGTCCTTTTACACTTTTCGACGTGGACTAACGGACCACATGCTCGAGGAGTAAACCTGGCCACAAACAAATTCTTCTCAAACTGGCGTTCAGACACCACTTCCCCCACCTACTCACTGTTGCAGTATCATCTGAGCATACGAATTCGGATTGACACCAGGCAAACCGTCCACACCCGGCGTCCCAGTTTGACTTTTCAGCCAACACGTCCCCTTGTGAGCGTCTACATACCTCAGATTTGAGTTGAACGTCGCAGCCACACATCCATTTGCCTTCGAATTGGTGTTATACGATGCACAAGCTCTCGCGCAATCGAGAAGACTATATGACACGACAGCAATAATATCAAAACCGCCAGAGTCTTGTCCACAGATTATACGGAAGGTCTGTCCGAAAGCTTGGATGTTGGTTTTGTCGATGGAGGGACAGTCGAGGGAAAGGAATCCGTCAGTAGGGACGGATATTGTGGAGGCACTTGTAGCTGTGGGGTCCATGGTCGTGGTCGTGGTTGTCGTTCGAGTACGCGTTCTTGTGACGTAGATAGTTTCTCCATCCGAGTTGAAATTTGATTCGGAACTCGAGCTGCTTGAGCGCTGGTTATTAGCTATTAGACGGACATTTTATATTGGACCAGCTTAACCTTACCATGCCGATTTTACGTTCTGAACTGCTAAGCTCCCTCCTACCCCACCTCCTATTCCGGCTGCGAGTACTACGAACAGTAATGATAGCGAAAGCCAGAAGGTTGGACGTCGTACGCCACAGATCGTTTTCTCGGCGTATCCGGTTCCTGTTTGGGGGGCGTAATAGGGCTGAGTCGCTGTGGAGTGCGGGGAACCATAGGGCTTCGCGTCTGGTGCCACTTCCAGCCCAGAATGGTGATTTTGCGACGCCATAATTATGTCTAACTTGCAGCTTGAGAATTGCCGCGACAGCTGTGTTGTGTCTGCGAGGAAGAAAGGAAGTCGGACTCGGGGGGTTTTCGTGAATGATTACGATTGTTTTTAATTATCTCCCAAGCCCTGTTTCTTGGTACTTCTTGGTACTATTGTGCGGCCAATGGAGCATAGAAAGTTGAAAGCCACTCTACAGGGGTGAGGTACCTCCCAGCTAATGAATACCCTGTTACGAAGCGCCTCTTGCGGCAATGCAACTCTTCGCCTCATTGATCCCTTCAGAAAACATAAGTTGGAAACAGAAGTTTAAACCTCAGTTTCTGAGGTATTCCGCTCAATATCAATCGAAATATAAGTATAAAAGACCGATCCAGATATATTTCGTACCTAGGAATTTGAAAATTTGGATTGTCCTCTGAGAGCTTCTGGGTAAGAGAGAAATTTTCAAGCGCCCAAGTAGGTGAGGCCGTTTCGGAGGTAAGTTTATATATACATACCTTTCCCCAACAGTGACTCAAGATCATGTAATTCTCAATCGCTCCATTATCTATACCCTTGGTCTCGACTAAGTGGATTATCTCATTCGTTGATTCATTCAGATCGAGAAGGCGCGTCGGCAACTAGCCGGGTGTTATATGAAAGATCTTTGATGGATTCTGGAGATACATTGGAAGAGCAGAGGCTGTTGTATTTACTATTGAATCAAGTGTATACAAAGGATCCCTTGCCTTTCTGTATAGCGTCAGGATATATGTATAGATTTTGATGCTTGGTTTGATCCGCCGCTTCATCGTCTTGCAAAGTAGACCCAGTTGAATCAGAACCAGCAGAGCCATAAGATGACTTTGGATTGTTTCCGTCCTCAGCTGTCCCTGTGTCTTCGACTGTTCCCGTGTCTTCGATCATTCCTGTGTCCTTGATCGTTCCTATGTCATCGGCTGTCCCTGTATCCACAACTATAAACTCCTCAACCTTTCGTTGATATAGGGCTTGCTTCTTCTGGCCGGTTTGGCTCCGTCTATCGCTCGATCGGCAGCCCTCTATTTGAGAAGACGTTAGCAAGTATCTAATATACGCTGGAGGGTCGGGTGATGGCTACCTTCTTCATCAAGTGGACTCTAAAGCTATCTCTCTTTGTAGCGAAGGCCGCCTTTATATATGTTCATTTATACATCAACAGTCTCATACTTTCCCAATTAGGAAGATACAGATATGCTAGATGGAATTTCTACATCCTAATTCGGTTGCAACAATATGCCAATATATTGGAATGGAGGTATTCATATTTTATTTCTCTGGCCAATAGTAATACAGAAATCTGCATGAGAATGTGGGGTATTTATTGCAATAAAAATATTATCGCCATATTAAGTACGGCCCTGGAGACCCAGCTTGAGAACTTCTTGCATACACCAACCTCACGTGTAATATATTATATATGCTCTTGAACGCTGCCGGGCAATGCTTGTAACGGAGGGAAAGTTGCCCGCATTCGGCATTCTAGTTTTGGGAGAAATTGGTGAAAATAGTCTCGTGCCTCATAAAAAAACCATAGACGTATAGACGTGATTTTGATCGCAAGCTGCTCTCAAAACTTCCTGGGAATCGCTTGAAGTAATGGACGCAAGAATTGAAGTACAACTTTTGATTTCTCCCGATAATACCTATCTATCCATTTAAACACCGAACCGAACCAAACAACGCAACCTAAAACCCCATCCCATCCCCCATATCCCCTCCCCCACCAAACCCATCCAACAAGCCCCCATGTCCCCCATCCCCCATCAACCCACTCATCAAGTCCTCCCCACCTCCCATAACATCACCCATCCCATCTCCAACCCCAACACCCATTCCATCACCCAAAGCCAACCCAGCATCTAAGGCCCCCGCATCAAGCGCCTGATCCAATTCATGCGCCATAACCATCTGCTCTGTAACAGGCATGACCCCCTGCGCCTCGACCTTTCTCCACAGCCTAATAACATTCTCCGCATGGAACGCATCACTCTTCTGCACCTTCGGCGCAGCTACAACTTCCGCCTCCATCTTCAACGCTTCCCTCAAATTCATACGTCGTTGTAAAGGCTGCACGTGATTCGCTCCTAAGACGTCAAGCTGGGAGCCGCTGTCCCAGCTCGCTGCGTCGGGGGCGCAGACGAGTGCTGTAGCGACGTCGATAATTACGCTGCCGTTTCCGGTCTCGGTTTGGGATTTTACTTCGTCGAGGATTATGCCTAGGAGACGTTTTGCGCCGAGGAGTTTGAGGCCAACGAGGATTTGGCGGTGCGTGTAGTTTGCTGGGTTAATGTTTATTCCGGGGTTTAGACCCCATTGGACTAGGCTTTGGATTGTGGTTTTGATGGCGACGGTTAGGGGTCCTTGACCGTTTGGTTGGGGATTCGTCCATGATTCGAGCTCGGTGTGCTCGCTTGCGCCGCGACGTTCCCAGCCCAGATTGCCCCGTAGGGCTCGGGATAGGGGCTCGACGTCTTGGCGGGAGGGTTCGGCTTTCTGCAGCCAGCGTAGGCTGTGTTCTAGGTTCTTGGCGATGATGTTAAGGATGCTGTTGAGCATTTGCGAGGCTTCTGTGTTTTGGGATATAGAGGCGGGGTTGGTAATTAAGTTTGTAAGAATTTGGAGCACGGCGTTGGCGTCGCTGGCACCGCGGGATTCCCAGAGGTGTGACGAGAGCCAAGTTATGCCAGGGACGAGAGAAGGAAGTAGGAACGTGTCGACGAGGTATTCGAGGCCGCCTTTCAGACTTTCTTCGGAGAGATTCTTGGTTGAACATGCTAAGACGATGTGATGGAATAATGTGGGAACCAGCAGATAGAAGTCTTGCGGCGGGCAAGAAGACATTAGTTCGTCGCCCAGGCCACCACCGCTCTCGTTGTCGAATAGTCCTTTGATCCACCCATCAAGATGGTTTTGTTCTTGCTCAGTGAGTTCGTCCATAGCTCGGCTCAGATGACCTTGATTCAGAAGCTTAGCCACAAAAGAATCTGTGGTTCGGATTCCGAGATCGACGGTTGATAGGCCATAGCGATGCGTAAAGGACAATACCAAAAGTAGGATAGACCCAAATTCCTCGTATACGGGCTGATATTCTCCCTGGTCTTCGTCATACCGCCAGTTGTCAAGTAGATCGCAGATAGGTTGCAGGATAGTGGTCGGCTTATCAAAAAGAAGCATGACATCGAGTGAGGATGGTTTCCTCGCCAGTTGACTGCAAAGGCCCTTCAGCGACATTGTCTCCTTGTTGGTACATAATCTTCCAATAACCTAAGCTATGTTAGTTTCAATATGGCGCTTGACTTGATTGACCTACCTCTGTGATTGCCTGACTGACAGCGCCAACATTGCCATCCATATGCTCTAGCTCCTCAATCAATGCCTCAGCTCGTTCCGGGTCCGATAGACACTGTTGAACTAAATCTTCCTTCACATATCGTCCACCAGCAGGCAAGCTCTGCATAGGGATATCACCAAGCAGTGTCTCAATGCTCGACTCTGCAATCAATCCGTGCAGGCAGCAAGCAAAGCAGAAATCTTGCCTTACAGAATCCGAGAACATGTTGTTAGTGCTGGACTCTTCGAACATGCTTGACAGTGTTGGAAAGGCGTTCGTATCGACATGACTCAAGGCTTCAGTGATACAGTACTCCGAGGTCAACGGTGGGAATAAGGATGATGTGAGAGTGGTGAGAAGTAATGGAACTTTGTTTATGAGAAACGATCGCAAGATTGTAGTAGCTTGGGCGCGCTCGTTTCGAAAGGTGGCGTTTGCTAAAACGTCGAAGGAGGCAAGGATAAGATCTATAATTGTTTGTTGATAATCGCCCTGCATACCTATGTGAGACGAGTTTTCCAAATTGGACTCGATGAGCGTACCTGATATCTGTTATTTAAGTAAGAAAATATGGCACTGTCATCTATTAAAGGGCGGGCAACCAGCTTTGCAGATTGTCAGCAAGAGTTCCGTATGAAACCTACAAGACTTACCAAAGAATTCAAATAAATGTAGAGTCCAGCTCTCGAATTCATCGTCGGTAACTCTACAACCACTATGCTGTCAATACCCAGCCCCATGCCCTCATCCAAAAGTTCATCGATTTCCTTATTCGCCGAAACATCCTTCTTATCAACCGGCTCAACCGCTACTAATGTCTGTGTTCTGAACAGCTCCAGCCTCGCCGCACTCTGCGGACTAGTATGTAGCAACAACGGCACAAAACTCTCCAGCGTCTTCGAAAGCGTTTTGCCCATTCCCTTCGGCGCACTAGCTTTGCCCAAGACGCCAACAACATGCCCATTTTCTACAACCGCAACGACCAGCGTCCCCAGCGCCATAGTATGAGCATTCAACTCCTCCGTCCTGCCAGGCTCCAGCATGCCTTGCGCAGCATTACCATTTGCGGCAAGGCCCGCCTCCATCCATTGTACGCAGACACGAATCAGCTCGACGGCTTCTTGCATGTTGCGGGGTGCGATGCCAGAAGAGATTGCCTTCGCAAGACGATAGAACAGCATTTCCTCTGACGCAGTCGAGTTGCTCCATCTCTTCACCTCCTTCTTCTCCCCGCCATCTTTATCTCCTTCTGCATCGTTGTGCGAGCTCGAATACCGCAACAGTGCCCTCAACACGCTCGGCACGGTAACCAGGTCGCGTCCAAGTAGAATCTGCACATAGCGTGGGATCCGCGGGTCAAGGCTGACGGTATTGGAGTCGGTGGGACGGAGGAATATATCGCTGATATGGGAGGCGGAGAGGGGTTGCTTAGAGGAGAGGATCTGGACGTAGGACTCGAAGGTTTCGGGATCGAGGCGGGCCGCAAGGCTGTGGGCGAGGAAGGTTTGCCAGCTGGCGGGGGCGAACATGGCGGCTGTCAATTGTTTCGTCGGTTGTAGTGTTGCGGTCGCAGAGCACAAGTTCACATTGTGATGCTATTCAGAGTCCTTTATCAAGGGTTGTGACGGGGATATTGTCGGTGTGAAAGGAGTGAAGATGTGAATGACGATGGCGGGAAGCGAAAATGCAGCCTCATTATTTTCTTCTTCAGCCCTGCCGCCAAAAATGGACCCTGATTGGCTAATAAGCTGGAAATTTCACTTAGAGAAGAACAAATATCACTTCTATACTTTTCACTCGATATGTGAGAAACTTCTAAATCCAGAAGCAACAATTGCAGTCGTATTATTGGAGCTGGTGAGGTACTGTACGACCCTCTTCATCGTCCAGCAAGAGGCCAGCCAAAGATGCAACTATTCAAACAATCATAATTCATACCACATCCCACATTCCACATTCCACGATAATCGTCCTAGCCATGTAACGCTCACGCTGCTTTTCATTTTCACTGTAAAGAAGATGCATTTCATGTCAATCCTGTGGCTCTCTCTTCACTCGAGAATCGCGACTCATTGTCTCCAAGCCTCTAGGTCCGAGCATCCAGTCTTGCATTAGGAGCCACTCGCTCCAAGTGGACTCTGCAGCTTCAATTTCCTCCTCCGAGACATTTCCTAAGGGTTTCAAGAATGGCACTGTCTCGTCTGGCGACATGTCGTAGGCTTGTTTGACTTTCAACCAATTAGTGCTCTTGGCTGCGAACAGGTAGTTCCGTCGTTCGATCTCGTGTAGTGAGCCAATGCCTGGAAGCCAATCATCGCCAAAGAGCCCAAATAATACAGCTGGCGAATCGTGTCCCGTAGCTATAAGCCGCCGTATGTATGGAACGAGAGACACGGCCTGCGGCTGTGAGGCGTTCTGTTGGTTGGCAAATGGGGTTGGTCGCAGATGTGTCCCCAGCTCGGGACCTGCAGAGCGCGGGGAAGAGGAGGCCGTTGACGACATGATGGGGAAGGGCTGTTTTTGATAAGGCAGCTGGATGTTGAGAAACGCCGCCAAAGCTTGGACAGCCATAGTATGCTGCGCGACGTCGAGGAAGTATTTGTGGCAGCTCTGGAACCGCGGGTACCATTCGATGATGTCGAACTGTGGATTCGTGGCACGGTGATCGACGTTGGAGGGGCTGCCATAATTGGGGAACGACGAGGACTGGAAGGCCTGCGAAGACGCTCTGCTCTGGTTGTTAAAGGCCATCCTTCTGCTGCAGACCCTGAGATCCTGAGATCCCAATGTTAGCGGGATGTGCAGGACAGAAGAGGGCGGGGTCTATAACGAGTCAAGGTGCTGACGACTATACATTGCGGACTGGATATACCTACGGTACTGCTAATGCACAACTTCCCACCTGCACAATGCAGCGCCAACAAGACGGGGCGCGTGCCTGGGAGAGTGGAGCGGACCCTGACTTCTTGAACGGATCCTGAAGAGGGTTCTCGAGTAGTGACAGCGGGGACGGGGCGCTTTGACTATTCATACACATAGAATGTTCCGGACTGCAAGTGCAGTTGCAAGGGCAAGTGCGACTGCAAGAAGAGCTTTACTCGACGACGACGGCAAGACTCCTGCAGACCGGATGAGACGGCGAAGGGATGAACGGACTGGGCCATTTCGGACAGGACCATCGCGTGTGGCGAGGCTCCCTCTTTATATCAATCGAGGACCATCTGGCGGGGAGAAAGTTTCTCCTTCAGATGCGAGTACTGTGGCATGGTTGCATCTGGCCTGCAAAATAGAAAATGTGAGTGGAGGAGGGGCAGGAGTTGGTGCTTGTCTCGGTAGCGAACGCCTGGACACCAAGCGACAAGCCAAAGCCCACAATTATGGACATTAATCAACTATTTCGCCGCCGGTTCAGGTGCAGCAGCACACCAATATCCTGCGTCTGTCCCCGTTTAGTCGGCCATTCCCGCCTATTACTTGGGGTCTTTCTTGTGCGGTGACTGGCTCCGCAGCAGTTTCTCAGGGGCGCGTACCTCCGTGGGAGAAATCGGAGCGCCTCCTTTTCTGTCTTGATGACGCTTGAAGTGCTGTCCTTGCTCTGCCTGGGGATAGTTTCGATCCGAACGGCTGCAGCTGAGGTGAATAATTGGCTTGTCGTGGCTTCCTTAGCCAATATCAAGTTCCCAGGGATGTGCTGTGCAGCCACCTGGATGAAGACATTCGCAGCATCTTCTTACCCTATTCATAGCCTTGATGTTTCATTTCATTATCATGCCAAACAATTATTCACCTGGATCCTGCCTATCCACCCAAGCTGTATCCACCTGCCTTGAGTCTTTCCCCTCCGTACCACCTGCCTCAGTTGTGGCAAAATACTACCCTTTAGGTCAATACCAGACCAAGGAAGTCTCGGCTCATACTCTTTGCAGCGCGATCCTCGACTTTCTTGTGCTCAATCTACAACGATCGAACTTCCAAAAAGAGCTCTCCTTCCGAGTTGCAATTGAGTCATTATTACCTCCTGCACGCTTGCTGCTTCCTCGGCTTCGGGCATGCGATGCTTCCGCTATCCGCATCCACCTCCAAGTTCCCGGGACAGATGCATATGTTGATGCTCTGGAATAGAGTCGGATATAGTACCACCCCCCTGAATGCTGCGAGTATCCGTCGCTCCAAGATCCCATCCTGCTATTCCTGCATCAATCGGCCCATTGGCATGGAGACGATTCTCGTATCCTCGCTCTTCCCGCTGCATCCTGGAAGCCCTTGACGCTGGAGAAACATTGGACGACGACACCAGAAGCAAGGTGCCGGGCCATGACCCAGATCCCTGGCATGGGTCGGCTCCTGGCGATCAACTAACAATCCTGGAGAACCCCCTAGTTTGAAGTGGTTGATATGTCGTGCAGCCCTGACCTGCATCAAGTCCACACAAACCTTAGAGCGATCATGAAGGTTGAATTTCGGGCTTTTGCCCAGGCCATCCCCAGCTGAAGTTTTAGCAGTGTTGAGCATTCGTGGCTTGAAATCATGACCTGTCGGAATTATTCGCCAATTCGGCAGACGCTTGTGGAACGTCAAAATCTACAGTGTCCCGGCGACCGATGATCACGGCGCCGCGCGAGATGCCGATATTGACATGTAGTTTTCCATACAACGAATCATCCGAGCGCAAAGGCTTGCCCAAGGTGACCATTATCCGAAGTCGGTCTTATTCCTTCGTCTTTCAGTATTTCTCACGTTCATAGGCTCCGATGTAACCGGACTTTACGACCCAGCAAACTTTGGTGCGTTAGAGAAGTATCTCAGGAGTATGATTCCCATGACAAGTCGTTTTGTTTCTGTAGATCTCTTCAGGCTCATATCCGATTGGAGTCTGCTTCACTTTCCTTCATCCTCAGGACCTGAGCGCAACCCGCCCTATTTCGGCCGTTGCTTCTCTACCTGATCATCAACTTCCAGAAAGCGGAAAGTAGGATCCCACAAATCGGCGACCAAAGGCATTTTTGTTGTCTTATTGCACGCCCTGCTAAGGCTCTCAAGGTGCTATCTATTGGATTCTTGCCCAGGTTCTTCCGGGCCTTCTTCCGGAATTACTTCCCCCTCTGTTCGGAGGATTGTTGTGTCACGTAGCATGACCGAGAAAGCTAAAGATCGACTTCAGTACGACGTCCCACAATGAAGACGGAAGTGGCACAAATAAAGTGTTATGCTTATTTCAATGGCGTATGCTGTGCGCCAGACTGAGTGATATCGAATATCCGGGTCACCGGGTCATTATCCCCTCAAAATCATATCTTTGCTTTTTTACACTCGTGGGGTAGTTACCAGCTCCAACTTGCTTTGTCCCTTGCTTGTTCCCCGTAAATGGAAAATGCAAATGGCGGTTACCGTATGCTGTGCTCTACGCCGTCTCCGAACCCGTCTTGCATATGGAGTGCACATGAGCAACATTAAAGCAGTACTCTTTGAGGTGACATTCTAGTGGCTGCTAAGACGTAAATCCCCTTTTCGCGTTGAACGCATGTCCTAGTCTTCGGTCTTTCCTTCCTTTCCCAAAAGAATACTCCGAGGTTTGTAATTAGGGTTTCCAATCGGCATTGATACGTTTTTAATTACTGCATGTCAGACACAAAATTTCCCCGTAGCTTTGCTATCAAATTATGTCATTTCAACTGTCGTCACCTTTGACCAATCAGCCTCCAACTCTGGACTTCTTTAATGCCTCTAAACCAAATGCCGTTTTCTCGGGCCCTCGGCTTTAATTTACCACCTACCATTGGGAAACTACAAACGTCTCACAGAAACCTATGCGAGCGACTGAGTCAGCGACTCAACATTCTCGTTAATTGCCAAGTCTAGAGTTTCTTGCGAACTACACCATCTCCCGTCCGCTGAAGAGCACCTCGAAACCCCTCACGCCTCCAATAATTCCTCTCCTCATCAAAACTTCTCCCAATAAATGCTTATTATAGCGCAAGCTCGGATCCCAAACGGCCTGAAAAACGTTTATGGTGGCAAACCACTCGATCGCTTCAGCCTTACAGTTGTGGCTTGGCAGGGGGGAAGCTGAACAATTATTCAGCCACACGCCAACCATGCGTTCTTTTTCCGGTGATTGGGTATCCGCTTGATGGGGAAGTGGGCTTTCGCTTAATTTGTTCTTTCTCCGCAATTATGCAACCCTATGCTTTATGCGGCAACGAACTGCTGGACCTTGCTCAGCTGAGGTGGCGATTGGATTGGGTGATGACCAACGCTTTTTTTTCCTTTTATGTTTTGGAATTGCGAGTGAGGGCGTGGTTTGCGAGGATATTGGTGTGCTTGCTCAGCTTGAATGGAGACAGCTGATGCAGATCATCTTGGGAATGTCTTCATATTGCGACTGTGATTCATTTGGGGGAGGTGGCCAATCAATTGTTGGGAGTATTATTTTGGGCTTTTGACTTGAAATGGCTATATGGTGGGCACTGGATGCGACCTGCTTGAGCTTTTTTGAACGCGGAAAATGACCCCCACGTTCCCGCATTTATTTTGGTATCAGGAGCCACATTGCGGGTTACGTTTTCACATTTGCTGGGCGATCGCACCATATTGGGGATTCAGCGCCGCGATGACTTCCTCGCGACGAATCAGTTAGCGAGATCTCCTATGCATTGAGTTTTACAGTCTTCTTCGTCAATGCGAGATCTTTGATACCTCTTTCTTCAGTGTGCTTGACCCTTTTCTCATGGTATTTCCATCTCTGAGATCCCATTGGAGACCATTGAAATACTGATTTCAAATCAGCGCAGACGTTCGATTTGAAAGCAGAATACGGCGATACAGTACGGGATTAACGTTCTGTTGTCATGATCTGGCTTTCATCTTCGGGAGCCAAAGGGGAGGTGGAGAAACCCTGCTCTTCAGTGTTTATCTTTTCCTAACATACCTTACAAGCTGCCTGTTCTGCAGTCTCTTTGACTTTAATCCTATTGTTTTGGAAGAGAGATCGCTTATTCATGTTCATGAAGTCGCAAAGTTTATGGATAAGTTCATGCGCGGTGCTCTTTTCGTTGCGGGATCCTTGGTTCTTGCCCATTTGACAATATATCTGGCTCAGGTTAGATGCCCCAGACGAAGGTCCAAATCTCCGACTCGGCCCCAGTTCCCCTTGCCTTGGTTGATCGCAGGATATATGTAAGAAAACATACTCTCATTCACTCTGAAGGAACCGACAGACCGCGATCGCATTTATTGCTAATTTTTAATTACAATATATACAAATGCAAATAATTTCAAGCGAAGAAGAGTATCTCGACTCATTTGGGGGCGTCGGAGTCCCACCGGTCCCTTGAGCTTTTGGGGTGCGTCAGATAGCCATTACGAGTGCACTCAAGCACAAACCAACCACCAACACAGAACCTGAGCTCAAAGCCTTCACATTCCCCGCTGCCGACTTCCCAGTCGCTGATGAGGCCGAAGCCGAAGCCGAAGTAGTTCCCGCCGCAGAAGATCGCGCCGAAGTCGCCGCAGCGTTGGACGACGCGCCTCCACTCGAGCTCCTAGCAGAGCCCGTTGCCGAAGAAGAACTGGCGGTAATCCCGGTAACTAGATCTGGAACCGCGGGCCCCGTGGTGTAGTAGTAAGTAGAGCCGCCCAAAGATGTCGCGGATGCGCCGTTCGCGGACGCTGTGGCGAGGTAGATGGCCGCCTGGCTTGTGCCACTTGGGATGTAGTTTGTTTGGCCGTTGTCAAGGAC
>Ga0247778_1000378_pt1 | contig 64453 bp, 62 predicted proteins | sample UWRJL049202B5_FD_179939 | JGI IMG/M metagenome (GOLD analysis project Ga0247778, IMG submission 179939) | Plant litter microbial communities from Arlington Agricultural Research Station in Wisconsin, United States - UWRJ-L049-202B-5 | ecosystem: Environmental > Terrestrial > Plant litter >... | reverse complement strand
TAAACTGCTCCGACAGCCAGCAATCTTCAGGCGCCGACGCAGACGTCGACGAACCGACCGGAGAAGACGAAGATGACGACGAAATGTACACGTCTGAAATAGGCAAGAAATTCGCAGCTATCAAGACAGGCGACTACCGTACCTCCCTCCAATTCATCTCCGAGAATCCCCAAGTCGTAGCAGAGAAAGAAACAGACGGTCTCCTAGTCCTCGCTTTCAACGCCGCAATCGAAGGTCTAGATGACTACGCACGCCAATGCGTACACCAAGGTCTACTCCTCCAATACTGCCGCGCCCTAGGAAAAGACGGCGTAGGTCTATTCTTCAAACGCATCACCACGCCCGGCCACCAAGCCCAAAAAGTCTTCTTCGACGACGTAAACTCCACATATAACCGTATCCGGGTCCGAGCTAAAGAAATCGAGAAGCAGAGAGCGCAAGAGGAGGCTGATGGCGCGGGGGGCGTGGAGCAGATCCAGTTACATGCTGTGGATCCGGGAACGACGATTAATATTACGATTCCGCCGGAAAAGAGCGAGGATCCGGAACAGGTGAAGGCGAGGGAGCTGTTTGATGCGTTTCCGCCGGGCTTGAGGAGGGCGCTTGAGAGTGGGAGTTTGGATGAGGTTAATAAGGTGCTTGGGAAGATGAGTGTGGAGGAGGCGGAGGAGGTGGTGGGGCAGCTTAGTGAGGTATGTTTGCTTGTTTTTTTCTTTTCTTGTGATAGCATGATTGTGTTACGGGTGTTTGCTAATAGTAATTAGGGCGGTATGTTGTCTCTTGAAGGACAAGTCATAGATGCCACGACAGAGGAAGGTCAGAAAGCACTCAAGAAGTTTGAGGAACAGGAGAAAGCAGCTGCGGCTGAGGCGGCGCTGGCGGATAAGTATGCTGATGATCCGGAATGAGATTTGATACCAAGTTTGGGACATGATATGAGAGTTTATGAGAGTGAAGATATTGGAGGGAAGGCTGGGACGATGGATCTTACGGCAGCAGCGGGTTTAGACTTCAAAAGCAATGTTTGCTAGCCATCACGAAAAGTAAATGAATGAATGCACAAGATTGAGAAAAGTGTAAATTACTTGGGCAAGGCAAGGGAAAGTCATATGTGCCGTGTATTTTCAACGCCCCATTAGCCCCGCCCACACAATAGGCAGGCCTATCGACAAATACAGACTCCCATCAGATCTTACAATTCCACGCACGCACCCAAGCCCAATACCACCAGCTCAACCCCCCGCGATCAATCTATGCAATCCCCTCAAGCCCTAATACCCAGTAGCACCAGGCGCCTTCTCATCCTTCCTCAAACTCAAAAGCAATTCCCTAAACTTCTCCTTCCCCGTGCCGCTGCCACCGCCCCGCGCTCCCTTCCCACTCAAATCCACTAGCTTCGCAATACGCTCCCAGCTCGTGCCGCCAGCTGACGTATCTTCGCGTGCGGCTAGGAATTCCTCGGCGTCGCGGCGGGTGGAGGTGATGGATTTCTCTTTTTTGGAGTTGTAGTTTTCGTAGAAGTCGTCGATGTTTTGTTGGGCTGCTTTGATGGTTTCTGTGGGGGTGGGGGCGTTAGTATGGCTGAATGAAGATTTATTGGGATGGAGCTATCTTGGGATGGAATAAGATAATGTTTGGTATGGGGATAAACATACCTGCTTGACGCTCAGCGGACTTCTCTTCGCGGGAGGCGAGGGCCAGATCGCGGCGCTCACGCCATTGGGTGATTACTTCGGGCTCGGCTTCGGGCTCGTTGCTGGCGTAGGCGTTGTAGGAGGATTGGTAGGGGGTTGTGGAGGTGATGGTGCCGCCTGGTGCTACTGCCTGTTCATTCATTGCACATCAGCTATTTACTCCATCCGAAAGTAATGAGAATGGAAATGAGAGTGGAACATACCTCATTACTGGTATCAATAGCAGGAAACGAGCTCTCAAACTCAGTGACCTCCTCATTTCCTCCTCCTCCACCGCCGCCGAGCAGATCGTCATCGTCGCCATCCTCTACGAAAGCTGCATTGTCATTGCCAGTTGTGAATTGATCTGCGTCAGAACCGAGAAGTGCCTGCTCGCGCGCCAGGAAATCGCCGCCGCTGCTCTCAAGACCCGGTGTGCCGGATGGTTGTGTTTGTGCTGTTGACGGGATGCGTGTCAGTATTTCCCCTTTACGCTGCGCCGGGAGCTATGCTGAAAGCATTGCTGGAGGGACTTACCGCCGGAGTCGAACTCCTCAAGTGAGGGGAATCGGTCTGCCATGTTGTATTATGGGATTTGGATTGTGAAGTGAGGTTATTCAAGTGGTGGTTGTGATAATTATTTGGATTGTCGATATCTGGACGCAAGCAACATAGACGGAACTTCCCGTCTTAGGCGCCTTGCCTAAATTACTCTAGTGGATTTTCGACCTTCCGCTTCAAAACTTGCATTTAGAATTCTCCGACACTGCCTATCAAAACATATCAAAAACCAACTCGATGCACCCTCTAAAGGCTCAGCACTGCAACTAATTGCTATCCCATGTCGCTTTCTGTTTCTGCTTTCCCCTTGCGGTGTCCCGACACGGGAGGCGTGCCTTTAGTGTGTGCCATTTAGATGCCATTCAGCCGTGCCACACAGGATGGTGGATCCGGATAATCATCCTGGTGCCCACGCTGCACCCCTAATAAACGCCGGACCAACATGTTGCAAGATCAGATAAGTATTCTTGGGCTCCGCAGTTCTCTCTTTTTCGTCATCTTACTACTTCTATTATTTCCCGGGGTTTCTTCTTCCTAAATCTTGTATTATACTGTATCTGCTTTGCCTAGCGAACACTTAGACACCCAAACGCTATTCAACGATTACGAGACTGCATCTTACGACGTGTTCTGATTTCAAGGTGCCCTTTCATGATTGAAGAGTGCTGGGGGTTGTACTTATTCTCAACAAGATCATTGCTACCAATCCGAGGCTCGGGAGTCCAATCAAGCAAAAGACTCGGGAATAAGGACTAATATCGGCCCACGCCAAGCTAATCCTTCGGAGGAGCCTCCCGTGGAGCTGACGCATATTAAAAAGACACAAAGATGGCCTCGACTGATGAGGTTCATCAAACACCAGGTGTTGAAATAGATCAAGCAATAGATGCTCACGTTGGAGCCCCAGGAACAGAGCCTCATCAGTCTCAGTCTTCACTTGTAGATCTCGCCTCACTGGTACCAGGTTCTGAAGTCCCAGAAGTCGATATGGCATCGAGCAACGTATCCAGCTTGGATGAAGTCAGCACTTCCCCCGGCGCGGTCCAAGCATACGTTGCCAATACCTCAAATGCACAAACGCCGGTTGATATAGAAGATGGCTACTACCCACAATCGTTACACATCGACTCAGAAATTAGTGATACAGACTCCGCACTTGGTTCTGATGTCCAATCTTCAACCATATCATTGCGGGAAAGTCTCTATGAATCGGTCATGGAGAACGGCCGCGAGTATCACAAGTACAAGCAAGGCCAATATTATCTTCCAAATGATGACGTCGAGCAAGACCGTTTGAATCTCCAGCATCATCTTTGGACTCTCACACTAGATGGAAGACTTCATCTGGCGCCGATTGCAAATCCCCAGCGCGTACTGGATATCGGTACTGGGACAGGGCTTTGGGCTCTGGAATACGCTGAACGGAACCCCTCTGCAACGGTTATTGGAACAGGTTTGTACCGTCACATATATGGCAGCCACAATACTTACATACGTTCTAGATTTGAGTGCAATCCAACCTGAATATGTACCGCCCAACTGCCAGTTTGAAATCGATGACGCAGAAGACGATTGGACCTGGAGTCAAAAGTTCGACTTCATCCACGGCCGCATGCTCTTCACGTGTTTCAAAACTCCTTCCGAAGTCTTTCACCGAGCCTTCGCCACCCTCAAGCCAGGCGGTTGGATGGAGATGCAGGATGTGCTCTTCGACTACGAGTCCATTGACGGTTCCAGCGACAATACAGCCATCAAGGCCTGGAACACCAAGCTTCACGAAGGTGCTCGTCGCATCGGACGGGATTGGCGTTGCACCAAAGATTACGCGCGCTGGATGCAAGAAGCAGGCTTTGAATGTGTGGTCGAGCGACACTTTGCGTGGCCGAGTAACACTTGGCCGAAGGGACGAAAACAGAAGCTACTCGGCTTGTGGAGTATGAGTAATTTCTTGGAGGGGTTGCCCGCTATTTCGATGGCGATTATGACGAGGGCGCATGGCATGACGAGGGAGGAGGTTGAGGTAGGCATGGTGGAGGTGAGGAAAGATATCAAGAATAAGGGGATTCATGCCTATGTTCCGGTGTAAGTGCTCTTTTTTCAGGTTTATTGAGTAGGTGAAAGACTTACTGATGATTTTTAGATATGTGGTTTATGGGAGAAAACCAATGCCGTCGCCATTGCCGTGGCAAACGCCGCTGCAAAACCCGTCACCACCATCTGATACGGAAGCTACACTGATGCAATGAAGAAATATGTATCAAATCTTCCCTTCCGCCGTGTTTCTTTGATTGGATGTACTCAAGTGAGTACGCACCTCCCAATGCTAGATGAAGGCTGCCACTTCCATCAACGTCAGCTGATCAATCCCTTCCTCTCAACGATGTCGAGATGTGTCGTTGGAAACTTCCCCGTTTGGCATCTCCGCTTTTACGCTTCGCTTCGCCTCTTTCAGGCCTCTAGAAACGTCCCCCTTTTTTGCTTCTTGTTTACTCAGCAAATCTCGTGTTTTACGAACAGCCCAATCGCGACCGCGAATTCCATCCCCAAACAGTCAAACGTGACTTGTCTCGCACCGATCTACAACAACTCGAAAATTGCATACGCAAGCCTCCAGGTTCCGTCTGGTATTCACTCAATACTGCGACAGACTCTGCTATCTTCGGGAAATTTATACGGCCCGAGTTGATGAGGCTATGCTGGTTGCGGGGTAGTCAAACGCATTGCGCCATGATTTGACATAAAGCGCATACTTCGACATAACACCTCACCGCTGTACCAAATTGAAGCAAGCGACCGCGCGGACAACCTTTGTGATATCATTGTCATCTTAGTAAACGACAGCGGCCTCTTGTCATCGAGGGAACGGTTCCTACAACAAGGCTGTGTCTGCTGATCTTCATCCTCTAGTCACGTGTTTTCTCTGATTGGCATTCAGCAGCAGTTGTTTCGCAGTCTATTTCAACGTCAAAGCCCTCAATCTATAGGTTCCACTGAACTTGAATATAAGTCAGTGGTTATAGGTCCTGGCGAGTCAAGTTTTGGCGCACAGCTTCCATGACTCCATCTTCTCAAGAGAGTTTCTCGTATCCATTATGCAAGTGCAGCAGACTAAGAATACGCTTAAACAGAGATCTACAAAAATCGTCCCTTTCGCTTCATTCTTAGCCTTATTTTCACGCAAAATCCTAGTTTCACTGCCACGATCGGCTCCAAATCCCGCGGCTGGTGCCTTGCTAAGCCTGTTTTGGGCACTGGTAATGCCCGGGATGCTATTATCTTATAAGGCAGTCATGCATTCGGTAAATGGATGCCGACATGAAGATTATATACTTGCTTGCCTTATTGCTTCGATTTATAGCAATCTTTGTTGTGTGGTGTGCATCGTTTGTATCAATATTTGACTTCACATCTGACTGAGGTTGGGATGATCAACGTCTCCAGTCCTGACTTCACTGTTGATGAGTTGAGCTGCGAAAAGAATAGATGTTTTTGCGATCTCTGAATTGTTCTAATATATCACCTTACACACAATGAGGCCTTCCGCCGCGGGCTTCATGTCCCGCAAGAAGCGGCAAACGTCCAGTGGCCAAACGAAAGAATGGCAGAGAATATACCGCCAAACCCTTACGCTCGTTTACAAGAACTTCTTGATATTCTACAAAGCCCCTATCTCATTGATATTTCGGGCTCTGATATTCCCCCTCGCTGTCACGATCATCTTCAGCGAATTGAAACACCTTGGGGAACACGATTCAGGAAATGGACCAGACTGGGCAATTTCCCAATCATCATTTCCAGTCAAGTCGCTGTCGGATGCGATGAGCGATGCCTCGAAGAACAAGCTGGTATTCGTACGAAATGGCGTCGCGAATGAGACTTTCAGTCCAGTTGTTGATGGAATACTCGCGCAGCCAGGGATGAACTCGAAGCAGAATCATGTCGTCGACGACGCCAATGACCTCTTCGATCTTTGCCAGCAGACTACCTCGGGTTACAGTGATTGCTTTGCAGCGGTCATCTTTAACGCTGCAAACGATACTACGGTTGAATACAGCGTTGCGCTGGACAACGAGTTGCTTCAGGGTTACGGATATGGCAAGGTTAGCACCGATGATACGAAATTTGCCAACCGTGTTGTCCCTCTTCAATGGGCGCTGGATTCTCACATCGGCGGTTTCTCATCCGCGGCGAAGCCATCTCTTCAGCCTTATGGCGGACATCCCAATTATTATAATTCCATTGACAGTACTACACCCGCACCCAGCAATGGACCATATTGGTATGTCAACCTTTCTCCCTCTTGAGATCCATTACTGACTCAAGTCCTTAGGCTATCCCTTGTCGGCTTCTTCGTCGCCCCAATCTTCATCCTCATCCTCATCGGAGTTGTATATCATCTAGCAACCTTCGTAGCCACCGAACGCGAAACCTCCATGTCCGAGCTTCTCTCGGCCCAAAAGGTCTCGATAACACCCCGCGTTCTCTCAACCATCCTCTCCTTCTTCACCGTCTATTTCCCAGGATTCCTCGCCTGCTCCATCATCCTCACTCAAGTCCTCTTCACCCTCACCTCCGACATCCTCCTCCTCTGGCTCACCCTCCTCGCCGGCCTCTCCCTCATAGTCTCCACTCACTTTTTGGCGTCTTTCTTCGCCAAAGCCCAGCTAGCAGGCCTCTACATCAGCACGCTCGTCTTCGCACTCGCGCTCATCAGTCTAGCTGCAAGCCTAAAATCCACTACCCCACAATCTCAAATCATTGCCCTGGCGGCTATCTTCCCGCCTTACACGTACGCTACGCTTATTGCCGATGTAGCGACCAGAGGGTATAATTTACATGCGTTTTCGCTGGCGCCGTATATTGTCAATCCTATCAGAAATAGTGGGGATGCCAGATATCAGTTTATGGATGGGTATTTGTACCCTGTGTTTTTCATACTGCAGATTGTGGTTTACGCCGCTGCTACTTATGCTGTTGAGCACGGCATGTGGGGCGTTTCGAGGAAATACGACACCATTTCCGCAGATTCAGATATTGCGCTCCGCTGTACGGGTCTTTCCAAAACCTACTATGCGAAACGACGCTGGTATTGGCCTTTCAGCAGGAAAGGGGAGCCCGTTAAAGCAGTGAGCGAGCTTGATTTGGAAGTAAAGAAGGGGAGTGTTACGTTTTTGCTGGGGCCTAATGGAGGGGGCAAGACGACGACGTTGAAGTGTGTGGCGGGCATGACGCAGATGGATGCTGGGAGTAGGCTGGAATTGAATGAGGGGGGACTGGTGTTTGGGATTTGTCCGCAGAATAATGTGAGTGCTGTGCTGCGGGATTCTTGGATGAAATGCGCTAATGAGAATAGGTGTTTTGGGATACTTTGACGGTTCAAGAGCATATTAAGATTTGGAGGAAACTTAAGACGGCTGCATTTGAAGATCATGCTGTTGATGACGATGACGTGTTGGCTGAGTGTGATCTTCTGGAGAAGAGTGGCGCCAGGGCCAAGACGCTTAGTGGAGGGCAGATGAGGAAGCTGCAGCTTGCTATTTCTTTTGTTGGTGGTTCGAAAGTTTGTTGTATCGATGAAGCTTCTAGTGGCTTGGTAAATTTACCTTTTATTCCCCGATATTGCATAAATGACTGACACTTTGAAGGATCCGCTATCGAGACGAAATATCTGGAACATCATCCAGAAGGGACACGCTCGACGCACTATCCTCGTTACTACCCATTTCCTAGATGAAGCGGATGTCCTGGCCGATCATATCGCTATTGTCTATAAGGGTAGATTGGTATGTGAGGGGCCAGGAACTTCTTTGAAAGCTCGCTTCGGAGATAACTACCTGATCAAAAGCAACGACGAATCCGAGAACGACAGTCTGGTGTGGCGAACGCAGAACTCGGCTGAAGCTACGAGAAAGCTTCTCGAATTAGAAGCTGTTTCGGACGACACCACCTACAGCGTTGTCTTCCCAACTCTCGAACAAGTCTTCCTCAAGGTCACCTCGGACTCCAACACCGCGATCCGTGACCACGGTGGAGATGGAATCGTTGGCGAAGAAGAGAACTCTACCGTGGTTGACGAGAAAATCGAGGCCCTGGAGCAAGAACATGCTAGAGATCTAGACCTAGATGTAGGACATTCGATTGGTCTTGCGAGACAAGTCGCCGCTTTGTTCTACAAAAGATATATGCTTCTCCTTCAGAAGGCAGGTTGGATATCTTATGGCATCAACCTAATAATTCCGATCATCATCGCGGCAGCTTTGGCTAAGTTTGTCCATTTGATCAAACTCCAAAGTTGCGCCATCAACGATGAAATCCTTCGCACCGCTTCTGCTATGGACACAAGTGGATACACACCTGATTATCCCGTACTGGCGCCTCTTGACGTAGGGGACCCGCCCTCAATTTACATCTCGAGTTATACCACGGGTCCAAAAGCTGTTCTCGGACCAGTCTCCCAATGGAATAACACTGACCAGGATGAATTATACTCATCTATCGTCAGCAGGTATTTCAACCCCTCATACGGCAGCGAAGCGAACGCCACATGGCAAAATGCAGAAGCCCTGAGTTCACGAAAATTCGTCGACAGTTCCGACCAGATGATTGCCCAGCTTACGAATTATTCTAATTCGTATGAATACAGTGGTTCGCGGGTTGCGTTTTCCATATTTGCTCCAACTGAGGAGGAGGCAACTATGTTCTATAGCACGTCAGAACAAAGGAGCCAGATTGCGCAGGCCATGCTTGGATTCAGCATCATTACGAACCGGATTACAAATGGTACTACGACAACTGGAACGGCGAGGAAGACGGTGCCATGGATTCGAGCGCTTCGTAAAGCTGAGAACCATGTCGATTTCAGGACTCTGCCGATTACTATTCTGATTGCGCTGTCGTTTGTCGCTGCGGCCAGTATTGCGGTCATCTATCCGGCTTTCGAGAAAAACAATCGTGTGCGAGCTCTGCAATATTGTAATGGCGTTTCGCCTCTAGCTCTTTGGCTTGGGTATCTACTATTCGACTTGCAGGTCATCATCGTACAGGCTCTCATCGTATGGGGTGTCTTGTTCGCTGGGCCAAAGGCACACCTTTGGTACGCTTCAAGTTACCTTCTCGGAGTCTTCATCCTATTCGGTATCGCAACATATCTCGGCACCTACGTGCTTTCCCTCTTTACAAAGAAAGCAGCTTTTGCAGTCGCAGCCGGTCTCCACGTCCTACTATCCGTTCTTTACCTTGTCGGCTATATCATGAATCAATCGTTCGGCGACACAAGCCACCTCCACGAAACATACTCTGCAATCCAATACGGCGTAGGTCTTACCTCTCCCGGCGCCAACCTTCTCCGCGCCCTCTTCGTAGCATCCAATAGCTTCGAGATCCTATGCGGCAAATACGGGACAGGAGACATCTCGACCCCTTTCGCCTACGTCCGCTACGGAAGCGTCTACGCGAATCTACTCATCCAAATCCTCTTCCTCGTCGCCGTCCTAGGAATCTACGAATACGGCTCCCTAGACTGGATCCGCCGCCACATCACCAACCGCGGCGTCCCAGCCCGTCTCCACTACACCATCGACTCCTCCGCTGCCGACGCCGAGAAACCTGTCCCTGATCCTCCAGGCAAAGAACAGATCTTGACAGTGTCCCACATCTCCAAGTTCTTCTCTAAAATATTCGCCGTCGAGAACGTCTCCTTCTCCATCTCCCCAAATGAAACCCTCGCCCTTCTAGGCGCCAACGGCGCGGGGAAAACAACCGTTATAAACATGATACGTTCCGAACTGAAGCCTGATTTCGGATCCATTCATTTAGAAGGTGTGAATGTACAGAAGGAACCGCGACGAGCAAGATTGCAGATGGGTGTTTGTCCGCAGGATGACGCTGTTGATAATCTTACTGTGCGGCAGACGCTGCGTTTTTACGCCACGGTGAAGGGACTTAAGAATGTGGAGGGGAATGTAGATAAAGTGCTTTCTGCGCTTAATATCTCTTCCTACGAACATGCAACAGTGAAGGCTCTTTCCGGCGGTACACGCCGAAAGCTAAGTGTAGCTATTGCGCTCCTTGGCAACCCCCGCGTTCTGCTCCTCGACGAGCCATCGACGGGCCAAGATGCTGGCGCGAAGAGGATTCTGTGGAAAGCACTGCAATCTATCTCTGCGAATCGTGCAATTCTGCTTACGACGCATAGTATGGAGGAAGCGGAAGCGTTGGCGACCGATGTGGCGATTATGGGGACTAGGATGCTCGCTACTGGTACCCTCTCTTCTCTGCAAGAAAGATATGGAGGCATGTATTGTGTGCGTGCTGTCAGAGCCCCTGGTGTAGATGCAAATGAGATGCAGCAAGTCGTGAATGAGAGGTTTGGGGGCAGAGTGAGTGGGTATATGGATAGTCATGGTCAAGTTAACTTTTGGTTGCCGCTTGAGAGGGGGGGGAGCACTTGGGGGGCTATTATGGGGGTTATGGAGGGGTTGAAGGGTGAGGAGTTGGAAGGGGAGGAGGGAGCAGGGAGGGCGGTGGTGAGGAGGAGGTGGGTGGAGGATTATACGGTGCAGGGACCTACGCTGGAGGAGGTGTTTATGAATGTTGCGAGGGAGAGTGGGGTTGCTGGTGCGAATGGGGTTTGAGGATGTAATGTGTGGTGCGAGTGTTTAGGTACCATGAATGAGGCGCCTGGATCTACTTTCATAATGAATATGTTTTGAATCTCGACTGCTGTGTAACTCGAAATGGTCCCTGGCAAGCGGCGCTCGCTCAGTGTCCATGAGCATCAACTTTTCATGGTGCTCTCAAAGGCCTTGCGAATCCGGTGGCTAGATCTCTTCAAGAAAGTAACGAAATAAATAGGCTATCTAGAGTAGCTGAGAATGAAGTCGCATCGGGGTCGAACTCATTTATATGATAGTGACTGTAGTGATGGGTCCGAGATACCCCTTCGTATCTTTGACCCACTGAAAACTTCCAATACGACGATATACACCTTCTTTCCTAGCTACTGGCTCTAAAACAATATCACAATCACCCGCTATCGAAAGGCACCAAACACGTCGTTGGATGATGTATTGATCTTCAATATCGAATTGGCAATCTCCTAATTTGCATTCCCGCTTGACAATGGTGCCTATCTCATTCTCTGAGTCCGTCGACCGTGTGTTTTGGGGTCCAGAAGTGCCTGGATCGTGAGGCTGGTCTGACGTGACGTAAAGACTCGGAGGGGAAAAGGGGGTTTTGTCCTTTTTGCATTCAGCAGCAGTTAAAATGCCAGCAATGACCAAAGTACCACTAGTTACCTCGCCCATGGGATCGTCGGTAGACAGTGTGACGGAACAACTTATGATTTTGCACCGATATCTGTCTTCCCAAGTACCCAAATGGCCGATCCCGCCATCAATTGATGCCCAAGACCAAGAAGACGGTCGACTCACCGGAGCTTTTCTGGCGCTCCATTGGGAATGCCAGAGCAGCCCATTTCTCAGGTCATTTCTCCAAAGGCCTGCATAGTAGGCGCCCCCAATCGTTTCATGCATTTTATGTGCATACCCAGATAAAGCTGGCAATTTATCTCTCGGAAATGTCAAATTCCGATCAGAATAAATTTCCACAGTCGCATACCAGTCTTTGTAACGGGCCTGTAATGTCATCACCGGTGACGAAGGGTGTCGTCCGTGCGCTTGACCTCCATATCCTGCATGACCTGGATCTTTATCGGTCATCAGACCTCCCAGTTCTTCACGAGCAGTCGATGCCTTACAAATAAATGCTACTTGTCCTGAATTGTATTCCAGCAAGCGTGTAGCGAGCTTGTGCTCTTGCAGTGCCTACGCTCTCGTATCAAGAAAGCACTCTCCCCTGTAGACTCGTGCGTAGTATAAGTCGTCAGGGGTAAAGATTAAGACAGATCCTTCGTTAGTGACTGTTGGTTTCTTCCCTGGAAGCAACTGTTCTTTTTGGCGGGAGACTGGCACCAGGAATGGTGGATATTTACTACGTTTTCGAGGTTTGAGAAAGCCGTCGTTACAATGTCGAGCTACTTGAGCGGAAATAGTCAAAAATGAGTTTTCGTAGATATTGGCCATTTTCGCAGATTCCCTTCACCAATCTTCTCCTTGGGCGGAATCTTGAATGATGCATAAAACATCCGCCCACAAGAATGGGATCCCGAGAGATCGAATAACAAATATGGTATCCTGTATGGTCTTTGGCAATTTCAATATTAATATCATTATTTTATGGTCGTTCAAGTTATCGCGAGTGGCCACTACGGTTGACGATGTACTCCAACAGTAACTGAGGGTGATGTAGCGACCACGTCCTCCGTCACTTATTAGCAAATATGGTTCTCGAGATCCATCAGAAGGACCAACGTCTATCACACGCGTTGGTAACAATGCCTCGTCCTGACCTTGACCGCAAGTGTGGTTTGCATCATATCTCGTCAGCCAAGTCTTGATCAATTGATACGTGCAATCCGATGTTGGATCTGGATGGATACGACGGCGCTTCACGTACTTAGCAGCTGGATCACCTACATATAATTAGCTAATGTGTTTGGAAAGCTGGTGTTAGTATATTACAAACCTTCCTCAGCGGCTATGTACAGGTTACCCCGGGGGAAACGGCGACGTCCCGAGGCCACTTCCAGGTATTGGTCGTCGATGTCGCGGTCTCCGACAGACTCATCCTTCGTTATCCATATCCTCTCAAATTTTCTGGGGACGGAGCTATCCCCAAGTCCTTCTTTGACGCAATCATAAATGTGCATGCAAAGTCCGCAGCCTTGCTCAGCTGATGCCTTCAAGCACTGAAAATTCGGCTGGCGACATAGCCCCCGCGCCTCACGGAGTCGAATGAGAACTTCGCGCAGTACTTGCATATCATGATTCAAGCCCTCTATCGTGGGAGGGGGGTAGAAGGCTCGAACCTTGGTTCTGTAACGGAGGAAAAGCTGGATGTGTCAGGACGTTGTGATATCTTGCCGCGCGCCTCAGCCCCAATCTTGGTAACGTGATCGATCATCACATGAAGCTGCCGTGCGACCTCGTCAAGGCTTGAGAAACGAGCGCGCTATGCCAGTCCTAGTCCGAAGCTTTTGTCTCAAACTAGACCGAGAACGGGCTGAGTCGCCGTGTTCAACACGAGAATTTATCATAGGCCTGACAATTTCTTGCAGCAGAACCCTCAACCTCTTTGAGGATGTGCCATTTCCTCCGGAAGATTGGGCTCTGCTGCGATAATTATCAAGAATTCCCCACGAAGTGATTGCAAGCCCGCCCCTCAATCGCTTGCTCCGGCTCTAGTGAAGCGATTGATAGGAGACTTCTCATTGCACGTGCAATTCGCTACGAGGGTCAAAATAGGGCACTGCGATAGTACGAAAGGGGGTTTGCAAGATTGATGCAACGACAGGGGTTATTCTGCCATTCTACTAAGCTATTTACAGTATATCCTCAACGCCGCTCTAATAAGGTGAGGTGCTAGTGGTTGTGTAATGATGGTAAAGAGTGATGGTGATGGAAGATGGTAGAATTAAAGCAGCGGCAGAATAGGCTCACCGCCTTGTTGCATCAATCTTGCAAACCCCCTTTCGTACCGTGTACCTCCGGTTGTAGCCCTTTACTAGATCTTCGAGTATGAACAATGATAGATTATCCTGTACAATATGACCTCATAATATAGGTACATCACCACCAGGACTACTCGGCATCGCATCCTCATCATCTGACTCTCGATTCAACAGCCCTCTTTGCTCACCCTGCCCTTCTTCCCTTGTAAGGCCAGTCGTCACGGCAAGCCCATCAGAGCCAGTAGTCCGCCGTGTCTCTTCAGCACCATTCAGCACATACCATACATCCTTTTTAGTCAGCAGGCCCTGCAGCACACCTCGGTCGCTGAAAAGGACATATCTTAAGCCTAGTTTTTGGAAATAGTTGGCAGTGAGGAGAAGATTGGAGCGAGAGGGGAGTGTAATGGGCGTTTGATCCATCCAAGGGCGGAGATCGAGTGTTGTGCGGGGGTCGGCGAGTGGTTGGTGTGAGAAGAAGGCTTCGGTTTCTGGAGGAAGGGAGCGAGGGGGTTGCGTTGAGTTTTGGAGATTGTATGTGAGTTCCGCTCTCGATATATAGCCCAAAAGGATCGCCTCTCGTGGATCCGAGATAACGGGGAAGCCACGGTAAGGATGTGTGGCTAGGACGTTGGTGAGGGAGTCGATGGTGTGACCTGTTGCGGTCAAGACAACGAGGTCCTCGATGCGTGTCATAATTTGGCTGACGGGGATGTCGGGAATGACATTTTCCTCGCTGTTATCGAGAAAAGGGTATTCGTTGAAGTGGATCCAACTTTCGTAGATTCCACGTTTTCCGAAGGCATCGCCGACCCACTTACTGAACATGACAGCTATCATAATAGGGAGGACATAGGTGAGAGCTCCAGTGAGCTCAAACATGATTACTACGATGGACACTGTCATTCGTGTAACTCCGCCGAGTGCTGCGGCTGCACCAATGATGGCATATGTTCCTGGAGTAACGCAGGGAATATCCGGTTCGCAAGTTGCGAATGGGAAGAATGTGGGGTGGTTGTGGACCCAAATTTCCATGATGATGCCAACAGCTCTTCCGAACAGAGCTCCAACCGCCATAGAAGGCAGAATGATGCCAGCGGGGATTTGAAGTCCAAAAGTGATAGACGCGAGAAAGAAGCCAAGGATAGCTGCAAACACGAGTAAAAATATCGTGCCGGCGGTGGCGGCGCCTGTTTTGCAGAGCCCGAATTGATCATCAACGACTTTCGAACATTCTGCGAAGAGAGAGTACACCAATTCGGAAGACTGGGCTCGCATATAAAAATTTGGGTAATTGATCAAGGCTGTCAGGAGAGCCACAATTGCGACTTGAGTAATTGGCCCAGGGAGCCATGTAGCTGCTTTCTTCCACCGGGCAACTTGCATATTCATTTTTATGAACAGCCCTCCATAGATGCCCTAATTCGGTTAGTTCAACGTCCGAAATTTGTAGAATGGACTCACCCCGAAAATACCCAACATCGCGAAAGGAATCATTTCAAAACCGTGCCAGCCAGTACTGTAAGTCACTTGATAAAGCACAAGCTTCCCACTTCTAAACGGATCAAATGCCTGTAGAGTGACAGCGGCTGTCATGGCACAGACGAAACTCTGCCACATGGTTTTGTCCGGGAAGTAATACGACAGTTGCTGTCATTAGGTTAGCGCTGCGAAAATTTGGTGGAGGAATTCCACACGTACCTCCAGACTGAACAGAACTCCTCCTATTGGTGATCCGAAGGCGACTGATATTCCAGCAGCGGCCGCAGCCGAAAGTACCTCTCGTTTTCGAGCTAGAAATAGTCAGCACGAGAAAAAGTTATATTCGAAAGTCGATATACCCTCATTTCCATTTATATTCCCGAAAAGCTTCATGAAGAGATTGGCACAGCAGCATGCGACATGCACAAGCGGGCCTTCCTTTCCAAGCCACATTCCAGATGCGACTGCAAGACACTGTGGTGTATTAGCGCTGAGACTTCTGCATACTTTCCAAATCTGCCTACCAAACCCAGGGACTTTATGACCAAAGTCCATGTTCCCATGAAACGCCGAATGACAAAGCCTCCCAAAACCGTCTTAATCTCTGGTATCCCGCTGTGCTTCGCGTACAATGCGTACTCTTTTACCAAGACACTAGCAGAAAGAGCAAAAACGACCTAAAACGTACACGTGAGTATAATTCAGGTGAAGATGCATTCGTACTTACGGAGAATAGTAGAAAAAAGAAGTATTCTATAAACCATTTACCCCCCGACGATGCGACATGCAACGCAAGACTCCAAGATACCCAATCCCGACATTGCGAAATCCCATCATATCCAAAACAACAAAAATATTTGTTCAAGTAAAAACGCCCGCCATCCTCCCCCGCAGAGCAATAACCTGTCTTTATATCCCCCAACCAATCGCTGACTACATCAATTGCCGCCGCAAAGATTCCAGCCGCAAGTCCCGTCAAAATTAAGACGACCCAAATTTGACTGGCATCCAAGAACTGTTGCATATAACCCAGAATTCCTGTAGCACTCGAGTACAGCCTACGCAGACGTTGCCGCTCCTTTGTGTATTCGAAGATCCAATCGATTGCAGTCATATCTTCGTATCCAACTCGCCGCCCCGGCCCTTCCACGTACCAGTCCAAAGGACCCCCATCTTTTGCATTTATACCGTTGCCACTTTCTAAACCCCCTCCTATAATGTTCAAGCCATGCGAATTGGGCGTTCCAGATCTAGGAGACGGTGTAGCTTGGCGTGAGGTCGAATTGCTGCCTGTCAAAGCAGATAGGAATCGCGAGGCAGACGATTGTTTCTGCTTGCGTTTAAAGGAGACTGCCTCCGGCTCGCTGCCTACTAATGGGTCTTCAGAAAGTATTGCCTCGTCTCTCGAATGGTTTGCGACTGGATCGTCGTTCTCGTTCTCGCTGTCATCGTCCACGGTTGCGCCTGGCGGGCTTCGACTCGAAGATGAGCTTCCTTGTGCGGTGGGCGGGAAGTAACCCGCTGATTTACTTGCCATATTCAAGCATCTAGATGTTCCGGCTGCATATTTGTGAAGTTGAGCAAAGTGTATATGTCTGTTATCAAGGTTCAAGTCTTCGAGGCTTTGTAGGATGGATTGATGATGCATCCGGAAAATCGGCGAAACGTTTCGCCGGTGGATTTATACTTTTGTCGCGTTCACACGTTCTTTCAAAACTTTTTAATGCCAAAGGTCCAACATGGCTGAGAATGACATGAGCGCCGGAATAGCTTCAGCGGGAGCTTCTACTCTTGCTGATCCCTCTGCAACTTTCGAAAAGATGCAAGAACTCCTCAAAGCCAAGGATGACACGTCCAGATTCGTGGGTCTGGCTCTCCTAAAGAGTGTTCTTGATAATGGACAGCTAGTGCAAGATCCGGCTCGCATGCTTGTTCTCTGGGAAGCTCTATCTCCGAAGTTTCTGGATAGACTACTTCGAGCTCAACAGAATGAAAAAGTGAGCAAGGCGGAGGCCAAAGATATGGTTGATCTTGCCGTAGCTGTTCTGCATACGTTCATTATTCTGTTGCCTGAGACGTCACTGAAGGAAAAACGAGTTTTTGGGAGGATTGGCCCTCTGGTGAAAGCTCTACTACAAAGGTGAGCGTCCCAAGTGTCGTCTAGTATTGAGGTGCTAATGATATTCCAGCCCTCCTGAGACTTCAAAATTGATTCTTCAGGTCATTCTGACAGCAGTGAGCCAGCCGGAGGGAGCTTTAGAAATGCTAAATATTGGGGATCTCTCTCCCCTGACAGAGATAGCCACTCAATACCCTCTTGTACTGGAGATATTCGGCTACACTTGGATGAATGCATCTACCAGCAGTGCTGAAATTGGAGCAGTTCGGGCAAATATTGACAAAATCATTCCAGCTTTACTTACTGCTTTCCGTCAAACGGATGCAGTCACGCTGATCGAGTCTCTTGGCAGCTTCCTCCCAAAGATTGTCCCTGAGGTGAGCCACCATATGATCCATTTTAATTCCGATTCGATTTCTAACAGTTCAAAGGCGATCTCCCCGAATCCTGATTGGCTTGTGCCTCTGGTTTCATGTCTCCGGAAACTTGTGTCCCGCAAACCAACAGCTGCTGGTCGAGCAGCGTACACCAAACTCGCAGCCGCCTTACTGCAAATATATCCAGTACAATGTCCTGTTTTACTTTTCAAGGACGATATTTCGGGGAAATCTGACAGCAAACCCTTCTCATACCTCTTCGTTAATCTGTTGCTTATAGATCTACGCTCTTCATTCCCCTCGCTACTTGCTCAGCTTAACAGCACCGAGTATTCCTCAACGTCACAGCGACTAGCAGCCGCATTTGACGTTCTATCCAGCTTTATAGGCTTCCTAGTCCGCAGTCTAGATGACGAAACCGGCTTCCTGTCCTTCAGCATGCCACCTGACCTTCTGTTGAAGCTGCGAAAAGATATCGCGGAAACTATGTCCCTGACGATCGAATACCTTCGGGACAGATGGGATGCATCTATTGCTGGAGCTTCTGGGTTGCATCCCTCGGCACGAACCGGGACAGCTGCTACTTCAGAGGGCACGCGGCTCACTTTGTCATGGGAATCGATGAAGGACGATGTCACCGTAGACCCTCTGGTCTTAGCTGGAATCAGAGCTCTTGCGATATGGATACGCGAAGACGAGAACGAGAACTTACGAAGCGAAAGCGCGGGGCTCATTGATATGTTTGTGGAGCTCTATAAATCAAGTTCAGGCGGCGCTCTTGACTTTCGATACCCGGTTCTGCTTGCCCTGGAAGTCATCATATCCTCAGAAGCTGGCACGGACGGATTCCTTGGTCAAGATGGATGGCAGGCCATATTCGAAGATCTTCGGTCTATTCTCAGGGATATCTTGGGCACTAATGACGCTAACGGTACAATTGCTCTATCTCACGCTGCTCGCGGACTCGAAATTGTTCGTGTTTTGCTCTCAATTGTTGATCACCCATCAACCTCACTCCCTCATGAGGACTGGATGGAAGCCGTCAAAGTCACGGCATCCACGAAGCCATCAGCAACCACACCCCCACCATTGATTCTCGAGCTTGAAATTGCGACCCTGCAGCTATCGACCGCTCTGCTTTCGAGGGCCGCCGGAGGCGTACAGAAAAGATATGTCACAAGCATTTCGGCACTGTTGGGGTTGACGAATCAGTTAAAGACTTTGGTGAAAGGCTTGCGCAACAAAACGGAGATTGCCGAATTCTCAGGACTTTTGGAGGATGTTTCTTTGGAGCTGGAGAACCTCAGAATCGACTCTTAATGTAGCAAGGAGATTTGAAAATGCGTGATCCAATTTCTAGTCACTGAGATAAGTGAGGCTGATGGTGGCTTACGATACAGTATGGGCCAATGACGATACGCCACCCATGCAGACTGCAGACTGACCGCGAGGCAGAAAGCCGCAGCGGCACCTCGCAAAACCATATTAAGATCGCTTTGCAGCCTTGAAAAAATACAACCTCCCCGAATAACAAGCTGCGACCGTTCGGTGACTGCCGAGCAACAACCACCATGGCGGATAGACGCACATCCTATCATGCTCCTAGATCAATCTCCGACGAATCGCTTGATCCTTGGAAGATCGCCCAGGCGCGATTTCTGGAGGGTCTCGACGAGGAAGAGAAACTTGTATTCAAAGAGGCTACCCTAGAAAATCTCTTTTACGGTGCGAGCAATGTCGAGCGCGAGGATCGTGGAGCTAGCAAAACACGCTCGGTTCTCCGACGGATTGAGCCTCTGATATCTGCAGTGGAAGATTACGGGAAGGCTCTCGACGCCTACGCAAATATTGCTCCTCTATACCTCGCTCCGATCTGGGGAAGTATTCGTGTGGTACTTGTAATCGCAAACGCCCACTCAAAATTCTATTGCAGGATATTGGATACGTTTGGTCGAATTGGCGATATCTTGCCTCGCTTTCGTAAGCGTCTCCCACTTCGTATCTGGCATTTGCTCATGCGTTCATGCGATCTAGGCGATTATCAGAGAATCTTTGATCGAGAGAAACACCAGAGGTTTGCGCAAACTTTGTCCAGGGCTTATCTCGCCATCATTACTCTGTGCACTGAGTTCAGAACTCTCTTACGGGCTCAAAGTACTTCGTCTATCAAACGCATGCTTAAACCGCTGTCACCGGCGTTGAATGCTCACCTCGAAGGAGCGGTCGAGCGATTCAGGCAACATCGAAAAGAAGTTGACAAGGAAGCAGAAGTATGCAACATGATAGAGGAGAAGGAAGCGCGAGGTTTAGTATTGAGAAACAATGCGGCTGCAGAGGCTCGAGAACGAGGTACTTGGATCGGAGCTACACAGCCAAGTCAGCTGCTAACATGAGCAGAGGCCAAACAAAAATCACTCATCTCTCAACTGTCCAAAGTTGATTATGAATACAAACATCGTCAAATGCAACGTCTACGACATTCTGGCAGTGGCGCGTGGTTGGTTGAGTTGCCAGAATTTAAGAATTGGTTGGACATGAGTTCATCTGCAGTCTTCTGCTGCTACGGAATACGTTAGTCCTGGACCAAATTTATCAAAGCAATACTGATCAGGTTCAAGCTGGGTGTGGAAAATCTGTTCTCATATCAAGTGTGATCGATGACCGGCTCTCACGTCAAGCCGATCCTCAGATCAGTCCCGCCATTGCCTTCTATTATTGTAATTACGCCGATAAGCGAACACTAGATCCCCTCAATCTTTTCGGCAGTATCGCTCAGCAATTACTCCGAAAACTTAAAAGTTTGCCTCCTGCTATCTCTGCGACGCTTGAGAATATGTTTGAGGACGGCAAGAGACCAGCAGTCGAACACATGCTTCATCTGATCCGATTTTCAGTAGAGGCACTGTCTTCGGTTATCATGTTTATTGATGGATTAGATGAGATGTCTGAATCTGGGAGGAAGCTTGTCTTTGCACATTTACAGATGAAGGAGCTTGGACCTACCACCTGCCTGAAGATATTTGTCTCCAGTAGGGAAGATGGTAGCTACCTTATGGCATCCTACTGCGTCCCAAATTTCAAGACTCTAGTCTCTGCTAACACTGTATCTAAGGATATTGAGATGTATACAAAGTCCGAGGTCCGGGCATTGAGGGGCAAGGGCGACTTGGCTCTCGGCGATCCAGCGCTTGAAGGCGAAATTGTGACGGCTTTAGTCGACGGCGCCAAAGGAATGTGAGTTGAATCCTGCCCCGCCATCCGAGAAAGAAGTGTTGAGCTGAAGTATTTAGGTTTCTCTGGGTGAAATTTCAGCTAGACGACCTCTGTGCAGCGGAAACCGACAAAGCGATCAGGGATGTGCTGAGACATCTTCCACGAAACTTAGGTGAAACGTATGACAGGCTGCTAGGTCGGATCGAGGGACCTGAGCGACGACAGTACGTGAAACGAATGTTCAACTGGATTTTGTGTGCGACCCGGCCACTCCATGTGAACGAGCTTCGGGAAGCTATTGCATTCACAATCGAAGACCGCCACTGGGATGCAGCCAAAATTCCAAACGACATGGGTCGATTAGTCAGGGCCTGTGGGAACCTCGTTCTGATTGACGAGTTTACTGAAAACGTTCAATTTGCCCACTATACTGTTGCTCAGTACCTTTTGGGGCAAGACGGCTTTGAATCGAAGGGTTTCCACATTGATCGCAAAGAAGCTGAATTCCAAATCGGACAGATCTGCGTTGCCTATCTCTCATTTCCAGACTTCGAAACTCAGATGACACATTATTCAAATGTTGTAACCCCAACTCTGAAGATCTTAGAAGACGCAGCAATGACCCAATCTCTCCTACCTCCAAATTCTTCGGCCGCGTTTGCTGCAAAAGCAGTCGGGAAAATTCGTGGACGCCAGCGGTCCCCTTCGCATATCAACTTTGCACGCCACGCCATAGTACACCATAACGGCCCATCCAACAAACCGCTATTTGAAAAATTCTTGTTGCTATCTTATATTGCAAAGAACTGGCTCAGTCATACTCATAGATTCGTCGTTGAGGATGAATTTCCCGCTCACAAGGTGAAAGATCAGAGGTACATACTACTTTTCGATGCACTCGTTTTGGAGAAAACTCTTTTGGCTGAGTTTAGGCCATGGGGAGTTGGTAAAAGAAGTGCCATGTATCCCTTGGTGGAAATGGTTGGTTGGGCCCTTTTCTTCAATCACGTCCCGCTCTTACAAGCCGTCGACCGCCAAGCCACCTTCCATTACTTCAATAAAATAGGAGATCACCTTCAGGCTGCTACAACTTCCTATCTAGACGAAGATGTTCAAATCTGGGAAGATTCGAAGTTCTTCCCAACAGAATTGATCTTTCAGCCCTTGTATGACAAAAATGACTGGGGATCATGGCTGTATCGAAATCTGGTCCATGGCTTTCGACTTGGATGGTCAAGGGTTCAATGGAGACAAGTTCCATATCCCCCCAACGGCCTGATGTTTTCGTTCTTGCTGGTCGATGCGGTTCGCCTTAAGAATGTCTCGGCTGTAGGCGAAATCTGCAAATATTTCAACCGCAACCAAAGCGATCTGGTCTGGTTTTTGACCGAATGCCATGGCTTCATGTATAATCCATTGGAGCTTGCTGCTCTGAATGGATCTGAGGATATATTCCATCTCCTCCGAACAGCAGGTTGCCCGGTATCGACCTCATTCAAGGGGAACGTGATAAAGAATCGGAATTTATTTGTCGCTATCGAAGCAGGCAACATCGAGGTGGTGAAATGCCTCGTCGCGGCCTTGAGCGATGCATTGGCAGCTCAACCGCCAGATGAGATAAATGTCGATGAGGCCCTGATTTCAAGGGCGTTAGACTGCTTGAGAATGGAGCAAGCGCAGCAGGAATTCATCATTGCCATTAGCGGAAATTCTCTGAACGGAGTAGCTTACAGCTTAGATTCAGATGCTTTACATTGTGGTATGGAAGAAGCTATTGATCTCTTGCTTGAGGATGGAAATCTGCGGCTGTCAGCGTCCGAGATTCAGTTGCTTCTGTGGGATGCAATCAAAGAAAACAAGATCGAACGACTAAATTCCCTCCTTGATTTAGGGGTTGGGACCTCGCATATGATGGTAATTCCCTCCCATGGTAACTCCGACGTCGAGCTTCCGAAGAGTATGAGTATTGGGCCACACTCAGTGGTGAGGGTTGCTATGGTTCCCACTTTGAGTTGGGCGATTCTCAATGAACGTTACGAGATTGCAGAGAGCTTACTATTGGCTGGCGCCTTACCTGAGGATACAGATCCTGATTGGGGCTATACATCTTTCGCCTTCGCAGTGTTCACAGGGTCATTGCCATTGGTCGAACTTCTAAACAAATTCGGCTATGACATCAAAGCGCGAGACAGATTCGGCAGAAACATAATGGAGTTTGCAAGTCTCTACGTCAGAAACTCAACAAAATCTATCATTCGGTACATAATCGATCAAGACGAGAACTATTGGCTACCCATTGCCAAGCGAGTTTTTGATGATAATTCCTGGTGGGCTCGAGAAATGTCGTAAATCCCAAGTTCCTGAATGGCTCTTGGCGATTTGGGAGGCAGGATTCTGGGATACACTATTCGAGACGCACCCATTGCCATAAACCCTACTCTAGTAGTGCAGCCTTATAGGTGGGTACCAATTTGAACTAGATGGCGAGTCCTGAATAATGCAAGGAAGCTCAACCGTCGCTTCTCGCAACACGCCCTGTCTCATCCGAGCAGCCGATTGACCGGCATCGTGGCAAAGCCTGTCAATATGTGAAATGTGTTATGGCTCTTAACGCGCTCATCAGGATTAACGGATTGTTTTACATCCGGTTCATGCAAGCTCGACATGTAATATATTCGTCTCAGTACGCCCGCCTTTTTGATCTTCTCCTTGTGAAGTGGCTCTGCGCTGAGTGACGGCTTGTCGTTCAACTCAAGTGGACCCAAGTGGACCCAAGTGGTTCCGCGGACTATCCCCATTTACTTGTACGGTTTTATCCATTGAGTTTTCGAGTCACCTACCGGTCGTCTTGATAGAAACATGGAAATAAAAGCTGCACGCGATGGCGATTGTTGTCGTGGTTCGCCTCGTATTCTCAAACATTGCTTGTATCAACAACAATCTTTTGTTTTTGCCTTGATCAGATGGGGAGGGCTTCACTTCGCCCTGAGGGCGTAGTCCTGAATGCGCCTCTCGGTGTCTTGTTTATTTAAATGGGTTCAATCGACAAGTTGACGTTCCCGTTCTTCCGCTTATTGCCACAGTCGTTCAGTTCTTTGATGAAGTGCATCTAATTTTCGCAACTCGCTCCTCATTTTACGCTCGTTTTTTTGCCACTTAATAATTTTTTAATCAGCATTGCATTGTTTTCGCTCCTTCGGGATGAATTATGTTTCGGCACCTGGGCTGGTCCCTCAAGATCCCATGTTCACAACACATGGACAACTGGGACAGGAGATAAACAGGGGAGTTGCTCTACCTCCTTATTCCAATACAGCACAATACCCGGAAGCCGTCGCAGTATTTTCTACGACATCTCCTCCGACCCAAAGCGAGCCTCCAGATCTTGTCAACTTGTCACAATCTAAGAAGGCTAAACTTCAACACCGTCTGTCCGATCCCTTTTGCGCTAAGCTGCGTGAGGCTATCACGGAAGTCCTGCCTAGAGCCGACTCTGTTATTCTCAAAGGGACACTTCAATACTTAGGATATCACCTCCAGTCCAAAGCAGGTGTTAACAACTCGGGTTTTGGGGCCTCTGGACAGGGTCCGGCTGCCACCTTACTTCCTGGTAGCACATCTTCTGAAATCCAGGCCAGTTCAAGTTCGTATGAGAACTTTGGCCACAGCTCACCGTCTCTCATAAACCCGCCTCGAAATACCTCCACAGATATTGAGACGTTCCAGCCTTATGATTATGCTCCCATCCATTCCCCGGCAAGTGATCTCAGGCAAAAGCATATGGATAGCTTGTCTCATCCCACAATGTCTCATTCCCCAACAAATCGTTTTGGCATGGCCAGAGCATCAATGCCCACTCCCAGGAGTATTCGGCAACCGAGAACCCAACAGCGAGCTCATCTATCTGCTCCGCCAACATTCTCACACGGACCGCTGGGTCATTCATCGTCGTATACCTCCTTTTCAGGACCTCCATTAAGCAGTCAAGTGGGAGAAGGCACCTTTCGTGACTCGACGCAATCCACGGTTTCATCTAGATCTAGTCCAAGTACGAACAGCAATCATACCTCAACAACGACTGTCGACAGTAATACTCCTGATATGTTCAATGCATTGTCACAAGCCACGATCTCTTCTACTCCTACACCAGGGGCTTCAGCGCCCAGCCGAGCAACATTTTCGCCTGAGATCGCCTCATCTAGCAATTCAACTCAAAATTTTGTATGTTCGGATCGCAATTGCAACAAATCATTTACTCGCAAGGAAGGTCGAGAGCGGCACGAAAGGGCTAAACACAGCGAAGTCAAAATCACCTGTCTCCGGTGTATTTGCACCTCGGCCTGCACCAACCCTTGTCTTAATGTCCGCCACCACACGCCGTTCAAAGATCCCCGAGAGGATAAAATGAAGAAGCACTTGAGGGAATGCCACGGTCGTGACCTGGGACGAACAGAAAAAGTTCCAAGATCATGGCTCAATCGTTATTTGCAAGTTGGTACTAGTTGGGTCTGTTCCGAGTGCAGGGTACTTCTAGGCACCTGGACTGACAATGAACGCGAAATCAATGAGCACGATTCGCAGTGTACTCCTTGGGATTGGTGGCAGAGTGTGGAAGGCTTGGACGATTTCCTAGTGGTTGAAAATAATGACTTGGATCTGCTTGTGGGATTACGGAATGGGCTTGAGAGGTCGAATTTAGAAGATGGGGGGATAGATACTGTTTCACATAGTGGGCAAGAGGACGAGGCAGTACTCGATACTGAGGATGAAGACCACGAGTACAGAGATGATGCAAACCCAGGTTTATGGTAGGACCTTGGGTCACTAGATCTGCGTCGACGAATTTCTAACTTTCTTTCCGCTATGGGCGACGGATTTAATCACTGGCATTTCAGGCACCGAGACAGTTTTTCGCGCAGTTAGAATCGAATTGTATTCAAAAGAAATCCATCGTCAATCATAATAGGGTATACATCCCACAGTGTGCCTGTGTCCTCCAGAAATTTCGTGATTATCTCACCAATCCAAGACCAACTGTCGACTGCACGCTTTAAGAAAGAGCCCAGCCTAAGACAGTCCGTGTCAATTGTCGGGCGCTCCTTCAATGCCAATCGATATTTCCGGCCTGCATTACCCCAACCACCATCGTGTCGTAATTGAATAAAATATGCGCTGCCCTTCAGAATAAATCGAAGTCCTTTCCCTAAAATATACCAACAACCACAAACATCCGCGCAGTCTTATTCCCACTAATTTCGATAATAGTCCGCTGATGCTCCCGTCTGTCCTGTCGCTTGCGGGCCACCCTGAGGCGGGTAGCTTTGTGGAGCACCTGCCATCGGATAGTTCTGCTGAGGATATCCTTGTTGAGGGCCACCTTGAGACTGCGGAGGCGGGTAGGTATTGCCTCCTGAGGTTGCGCCCATTGGCATGCCTTCCTCAACGTGGTGTGTGGCAGGGACAGAGTCGACCTTCTCAGTTCTTGCAGCCTTGCTCTTTCTGCGCTTGAGAAGCAGGAAGATGATGGCGGCAATGATAAGGACAACAACGATAACAACAACGATTGCGACAATTGCGCCGACGCTAATCTTGGACTTCTTCTTCTTGCTGGACTTGACTTTGCGAGCAACGAGGTCGAAAACTAGTTTGGTGTCCATGATGTTGGCTTTGTTGGGAGGGATGCCAAGGCTGAAAACAGAAGGCTGGCGGTTGGAACGCGTTGAATTGAGGACGCGAAGTGATGTGATGAAGTATGCCAAAAGTTAATGTGAGAAAGTTGGGGATTCGTGAGGTTTGCGAACCAGGAATTAATGAGAGATTTCGAAGCTTGGTGAAAGCTTAAGGGGATCAAGACTCCAATTATTTAACTCTCGTCGTCATGGCCAGGAATCCTGCTTCAGCCGCCAAGACCGCACGGCTTGAAACAAGGGGGCTGTGAATTAACGGGAAACCTGATTGTCGTACGACCAACCATTCACATGTCGCTGAAGTAGGCGACATTCGCACAACAGCGCAGTTGTGGATACTATACTCCACTTGATAGGTTGAAATTCACGCCTAGTTTTCAGCCCTGCGGCGGGGTACATTAGCCCTCCGATATTCTACATGCTACGGGCCAAAAAAGGTATTACGTCGCAGATTTGGGCCAGGTCCCCTGAAACTTTTATGCGAGCCGTCTACTTAAATAGCGGTGTTCATCTGAAGAAAAGGTGGTTGGAGGTTGGTTCTAGGAAATTGCACGTGGGATTCATAACGCCGACCACCTGCATGCGTAGTCATCCACTCGTCGTAGGCTGTGGTCCCGTTTCCACTCGGCTCGCAAACCCCTTCCTCCTTTCCATGCCATTATCACCCGCGCCTACATGTTCGTTCCTATTGTCATTAGAACTTACAAGTAACCCCGTTAGATGAGGACTTGGCTTTCACTTCTACGCAAAGTCGATTCAATCATTTTTACGACAGAAGCAGTCTCTGGGCGACAAAGCATTACTTGCGCCCCTTTTTTCAAATTCAACATCCAATCTCCTGAAGCCAGGATAATTATATCGTCTGCAACATTTCGGAGCACTGCCTGCTCCTTCCATTCCATGAAAAAAAAAAATGTGTTTAGTTTCTTGGCAAGCTCAGCACGGAAAGTTTTGGTTCCTAGCCCTGTGAAAAGTTTCAAGTAGTTCGATTTTCCAACGTCTGACTAGCTGTCAGTTATTGAGAAAATTTTGATGTGATCATAGCGCTTCATATTTGAGATCAATCAACTACAGATCCCTTTTGTTTGTTCAAAACCCAATTGTTTCCGTCGCTACTATTTGAACAGGCCATGAGATGCGGGTATTCGGTCACCGATATCCGTTTCGACAATTCCGCTCGCTGGCCCAATGACCACTGCAATACCATGCCACAATGTTTGTCATGAGGTTCTCAGCTCTATTTCATCCAAGTAACAGTTCCATCAGTCCCATAAGCCCCGAGCTCTATGGTCCGGCGTGTTAATGGCTACTGTACAGCCGCAAATGTTGTACAAACCCGAAACCCCGCAATCAACCCGACGATATCCATCGGTTATTGAACAGGCAAATTGAGCCCTTGGGGTTTTCATCGTATATAATATGGTATAGCTACTCACATATTCATCTTGGAAGGCTCAAAAACTCTCAGAATCCCAAAATTCATTACTCACATTCAGCATTCTGGTAGCTGTCATCTCAGAACTCGCCTATTGTTCAGGCCTCAATTTTTATCCTTTGCCTCTCGGTCTTCGTTGTCTTCATCAGCATGGCGCAAAAAATTGTTGTGGCTGGATGTGGATTTGCTGGCATGTGGAGTGCAATTGGTGCGAAACGCTTAATTAGCTCCAACCTCAAAAAGGGGGGACCAGAGGTCGAAGTGGTTGTCATAGCCCCTGAAGCGAAATTGGTCATAAGGCCGCGGCTTTATGAGGCAAATCCTGCAAGTATGAGCGCCCCTTTGGAAGACCTATTCCGCGCCACCGGAATTCAATTCGTCAAAGGTACGATCAAGTCGATCCTCCCAGCCGATCACGAAGTTATGTACGTGGATCCAGTCGGCACTAGCACCGCTCTCTCTTATGACAGACTTATCCTGGCGGCTGGAAGCCACTTACAACGGCCAAATATTCCTGGAATTAACGAATTTACCTTCGATATCGACCAGATTGAGGCTGCGAGCAAGCTGGAAGCTCACTTGAAGAATCTCTCTTCCATCAACCCCAGCGAGGCTCGCAACACTGTCGTCGTCTGTGGTGGCGGCTTCACGGGAATCGAGCTTGCAACCGAATTGCCGGAACGACTCCGTGCAATCCTTGGTCAGGATACCAATGTCCGTATTATTTTAGTCGAACGAGAGGACAGCATTGGACCTGATCTGGGACCAAACCCTCGTCCGGTAATCGCTCAGGCGTTGAAGGATCTCGGCGTGGAGACGAAGCTTGGTGTGGCTGTCACTGCCATTGATGCTGGCGGCGTGGTTCTTGCCACTGGAGAACGCATTGAGGCACTCACTGCGGTATGGACTGCTGGTATGGTAGCAAACCAGTTGAATACACAGGTCCCGGGCCAGAAGGATAAGTTTGGGCGCTTACACGTGGACGATTACCTGCGCACGCTATCTGTGAAAGACATCTTTGCCACAGGAGACGCGGCCTTGGCGGCGACTGACGACAAAGGAAACTTCGCAATGATGTCTTGCCAGCATGCGATGCCGATGGGTATTTCGGCTGGCCATAACTCAGCAGCCGATCTACTCGGCGTGGGCAAGATCGCGTATCGGCAACCCGTGTATGGGACTTGCCTTGATCTGGGTTCGTTTGGTGCCGTCGTTTGTGAAGGTTGGGATCGTAAGGTGGCTAAAACAGGAGCTCAAGCAAAGCCTATCAAGCAGTATATTAACAGCACGTTGATATACCCACCGAAGGCAGATCCAGTCGAAGCGTTCGCCAGAGCAGATCCGGCCAATTCTCTAGCAGATATCGAGATACTAGAGCAGGTCAGTGCATTGTTAGGGGAGACATGAAGACTTTGTACTTAATCTCTTCTCATTTCCAAATGTCAACTGCTTTACTTTCGCATCACGACATTTCTGTCGGGGCAGATTGTGCGCCGTCATTTCCAGCGAAGGCCACAAATACACTTGAAAGCTCGATAGTCTACCTTTTGCATCTTACATATTAGAGTTAAAACATCTATCTGGCCGCTTAGGAACCAAGCCCCCTCCTGGAACAATTCGACGACATTGATCGATCATGTGATGACAGCTTTCTAACGCTCTTGCTTAGGTTCAGGGGGAAAGGGGCAAAGCCTTCTGAGTATATTCAAGCCTACTTTTTAATTAGTCCTCTTATCCTGTTCGTTGAGGATAGAATACCGTGGTTTACCTAGTTCACTCGGATTGCATGGTATAACTGCGCTCAAAGGAGGACAACCCGCCCTGAAGTCAGACTACACCTTTAAGATCACTCACCTTGTTCATATTTCCGTGATCTGTATAGATTGTTCTAGCCTGCAATGTTAGAATCTCCTCCATAATTTCGGACGAGTAAGAATGTCTTCCTCGTAGCAATAGCTCTAGTCTAGCTTCAGGCTAAATTCTACCACACGTGATTGCCTCTCCCGAACTTGATGCGTTCCCCGCATTTGTTATTCGTTCTGGGTATTTCGGCAGTTCGTTGAAACGGGCAAAGTATAAACTAGCCGTGAGATTTTCGTCTCTGGTCTATCTGTCACCCTCTGAGCTTCTAGTAATCTACACCTGAGGAATCAGCTACGGCAACCTACCCCTCACCCTTTTTAGCTCCCATAAATTTCAGTACTTCATCATGAGAACTCTCGAAGAGTGTGACAAGGACCTTCCTATCTCGTCTGAGACTCGATTTCCGCAAAATGGGTTCTTCTCAGGACCCGAAGCCCCGTGCAGACTCGAAGCCGAAGTATACAATTGTGTTGTCCGCGGCACCATTCCGAAAGAGATTGATGGCACCTATTATCGAGTCATGCCCGACTCTTATTGGGCTCCTTTATATGATGACGATGTCTTCATCAACGGTGATGGGTCTGTGAACGCCATCCGAATTCAAGACGGCCATGCCGACTTCAAGTCGAAGTTTGTGAGAACAGAAAAGTTCTGCATTGAAAGAGCAGCTCGTCAATCAGTCTATGGGAAATATCGAAATCGTTACACAGACGATCCTAGGGTCAAGCATGCCATACATTCAACCGCCAACACACATGTCGTTTACTGGGACAATCAGCTTCTTGCCCTCAAGGAGGATTCCAGGCCATATGCTATGGATCCTGATACTCTGGAGACGACAGGATATTACGATTTCCACGGGCAATATTCAGCACCAACTCACACTGCACACCCGAAGATTGACATGGCAACTGGTGAAATGATCACTATGGGATATGAAGCCAAAGGAGATGCGACAACCGACGTGGTATATTACCTGTTCGACAAAAATGGCAAGAAATTGGAAGAATGTTGGATCAATGCACCCTACGCGGGCATAATGCACGACATGGCGGCGACTGACAAATGGATTATTTTTTGCCTCCCTCCTCTTGAAACAGTCCCGATCGACTTGCTTAAAGCTGGCCATAAACACTTCGCATGGAACGAGGAAAAACCATTGGTTTTCGGTCTTCTCCCTCGCAGAAACCCAAAGCCGAAAGACGTTCGCTGGTTCGAATATAAGAATGCGTTCTTTGGACATGTTGGAAATTCATTTGACGGTGATGATGGGTGTGTCTATCTTGACGCACCACTGACCTACGGTAATAAGGTAGGTTCTTGAACTAGATATGCCTGAAAAGATCTCTCTCATTCTGTGACTTAGTTCTGGTTTTTTCCACCACTTTCAGGGGACCCTAAAGTCAATACTCTTCAGTTCAAGTCCCACTATGTTCGATGGAAGCTGGACCCCAATGCGTTGGATAAACACGTTGAGCCCCAAGAATTAGTTGACGTCGAAGGAGAAATGCCCCGCGTCGATGATAGGTATCTCACTAAACCGTACAAGACAATTTTCTTAGCAATGACAAATAATTTGGAAGGAAGGGAGAGTGCTGTGACTGGAGGTTTCTATAACTCAGTTGCAGCTTGCGATGTCACCACTGGCAAATACACATATTGGTGTGCCGGGGCCGATGTTACAGTCCACGAGGTAGCGTTTGTACCACGAACACCAGATGGTAATCAACCTTCTTTTCAATGCTTCACAAGCCTACGCTAACATCTTCGTTTGACAGCACCCGAAGCAGATGGCTGGCTCATCACCGTTGCGAACCGCCGTGATACTAAACTCTCAAGCATTGTCATATTGGATACTGCCAACCTTGAAGATGGACCTATTGCTGTCATCGAGCTGCCCTTTCGCCTTCGAGCTGGAATTCATGGTAGCTGGGTACCTGCTTCCCAATTTCCTGAGCGTAAAGATCTATGCGATATGTCTGGCGTTACGCCCGAGATTCGTGACAAGTTTGGTCACATTGCTGTGGAAACACCATTCCCTTCGAATGCTTCCAGAAATAAGACATAGTATTGATATAGTTCGACATTTAAATCAGAGAACTTGCCTCAATGAGAAATGTATTGATGTTTTGAGAGGAGCGTGCTTGGTCAATCGAATGGAAGAAGACTAAATATTTGTCTTTAACGAGAGTCTAGGCTAGGGAATTTAATCGTGCCCCACGGTGCAGAAAATATAGGTCAAAACATTTGAAGGTAAAATTCCGTTGGTAATGTCTCGCTACATATAGGTGAATCTTAGGGGGCGGGGCTTGGGGGGAGTTGCGCTAAATTTTAGCATAGTGGCCCCTATATTTCAAGGCGGGAGCTTAGTGCGGGGTAGAATGGAGGATTCACATCCCTTGCTCACGAAGCCAAGGAAACCACTCTGGATTACTCTTTGAATGTATTACCTTTCTATCTGTGGCACAAGTCAGACTCGTGCCCTAAAGAGATGCCGGGAGGAGAATGATTTTGTTGCCGAACGTGGGGTTGCGGTGGGAGGAGATGTGTCGGTGCCTGCTTAGCCGGCGCAACTCCTATTGCATTATTTCTCAATTATTCAATAGGTGTTTTCGACAACCAATGAGGAGAAATAGAAGAAATTTTTTTATAGGTTGCAAGCCAAAACATGAAGCCAATTCTGTTCTAGACTTCCTGGGGATTCGGTAAATGGACTCAAGAATTCGAGAAAGTGATACCTTAAATCATTCGAGACGAGTTTGTGGTCAGCAATGCCAATGAACTAACTATATCCAAACGGTGCTGAATACTCGTCGGCCGCTGGAACGTGTCCAACGATGCTTTCCATTTTCTGACAAGACCAGCGAAGCTCAAAGGTTCGTTCGCTTGCTGATTGGGGGAGTGATTGACAACAAGCGTTCCGTTAGAAAGAACTGTTACGTTGATAGGGGTAACGGTGAGTGCAGAATAGTTTACGATGCGTGAGCCCATAACTGCTGTAGTAGGTACAAGAGCTATGTTGGCCGCTACTGTAACGTTCTGTATCTGACAGCCGGCCTTTTGGTGGGAAATTGCCTCCGTTTTTCCGTCCAGAATAGCGGAGAGATAATTCAGTACTCGCGGGCGGCATTGAAATAACTCTTCGTTGTGACCTCCCACATTATTCCGATGATATAGAATATTCGCCCCTTGGCTGCAGAAGTCATTGACCATCGAGTCCACAGGCTGGATTGAAGAGAGCTCATCCGATATCGATTGATAAATAAACATCGGCATTTTGGGGGTCCCGTGAAGACCCATCAGTTCATCCTCTCTGTCCATCTGCAATACAATAGGACTACTCAAATCAGCGGTCCCATTGAGGAAGTAATCAGAAACCTTCTTATCAAAAAACTTGGCGATCAACTCTAAGCCAGTCATCTCGCATGTGCCGCGAAACCCGGTAGCATTATACGTACCTGACTGTTTTAGGCGACTGTCGATATATTTTCGTGCTTCGGGATGCTGACTTGTGATACCCAATATGCCGGCAATAACAAGCCCGGCAAATCCTATGAGGTTGCTAATTTGAGCGGTACTATCGATGACATTTAGAACTAGGCCTCCGTGCACAACACCTGACAGCTTCAATTCCGGAGCATAAGACTCAGCAAGTTCAGCAGCAAACTCAGTGGCTAGAGCTCCACCGCTGTACCCCCATAACGCGGTGCGCGCTTCTGACGTCCGAAATCTGAAGTCTCCTGCAACTTTCAATACCGCTCGTAATGCATCCAGAGTGGCATGTCCGCAAAGCATGCCTGACGTGTAGCTGCCAAGCCGCCCTTCGTAATCGGGAACACTGACAAAATATCCACGAGTGAGAAGATCGTACATGTCGCCGTAAGGCTCGCCAAACTGCATAAGATAACTGGGAGTCGCATCAGGGCTGCAGGTATCGTATGGTAGCTCGTAAGTGATGAGACCGTGGGCGCAATTTGCCGGATTTGCAGCACTGCAATTAGCATGCGAGGCAGGAATGAAAACTGTGGTAACGGTCCTGTCGACAGTCAGAAATTAAATCTCAATGCTTTGCTTTTGCTTACAAGGGCACATTTCCCACAAGAATTGGCGATGGATCGGAGTGCGAGTCCATGAAAGTCCCATTGGGGCACAGGTACCTCAATGCTCAAACGTTGACATAAGAGAAGCTTTCTTTAGCAAATTGGAAGATTATTGAAGTCAGTAGTACTGTGCATGACCTGAAAGGTATCTATACAATTGCCAATAACTATATTATCTTTCGCGTAAGGCGAAAATCGTGTTTTCAAAACATTCCCGGGGGTGAGTAATCGCGAATCATTTGGAGCATTGAACCATGGGTCTTGAGAGGGTACTGGAAGAACCTCGGAAATATTGAAGTCGCGTTTGATCAGCGGAGCTATTTCCCCGAGAGTGTGGGGGAGAGACATGGCTAGAACTTGTATGCTTGAGACAATGCATGACATTAGAAGGCTTGAAGAGAAATGAATTCTGAACAAAAGCGACTGCAGAAATCACAGAGCTATGGGATGAATACAGAACATGAGACTTGAAAGAAAGAACAAATTTTCCCCAATGATATTTCATATTTTTCAATCGGTGATCTACCACTTGGTATAAGATCAACGTCTGAAATGATTTCAGGCTGACTGACCCACGGAGAGATTTTTCCAGAAACACTTTAATTATAAATGAACTTGTCATTTGGAACATTGAACCCCTAAACATTTTTGTTTGCCTGATAAGATTGGGATTATCAAGATACGGGGGCTGCCGGGGTCCGTGTATTCCGGACGGTGAGCTTGATTCGGAGCAAGTGTATGATTGGCCAATTCGAAGAGCAATATCGACCTGCCTGACCGGTTTAAGATAGAGCCGAAAGTTTCCTGAAGGTCGGAATGAGCTCTGCCATTCTGGCTAATTAAAATATTCTATTGCCCACTTTGGCCTCACGGATCCCTATGAAAACTACCAGGAGGCTGACAGTGCAGGACAACACTACTACGAAATTCTGTAGGTCGGTATTTAGAAGGAATTGAAGCTGTTTTGACGATTGAACCGTATCTCTTTTCATCGCCATATGCATATATATGTAAGATTTTACACGTGCCAGAAACTTCAATATCAACGTCGAATGAGCTGTCAGAGCTTATTCAGAAGGCGCATCTAAGCTCTCATGCCTATTCCAATATCAATACATAGAGATGCTTACTTGATCAGATACTACTGCTCGATGATTCTTGGGTGATGGTGTCAACTGCCCAGTTCCCCCATAGTTGATTGGCTCGCTTCCCTCTTGATCCAATACTGTACTGTACGGCCTTTCTTTACGGCAATTAAATTTGTACAAGTATGAAAGAAGTCCTCACTGGAATAAACACTGGCCGAATATGATGTGTGATTAAAAATGCATTGATAAAGGTCGTAAGATTATTGCAAGTGAACAATCTACGAGACAAGGATTAATGAACCAGCCAACCACGTCTCAGCCACAGATCCTCACGTGGTAGTCACACTTCTGCGTGACTTTGCATGATGTGACTCGAAGGATGTTGACAGCCTCACTTGCAACCTTCAAGCAGAATTGAAGCGCCCACGAATCGTCACCTTGGCTTATGGGAGTCTAGGAGTCTAGGGTCGAAATGGCGCAACTGCCGTCAACATCCCTAAACAATTCAGCCGACACGGTAGACAAGGCTGAACGTGTATCACAAAGACACGAAAGCGTACCTAAAAGCAGATGGGTGAATGCCTTGAATCTTCTCGACGATGAGGACAAGCTGCAACTTCAACCTGAGTCTAAAGGCCAAGATCACCTAGATATTTTGAAGGATGTCCTTGAACTTGCCGCCGAGAAGAAGCGAATTTGCTTACAGAAAGGCTGGAAATTCAAAGGGCGGAATGGAAAAGTCATCGTCGTTCGAGAAATTCTCGACAGAACCGTGACATGGGTTCAGAAATTCAAAGAAGTAGGAGATATAGCAGTCTCTCATGATCCTATCCACGCGGCATTACCTTGGGCGGCAGTCCGGTTCCTCCTGTCTGCCGCCGTCGGAGATGCTCAGAGTTTCGGAGCCATGGTAGAGGGCATCGAGAGGGTTGCTATGCTTTTAACTCGGTATGAAATCTTAGAACGTATGTATCTTTATGGGAACCTGGGCGATGAGGTTGGATTCGAACCTGCTCTAATTACCCTGTATGCCTCAATTCTGCGATTTGAGTGCAAGGCAATCCGTTACTACGGTAAAAACACGGCTAGTAAGTCTATATATCAGCTTGAAGTATCTCTGTCCCCGATGCTTACTATGACAGAGCGAATGCTATCCGCAGTCATCCCGACAACGGAGAAAAGTGTAGAAGAGCATTTCAATAAGATTTTTGAAGCTCAAGCCAATTTGGATGCATGTACTCGAATAATTGATGCGGGCTGTATGTTTCATTCTCCACAAGGTGGTCACACATGCTCATAATTGACAGACCAGCGAGAGACTGGGAATGAGATCCGAAATTTTGGGAATACGCTTGAAAATAATAGCACAAAGCTTGATGCCATCATTGAAAAGCTCGACTTGACCTTTAATTCGGAAGTTAGCCTACGGCTCAGGTCTATCTTGCAGCAGCTAGAACAGCTTAACATTCGAAATTCTACTGTTTTGAAGGATGATTATGATAGTGACGAAGAGGCTCGAGAGGGTAATATCCCCCACAGTAATCAAATTCTCGCCAAGCTGATAGTTCAAAATAGCCAAGGAAAGTGAAAAGCTGCTACAACAAAAGCGAGAGAAAATTTTGCTGTGGCTTTCGACCGTTCCGTACAATAGACATCACCGATTGAAAAGAAAAGAGTGTCTTGTTGATTCTTGCCGATGGCTGTTGGACTCTCGTACCTTCAAAGACTGGAAAGGTTCAAAATCTTCTTCAATATTGTGGCTTCACGGAATAGGTAGATCCCTCCAAGTAGAATCTATTGTGAACAAGGTACTAATGACTTCAAATACAGCCGGATCTGGAAAGAGCGTTCTCGTGTAGGTGCCTCTCAGTAGTTCATCCGACCCCGTTAATTTTGTCCATTAGATCATCTGTCATTGAGAACTTCCAGCAAGAGCAATTGGCGGGTGTTGATATGGCCCGAATCGCGTATTTCTATTGTGCGCGGAACACAGCTGAACCAGAACGAGCTAGCCCGGAAGAAATCTTGAGATGTATCCTTTTACAACTGTCGTCGATGACCGCCAAATTACCCATCAAGGAGCCGGTCCATAAAGCATATAACAACAAGGTGGGCGAATCAGAAGAGAGTGGGCAACAACCTGAGCATTTGACTTTAGAAGAGGCTACCGATATCCTCCTAGAAATACTGCAGGAAAGTCCGGCTACAATCATCATTGATGCCCTGGATGAATGTGATCCTGGAGAACGCCACAATCTTTTATCGGCGCTAGATACCATCATCACAGAGTCTGCCAGCCTTGTTCGAGTTTTTGTGTCCAGCCGAGACGATGGCGACATTGTGTGCCAACTCACAGCATCGCCCAATGTCTTCATCCGAGCAAGTGATAACTCTGCCGACGTGAAAAGATACGTCCATACCGAGGTTGATGCTGCAATCAAGAAGAAAAGAATAATCAGAGGGAACGTATCACCAGAAATGAAGCAGATGATTATCAATACGTTAGTTGAGGGAGCACAGGGAATGTTCGTGTCAGCTCTGACCATTATTACGCCATACTGAAAGATAACAGGTTTCGATGGGTCAATCTTCAAATCCAACATTTATGTGACCACCGCCGAGTAAAACACGAAGGAGACATCATACTGGAATTGGGACGGCTGCCGAAATCACTTCATGACTCTTATAATGTGATTTATACGAGTATCACAGAGCTTGCGGGAGCAAGTCAGATGCTAGCAATAAGAGCTATGAAGTTTCTTCTCTGCGCACAGAGAACGCTGACACCTGCGGAACTCCTTGCAGCGGTTACGATCGATCCTTTGACAAACGAAGCCCTGGTCTCATCCAACAGCGATATTTTGGATGCTTGTTGCAACTTAATATTTCTGGACAAGCAATTCAACACATTCCGCTTTGCTCATCTGTCGGTTCGAGAATACCTCGAGAGTAGAGAAGACTTTGGACCAAAAGACACCCACCTCTTTGCATTGAATCGATGCGTTGGCGCTTTACTTTACAACGCATGGAGTTTTAAATCAACTAGAGTTCCAAACTCAAGCCAATCGAAATTCATCTACATTCAAAACCAGACCCTACTGGGATACGCGAGGCTGTCCTGGCCTTTGCATTGTCAACACGTACCAGGTGACCAAGTTGAGGCAAGCCCTAATTTGCGTCTATTCATCGATGTTGAAGGTGATCATAAGGCTGTATCCAACCAATGGATGGATACTAGTTCTTCTAGACTGTCCAAATATTACAACGAATTGGAATTGATAGTAGATGATGGCCCGATTGAGCAACCTGGCTATTGTACGGGATTCCCAGTTGTGGAGCAGTCGCTACGATCAAAGTCATACACCCCGCCGCTTACTCTTGTCGCATCTTTCTATGGCTTGAGTTCTATCGTCCGTCATTTGATGTCCCATAAGGGTATTCCATGGGACATCGGGCCATGCATCACGATAGCGGCTGAAAGAGGTCACTTGGACGTTGTTGAAATACTTCTGAACAGGCAGAACACTCATTATCGCCATGGGGAACAAAACGAGCTTATCGGCTGCAAAACTTTGAGAGCGGCGGTAAAACAAACAGGTGCTACCCATAGTGCCATTGCAAAGGCATTGATCAGGCATGGTGTTAATATCCATTATTGCGGAGACCCGGAAACATTTCAGACCCTTGCTGGAGATACTTCTCACGGCGCTCGGATTCTGCGCTCTGATATTGAGAACTACGACCCGAAAAATGCGCTTCTTTATGCTGCTAAAAACGGCGATGAAGAGTTAGTACAGCTTCTCCTTGACCATGGTGCAGATCCAAATAGTGAGGCATGGTATTTCGATACTTGGAGCTCGCGTGGTACTTTTAGGTCTGCGCTAGATTATACATCGTCTATTGGGGTAATTGAAAGGTAAGCTGCTACATCATCTCTGTAGTTTTAATCTTGTTTGTTTCACCTTTGTCTGCTCGAAACCACGCCGTGAAAGTCAGCTTTGACAGTATCTGTACGCCACTGTACCCCGCCATGTATCTAATTATCACCAACTTTTGTTTCAGAAGTCATGTTAATATAAACCATGTAGGCTAGTCGAAGCGGGAGCAGATCTTGAACATGCCTTGATCAGCTCATCGCGGGATAATAACAAAAATCTCGCTACATTTATCTTGGCGCGAGGCGTGAATATGGATATAAAAGACGATCACGGGAAGACGCCTCTACATTATGCAGTAGAGTCAGGCTCTGTCGATATGTTCAAGATACTCCTCGAAAATGGTGCAGACGCACAGGTGAGAGATGCTGAGGGAAGGACGGTTATTCATTACGCGATTAACTGCACGTCTATTCTGAAACAGCTAATACAGCTCGGTCTGGATATCGACATGAAAGACAACTACGGCGAGACTGGATTGTCTTGTGCTGCAGAAGCGGGCCTGGAAATGGCTGTCAGGTGTTTGATTGAAGGAGGAGCTGACGTTCATATGCGGGGTCGAGGCGACCGGACACCAATTTTTGGCGCTGCTTGGGCAGGAAGCGTAAGCGTACTCAAAATACTCATATCGGCTGGGGCGGACATAGAGGCCAAGGATAACTCTGGGATGACTCCATTGACTGTCGCGGTTCGCCGACGCCATAAGAAGGTAGCCAAGCTGCTGTTGTCCCACGGAGCCAAAATCGATATGGAGTCACCCAAGAGAGTACTTGATATCGCAGCAGAAATGGGTTCTCTCTCCCTCACCGAGCTCATTTTAAACAACGCGCGGTGGGATACACAAAGGCTGAATTATCTTCTGAGAGCTGCTGCTGAACCTGGACACCTGGATCTAGTGATGCTACTTTTGGAGAAAGGCGCGGATATCGACTCGCGGAACCGATTTGGAGCCACTCCGCTGTTACTTGCAATCAACTCCGCCCGCATAACCGTGATAAGACACCTCATTGAGAATGGCACTTCTATTAACGTAGAAGATAATGATGGACTGATGAGCCTCTATCTGGCCGTTGAGCAGGATCTTACAGAAATCGTTGCATTACTAATCAACAAAGGTGCAGATGTACATGAGAAGATCATTGTAGCAGAGCACCATGATAAGTCCAGGGAGGATGCTGGAACACTCTTACATCTGGCATCTCTTGTGTCGCAGAAAGAGATGATCAGATTGTTATTAGCTCACAATGTTGATATCGAGGCTAAAGACAAAAGCGGAAGGACTGCCCTCCACATTGCAAGCGGTCAGGGGAAAATAGGTATTGTGAAGATGTTGCTAAACTCAGGAGCAAGTGTAGATGTCAAGGACAAAGAAGGAAATCAGCCTCTAGACATTGCCACGAAGTCGGATAATGAAGTCGCAGTGATGAAAGCGCTGGAATCACGCACTTCTGATGGGTAATTGGGGCCTGTCAAAGACGAATCATTCATCGAGTGAGAAGTAGTACCGTTGGAAATCTTAAAAAGCGTTCTGCTATATGATTTGCTACTATTGTGAATAGGACGGAAAAGCCCGAGCATTATCCAACTGAAGATGAAGATTTGTTAACGACTAATTGTAAATGAAAGACTGTGATATGGGCTAGCACTGTCACTTCTGAAAGACGCCTGAAGGATATATTCCCATCCAGATCTTGCCTGTATGAGATGAGAAGGCGATCGGATACTACTTCCATTTTACTTTCCGCGTGGTGCTGGTGGAGTATGACGCTAGGTGCATATGGCTGATTCCATCATCATGACACGTTTCTGTCCTGGTTCTAAATCCCCCTTGATGTCCAGTCTGCTTACTTGAGACATCCACCTATTCCGTAATCTTCAGCGGTCTCAGGCCAACCGGCTGGATGTAACTCTCGTGTGGCAGCCACACCATGATATTTGCGCCTCTCTCACGTCATCATCCCAAATCTATGCATACGACAGCGGCACGGACGCCACAATGATTCAATGCACCACCAAGTCGTAATCGCACACTGATGCTTCATTTGGGAGCGGAAGAACAATATTCGCTGCATTGATTTCCGCATTCAGAAGTCCACTGGGACCGACGATCACTTTCACAGACTGCGCTCTTGCCATAATTTCGATGCTTCTTCGTTTGACAACGTAGAGCCTCACTTTGGCGCAAGGCTGGACTGTATTTTGAGCCCGCTTGTGTGAACTTGCGGGGTCGAGGAAAATAGTATTTCGAAGACATATGCCTTTCTCGGCTCGGAAGAAAGGCAAATAGAACGAACCCGGGCGGGGAAGCCTCCACCGGGGACCTGGAAGTAAAATTCTGACAAACAAATTACTCAACGAGATCGTGAAGGATGAAACACCGCATGAACTGAGCAAAGTAAGACTGATAGAAATAAATTTCAAGCAGTAGGGGCTTCCCTTCTCTTGGCCGAAGCTACTCAAGGGGGATTTCCTAGTCCAACATACGAACGGTTCAGAGCAGAATAGTTTTGTGGAGGAACCCAGCGTCGATCCCTTCTAGAAGGAAATCTAAGGAATGGATAAATGTTCATATTGAGGCTGAATATGTAGCGTCAATCCAGAGCTCTGAATCAGGAAGGGCAAGAAACCGTCGCACGTATGTGGCGTCGTGAATTTGTGATCCTTTGGTATGCGAAACAGCATGCCAGACAGCAATCGAAGGACTCGATGAATCATGATATCATGTACCTAAAACCCGGCTTAGGTGCCTCTATATAGGACGAGGCCATATGTACGCTCAGATGAATTCTTCATGCTTTGCAAGCCGGTTGAAAGAAAGTTGGGTACTCGGGATCTCCCAAAAGATGGCCAGGATTGCCCAGGCGTGCGAGCCACGCGTTCGCTCGGGAGTTCTTGGCAAACGTCGTCTGAATTAGATGCTGCAATCACCCGTCTGATGTGCTTGTGCGTCTGCTGTGCGCACATCTGTTATGTTGGGTTCTTACGGCATACATTTGGCAGGTCTTAGGTTGGGTTGCACGGGAAGGATCTTGGTGGGATGAGGGTTTGAAGGCTGGACCTGACCTGCGTTTTCTGGTTAGAAGGTCCGAGCCGTGGGATTGGTGGCAGGGTGTTTGGAGACCGGTCTCTTTTGCTCCGAGGATAGAGTTCACATGGAGAGAAGAAGAAGTGGAAGGAATTCTGATGTTTCGTCTGAACGCGACATTATGCTTTGGAGAGCCTTCGTAGCTTCCATTCCCTTGGGGATGTTGTCGTCGGAGAGCGGGGCCAGGGAGGCGGTGGTTGGGGTGTTTGATCGGAAGCGGGGTTGCAACTGTGAAACAGGCTTGAAGTTTGCAGGGAAGCCATGAAGACAACCATGAAGATAACCATATTGAGGCTTGAGACCTGATATTGACATGGCTCAAGGCGATGAGTGGGAGTGGGGGTAGATTTGATAGCGGGAGTAATCGGATTATCGCGAATAATTTCTACGAATAGGTTTTGTTTCTGTGCCTGGTGATGTTCAAAGGGGCGCATAAGATACTGCATGCACCTTGACGAATCCACGAGATTGGTGAGGATATCTATCACACTATCAGGAACATCGCACGCATGGTAATAATTGTGGTTGTGTGGCGCACGATACTGTAAGAGCATGCATGATTCCCGCTACAGGAGTTGCATCCTTCGCCTCCCCGGAAGGTAATTATACGACGATTTCTGCATATGCTTTGTTTCAAACCATACTAGATGGTGCACAGAGCTTGGAGTTCCAAGAGGCACATCCTAATGATGCTTTTTAATGCCTATTTATACCCAATTCCAAGATTCCCCCGGAGGTGCACTTTGGAGACCGCATCCGGCCTACTGGTACTTCCCAATCCCGGGAGTCATCTGATTTCCGATCCAAACGGGGATCATCCCTTGGAGATGAATGATGTGGGTGATGGCGGGGCTATCGCGCAACCAGTTATAGGTATGGGATGCTATATGCGGGGATAGAGGCGTTGTGGAAGCGAGAATCCGATGTCTACATGTCTTACAAGTACTCTAGACGAGCAGAGGCGGGCGGTATTGATGTCACAAACAAAAAACGATTCCGGATGAGGACATGTGCCGCAAAATGTTGCTCGGTCCGCAGAACCTTCGGCCTAGGTAGGAGCTGTCAACGAGGCTCGCTGCCGGTAAGGGGAGATAGGGCCGTCAGTAGCAAAGTTGACAAGCGACCTAATGTGCCGGAAAGTAGGAGAATACCTCGAAAATTGCTCGATGGCGTTTGATTTTGCTTTGAAAATTAACTTCAACGAGCGTCTTGACTCGAGCAAGGCTCCGTGGGTGGACCATAAAGTTCTAGAAGTTGCGGGACGTGCTCTGGTGCTCAATTTGACAACCCAATAAATCAGCTTGGATCCCCTCCAGGCTCCAATGCGCAAATAAGCGCAGAAGCTTTGACTTCCGTCTATGAGAATGATCCAATGGATCTCCATGATTTTCCCGCGGTCAAGCTTTTCAAGAATATCTTCAAGAACGGGATCAAACCGACAGGCTGAGGTGAGAGAGAGGGTGGGGTGTGAGTATCGACAGGCATGGAAGAGCCTGCTTCAATGGCTTGGGAGTAATCTTATGCCAAGGCACAAGATTGAGACGGCCAACAGATATCATAGAATCATGTCTGTTTTTGTGAAAAAGGATATGAGCATTGACATTTTGGGCCAGAATACGAGTATACGAAGCATGATGCAGATTCAAGCTTGACATGACATACACCTCGCAGAAACTTCCCAAATGTGAATATTAGATTTTCGCCTCCTGACCTGGCCGGAGCCTCAATTGAGTGTGCTAGGAAAGCCAGACTATTGGATTCATAGACTTCGAAATTGATCGAGGGCTAATAAATAATCAGAAAAAGAAAATTGAATCGTGCAATCACTGCCGAACTGGACTTGGAAGACAAGCTGGAAATGACAGGCCGATCTTAATTCTCCGACTCTTCCAATAGTCTTCGGTGAGCGGCTTTGACACAAATTGAGACAGATCATCGGGTTCCTCTGCACCGAGTCATACTCCGCATATCTGGAAGCAACGCCACTGCGTCGATCTTATTTAGGTCCATTTAGGGTACCACACTAGTAGCACACTTGAGCTGACCACGAGGGTGCCACGTTATTTTGCGCCGTCAACGGGCTACGAAAATCTTTCAGATCGTAGGGGTATCCTTTCTTGAAATATTATCAAAGGATGATAACATTAATGTCAAACGGTGGGCGATGTCTCAGGAAGGTGATGACAACTTCAAGCCGGTCCTAGACGGCACGGCATAGAAAGCTGAATCAGCTCGGAACAGTCTCCTTATCGAAGCCAAGATCAAATGCCACGAGGGAAACATGCAGATGAAAGCGGGTGCCTACGGCTGGGGAGCCCATAAATCTCTCACCCATTAACCCAAAAAAGTGGCGGCAAATGATACGCAAATGAGAAGTAACAAGAATGCCGCATTTGATGAACACATCCTGGTTTTCTGTTCACCTCCGCAGGATACATGCCATGACGCCGTAGACATGCAGCTGGATAAGCAGCAAGATCCAGCTATGGATGCACCCTTTGGATAAATAGGGTGGTCAGCGAAGGTTGTCTGATGCTTGCGGATGATTTGCACCATGACGCCAGCCCATTCAATATTGCGTACATAGGGTTGAATACGAATTCCTTGCTGCAAGTAATTATAGATCGATGAGGAGGCTGGATCCTGGAGGATGGGTAACGTTGAAGGCAAGATGACTGCTGGCTGGTCGACGACGGTGAGATGTAAGAGCCGGATATTAGTATCTGAGATGGCTCGAGTTTGTGGGAGCCTGTTCAGACTTGAATCAGATGCGACAAAAGAGGTGGTTTTCGAGGTCGGTACGAAGCAAGCAGTGACAAGCACCTCAGCATTCGTTCTCGCACCTTGCAGGACTTTTGAATGCGACTGCCTCGTGGAATGGTGGGGGGCTTGGACAGGCATCTTCTGCAGTGACCAAAAGCAGTCGCGAACCCTGTAAAATTGTACCCACCCCTGATAAAACACTTCGGTCAAGGTCTCTCTGAGGTTGCTGCCACTAAGTACAGTGGTACATAAGTGCTGATGAGTGTTCCGATGATGCGACGTCACATGAAACCCACTCTACGAAATTTCAAATGGTAATAAATTGTCAGCAATTCAAGGAGTAAAAGTGGAAGTTGCGGCCGTTCCTGGATCCTCACACGTGGAAGCTACAGTACGCCCAAGGGTTGAACGAATCGGTTGCTCCCGGAGATCAAAGCACTCGGATGCGTTTTGAATCGCTGGAAACATATAAAGTTTCTTCGAGAACAAAAGCCGTTACTCTGCCCGATTCCGATCGTCGTCCACTCTGTGGGTTCTCAGACCGTATCTTGAAGATATCTTCTGCCCTGCTCGGCAGTTGAGTCTTGACTTGAATACCTACTCAGATGAGGAGACGTTCCTGCACGGCGGGGGCACAGCGACAACGGTCGACAGTAGTTTCGGCCGGCTCCTACAATACTCTCTCATAGAGGTGAGTAAGGGGCACGCATATGCTCTGAGAGGCTTGCAAGTGGTTGCATCGGAGAAACAAGCAAAAGTCGAAACATCGTTCTATGATGCAAAGCTGGTGGAACGGACAAATAATCTCTCTCCTGTCCCTTTCCGTACAACGTCGCCTGCAGCTTGCATCTAATTCAGCCCTCGCCTCATGTGTATTTCAAGTAGCACATCCAAATTTGGATCGGCGACTTCAACCCAGGTGACCGGCACATATACCTCCTACAAGTCCATAGATCATCTGATAAAGTGTTGCCAACTAAAAGTATATGTGCATTCCGACTTCCCGGGAAACGATTAAGATTTATCTAATGCAAGGACCTTAAGGACTGGAGCGACCACAGAGGCGGTGACTTGAGAGTTGAGACGGATAAAAATGGTCCCCAAATCCTTCCGGAATGCCTAAAATTGATTGCCAGATTCTCATGTAGTAATGTATAATCACAATCTCAACTTCAGCCCAGCTGACTTTATTGGATCACCATTTTTAGATGACAATTTTGACAACAAGGACATGAGTGTGTAACAATTGACGGAATAAGATACTTCTGGTTGAGTTCTGGAAGGTACGAATCCGTCAACCAGTGATTCGGAAATTTAATCAATATTGTTGTTGTACCGTTGTGGCTTACACAAATGCCGTTTCTGACATGTAGTACGGTACATGTACTTCTTCCACCCAGTCCAGCGCATCGAGGAGAAGACTGCCGTTGGGGTTGCCGCTTTTGGCTATGCCCTGAGACTAAAGAAATGTATACTTTTACAGATAAGGTTTCTGAGGCCCATCTGCTAGACCTGACTTACTGATGCCGCTGTCAACCTCAACCTGCATCGAGACATATGAATATAAGAAGTCCCCAAGTATTTTTGTCGATCTAGTAAAGTAAAAAAGCAACTGGTTCTACTAAAACCCAGACCCAGGAAAGGACCCATTTCACGATTGGCCCATCTTGATACCAAGCGATCTTGTAACACCTTCTGAAGTTTGTTCCTGAACCCATGTAAGCCATCAGTCGAGGGTCGCGGACGAGGAACAGGGATCCGAAAAGTTAGTTCATTGGAACTCCTGGATGTGGCCCTGGCATCAGACGCTGCAGAAGCAAAAGAAAAAAATCGAACGGTATTAGGGTTTATATGAACCTATGGAGCCAACGTACTTGGCCCATCATGCAGGTCGTCAACGGTACCAGAAAATGCAGAGTGGACGGGCCCAACGGCACTCTCATCCCGGACCTGTAAAGTAAAGATTGTTGCAAGAGTCAGTTCACAGTTACACGGTTTTCAGAGACCGAAGGGAGATTTCCCTAGCAAAGTTCAGGGACCTTCTCGCAAGCTTACATCAAAAGAGTATCTTGAATCCTCAGGACTCAAGTAGATGCTACTTCCGGACTACTGGGGTTTGACTAATGCAGTGCGGTTCGGAAGGCTCTACTGCACGAGGGGCTAGCTTCGCTGTACCAGCCACCGCAATCGAAATTCGTAGCGATACAACGTACCCAAGCGAAGGGACAATCGCGATTAATATCGTGGCAAAATAGCTATTGCTGCGCCTCTCTAGGAATATCGTACAGTTGAACGAGCACGAGAGCTGATTGAGATCTAGATAGAACCCTGAGGCGCTCTGGTCTGGTGTCCGGCATATCAATATCGATGCGATCTTTACTGAAAGTTGCCCAGCGCGGTCCAGCCCACGAGGCCGCGGGTGAGCAGGGATTGGAGGAAAGTAGGGAATAAATCAGTGTTCTTCGAGGCAAGTCGTAGTCCTGATTAGTACACGCCTAGCAGGGCCCGTTGCTGCCAGTCGCTACTGCTGCTGGAAGCTGCAATCCAGGCATAACTTCCCTGTTCCTAGTCCGTCTCTTCCACCTCCCACGCCTTCGCAGCAATATCGCCGCGGCATTGGCTCGTCACTGCAGGTCGAATCACAGCAACTCACCAGGGCCCCAGAATTGCGCCCCCGGGTCCGATCAGAAAAAGCCCGAGCAACGGCGGGCACAGGATGGCCACAATATGAACATCGACTATCCGGTTGGGGCCATCTCCAGGTCCTGATCCTGCTTGTATTACATCTCCAAAATCTTGTAGTCGATCGTGCTCAGCTCCTTCAGACTTGCTAGCATCTCCGGATTCACACGACTCAGCTACCGACTGACACCACTTACAAGCCCCAATTGCAGAGTGAAAAGGCTCCTTGGCTTGTGCGGCCCCGTCAAATCGTAATCCCTTGCCCCATCGGCTCATGCATGCACAAGCAGCAAGCCGAACCTCCACGACTAGAAGGCGGCGCGCCAACCTCTCGAGTGTGGTCCACTGCACATCTCTACCAGAGGGACAGAATCCTAAGTCGTTGCAGATCTCAAGCCTAGAAAGCCCTCGAACCCGCTATTAGTCCCAATTTCACTACAAGTCTGTTCCGCAGAGAGGAGTTCTTCACCGGTACCAATACTTTCGGCCCAGTGCTTGTACATAAACCATTGCGGGCCCAATACCACAGCAATCTCGCCACGGCCATAGCTGCGGTTCTGGGACTGCATCGTCGTGCTTCAAAGTCGAAACTGGGAACCCAACCCAACCCGCAGGATCGAGCAGATATTCCGGAGTAGATCGATCAGATCCAGCTTGAGCTGTTAGAGGAATACAGCCCCGGGAAGCGCAATCGGTACAGTAAGTACAGTCATCCTGATCAGGCCCCGCTGGACAAACGACAACCTCAATCGCCCACCATCCACATCTCCACTACCGCCACTACACATCCGCCTGCGGCTGCAGCAAACATTGTTACATGTCGAAAAGTCTCTTTGGCAACAACTTTGCGCATCGAGACCTTGCCTCTTCGGATAGCAAAACAAGAGACCAGCAAGAAGAGGACCAGGTTTCGGCGCTGTATGAGCTTGGACTACTAGGAGGCTCGGATAAAAAGACAAGGAGACGAGAAAAGGGTAAGGACAGGGACTTCCCCAGTGGAGCCCGCGTTCCAGGACCACAATCAAAGAAGGGTACGTTGCCCCGTGTTTGTTAAACACCTCCTGAACATTATCATATTCCATATTCCTGCACATCACCTCAGGCTGGCAGCGCTGCGATTTCTCTGTCAGATCTTTCCTCGCCCCTCATTGTTGCCGCTGCCGCCTCCATTCTCTGGGTGCGTTGTCTATAATCACATCTCACGTTTCTGTTTCGTGGATTGTGAAGATTGCGGGCAGTGAATAGGGAGAAGCAAGCAAAGAAAGAAAGACCGCCGACTGACAGCTCTCCCATGTACGCAGAACCCCGCACGACCGCTGGATCGTCGTCGCCTCGAAAGCAGTCCTCAACCAGCGCCAGCTCGTCGCACTCACGGAACAATAGTAGTAGAGGGTCCAACGACCTTCGCAGGCGCGCCGGCGGAGGAATGGCAGGAATGTTGGATACGGATAGGAGCCGCACCAGGCGAGAGAGGACGTTCGTGGGCAGCGAGTGTGCAGTCTGCGAAGAGCCCCTAGAACATACACTGCGTGGAGAGCGCATTCTGCAGTTCTCCTGTGGCCATGTCTCCCACGAAGCCTGCTTTTACGAATACATCAAGGAGTTTGAGTCGCAGTATTGCCCAACCTGCAATGCGCCATTGGGTCTGGACACGAGTCGTGGAGGAAATGTGCTGGATATTGGTAAGACCTTCGATGGCGGTGCGTGTTCCCATACCATACCAGCATGCTGATAGCAGATATTCGTGACAGAAAAGCTAAGTAGCATTGTGCGATCAGTCTCCGCCAGCGACCAGTCGACGCGATCACAGACGACGCCCACACCTACGCCCTGGGATGGCCAAACTGTGCGGCCTCACAGTAGAGAATCTAACAGACCCCAAGGCAGAGACAGCAGTCGGGATACAAGAGGCAGCGTTGGAGGCGATAGCAGAGACAGCAGGGACCGCATGGACAGGTACGGAGCGAATTCACGGAACGGGCATGCTCGAAATGATTCAGAGGCTACTGGAGCCTCCTCTGTGGGCTACCCAGAGACAGCGACGAGCGGGCCTCCAAGGCGCCACGACTACGATGTGCAATCGATGGAAGCTGGACTCGTCAGTCCTCGATCAAGTGTCTCGCGAAATCCAATTCCAACTCCATCGGTCAGCGTCCGATCGGAGTTCCCAACTTTGAACAGATCCCGTCAACAGCAAACTTTGACTTGTTTAGTCACTGTTGAGGTTCCAGACAATAAATGGCGCCCTGATCCTGACGACCTCCGAAACGCACCTCCAGTACCTGGGCCACGCCCCGAGGATACTTACGCCAGACCACCTTCACCAGCTCAAAGTGCACCCCGATTCTATCCTTACGAATCCCCAGAGGTTTTGGATGAGATCACAGAAAATCTGCGAATGAGAGTGGAAAACTGGCACGGCCTTGATTTCAATAGGTACGTACTGTGGTTGTGTCTTCTAGAGATCAAAACTAATAGGCTATAGATTTGGAAAGCTTCGTCTATACGGCACAATTCGCGTCGGGAAAGACAAGCAATCGTGGCAGGAGCTAGAATGTTTTCTCTTTGCGGAAATGCTTATCTGCGTAAAGGAGAAGAAAGTGGCAATCCCACAAGGTTGGGAGGACACCGCTCCGAACCGGAAGAATACACGATGCACTCTGAAAGGATCCATTTTGATCAAAAAGCACCTGAATGAGGTCTCAGAATCTGGCGGTAAAGGTGACCTGGGCCAAACGGAAAAAATCACGATGTCTAATCTGAGACCAGCAGAAGACAACATCTTGACGCTCAGCCTTTCGGTGGCCGAGCTGCCGTCCTTCCATCTGAAATTCGAAAACCGAAACCAGTTAAAGCTTTGGCAGCAAGCTCTTCTCGATCTCAATGCCGTCGAGGGCTCCCCAGTCCGCAGTCCAGATTATGAACTTTCGGAAACTGAGGAAGAAGACTGGCAAAGGGTCTCCAACCCGAAGCGTGTCTCCTCGTTGAACTCATCTTCGTATGGTGGGGCTAAATCTGCCACGACTGCTCCCACAGAATATACTAACTCAAGAGGAGTTCGGCTGCCCACCGCCGTCCACGTACCTGTCGACATTGTTGTCGTGGTACCGATATCCTCTTCTATGCAAGGAGTTAAGATCAGCCTCGTTCGCGATGCCCTCAAATTTATGGTTTCAAATCTTGGGGAGCGTGACCGTATGGGTCTAGTCACATTTGGATCTAGCAATGGCGCAGCTCCATTGGTTGGCATGACTACCAAGACTTGGAATGGTTGGGCAGGCGTCCTTGCTTCTATCAGACCTGTAGGCCAGAAAAGCCACAGAGCTGATGTGGTTGAGGGTGCGAACGTCGCAATGGACCTTCTGATGCAGCGAAAATCAAACAATCCAATCGCCACGATTCTCTTGATCAGCGACTCCTCCACCTCGGATCCCGAGAGTGTGGATTTCGTTGTATCAAGAGCTGAAGCAGCAAAGTAAGTCACCTCGATGGAGTCTCATCCTTCACTATACTAATTATACCAGAATCGCAATCCATTCGTTTGGTCTTGGAATGACTCACAAGCCAGATACGATGATTGAGCTATCCACTCGAACAAAAGCATCTTATACTTATGTCAAGGACTGGATGATGTTGCGAGAATGTCTTGCTGGCTGCCTTGGAGCCTTGCAGACGATGTCTCACCAAAACGTCAAACTGAAGCTGAGACTCCCGGAGGGATCCCCTGCAAAATTCGTTAAGATCAGTGGGGCACTGCAAATTACAAAACGAGCCACCGGAAAAGACGCTGAAGCTTCCCTGGGTGACCTCAGATTTGGCGACAAGAGAGATATACTTGTACAACTAGTAATCGCGCCAGACAATGCTTCGCAGGAGCAGTTACCTCAGGATCCCTGGGAATCAATCGTCTCTGGACTTGAAGCGCTTGGAGGTCCTCTTGACCAGGAAGACCAGCGTACTTTATCCATTGAGGAAGTTCCTCTCATTCAGGCCGATCTTACTTGGGGCGATATTCTTCGCGACGGTACTTTAACCCACCTCCCCCGCCCATCACTTCTTGCAATTACCATGCTTCCCGCATCGCCAAACCAGAAGAAATCTGTCTGGCCCAATACCCCTCCGATACCCCCACACCCAAGCGTTGTTCAGCGACGAATGGAACTTCTCACCTCGGATATGCTCACGCGTGCACTAACTTTGGTGTCCCGAGGCCAACACGACCGAGCGCAGCATCTTCTCAACGAGACTCGCTCTATTCTCAAGGGTCTAGGAAAGGGTGGTCTGCCTCCGATCCCTCCGCCTCCTCAACAGAAGTCTCCCAATCCGTCCAACGGCACGGAAGGATCATCTCCAACATCTAATACGACGCCTGATCGTCGTTATACGCCATCTCCAACCTCTGCAAATACTATTACATCTCAAAGTGGTGCTATCCCGCGCCATCACTCAAACGACGCCCTCTCACAGACTTCTTCACCTGGTATCGATCCTGTTACTGTTGCTGCCCTGGACTCAGAGCTAGAATCCAGCTTGGAATGGATTAATCATCCCGCGGTTTTCGGAAGAGATTCAAGAAAGGCCGTGCTCCAAGCAATTGGTGTTATTAGCAGTCAGAGAGGCTACACCTTCCGCACTCCAGTTGAAAGTCTTTGGTCCGGCCGAGTAACGGGCGTAAAGAGGCTTACAGAACGAAGCCGAGAGTGGCGAGAAGAAGGCGGAGGCGAGGGAGGTATCATGGAAGAGAGCTAAACCTCTATACTTCGGCAACTGCTACTACATTCTCTTTGAGTATACTTATACGGCCTTCGTTCCGATACACCTGTTCTTCACGGAGTCCCCTCGATTTTATATGCTATATACCTTACACTATATCACGACGACATGGCCGGCTTTGGGCATTATTTTTATATCTTACTTTTTGCTACTTATACTCCTGTAACATATTTCAGAAACAGATACTTAGGCAGGCAGGCAGGCATCATTTTGGACATACCCTTTGCTTCACATTTGGATATCTTATCTCTCGAGTTTTTATTTATTTACAGGAAATGGCACGCGAAGGGCATATTGGGGGGATGTTGTTGAAATCTTGCATATGATGGGAACTGAAAACGTCATTCTATGGATAAGCTGGGAAATGACTTGCCAGGGTTCGATTAGATGAATCTTATGGGGTTTATGACTGACATCATATCATTTTTGACGGCTTTGTGATGGATCGAGTCTTTTGCTTTTTCGTTGTCTCTCGAGGGCGGATGAGTAGGATCTGGCCTGGTATGGTATTTGTACGATTATGGCTCTAGTACTTTTTCTGGGAGGGAGGGAATAATGAAATGTCTATCTATTCTCTACCATAATGTTCTTCCCGTGTGCTGTGTTGGAAAGTGAGATTCGTTACATATCTTTCTGGGCTGGCGTTTGTACTTCAGTTTTGTTGCATATCGTACTGTTGAGACGTCATCAATTTCCCAGAATTTGAGAGGTCTTTTGAGCGTCATCTGGGCTTCGACTCCTAGCAGTCAATGACGTCCCAAGTGAGCGACATGCAACAAAACTCAGATGCTGGTGAATACTGCGGACGACTTTGTCCTCTGCGCTGTTTGGAGGTCTAGTTGAAGATGGTGACCGACTGCTGCCTACGTTTTGGGATATGTGATTTAGAGGATCTGAACTTGTGTGAGACATTCTCCTTAATGGGCAAGATGCTGTTGAGAACTTTAGTTATTGGGACTTAGTGGGATGAGGTAGGGAAAGGAAGGCGGTCGTTCCTTTTTGTTATGGGCATTGTTTGACCACGGTGTTTATAGGCAAATACTTGAGAGACGAAATTAAAAGATACACCAAAGACAATGGCAATGATTTTGTTGGTCCTATTTAGGAATCACCTATGGTTCAACACAATATATTCAATTTTCTACAATATGTACTTTGAAATCTTATGTTTACGTTACGGAAGCAAATCAAAATCATGATCATGCTGACCTTGTAAATAATCATACCCGTCCTTGACCCATTCGACGCAAGGCACTAGATTTCCCCACTCAATCTTACCTTTCAAGCTCTCCGGCAACAAAATAGTCTGCTTCGTCCGATACCAAGCCGGGAAATGAATAGTGACAAGCATAACCCTAACCTCATCACTCAGATTCGGCATGCCCGCATGCCAAAGCCTCAAATCTCTAATAATCAACGCCCCCTTAGGAATAACCGGCTGCACCGGCGGACAAACCCTCCTCCTCCGCTCCAAAATCTCCACCGGAATCACACTCCCACTCTTCTCCACCTCAGCCTGCCAACTCGCATCCAAATGGCTACCCGGCCACAACTCCGTCGACCCATGTTCAGCATCCACATCTATCAGATTCACATTGATGCAGAACCCGAACGGCATTCTGGGGAACTCGAAATGCACATCTACGTGTACGGGCTGCCGTTTCGTGGCTTTGAACGCTGTGTTTGCGGATTGGAAACGGAGGTGCGGGGAGGGGCCTAGCATGCATTCTGTGATGGCTGTTGCGAAGGGGTTGGCGATTATGTCTTCGTAGACGTAGTCGGCGTCTACCACGGCATCCTGTTGGATGTTTCCTGTGCCGGCGCCGAAGTTGTGGTGGGTGGTGGATCGCTGGTAGAGGGTTTGGGCTTCGGGGACCATACGTGCGTTGAGGGCGTCGAGATGGGAGGTGGAGATGGCGTTGCTGAGGATTAGGATGCCGTCGCGGTGGAGGGCTTCGAGGCTTGCTTGGAGATGGTGGGAGGTGAGGCGTTTGGAGGAGAGCTCGGTGGGGGAGAGGGTGATGGATGTTATAGAGGAGGGAGGCGGGGTAGCTGTTGCGTTGCGGGTTGAGGCTGGCATTTTGCTGGCTTCTGGGGGTTCCTGGGAATATAGAAGGAGTCAGTTCTGCCGGTGGGAGGGTCTACTTACATATATACATCTCCCCCCATCTTTCTGGGGGTTGTCCAGTGAGGTTGCATTGACAAATGGGAGGGGTTGTCATTCGAGGCTTATCTTAGCGGCGCCAGCTTCCCCGACCCCGACTTCAGCGGAGGACCTGAATCATTTCCTCTTTGCACAAATTATAAATGGATCTCCGAGATGGTCGCAATCTTACGAAATTGAGGCTCTCGGGAGGCTAGAGTGCGAGTAGTTGTTTTGCAGAGGTCGGGATTTCCGGTGTTCTTCAGCTTTGCCGGCGACTTCGCCGGAAAAGGGGGCCATAAACTCTTGTCTTTTCGCGAGTTCGTCTCTGAAAATTTCCATCTCCATCTTCTATATTGAACTTCACTGGTCTTCTACGTCAAGTTCGATAACCTTAGTAGCCATCATTATGACAAGTTCTTCCTGCATCTTGACCCAAATGGAAGCTATTGGGCCTGTAAGCACAAGGAGTCATCTTCGTAGGGGAACTGTTAGAATGTGATATTTAAGTATTTCTCCTTCATGTATATACAGCTCTCTCACTTTATCAGACTTTCTAGTTCAAATGCTAATTTCAAAAACAGAAGGAAAGAAAGGGAGTCATCCGTTAACGAGCAAGTCTAGATCAAACTCTGGTCTTGTGCATTCGATTTGCTCCTCACCATCCCTCTTCAATCGAGAAACTCCAGGAGCTCTCAATGCTCCAGTAATCACTTCCTTGCCAGCCAGGAGTGTATGTTGCATCACCAGAACCATATTGCTGAGCGTACAGCCCGCAGTACGTTCCCAATGCGTGCCCATTCTTCTTCAACATGTACGCATTGAAGAAGTCACATCTGAGAGGGTTGTAATTCCCAGTGAAGAACTGGATCCACTGCCGCCAGATGGATGACTTTGCGTTGATGGCGTTCTGGGCTTCAGCGTAGGCGGCACATAGAAGAGGGTTGAATGGGCCTGGGAAGAAACTGGTGCCGATGCAAGTGCTAGGATGGTTGTGGCCTTGGGAACCGTGGTTCGGGCATTGCTGTGGCGGCTGCCATCCCGGACAATATGCAGGAGTAGTAGTGTTGGTCTTCTCGAAGCCGTCGGAGCCAGTAATTACAACCTGGAACTGACCGCGGTATTGGCCTGAGTCGGTTGCAGAGGCCTTGTCAACGGAAGATCCCCAGAGAGTGCACTTGTAGTTTGTGATGGAAGCTGGCTGCGTGCAGTTGGCGGATGGGTTCAATGAGGGGTCGCGCTCGATAAAAATGTTGAAGCCAGTGCAAAGTGGCTTGTTGTCACAATATTGAGAGCATTTTTCAACATCGTAGCTGCGGAGAGTTTCAAGTCCGAGGTAAGTGTTTCCTATGACCTGGGAATTCAGGTCGGAGAATGTCTCCACGTAACCAGCGGGTGCTTTGGCATTCTTGGCCTCTTCGTGGAAGGGTGCATATGCAAGGAAGGCTTCGACAGTGTCAGGTTCGACGTGAGGTCCATAGCCTGCGTAATTATTAGTTTGAAGTTCTACATGAGAAGTGGCTACTTACCGTCTGGCTGAACAGCACAAGGGTCCTCGGGGTTAATGAATCCACAGTAGGTTCCCGCCTCAGGTTCAGTGGGGCATGAGGTCTCGGAACTGGTTGTTGCAGTACCAGTCGACCACTTGTCAGGCGTGGTGGTACTTGGAGGAGGAGATGGCTTAGAAGTGGTAGACTGGCCTCCCCATGGCTGGAATTTGCTTGAACTGGTGGGTTGGCTTCCCCAAACCCGAGACGTGCTTGAGCTAATGGGCTCACTCCAGCCTTGCGAGGTGCTCGAGCTGGTGGGTTGACTGCCCGATCCCCATCCCCATTGCCATCCGCCTCCAGCTGAGGTGGTGGGCTGGCTTCCCCACTCCTGCGTCGTGCTGGGCGATGGTTGATGCTCTCCTCCCCAACCCCACGGCCATCCTGGCCAAAAGGTACGCTTCATGTTGGGAGCCTGCGATGCAGTGGCTTGCGCAGAAGCGACGCCGGTAGCAGCAGCGGAACCCTTAGCATTGACGGATGCTGTGTTGTATTCAAATGACTGAGTGTTGGCACCAACTGGAGGACCAGTCAAAGAAGGTGAAGGAGCAGCATTGATGGCCGCGAAATCGATTCCTTTACCCGCTGGAGAAGCAGCCGCAATGGCAGCGAACCCTGCAAGAATAACTGCTTGATGCATTTTAAACGACTGAGTGAAGACGGGGCATAAAGGCCGATGCTTAGAAAAAAAAAAGCTGAGGATTAATGAGAAGTGTTAATATTATATAGTTTCGGACCTCTAGCTGTGGAGAGACTAGGAAAATCTTCAGAGTAATGGGTATCGACGAGAATTCACTGAGAGGTCACACCAGATCGGACCAGTCAGAGCATCCCCACTCCTCATTCTCTTCGTATATGCCATTCTTAGATAGGACCTGCAGCGACACAGTCCATCTTGACTTGGTACCAGAGCGTCACTGCTAAATTGTGAAAAGGGATTCAAGTTAGCAAATGAGATCAACACGCGAGACTCGATGCTTGTAACTACCGAGTGAACGAGCACACTTCATTCGAGGGTTTTTGATAGCAAAGATAGCAAGAGGGGTCTGATTTTATTGAGCCAAGAACTAAAACAGTCGTTCAATATGAGGCTCCGTTCCTTGAACTATTTGATGATACCCAAAGAAATGCGGGTTCAACTTGCACCTCTTTGGCTGGGTGTCCGGCTAGCCTTGCACTACAAGGCGGACAGAGCGCAGCTATTACGCACGCAGAAAACTAGAGAACGGCTCGTATTCAAGGCGATGAACCGGTCATACTCTAACACGAACGATGTGGTGTTGATGAGATGGAAATGGTTTTACAAATCGGGAGACGTCGGCGGAGGAGCTTTTAGCCCTTCGCTTGGACGGCAGTGTTTCCGGTCCGTCCACCTTCAACCCACGTCTCTTCCTCACAGATCTGCAAGTCCCAGTCTTTATTCAGGAACGCGTATCCCCACACTCGCTATTATTTCGTGCATAACTCGTTCCTCGCGCTTGGACCTCCCGAATGTTCTTCGTCCAGACCAGTCAGAGCGCTGTCGATCATTTGTCAGTGCGTTCTTCAGCGAGGTGCAAACCGGACCTTGGAAGAAGTGCCGGTATCCGTATGAATTCTTTGGGTCGGTAATGCTTAGCCGGGTCCCTGGAATCAAATGAAGCTTATGTACACGCTTAGGCTGAAGAGAGAATAATCCAATGCGTGTGTTCAACGAGAAGAATGGACTATCAAGACTGACTGACCGGAGGGTTCTCGAAGATCAAAACGTCTGTGCAAAATCGATTGTTTGTTTCATGATCGCTTTTACTTCTGTCGGCTGATTTGTTGGTGTCAAAGCGATGATGGTAGGCGAATGCGTCAGGCCCGTTCCACTTCAGATGAGAGATCAAAGGCACAATGGAACATAATAGAACTCGACAAGAGATTCGGCTTCTCGGCGGTTCGACTGAACCAGCTATATTTACATCCTGCAACATAAGGCATCGTTCTCATGAAAGGTCTTTGCGTCCGACAATCCCTAGCGTCTGACAACGTACAGGCCATTGCTCAGACTAAGTGTCTCATCGAGGTTTGGATTGATCAACAAGTTCTTGACACCCTTCTCCCTCAGGAAGCAAACCAAATCCTGTTCGAGTTGCTAGAGAACGAGCAGCCTTTAGAAAAAGGAGGAATCGCATCACGTGAGCCTGAATATCACCGTTGTGTCACTTGGCAGTTTGCCCACCTTGCGACTAAATTCCAGTCATATAAATGTTTTCTAGTGTTGGAGCGTCACAGAAATAACAAGATACAAGCGTCGAGTTCACGGATTCGTTCGCTGTTTCTGATACAACCGGAAGTATCCCAGTGTCATAATGACAACCTGGTCGAACTCAAGTGAGTGAGCTTGGTCTAGAGTACTCACAAAAGCTACTCATTTACTCATGGAAAGATGTCATAATCTAGGTCCAAGCTGTATTTGTCCTTTTCTGTCTCTTTTCGACGCCTCTCCTTGACTTTCACGACTCTTTGTGGGCCATTCATCTCTTGTTTCTTCTGACACTTCAGACAGTTCTGACCGTCCAGTTCTGAATCATCCCAAAACTTCAACCTCTCTTCTTGTTTTCAGAAACAGCTGTTGATGAGCAAAGTCTGAAATCCAATAGCATAAAATGTCTTTCTTTTCCTCTCCGCTCTTGACCAGATTCTTCCATCTAGCAAGACACCAGAATAAGACAAGAACAATCTGGACAAAGCTTCCTCAAATTGTATCAGACTCGAATTTTCTCAGACTTTCAGTCAGTCCCGAGTACGAGTACATTCCATTGCTGGATCATCTTTGACATCTACGGGCTTAAGTACTCCTTTCCTCGTTATTTTGGTGAGAACTTTCTTCAGAACAACTCGAAGGAGCCGATTAGTCCATAAAACTCAAGCAGCTCGTGAATAACCGGTTGCCGGACATACTTTCCAGGTCCATTAATCAAGAGCACTATCACGCGTACGTCACATTACCACAGAGCTAGTTTCGAAAATGTCTAGTTACAGACCAACCGGCAAAGATACAAGGGTACGCAATTATTCTCCAAAAATGCAATTACCAGCTTTACTAACTTATTTATAGCCCCTCCCTAAGTATACACAGGGAATGAAAGTTAAGATACTTCAAGATGATAGTACTGATGTTAAGTCGCCACTCGAAGGAATAATAGGGGAGACCACATGGCTACCCGCACCGCATTCGTGGGGCTATCAGGTGATAATAGCGCAATCTTCCCAAAATCAGCCAGGTAAGGCTAGACAGTGGATTAAAGAAGACGAGCTTGTGTCTCTTAAAGTGCAGCAAAGTTCGAGTAAAACAGAGGAGGGAGGTACAGAGAAGGAGGGTGGAGCGCCGTCATGAGCCCCTATGCTCGTACGAATATCAACCTTAATCAGGCAAACGCAATGAACAGGGCGATAATTACCAATAGATACCTCCAAAATGCAGCATGACCCTCAACTTTAATGGCGCAGCTCGGCAAGGCGCATGTGCTCGGGAAGCTGCAGGACAGCCTCGACCATGAGAAACTACCACTTCCTTTTCGTTTCCTATCTCTTTTGACATAATATTCGTTTTCTATCTGTCTTTTCTCGGCTTTGAGTATCATTTTCTTGAAATTCTTCATATTGCAATGAGTGATTCCGATCAAATCGACCTGGAGCGCGGAGAGACCGAAATAGTGGAGGATATAGGACAGTCCGCTTTGGATTTATCACCGATGGACCCGCGGAAATTCTCGACAGCGACAACGGCTCAAGGCTCGAACACTTCTGAGAAAGAAGAAACAGGTATCTACTCGGACATAGTTGAGCTTTAACGGTTCGAAGAACGTACTGATGGTATTTACTAGAAGTCCGCTGCCGTCACCAACGTCCCGTTTGCAGTCTGAAGAGACGGCTCGCTCGATTTCGAACCAAAGTTCGAGCGCCCGAACAGGAGGGCATCAAGCCAAGACGATCTAAGATCAGGAAATGCAAGTATACAGAAGAAACAGAAAGGTCTGTGCCTCCCTGCGAATGAAATCGCTAATGCCGTACTAGTAGAAGAGTGTCCTGAAGGGTATCCTCGACTGGCGGCATTCCTCGACATCGACGAGAACTTCATGCTCTACCGTCGTTTCGGCTTTCTACAGGCTCGAGTACTACTGTACAAGCAAGATGAACTGAGAGCGCTTGAAAACAGATTGGATAGACTCGATAAATTCCACGCGAAGAAAGGTCCGGCGATACTGCAATCTCGGGATAATGACGATGAATTTCGGAAGAAACTCATGCATGAAATTACGACTCAATTCAAAGAGTATGGTGAGTTAATCTTTGCAATTTTCGGGCTGGCTTAAGTTAAGGCGTGTGCAGCGCAGCTCTTGACTTCCGCGCGAGATCTCGCAACGTTCAGCCGACCCCCTTCTCGGGACTACTTCAGTATCAGGAAATATTTCGACGAGCAGGCACCTCTCTGCGGCCCAGAAAGCTATATATACCACAAGGAGGATATAATCACGCTCAAGCCGGGAAGAGAGCACTCGTGGCTTGATTCCTTTGTTGAGAGCGTGCTTCGCAGGTTGTCAAGTAGAATTGTCCGGGTGAGCCCCGCATTTCCTTCGGCGCGAGCAGCGTCTTTGCTAACAAGTGAATGGCAGTTTATATTTACCACACCCGTAAGCCACCGAATAATGGAGCCTTGCACCACTCAAATTAATTTCACACTTGCAGGAACTCCGTGAAAAGGCAGACCCCAAGAAATCCGGTGTCTGGCTCCTACAGAGAGAGCGAGTCGAGCTCCTAGTCTCGCTTATAATCACCATAGTGATCGCTATTATACTCGTACTCCCTATTTACCTTCTTTTCTACCTGACAATGGGCCCTCAAGATGGTCATAGCATTGCAATCATCATCGGTGTGCTGCTGATCTTCACCTTGCTCTTCTCCGGAATTTTGTCACTTTTCACGAGAGCAAAGCGACATGAGACTTTGGCTGCTGCTGCCGCGTAAGTAAAATGCAAATATCGTTCGATATATTGGGACTGATTAATAGATAGTTATTGTGCTGTCTTGGTGGTTTTCATTGGGAATGTGGGAAAGTTGACTCCAGACGGTGATTGATGCTTCGAAATATGGGGGAAATTGGGCAGAAACGATTATGGAATTATGATGAAATGAAATGGCTTAGGCAAAAATCATGTTATCGAGTTGCATGTTCCACGAATAGGGCTGTGACAAGACCGTGAAATTTCTAGCCTACTAGCCGCAACGACACGTCAAGCCCGTTGACCAACAATGACTTTCATATAATAAATTGACACACATTGTAAATTCTTGAATTAAATTCACGCCCGTACACGGACTTTTGTCTATGAAGGTTAAGATTCTCCCATTAAAGAAGGAGACTACGACTGCCCACTACAGCTGTAGCGAGTGTAACCTGAAAGCTTCTAACAAGCCCCCTATACACCACTTGAAACCCCACGCACCTAATACCCTTAGAAGAATTTAATCCCTCAAATGGGTCTCTCTGATGAGTGAATTCCAGGGTTGCAGAGTTTTAACAGGCCGGACCAAATGACGAAGCGCAGGTGTAACTGCTCGCAACCTTGGGATCGCCTTTGCCATCATACCTGGACACAAGAGGATATCTACAGATATCGTGGTTCACGACAGTACCGCTAGGATCTGTGAAATGCGCAGATAATGTATCCGGGACCGTTCCATTTTCAACCCATGCGACGACGGCAGCCAAAGGGTCAGTTGGGACGGGTCCATAGCCTCCACCGCAATGGCTGACGCCCGGAGCGAAGAACAGACGCCAAAAGTCATCCACCGCGTCCGTACCGCCCATAAGATTGTCGACTTTCTGGCGATAATCCAAGGTGTTCTTGGGGGGAAGCAAATTGTCTGCTAGGCCGTGCCAGACAATCATCTTTCCTCCTGCTTTACGGAATGCCGAAAGATCGGGGTTGTTGGTACTGTTGACTTTGTCTCCATATAGCTTGACGTCTTCGGCAAACAATTTAGCGAACTCCTCATACGTAATCTTGGAAGTATCGTAGGAGGGGTCATGCTCTAGAAAATACTTGATATAGACATCCGAAAGGAATGGAACGGCCACCGTGGTTCCGTTGGTGGTGACGGTATGAGCCGAACCGTTATACAGATCATCCGTCCGAATACCAATGTCGTAGCCGTACCAGAGCTGCTCGCCCTCGGGAGACTTTGGACCATCGAGTAATTTGCGGTAGACTGTAGCTGTTGACTCGCTGATCGTGACGGTCGTCCCATCGCACAGGACTTGTTTCCCTACCAGTTTATAGGGATCGAAATCACAATCCTTGACATTGCTGATAAGTCCATCCTTGACACCGTCTAGACCATCACATTGCGCAATGCTGGCGTTGAGAAATGTGTTAAAGACGCACTGGCTTGGAATGCTCTTCTCGTTGTTCTATTTGACGAATCAGTATGGGACGTCGACAAGGAGGTACCAAGGTTGAGCAGCAATTTTCCAGAATAAAATCCCCAGATGTTCGGAGAGAAAGCACACAGTTCAACATACCATAACAATAAACGGCCATTCGATAGTCATCAGTGCTTGTGGGTTATTGATCGCAGGAGCACCAGCCATAATCCCATCGAAATCGTTCGGATAAAGTTGAGCCTCGCCCAAACCTTGTCTGCCGCCTGTTGAACATCCGTTCCAATATGAGAAGTTTGGAGGCTTGCCGTAATAGCTAGCAGTCACTGCCTTGCCAACCACGGCCATATCGTGGACGGAGCGGTAGATATAATCTTCCCAAATACCAGGTATGACGTGGAAGTCGCTCGTGAACGCCGATGGGTTAAGACCAAATCCGCTTGGATCCCCAAGGTTTCCGCCATCCGTAGATGCAGCCGAGTATCCTTGAGCAACAGCTGGTCCGAGTTCAAAAGAACCGATTCCGCTTATGAAACCACCCCCTCCAGTTCCCTGTACTCAGAGTTAATAATTCCGCTCTGCAAAGTCAAGTGAAGAGTAGATTTTAGGTGAACGTACCTGAAAACGGCCGTTCCAGCCTGAGGTCGGTAGCCAGACTTCGACGGTGACTGTGTCATTACCTCCCGGATGTGTGAGGACAACCGTGACATCGCAGAACGATAAACCATTATACCCTCCCCATGGCTCTATTGCTGGCCCGCTGACATTTGTCTGCAATACGCTAGTAATATTGAGTACTTTGGCCCCTGGAACGTCGAGGTCTTTGATGGAAAGGCAAGGTTGGCTGGCAAGCGAAAGTGTGAAGAAACAGGCAAGGGTAATTGCTGAAACCCAAGGTTTTGTCATCTTCGCAAAAACATTGACCATATTTGGGAAGTATCAGAAAATATGATGTTTGACAGTGCTCCTGTAAGAAATAGGAGAAGGTGTTTTTAGGCAAATCGATAAATGTCCTTGAGGTGACCGAAACACAAGCTTTATATATCATTGAAATTGATTTCAAAGCGGATCGGCGCATGGGTTTGCCTTGCCAGGCAACATACCATCAACGTCAATTCCTGTTCTCTCTCGGATGCGGGAGTACGAAAATACGAAAATCGGTTAGCGTGGAAAGGCAAGAAAGGAGCCGGACGCGGGGCTCATTACGCTACGAAGTAAGATTCTTACAGTAAGCGGCATACCTGACCAACTCATGCATTCGCTGCGCGTGTTTGAAATTTACTCCTAGTGACGGTACTTCCAGGTCTAGATTATCAGTCAATTCTTTCTAGAGAAAAGCTTTAAGGATCGATTATCGTGGTCGCTGTGCGGAGTTTGATTGTCTCCGCTGCCCCCGTAGGTCCGGTACCTCGCTTAATTTTCAGGGGTACACGCCACGCCCACGCTAAACGTCCTCGAATGAGTACTCTCGGCGCAGAAAACAATTACTGCCTGCATCAATTTGAGCTTCGGTGAATAGGGTTTAGCGGGAATTGGCTATGAATATGAAAAATTTCTCTTACCTATAATTTCGTCATATGGATCGCCTGAAATTTGTGGAGCGCTGAGCGTGTTGGCCTCGATTGGGAAAACACTAATACGGCGCATGGATTGATAAGACGGTTTCGGCGGAGCTTTGAATATACTTTCAAGAATTTGACTTGATATAGCAAGCAACGATGATAATTAGATTATGCCCAGGTGCTAATGCGATAGTGGTCTCTGAGCATCATGCCGCAGAAAAACCTACACAAATACTTTACATATCCAACGGCACATTATCGATTGTCGCTGTACCCTTCGCAAACTTCCACCGCGGCCATAAGTATCCCTTCTTTTCTTCATGTCTCGATTACTTGGAAGAATCTCCGGAGTGGTTATGAGCTCCCATACATATATTTTTTTTTTTT
>Ga0247778_1000377_pt1 | contig 64462 bp, 54 predicted proteins | sample UWRJL049202B5_FD_179939 | JGI IMG/M metagenome (GOLD analysis project Ga0247778, IMG submission 179939) | Plant litter microbial communities from Arlington Agricultural Research Station in Wisconsin, United States - UWRJ-L049-202B-5 | ecosystem: Environmental > Terrestrial > Plant litter >... | reverse complement strand
CGGAACTGCGGCCACATGTCCATCTGATTGGGGATGGGAAACATGTAGTAGGGCAGCCAGGGACGGCCGATGTGCATGCCCGGGAAGATGCCGGCACAGACGACCGCGAAGATGGTCATCGCTTCCGCGAAGCGATTGATGGCCGTGCGCCAGTTCTGACGGAACAGGAACAAGACGGCGCTGATCAGCGTGCCGGCGTGGCCGATACCGATCCAAAACACGAAGTTGACGATCGGGAAGCCCCAGGCGACCGGCATCATGTTGCCCCAGGCCCCGATGCCGTTCCAGATCACGTAGCCGAGGCTACCGAGGAACATCACCAGCAGGAGCTGCGCGAAGGCGAAGGCAATGTACCAAGCGCGCGGCGGCGTCGGTGTCTCGGCGATGCGCGACACGTTGTCCGTGATGCGCGCGAACATGTTCGCGCCCGCGGGCGGCGCTTCGTAGGGATTTACGTCGCTGATAGCCATGGATCAGCCATGCTCCGATTTCGGGGCTTCCGCGTGGGCTTCGGCCGGGGTGAGAGCGGGATTCGGGTTCTTGATTTTAGCCAGGTACTGGACGCGCGGCTTGTTGTTCAGCTCGCCGAGCAGAGCGTACGAACGCGGCAAGCGTTGCAGCGCGGTCACCTGGGCCTTGCCGTCGTTCAAGTCGCCGAAGACGATCGCGCCGGTCGGGCAGGTCTGCTGGCAGGCGGTCTTGATCTCGCCGTCTTCGATCGGGCGCTTCACGTTCTTGGCCTTGATCTTCACGTTCTGGATGCGTTGCACGCAGAACGTGCACTTCTCCATCACGCCGCGTGAGCGGACCGTCACCTCGGGGTTGAAGACCATGGCTTTGACCTTGGCCTTCGGGTCATCCGTCGGGGTGAAGGGCGTGATGCCGATGGTGTCGAGGTTGTAGTTGAAGTAGTTGAAGCGCCGAACCTTGTACGGGCAGTTGTTCGAGCAGTACCGCGTGCCGATGCAGCGGTTGTAGACCATATCGTTCAGGCCTTCGCTCGAGTGCATGGTCGCGCCGACCGGGCACACCTGCTCGCAGGGGGCGTTCTCGCACTGCTGGCAAGGCAGAGGTTGGAACGACACTTCCGCGTCTTCCGGCTCGCCCTTGTAGTAGCGATCGACGCGCAGCCAGAGCATCTCGCGACCCTTGGCGACGTTCTCTTTGCCGACGACGGGGATGTTGTTTTCCGCCTGACAAGCCGTGACGCACGCCGAGCAGCCGATGCACTTGTTGAGGTCGATGCTCATGCCCCACTTGTGACCGTCGTACGAGACCGGCGGCACCCACAGGCTGAGGAGCGGGTTATGTTCGACGATTTCGTCGACGAACTTGGGGTCCTTCTTGAGCTCTTCGACCGTGCCTTCGCGAACCAAAGCGGGCAGGCGCTCTTGCGTCCCCTGTTGGCCGATCTCGCCGACGGTGTAGATGTCTTGGGTGCTCGACACTCGGTACGGCACGGTGCCGTGGCTCTGGACGCTGACGCCCGTGGCGATCGCGTAGCCTTCCGCGGTGCGGACGGCGTAGGCATTGCCGCCGACGGGATCGATGCTCTCTGAGACCAGCCCTCCGACGTGACCCGCCGCAGTGCGCCCGTAGCCGAGCGTGATACGCAGCGAGCCATCGGCGTGCCCGGGTGCGATGAGGGCCAGCAGCGTGACCTGGCGATTGCCCACGCTGATGGTGACCGAGTCGGCATCGCTCACGCCCAGCTCTTTGGCCGTGCGCGGGCTGATCATCACGGCGTTGTCCCAAGTCAACTTGGTCATCGACTCCGGCAGCTCTTGTAGCCAAGCGTTGTTGGCGTAGCGGCCGTCGATGATCTTCGGGTCGATCGAGAACACCAACTCGAGCTTGCCGTTGCCTCCGCCCAGCGGCCCGAGGTCGGCTTCGGCGAGCGCGATCTTGGGCAACGGGGCCAGCTTCGGCTCGGCGTGGGCGGCGGCCGTGCCGTCGATCACGCCGCTGGCCAAGGCCTTGCGCCAGCTGTGCTCGGCGCTGAGTTCGGGGTGCGTTGCGCGCACCAGGTCGAGCCCGTTCGGGGCTGCGCTATCGGCGCCGCCCGCGAACAGCGCCACGACTTCGAGCGCCGTCCGGCCGCCGTGGAGCGGCGCGATCAACGGCTGGACGATGCTCAGCGTGCCGTTCCAAGACAGCGCATCTCCCCAGCTTTCCAGGTAGTGTGCGGCGGGCAAGTGCCAGCTCGCGCGCTGCGAGGTTTCGTCTTCGTACAGGCTCAGGTGGATGCTGCTCTTGGCTTTCGCCAGCGCATCACCGAAGGCCAGATCGGCGGGTGCGGTGAAGACCGGATTGCCACCCAAGATCAGCAAGGTCTCGACCTTGCCGCCGTTCAGCTCTTCGGTCAGAGCCTTGAGCGCGGCGACGTCGCTGATGGCTTCGGCGCCCGTGTCTTCGGTGTAGAACACCGTGCGACCGACGTTGCCCAGCACCGCGTTGAGGCGATGCACGAGGGCGTGCACCTCGGCCGGTTGATGCTGCCCCGCGACCAGCACGCTGTGGCCGATGTTCGCCAACAGATCCGCCGCGACGCTGTCCAAGAAGGTCGCGACCTTCGCGTCCTTCAGGAACTCTGCCGCGGGTTTGTCTTGCGCGGCGCCGAGCTCGGGCAACGGATTGGCTTTGGCGCTGATCGCCGCGTCGAGGTAAGCCACGACCGACTTGATCAACCCGGCCTTCACGGCCAGGCGGTGATCCGCGATACCACCGGTGAGGGTGACGCAAGATTCGATCGCGTACACGCGGTTCATCTCGCCGGCGTCGGGCACGCGGTTCTTGGTCAGCAGGCGCGCGTTGGCGAGCCCGGCCGGGAAGGTCGGGTGCACCACGTCGGCGTCGAGCGTGACGACGACCTTGGCCGCGTCGAATGCGTAATGTGAGCGGTAGGCTTTGCCGAACGCGAGCACGCTGCCGGCGCGTGGGCCGTCGAACGCGGAGGGTTCGAAGGTGACCCACTTGGCTTGCGGGAACGCCGCCAGTAAGCGTCGCTTTTGCTCGGCCAGACTGGGCGAGGAGCTGCGCTCTGCGAGCACGCGCAGGCCTGCGCCGCCGCTCGTGCGCAGCGCCCCGGAGAGCTCGGCCAGCGCTTTGCTGAACTCGCCCCAAGAGCTTTCTTTGCGCGCGGCACCGGCGCCGCTGACGACGCTGCTGCTGCGATCGGGATCGTACAGACCGAGCACCGTGGCCTGGTGGAAGGCGGCGGCCCCGCCCAAACTATCCGGGTGCGCGGGGTTGCCTTCGATTTTGATCGGGCGGCCGTCGTAGCTTGCGGCATACAGCCCAACGGCGCTGCCATTGAGCTCCATGGCGGTGGCGAAGTAACGGCTGGAGCCGGGGATCGTGCCTTCCGGCCTGCGCGAGAGCGGCAGGATCTTGTCTTCACGCCAGCGGCAGGCGTCGAGCCCAGCCAGCGACATGGACGCACCCATGATTTGCATGAAGCGCCGACGACCGGGAGAGTTCGGCGGTTCTTGATCGAGCGGCGCCGCGAATTCACGCGCGGCGAGCTCGAGGAACTCCGGGCTCTGTTCGAGCTCCGCGAGGCTCTTCCAGTAGGTTGGCTTGGACGTGTCACCCGCGCGCACGGGCGCCGGTGTGACGGAAGCGTTGGACAGAACGCTGAGCCTCTTTTTGGACTTATCGCTTATCGATGACATGTCGAGCAGTCGGTTGGAGGAGCAATGTGGTTCTTGGCGCGGAACTCTTTACCGAATTCCTCGCTCGGCTGTGCCCAAGTCATGTTCGTGACCTCTTCTACCGGCCGCAAATTGGGCTCAGGGTTGCGATGGCAGTCCAAGCACCAGCCCATGCTCAATGGCTCGTGTTGGTAGACCGTTTCCATCTGGTCGACGCGGCCGTGACAGCTGACGCAGCCGATGCCGCGGGTCACGTGGGCGCTATGATTGAAGTAAGCGTAGTCGGGGAGGTCGTGGACCTTCACCCATTCGACTGCCTTGCCGGTCTGGTAGCTCTCCCGAATCGGCGCGAGCTTGGGGCTGGTCGTCCAAACTTTGCTGTGACAGTTCATACACGTTTGGGCCGGCGGGATGGCCGCGTGCGAGCTGTCCTCGACGGTGTTGTGGCAGTACCGGCAATCAATGCCCAGCTGGCCGGCGTGCAGCGCGTGGCTGTACGGGACCGGCTGTTCGGGCATGTAGCCGACATCCGTCGTTTTAGGGGAAGCGCCGTACCAGATGAGCGCGATCAAGTAGATCGGCGCGACTCCAAGCACGACTCCTGCGATCTGCCGAGTTTTATTGGCCCAGCGCGGGAATACGAACAGATTCATCACCAAAAACCGAGGCTGGTCGCACGTGCTTCGCCGAGCGCCGTGCGAATTCGTAGGGGAGGAGGGAGCATTGGCGAGGCCGAAACTGGTTCGGACGGATCCCTTCACCCGCGGGCTACGGAACCGAGCCGGTTGGGTTGCCCGTGGTGCCGCAAAGAGCGAACGGGTCCGGCGCCTTCGGAGGAATCTCCGCCTGCGCGTGCGCGCTTATGCGCTCGCCTCTGAAAAATGTAAAGAGAAGGTCGTTTCGCAGCCGCGGATTAGGTCATAACCCTATGAAATTATATTGGCTTTATGGCGGGGTGAGGCGGGCGAAACAAGTTTCGGGACCGCTTCCACAGGGGCACATTTCCGCGACACAAAAGCCAAAACCCCCGCGCCCAAAGTGGGCCGGGGGTTCGGTTGGGTTGCTCAGCGTAACCGACGCGCCAATCGGAGCGCCGGCTCAACCCTTTTAGCGCTTAGAAATCGCGCATTTGACGGCGGATCTTGCCGATCGCCTGCTCTTGCAACTGACGGATGCGCTCGCGCGACAGATTGTACTTGTCGCCGATCTCCTTGAGCGTGAGCTCGTCCTCGTTGTCCAGACCGAAACGCCAACGGATGATGCGCGACTCGATGGGGGTCAGGGTGTCGAGCAAGCGCTTGACCTCCTCGGCCCATTTTTGGTTGGCGAGGCTCTCGTACGGTGACAGCGAATTTTCCTCGACCAGGAAATCGATGAAGCGGCGCCCGTCTTCATCACCCACGGGGCGGTCGAGAGAGAACGGCGTATCGGCGTACAGGTCCCGAACCTTGTCGAGCTTGTCCCGCGGGACGCCGGTTTCCTTCTCGAGCTCCTCCACCGAAGGCTCTTTGCCAGTGCGAGCAATGATCGTTTGCGTGGCGCGCGCGACGCGGTTGTACGTATCTAGCATGTGCACCGGGATGCGCACCGCCCGGCCCTTGTCCGCCAAGGCGCGGCTGATCGCGTGTCGGATCCACCAGGAGGCGTACGTAGAAAAGCGATAGCCGCGTGCGTGATCGAAGCGCTCGACCGCTTTCATCAAGCCAATGTTGCCCTCTTGGATCAGGTCGATCAGTGGCAAACGGCCGCGGTTGTAGCGCCGCGCAATGCTTACCACGAGCCGCAGATTGGCCTTCACGAAGCGGTTCTTTGCCAAACGCTGCGTCGCGTCCGTGGTCTTCACGCGCTCGACGTAGCGGCGGTAAGCTTGCGTGTCGGGCACCACCACGCGCTCCGGATCTTCCTCGGGCGCGTCATTCACCACGTCGCGAGCGGCACGGTTGGCGTTGGACATCCAAATGCGATCCGAATCTGGCAGACGAATGTCGCGCGCCAGTGTTTCGGTCAGCTCGGTCCATTGGCGGAGTTGGTCTGCGTGCAGCTTCGAGCGCTGCTTGCGATACACCTTGGTCAACTTGCGCAGCTCCGCGACCTGCGACAGCTCGGGACGCTCTTCCGGATTCAAGGAGCTGACGTCCCGCTCGAGTTGCTCGAGCACGTGTTCGGCAGCGGGCACGTAGGCAAGCAGTGCTGCCCAGTGCTCGATCTCTGCGTTCTCGACCGCCTGGGCCGCTTGCAGCTCTTCGTCCGGGCCCATCACCTGATGGGTGGCCATTTCCCTGAAGTAGCGCGAAAGCATCGAATCACTCGAGCCGTCGACCACACCCGGGGTGGGCGCTTCGGATGCGAAGCCGCCCGCGTCTGCCGCCAGGTCCGGGGTTTCTTCCGGTCCGTCTTCAGACGGCGCCTCGGAGCTGACCCCTTTGGGTGAACGACGAACCGCGGTATCCTCGACGGAATCCTCGCGGTACTCTTGGGTCGTATCTTTCGCGGAAGCGGTCTTGTTGGACATGGCTGCCTTGCGGGATGAGGGGGAGGAGGAGCTGCCAGATGCCGCACCCGGACGAGCCGCCGTGCCGCGTGTGGCATGACGCTCGGTCGCTTCTTTTTCCGGGGTGGACATCTGCGAAGTGTTCAGCAAGTTGCGTGCCGGACGTTTGACGCTGCCGGGAGCTGCTTCCCTACTGAGTTGCGCGGAGGCACCCAGTTTTTTCGCGCTGGACGCACTGGGCGCCGGGGCGGAGTTTTTAGTTTGGGGAGCTCTGGAGGTCATTGGCGGGCCGGGGTTTGAAAAAACGCTTCAATTAACAGTACGGTCAACGCACCGAAACAGATTCATCGAATTCGCTGGTCGGTGGGCCGATTTTAGAAAAACCCTAAAACTGGCTTGACTGAGGCCCCAGCTAGCGGCAAGGGGCCTCGATTTCTTAGACAAAGTCTACGGCTGGTTTGTTCCTGCCGTTAGTTCCGCCCTTGAAATTTCGTGTGATTCATTTCAGGCTCGCTCGGCATTGCGTCAAGGCTCGCGGGCCAGAAACGCCAAATCCTGATGTAAGCCTGACCAACGGCGCGCGTTGCCCCGCAAGATTTGCGATGTGCGCCACGCGGCACACCAGTTGGCGATCTCCAAAGCACTCGGATCAGAATGTCGCGGCGAGCGCTCAGCGATCAAATCGTGGCGTATCACCGTCCGGGGTTGAGACCCGTGGCGTCTCACCCCAGGAGCTGAATGCGGGTGGCAGGAATCCATGAGCAGGTGGTACCCGCTCGGCCTGAAAACCGAGCAGCGAACTCGCGTGGATTCTGTGTCGCTTTATTACCGCGACGCAGAGCGGCCCGACGCGCTGCCTGCGGGGCTCTAGAACTGGGCGATGAAGCGCGGATCGTTCTCGAACAACAGCCGAATATCGGGAATGTTGTAGCGAAGCATCAATACGCGCTCGACACCCATGCCGAAGGCAAAGCCGGTGTAGCGCTCGGGATCGATGCCGCAATGCGTGAGCACGTCGGGGTGGATCATGCCGCAGCCGAGGATCTCGAGCCAACCGGTGGCTTTGCACACTCGGCAGCTGGCGCGCGTGCCGTCTTCGACGCTGCAAAATACGCAACCCACGTCGGCTTCGGCGCCGGGCTCGACGAACGGGAAGTAACTCGGACGAAAGCGCACCGGAGTGCTCGGGCCGTACAAGCGGCGCGCGAACTCGGTCAACACGCCCTTCAACTCGGCAAAGCTCACCCGCTCGTCCACCAAGAAGCCTTCGATCTGGTGGAACATCGGGGAGTGGGTCACGTCGTCGTCGCGACGGAACACGCTGCCGCCGCTGACGATCGCCATCGGCGGCGTGTGCGTGCTCATCTCACGCACTTGCACGTTACTGGTGTGTGTGCGCAGGAGCACCCGCGAGTCGGGCTTGCTCCCCTCGATCTTCACCCAGAAGCTGTCCTGCATGTCCGTGGCCGGATGGTCCGGAGGGAACGCCAGCTTGGTGAAGTTGTGCGATTCGAGTTCGATCTGCGGCCCCCACGCCACTTCGAAGCCGAGCGAACGGAAGATCTCCAGGATCTCGTTCATCACCAGGGTGATCGGGTGATGGTGCCCGCGCTCGGCAACCCGCCCGGGTAAGCTCATGTCGAACGGGGGCGCGTTCAAATCGGCGGCGCGCAGCGCGCCGAGCAGCGCGCTCAAGCGGGCTTCGAAGGCCGACTCGACTTCCGCGCGGACGCCGTTCACTCGTTCTCCGAGTTCACGGCGCTTGTCGGCGGGGGCCTGGCCCACGCCGCGCAAGATGCGGGTGAGCTCGCCCTTCTTTCCCAGAATTTCGGCGCGCGCGTTTCGAAGCTCCTGCTCGCTAGCAGCAGCTTCGAAGGCCGCGCGCGCACGCGGTCCGAAGGCCGCGAGGTCCGCCTCGATATCGAGCGTCGGGTCGGACACGGCGGCTCGGGACGCTATTACTTGGCTACAGCGAGGGCAGCGAGCTGAGTGAACGCACCCGTGTCGTTCACGGCGAGATCGGCGAGGATCTTGCGGTCGAGCTCGAGACCGGACTTCTTGAGACCGGCGATCAGACGCGAGTAGCTGGTGCCATTGGCACGAGCGGCGGCGTTGATACGCGCGATCCACAGCACTCGGAAATCACGCTTGCGCAGCTTGCGGCCAGCGTATGCGTATTGCCAGGACTTCCACAGAACCCGCATCGCTTGGCGATAGCGGTTCTTGCGGCCTCCGAAAAAACCTTCGACCTGGTCCAGCACGCGCTTGTGGCGGCGGCGGGGCGACGGACCTCGTTTGACGCGCGACATTCTAAATTCTCCTCAAATACCTGGCTCACCCGTAGGGGAGCATAATCTTGACTCGGTGCTCCATGGCCGAATCGACCATGTCGTTGTCGCGCAGGCGACGACGGCGCTTGCGCGATTTTCCGATCATCCCGTGCTGAGCGTTGCCCTTGGGGCGGCGAACGCGACCGCTCCCAGTCACTTTGAAGCGCTTGGCGGCAGCGCGATTGGTCTTCATCTTCGGCATGGGAATTCGACTCCGAGAGGCGAAGGGCCTTAGCACCTTCGCAAAGCCGGCACGCGGACAAACCGCAAAAAGGGGCCGGGGGGCGGACTTATGGACGAAGCTTCGAGCCTCGTCAAGCATGCGCCGCGGCTGATTTGGCGTTTTCCTCGCCAGCCCGCCCCCGAAACCCGCGACCGGCCCTTCGGCCAACGATGCGGGGCGATTTCTGACTGCCGGGTGACGAGCGGGTGGTGTGGCTGTGAATCGAAATTCCCGCGCCGGCCGGTTTCGAGGGACGCCCGGTTTTTAGCACTAGGCCCAGACGAGCGTGTGGTAAGGGCGCACCTCGATGCCGCGTCGGAACGATATTCGCAAGATTCTGCTGTTAGGTTCTGGCCCGATCGTCATTGGGCAGGCCTGCGAGTTCGATTACTCCGGGACCCAGGGAGCGAAAGCCCTGACCAGCCTCGGTTACGACGTGGTGCTGGTCAATTCGAACCCAGCGACGATCATGACCGACCCGGAGCTGGTCCGCCGCACGTATGTCGAGCCGCTCACGGTCGAGACCGTGACGGCGATCATCGAGCGCGAGCGCCCGGACGCGCTGCTCCCGACCTTGGGCGGTCAGACCGCGCTCAACCTCGCTCTCGAGCTGCACGACAAGGGCGTGCTCTCCAAGCACGGCGTGCGTCTGATCGGCGCGCAGGTGGACGCGATTCGCAAAGCCGAAGACCGCGTGCTGTTCAAAGACGCGATGACCGCCATCGGCCTCGAGTCGCCGGTCTCCGCGCACTGTGAGAATTTGGACCAGGCGCTCGCGGTCGTCGAGAAGACGGGCTACCCCGTAATTCTGCGGCCGAGCTTCACCATGGGTGGATCCGGCGGCGCGGTGGTCGAAAATGCCGAAGAGCTGCCGCCGAAGTTGGACTGGGCGCTCTTGCAATCGCCCACGCACCAAGTGCTGGTCGAAGAGAGCCTGATTGGTTGGAAGGAATACGAGCTCGAAGTGATCCGCGACTCCGCGGACAACTTCATCGTGATCTGTTCGATCGAGAACCTCGACCCGATGGGCGTGCACACCGGTGACTCGATCACGGTTGCGCCATCGATGACCCTCACTGACCGCGAGTACCAACGCCTGCGCGACGCGGCGCGCGGCGTGATGACCGAAATCGGCGTCGAAACCGGCGGCTCGAACGTGCAATTCGCGATCGATCCCAAGACCGGTCGCGTGCTCGTGATCGAGATGAACCCGCGCGTCTCTCGCTCCAGCGCGCTGGCGTCCAAGGCCACCGGTTATCCGATCGCCAAGATCGCGGCCAAGCTCGCTGTCGGTTTCACGCTCGACGAGCTCGAAAACGACATCACCGGTACCAGCGCCGCGTTCGAACCGACGATCGACTACGTGATCGTCAAGTGGCCGCGTTTTGCGTTCGAGAAGTTCCCGGGCTCGGATGCGCGCCTCGGCACGCAGATGAAGAGCGTCGGCGAGGCGATGTCGATCGGCCGCACCTTCCCCGAGGCGCTGCAGAAGGCGGCGCGTTCCTTGGAGACGGGCAAAGCCGGCTTCGTCAGTTTGTTCGATCGCATCGACTATCGCAATTTGAAGTTCTCGCCGGATGCCGCGCGCAACCTCGCGCACGACCCGCCGCCCTTGGCGGCGCCCAAGCCCACCTTGCCGCCGCCGGTGGGTGACGAGCTGTGGGCCGCGCTCGAAAAAGCGGTCCGCGTGCCCACCGCCGAGCGCCTGTTCTACGTGGGCGACGCGCTCCGCCACGGTATCTCGACCGAGCGCCTGAACAAGATCACCGGCATCGATCCTTGGTTTTTGGCTCAGCTCGAGCGGATAGTGAAGCAAGAGCAGAAGCTCAAGAGCGCAGCCAGCTTGGATGCGGACTTGCTGCGCGAGAGCAAGCGGCTCGGCTTCAGCGACGTGCAAATCGGCGCGTTGCGCGGACAGTCACCGGCCGAGATCTTCAAGCTGCGTGACGAGCTCGGCGTGCGAGCGGTGTTCGCCCGTGTCGACACCTGCGCCGCCGAGTTCCCCGCCAAGACCCCCTACCTCTATTCCACGTACGAGACGGAGTCCGAGGCCGACGTCTCGGACAAGAAGAAGGTCATCATCTTGGGTGGTGGCCCGAACCGCATCGGTCAGGGCATCGAGTTCGACTACTGCTGTTGCCATGCCGTGTTCGCGCTGCGCGAGCTCGGGCTCGAGACGATCATGGTCAACTGCAACCCGGAGACCGTGTCGACCGACTACGACACCTCCGATCGCTTGTACTTCGAGCCGCTCACCCTCGAAGACGTGCTGGCCATCTGTCGTGAAGAAGCTTCCAAGGGCGAGCTCTTGGGTGTGATCGTGCAGTTTGGTGGCCAGACGCCGCTGAAGCTCAGTGTGCCGCTCGAAAAAGCTGGCATCAAGCTGCTCGGCACCACCGCCGACGCCATCGATCGCGCCGAAGATCGCGAGCGCTTCGACGCGCTCTTGACCAAGCTGAACCTGAAGCGGCCGCGTGCGGGCATCGCGCGCAACATCGAAGAAGCGCGCAAGATCGTGGCCGACATCGGTTTCCCGGTGTTGGTACGCCCGAGCTACGTGCTCGGCGGCCGCGCCATGATGACTTGCTGGTCGGACAGCGAGCTCGACGCCTACGTGCAGCTCGCGATCGACGCCGCGCGTGAAGAGGGCGGTTCGCAGATCCTGCTCATCGATCAATTCCTGAAGAGCGCCACCGAAGTGGACGTGGACGTGGTGTGCGACGGCAAGCGCGCGGTGATCGGCGGCGTGATGCAGCACATCGAAGAAGCCGGCGTGCATTCTGGCGATTCGACCAGTGTGCTGCCGCCGCACACGCTCGACAGCCAAGTCGTGGCGCAGATTGAAGACGAGGCCAAGAGGCTCGCACTCGAGCTGAACGTGGTCGGCTTGATGAACGTACAGTTCGCGGTCAAAGATCACGAGGTGTACGTGCTCGAGGTGAACCCGCGCGCGTCGCGCACGGTGCCGTTCGTGGCCAAAGCCACGGGCCGCCCGCTGGCCAAGATCGCGGCCAAGGTCATGGTCGGCAAAACGCTCGACGAGCTGAACATCTTCGACCGCTCGCTGCCCATGCACGTGGCGGTCAAAGAGTCGGTCTTCCCGTTCCAGAAGTTCCCGGGCGTGGACACGATCCTCGGTCCGGAAATGCGCTCTACGGGCGAGGTGATGGGCATCGCCGGTAGCTTCGCCTTGGCGTTCAGCAAATCTTTGGCGGCGTCGAGCGTACGGTTGCCGGACCACGGCGTGGCCTTCATCAGCGTGAAGGACGACGACAAGGAGATCGCCTGCCAGGTGGCGCGTCGCCTTCGCAATCTGGGCTTTTCGATCATGGCCACCGGCGGCACGGCCACCGCGATTGCCCGCTCGCGCGTTCCGGTGGAACGCGTGAACAAGGTGCTCGAGGGCTCGCCGCACGTGGTCGACGCGATTCACGATGCGCGGGTGCAACTCGTGATCAACACCACGCAGGGCGCCAAAGCGATCGCCGACAGCTATTCGATTCGGCGCAACGCGCTGCTCTCGAACGTGCCCTACTTCACGACCATGGCCGCCGGCGCCGCCGCCGTCGACGCGCTCGAAGTGACCGCGCTCTTGACCAAACGCGGCGAGCTCGTCAAGAGCTTGCAAGAGTGGCACGCCCGCTCCGCCGAGGGCGAGTAGCGCGCGCAACGCTCGCGCTTCCCGGTGCGCATGTGCGTCCTCGCGCGCGTTGCACGTGCGCGGCCGGCTCCCGGCGCCCAGCAGGGGGCGATCGCGATCCAGCCACGCACCCCGCATTCCCGCTGGGTGCCGAACTCAGACGCCGAAGGCTGAGTGCGACGCGGGGACGATCGTGACCATCAATCAAGCAAATGCTGGACAGCCGAGCTGAGGAGCTGAAGTGAGCAGGCGCGGGTGAAACTCGGCGTGGTTGAGCATTCGGGAATCGGTCGTGGGATTCGAAAATGGGAGACTGAGGCGGGGAGGTGAGACCAACCATTGCGGAATTTTCAGCGATTGTTGGCGTGGAGGCGCTGGGATCCGAAATTGCTAGGGGGGTGCGAGCTCGCCTGAATGAGCAGAGGAAGCACCCCGCATGCGCCATCGAAAACTCCAGTTCTCGTTCCTCGCGGCCGCCGCGCTGACCGCCTCCGCCGCGCTGAGCGCGTGCTCGGCGGACCCATCGCCGTCGCGGCCGACGGCCGAAGCGCAGGGGACGGCAGCACTTGCACTGCAGGTGGCGCCCGGGGTCACGCTCAACTCGGTCTCGTACACCAGCATAGGGCCGGCTTCGTTTTCGAAGACCGGTAGCTTCGATCTCAGCCAGAGCAGCGAGCTGTCGGCAGTGATTGGCCCGCTCCCGGCCGGCGTCGGTTAGTAATCACGCTGTCGGCCAACTCGGTCGAAGGCGATAGCAGCTGCGGCGGTAGCGCTCAGTTCGACATCGTGGTGCGTCAAACGACGCCGGTGACGATCGCGCTCACTTGCCACGAAGATCCGCGAACCGGTAGCGCACTGGTCAACGGCGTGTTGAGCATCTGTCCCTCGCTCGACTCGCTGAACGCCAATCCGGCCGAAGTGTTGCTCGGCTCGAGCATCGTGGTTTCGGGTTCGTGGGTCACCAAAGGCACGGTCGGTGCCGCGGCAGACTCTTATCGCGGCTTGACCGCTACGCTGAACTCCGGAGCGGTCACCCTGTACGCAACCCGCAAGGGGGGGAGTGCGGCGGCTGGTGGCGGCGAGCTCGTGTCGCTGGTCGACGCCAGTGGCTACAACGGCATTTTGCCGGCACGCCCACGTTGTTGGTCAGTGCAGCTGCGAATACGTGGCGTGGCGCTGGCGCCGGCGCCGTAGTCGCTCGCTCGAAACTCGAAGCGCGAACCAAAAAGAGCGTCGCTGAGCCCGTGCAGCGACGCTCTCTCTCTTCGTTACGTGGGGCGTGACATCGACGCGTCGACTGGGTAACGAATTCGCTGCCGACGCGCTCGCACCACGTGCGGCTCCGCTACCCGCGAACGCGCCGATCGGTGCACCTGCCTCACTGAAATCTGGAGGCTGCTTTCCGAAAATCGGTCGACCGCGCGCGCGTCGATCGTCGGAAATTGGCGGTTAATCGGGGCCTTCGGCGCTGGCCCTCGACTTGCAACGTTGCGGGGCAAGCCGACGGCCCGTGTGCCGCGCTCCCCAAGCTAAAGGATGTTCCCGTGACGCAAGCGCTAAAATTGAGGAAAGCTTCCGTTCTCTCTTCCGCACTGTCCTTGGGTTTCTGCCTGGCCGTCGTTGCTTGCGGCAGCGAAGGCGCGCCCGCGACGAGCCATCCCTCGACCGAGCAGGCGGGTGAAGGCTCGCTCGGACTCACCCTGACCTCTGGAGCGACGCTCAGCTCCGTGAGCTACACCATCATCGGTCCCGCCTCGTTCAGCAAAGCCGGTTCGCTCGACGTCAGCCACAGCACGACCCTCTCGGGGTTGATTGGCGGGATCCCGGGGGGGGCTGGCTATGTGATCACGCTCTCGGCGAGCACCGCTGACGCGTCGCTCACGTGTGGCGGCTCGGCGACGTTCAACGTCACGCCGCGCCAGACCACCCCCGTGAGTGTGGCCGTGACCTGCAAAGAGCCCGCCAAGACGGGCAGCCTGCTAGTCAACGGCGCGCTCAACGTCTGTCCCGTCGTGGACGGTCTGAACCTCACCCCGAGCGAACTCATCGTGGGCGGCTCGGTGGTCGTCAATGCGGCCGCCCACGACGCCGATGCCGGACCCACTGCGCTCAGCTACCAATGGACGGCCTCGAGTGGCACACTGAGCAGCACCAACGCGCAAAACCCGACCTTCACCTGCACCGCGGCCGGCACGGCGACGCTCACGCTGAAGGTTTCGGATGGCGACCCGACGGCCGATTGTGCTGATTCCGCGACCGCGACGGTCACCTGCAGCGCGCCGGTCTGCGCAGGCGGCTGCGACGACGGCAACCCGTGCACCACCGACAGCTGCGCGGCGAACTCCAGCTGCACGCACACGACCATTGCGGACGGTACGCTTTGCCAGGGCGGGAACCTCAAGGTCAAGCTGCTCGGCTTCAACGACTTTCACGGCCAACTTTCGACGGGCAAGCTGGTCGGCACGCGCGCGGTGGGCAGCGCTGCGGTGCTCACGGCCTACCTCAAGGCCGCGCAAGCCGGCATCGAGAGCCAGACGATCATCGTTCACGCGGGTGACCACGTGGGCGCTTCGCCCGCCGCCTCGGCGCTGCTCCAGGACGAGCCCTCGATTCAATGGCTCAACATGTTGGCCAACAGCTCCTGCACCTACGCCGACAAGCTGAACGCGGCGTGCAACGTGGTCGGGACGCTCGGCAACCACGAGTTCGACGAAGGCAAGGCCGAACTGCTCCGGCTGCTCAACGGTGGAAACCACCTATCGGGTCCGTTCCTCGAGGATCCGTACAAGGGCGCCCGTGTGCCCTACGTCTCCGCCAACGTCGTCGACGAGGTCACGAATCGCCCGATCTTGCCGCCCTACGTGATCAAGCGCGTGCAGGGCGTGCCGATCGCGTTCGTGGGTACCGTGCTCGAGGCGACGCCGACCATCGTGACGCCCACGGGCGTGGCCGGCCTCAAGTTCTTGGACGAAGCCGACGCGGCCAACAGCTACGTGCCGGAAATCAAGGCACTCGGCGTGAAGACGATCGTGCTGCTCATCCACCAAGGCACGTCCCAGTCGTCGTACACCACCGCGACGAATACGGCGTTGACCAACGCGGCCATCAACGGCAGCGACATCTTGGACGTCGTGACCCGTCTCGACAGCGAGTTCGATGTGGTCGTCAGCGGTCACTCGCACTCGTTCACGAACCTGCTCGTGACCAACAACGGCGGGAAAAAGATCCTGCTCACGCAGGCATTTTCGGCCAGCACGGCCTACGATGACATCGATCTGACGATCGACCCGGTGAGCAAAGACGTGGTGGGTAAGTCGGCCAAGATCGTCACCACCTACGCTGACGTGGCGCCGGGCAACGTGCCGGATCCGGCGGCCGCCGCGCTGACGGCCGCCGCCGAAGCGAGAGTCGCGCCACTCGTGAGCCAGATCGTCGGCTTTGCGACCAAGAGCTACACACGGGACGGCGGCTCGACGGGCGAGCAGAGCTTGGGCGACATCATCGCGGATTCGCAGAACATCGCCGAAGGCACGCAGTTCGCGTTCATGAATCCGGGTGGCATCCGCGCCGATTTGGTCGTGGCAGCGGGCGGCGCGAACATCACCTGGAATGACCTATTCACGATCCAGCCCTTTGGTAACACGCTGGTGAAAATGAACCTGACGGGCGCGCAGATCAAAGCCGTGCTCGAGCAGCAGTGGACGGCGACTACCACCCGTATTTTGCAAATCTCCGGCTTGGGCTACACCTACGACGCCGCGGCAGCCATCGGCAGCCGCATCGTCGAGATCCACGACGCGGCCGGCGTCGCGCTCGACCCGGTTGCGGTCTACTCCATCACCTGCAACAACTTCCTCGCGACCGGTGGTGATGGATTCACCGCGTTCGTCGGCGGGACGAACCAGATCGGCGGCCCCGTCGACCTGGACGCGCTGATCGAGTACACCGAGCACAATAACCCGCTACCAGGGCCGGTAATGGGCCGAATCATCCGTCAGAACTGACACGCTCGCGCCTCGCGCGACGGACGGGTGGGCCGGCTTCGACGCCGTGCCTACCCGTTCGCATTCCGGCTAGCCCATGTCGACCCGATTTTTCCGACTGCTTCTCTGCCTGCTGCTCGCGTCTTGCTCGAGAAAAGCAGCGCCCGTCGAAGGCGAGCCCGCTCGCGGCCCGGTGGTGGCGCGCGTGGGCAAGGTCGCGATCTACGAGGACGACCTGCAGCGAGCGATGGCGCGTGACCCGGGGGCCACTCCTGAGCGCTTCAAGAGCCCGCAGGCGCGACGCGAGTTGGTCGACGGCTTGGTGCGCTTCGAGTTGCTCGTGCAAGCCGCGGAGCGCGCGGGCTTGATCCAAGATCCGGACGCGATTCACGCCCTGCAGCAGATCGCCGTGACCAAGCTGGTCAATCGCACGCTCGGCGAAGCGGGGTCGCCCGAATCGATCACCGAGGCCGACGTGGCCCGCGAATACTCGGCGCGGCAAGCGAGCGAGTTCACGTTGCCGGAAGCGGCCCAAGTGCGCCATGTCGTGGTTTCGGACGCCCAGCTTGCCGAACAAATTGCGGCGCAGGCCAGGGCGCTCGCCGTGACCGACGAACGAGCATTTGCGGCGCTCGCGTCCAGCCGCTCGGAGGACCTTCGATCCCGTGCCACCGGTGGCGATCTCGGATTCATCGACCAGAACTCGCGGCTGCCGCCGGCGATCGTCCAAGCGGCCCTGAGTCTGAAGACGCCAGGCGAAGTGGCGGGGCCGATCCCCAGCGACTCGGGGTACGAAATCTTACGTCTGGTCAGCCGTCGCGCGGGGGCCGTGAGTCCGCTCAGCGCGGTCCAGGGGCAGATCCGGCAACGCCTGTATCAAGAACGCCGCGCCAAGGCCCTCGAGAGCTTCATCGCGCGGCTCCGGGCCGAGACCCGGGTCGATCTGCCTGACGGGGGCTAGCCGCCGAAATCAGCGCCGCGAACGCGCAGGGCCGCCAGAAAACGTGCGCGAAATCGCAGTCGCCGCTTGCTCCGGCCGAGCTTTGCTAGACTCGGCGCGTGCGTCACCGTTATCCGTTCGAGGCCCTGCATTGGTTACGAAAGCAGCGGGTCGATCGCCAAGCCAGCGTGTTGGGCGAGAGTGCGCAGCGTGCCGCCCATGCACGCAGCGCTGCGGAGCGCGCGGAGGCCGCGCGGCGGGCCACCGAACACCAGCACTCTTCACTCTCGGCTGCTGAGCAAACCAGATTGGATGAGGGATTCGTCCGAGCTTGCGATCTGCAGGCAGTCGCCGACTGGCAGAAGGGCGCTGCTGTCGAGCTGGCTGCCAGGGCCGAAAGCGAACGGCGTGCCCGTGAAGCGCAAGCGTTGGCAGCCGCTGCCGAAGCCAGCGCGCGCCGTGAGCTGGCCAACGCCTGCAACGAAGCCAAGCTGATCGACGCTCATCGCGATGGCTTTCTGACCCGGCGTGCTGCCGCCGAGGAGCTCTTCGAGGAAGAAGCGGCTGCCGAGCAGTGGAACGCCAGTCACTTCTCGTCGCGGCGCAGCTGATGCGCGGACGTCTATGGCTTTGGTTCGTGCTGCCGCTCGCGGCAGAGCTCGTGGCTTGCGAGGCGCGCCAAGAACCGGAAGGGCGCGTCGCCAAAGCGCCGCCCTTCCGCATTGCGCCCGCTGCGGCGAGTGCCCCGCTGAACGTTCCGAGCGCGACTTTCTCGCTCAGCGATTTTCGGCCATTGCTGACGATTCCGGAGCTGTCGCCGGTGTCCACCGCGCTCGACGCGGGCACGCCCGCTGCCGCCGCGCGTGAGCTCTCGGCCTGGCTCGATAAGGCACCGCCGCCCCCTGGCGAGCGCTTCCGCTACGACTTTTTGCTCGCTCGATTGCACGAACAAGCGGGCGAATTTGCGCCCGCCCTCGCCGCTTACGCGCGCGTCAGCCAAGGCGCTTCAGCGCTGGTCAGCTATGCCCGGGTCGGGGAAGCGCGCGCGCTGCTCGCGCTCGGCCGCGCGAAGGAGAGCGCCGCACGCGGCGCTCTGGTCTCGGATAGCGAACCCGTGGCTCGTTTGAAATGGCCGGTGCTGGCCGAGGCCGCGCGCTTGCAGGGCGATCGCGACGCGGCCATCCAGGCCTACGAACACGTGGTGCTGGCGCTGCCCGCCGGTTCCGAGCGCGCCGAGAGCGAACAGCGCTTGGCCACTGCCTTGCTGGACGCGGCGAGCCCTGCCGGCGGCGATCCCGCGGTGCGAATCCTGGAGGCGCTGAGCCTTTCGCGGCGCGTTCAAAACGAACCCAACGTTCAGCGCGTTGCTCTTCAAAACGCGCAAGCATTGGAGGCGCGTGCGCTCGGCCTGTTGCCCGAGCCGCTGCGCGCGCAGCATCGCGATCGCGATCCGGCAGAGCAGCTCGAACGCGTGCGCGCGCTTTCGGATGCTCGGCGCTTTGCGGACGCCGCGCAGGCCGCCGAGCAGACCTTGACCGCGTTGCCAGAAGCCGAGCGAGCCAGCACGCTCGGTTGTGAGGTTCGGTTTTTGTCGGGCAAGGCTTTGGCCGCAACGCGCGCGTACACGCGGGCCGGTGAGGTCTTCGAGGCCCTGCTCAATCAGTGTCAGGATCCCGATCTCCGTGCGCGCGCGCAATTCATGGCCGGCAAGGCTGCGGCCAGCGACGGCCAGCACACGTTGGCCGTCAAGCGCTTCGCCGCTTTGGAACAGGATTCCCCGAAGAACTCACTGGCGGACGACGCTCGCTTGTACGGCGCTTTGTCGTACCTCGAGCTCGGCGTCGAAGCGCGCTTTACGGAGCTGCTCAGCGCGCTGCCCGACGACTACCCGGATGGGGACATGGTGCCCGAGGGGTCCTTCCGGCTGGCCCTCCGCCGCATGGACAAGCAAGATTTCCAAGGCGCGGCGCGGGTGCTCGAGCGCGTGCTGGGCAACAAATTCAGCGTGACCGCGCGCGCTGCGGATTTCGCCGGTCGCGAGCGCTACTTCCACGCGCGCGCCCTGGCCGCCACTGGTGAAGCCGAGCGCGCGCTCGCCGAGTACGAGTCGCTGATCCGCGATTTGCCGCTCTCGTATTACATGCTGAGCGCGTATAGCGCGCTGCACACGGTCGATGCCGAACGCGCGCTGAGAGTCTTGGCCAGCGCGCTCGGCGCGGTGCCCAGTGGGCCGGTCGTGGTCACGAATCGCGCTGAATTCTCTGGTCCGGGTTTCACGCGCGCGCTCGAGCTGTTCGGCGTCGGCGATCTCGAAAATGGCGCGCGTGAGCTCGACGCGCTGGGCCTCGCCGACAGCTCGCGGCCCGAGATTTTGTGGGGACTGTCCAAGCTGTACGCGGAGGCCGGAGCGGTGAAGCTCTCGCATGCGGCCGGGCGCCGTGCGCTCTCTGCGGCGCCCTCCACCTGGCCCGCGGGCGCTTGGGTCGACGCCTGGAAATTGGCCTATCCCGCGCCATTTCAGCAGATCGTGCAGCGCGAAGCCAAACGCACTGGCCAGAGCCCGGCTCTGATTTATGCGATCATGCGCGAGGAATCGGCGTTCGATCCCGACGCCGAGAGTCTGGCCGACGCCTATGGTCTGATGCAATTGATCGTGCCCACGGCGAAGAGCATCGCTCGTCCGCTCGGGCTGCCCGCCGATCGCGTGTCGCTCAAGCGGCCGAGTGTGAACATTGCGCTCGGTACGGGCGAGCTGGCGCGGCTCGCCCAAGCATTTCCCGAAAATACGCTGCTGGCGATCCCCGCGTACAACGCCGGGCCTGGCAACCCCAAGCGTTGGTTGCGGGAGCGCCCGAACGCCGACTTCGATCTTTGGGTGGAATTGATTCCGTACGTCGAAACGCGCCGTTACGTGAAGCGCGTGCTGTCGAGCCGCGCGGCCTACGCCTTCTTGTATCAGCGCGAAGATTTCGATCAGTTCGCGGTGCTACCGAGCAAAATTCAGTGACGCGGTTGACGCTCCGACGGGGCGGCGACAAACTTCGAAAATGGCCCGTACTCCCTCGCGCATGTTGCCCCTCGGTACCGAAATTCCCGCGTTTTCCTTGCCAGATACGGTGAGCGGTGAGGTCTTCGCTTCCACCGCCTTGGCCGGCAAACCAGCGGTGGTCTGCTTCATCTGCAACCACTGCCCGTTCGTGAAGCACATTCGCGCGGGCCTGGCGGATTTCGGGCGCTATTGCCGGGAGCAAGGCGTGGGCATGGTTGCGATCAGCTCCAACGATGCCACCGCTTACCCAGCGGATGCCCCGCCCGCCATGGCCGTGGAGGCTAGCGAGGCCGGCTACGTGTTTCCCTACCTCTACGACGAGAGCCAAGCCGTCGCTCGCGCCTTCGACGCGGCCTGCACTCCCGACCTATATATTTTCGATCAATTCGGCAAGCTCGCTTACCGGGGTCAATTCGACGGCGCGCGTCCCGGAAATGAAGTGCCGGTTACGGGCCGCGATGCCCGCGCCGCGGTGGCGGCCTTGCTTTCCGGCTCTTCGCCGACGAACGACCAAATTCCGAGCATCGGCTGCAATATCAAGTGGAAGTCGTAACGTCGGAAAATAGCATCGTGATCGAATTCAGGATCTAGGGTCTGTTCCTGATTGCTCAGGCACCCGTGCCCGTGCCCGTGCCCGAAAGAGGCAACGGGCGCGGCGGATGGCCGATCGGGTGGGATGGATCTGGCTCACGAGCGTTCGGATGTTTACCACCTCGCGTTAGATTTTCTGGTTCTCGCCGGTGAGATCATCGAAGGGTTGCCTCGCGGGCGAAGCCACCTCTCGGATCAGTTTTCCAGGGCGTCGCTATCGATCGTGCTGAACCTCGCCGAGGGAGCGGGCAAGCACTCGAAGCCAAACAAGCGACGGTACTATCTGACGGCGCGCGGCTCGGCGACGGAGTCAGCCGCTCTGCTGGACGTTTGCTGTCGGCTCAAGTTGCTCGAAGAAAGCGGACACAGGACTGTCCGCCAAAAGTCGACGTGACATCGCTCGCTGGATCAACGCGCTCGCGGGTCGACTGTCGTGCCTCTGCCCCTCGCTGATCTCAAACACAAGCGGCAGACCCAGAGCGTCTACAACCAGGTGAATCTTGGTTGAAAGGCCGCCACGTGAACGACCGATGCCCTGCTCGGCTGCCCCCCTTTTCCGCCGGCGGCGTGCTGGTGCGCTCGATTGATCGTGCTGTCGATGCTGTGCCACTCGTCGTCGCGGTCTGTTTGCAATCCCTCAAACAGCCGGGTCCAAGTGCCCTTCTTTGACCCTCGATCAAACCGGTTGAACACCGTCTTCCATGGTCCAAATTCTACGGGGAGATCTCGCCATGGAACGGCCGTCCCCCGCCAGCACAAGACGGCTTCCACAAACATCCCATTGTCGTTTCCTCGGCGACCTGGGCCCCGTCTTTCTGCCAGGACCGCAGCGATCTTCGCCCACTTCCGATCGTCCAATTGGAGTCGAACCATCGACTCCACACGCGCCATCCAATGGAAAGCAAATCTTTCCACCTTCCGGGCACGGGCACGGGCACGCTTACGGGAGGACCTGAATTCAGGGACAGACCTAGCGCTTGCGGTACCGCTGCCAATCCGTTTCCAAAGCACTGACCTGCTCGTCCAGGCGACGGCCCATCCGATGCATCCCGCTGGACTGGCGCTTCGGCGCTCGAGCGGCTCGGGCGAACTGCATTGGCGTCATGCCCATCTGACGCTTGAATTGCCGATTCAAATGGCTCTGGTCGACGAAGCCGCACTGCACGGCGACATCAGCGGCGGGAGCGCCTTGCATGAGCATGCGACGCGCTCGGGAAATGCGTAAGCACAACTGGTAAGCGTGCGGCGGGAGCCCGTAGCGTTGCTTGAACATGCGCAGCGCTTGGAACCGACTGAGGCCAACCTTCTTGGCCAAGGTTTCGAGATCGATGTCCAAGCCTTCCTCGTGCAAGCACTCGCGCATTCGCGCCGTGCCGCGGATCGCCGGTCCGTCTCGTAGTTTTTCATCCCTCGCGCCGGCGATCAGTTCTTGGATCAGGGATTCGGACAAGGTAACCGCGTACGATTGCAGCTCCATGTCCGAACCGCCCCGATCGAGCGTCGTAAACAGGCGCATGAACTTGGCAATCAGCCCTTCGGATATCGGCTTGGTGATGGCAGAAAACTGCGCTCGAACCGGCTGCGTTTGCTGTTCCGAGAGCCACTCATCGAGCAACTGGGGCTGGACCAGGAGCACGTTGAACGAACCAGCGCGACCTGCCTCTGGCCTGGCCACCAGCGGTTCGCCCGGCGAGTTGCAGAACACGATCCCGGGTTCTACCGCATGGGTGAGGCCGCGATAGTGAACCTGCCCCCGCCAGCTGCTCGGCACGGTGATCGCGAACTCCTCGCCAATCGCACGCCAGTCACGCGCCGAGTGATACGCATCCAGCACCTGCAGCCCAGCCAACGCAGCAGGGCGATTGACAGCGATGAATTCTTGAGGCGAAGGCGCCGCGGTAGTCATCCGATGCCAACCAACGGTCGCATGGCTCTCGGCCCGGGGCAATCGGGAACGGGCGATGCTACGCTCGACCGATGAGCTTCGATCCCGGCAGCCGATCCAAGCTGACGCGTCGCGATTTGCCGCGTTTCCTCGATGATACGCTGTTTCAGCGCATTGCCCGTCAAGTCTGCGAAAGCGAGTGCCTCGCGCGCAAGGAATTGTTCGAGGCCTGGGAGGTCGCGCGCCGCACGCGCCGCCGCTTTCGCGGTGGACGCGTGATCGACCTGGCTTGCGGGCATGGCCTGCTCGCTCAGATTTTACTCTTGCTCGACGATTCGTCGCCTTCGGCCTTGGCTGTCGATGCCCGGCTGCCGAAGAGCGCGCGGGCGCTGAGCCAATCCTTCGCGCAAAGCTGGCCCCGCCTCGCGGGCCGTGTCGAGCTGGTACAGGCCGAAATCTCCAGCATCGCCGTGGGCCCGAGCGACCTACTCGTCTCTTGCCACGCCTGCGGCTCGCTGACCGACGCGGTGTTGAGCCTTGCGATTGCGGCGGGCGCGCGCGTCGTCGTTTTGCCGTGTTGTCACGACAAGTTGGAAAATGATCAAGGCGGGCTCGGGGGCTGGCTCGACCCCGCCTTGGCCATCGACACGACGCGCGCGGCTCGCCTGCGCGGCCATGGTTACACCGTACACACGCAAACCATCCCGACCACCATCACGCCCAAAAATCGGCTACTTTTAGCGGAACCAGCGGGCAGACGCTAATCCCGCCGGCGCTGCCTTTGGTCCGCGCGCAACGAGCGGGTTCGAGCTTTGGAGAGTGAGCGCACTCGTCGCTTGCGCAGCGGGTCATGACGATCCCGTTGCCACGAAAGTTCGCGTTCGAACTGCTGCGCTTGCTCGAGGCGCTCACCCGCTACGCTACCCTGCTCGACCGCGGCCAAAACCGCGCAGCCGGGTTCATTGCGATGGCGACAGTCCCGAAAGCGACAGGCGAGCGCGAGCGCGTCGATCTCGGCAAAGCCGGTGCTACCGAGCTCGGTATCGTCGTCCGCGAACAACGCGAACTCTCGCATACCCGGCGTGTCCAGCAGTAGCCCCCCGCTCGGCAGCACGAAGATTTCGCGCCTGGTCGTGGTGTGTCGGCCCCGCGTATCGTCGTCGCGGACGGCGTTCACGGCCTGCACCGGCGCCTGCAGCAGACGATTGGTCAGGCTGGATTTGCCGACGCCCGACGATCCGACGAGCACGGCGGTAGTGCCCGCGCCCAGTTCGCCGGCCAGCGCCGCCAAGCCTGCTCCATCTTCGGCACTGGCCAGCAGGACCTGAACTCCGTGCAGTTCTGCGCGCAGGCGCTCGGCATGCAGCTCCGCCGCCAGCGACAGGTCGGCCTTGTTCAGTACGACCAGCGCACGGGCGGGTGCGTCGCGAATCGCTCGCAAGTAGCGCTCGATTCGCCGTGGGTTCAGGCTGTGACCACGGGCGTGCGCATCGGCGTCTTCGGGCGCGAGCGCGCAGACCACGATCGCCAGGTCGACGTTGGCGGCAATCAGCTGCGCGTCCGAGCTGCCGCCCGGCAGCTTGCGCTGGAACGAGCTGCTGCGCTCGAAGCCGTGCACGATGCGAGCGAGTGCGCCCTCTGCGCGTTCGAACAAGACGAAGTCTCCGACGCAGAGCCGAATGCCAGCGTGCTTCAACCTCCCGGCGGGGACCGCGTGTTGAGTCTGTCGGCCATCTGAAATGGAATATTGGCCGCGCGCCTCCGACAGCACCCGCGCGACCTGGGTCTCCGGCGAAATGTCACCGGTGGCCAAAAGAGCTTGAAACTGAGCCTGAAAAAATGTGCTGAAGCCGAGCCGCTCGAGCGACTCATGATGCTCGAAATTCATTGGGAATTTCCCCACAAATCCGCAAAATCGAAGGGGCGTTGCAGCGCGAGCGCACGTCGCCGTGCGGCCTCGGCCACGGTGACGGCCATGCTTCGAGTCGAATGGTGCCCGAGCTCGAACGCTAGCCGTGAGCAGAAGCGCAGACCCCGCGCGCGAGGCGGCTGTCAGAGACAGCGACGCGCAGCACGCGAGGGAACACGAACATCGGCGAAATTTTTGCGCTCGTTCATGACTTACTCCTCGCGTGAGCCCAACCGGGCAACTTTGGAAAGTATGCCGAAGGACCACGGCAGTTGCAACAGGACGTTGGCCGAGATCACCAATCCGCCACCCACGAGCAGGCTTGGGCCAAGCGCTTCGTTTTCATAGTCGATCTTGGCTAAGCTACTGAAAATGCGCGGCAAAAATAGCGAGAACAAACTCGCGAACAGGGGCTCCGCGCCGTACACGATGCCCGCCTCGCTAGCGCTCAGCTCGGGCTGATAGCGGTTCATCCAACTGAAGGCGAGCACGGTGCACGGCACGCACAGCACTAAAAACAAGCCGAGCGACGAGGGCGTCGAGAACAACAGCATCAGCTCGCTCGGCGTGCGCATCGTGCCAAGTGCGACGGGCGCAAGCACCAGCGCCACGCATACGAACATCACCTGCGTCACCACACGCGAGCGGTTGTGACGATATCCGCGATGGTCGAGAAATAGGATCTGAACAGCGAACGAACAGGCCGCGAGTAGCGTTTCGGCTTCTCCACGGCCAAGCCGTAGGCTCGCCCAATCGAAGCCCGACAGCAGCCCGAGCCCGACCGTGCTGATGCACACGCAAACCACGGTCTTAACGGGTGGCCACACTCGCCCGCTGAGCGCGGCCACGAGCGGCAGAATCACGATGTACCCTTGCGTCAAAAAGGCGCTGGTAGAAGCCGGGCTGAAGTTCAGCGCGTCCATCTGCAGCAGCATTCCGGCTGCGGAAAACACACCAATCCAGCAGCCCTGTGTGAGCTCGTCCTTGCTCGGTCGCGAGGAGTTCCCGAGCACCAGCAGAGCCGCTCCGAAACCGAAGCGCAGTGTGACGGTCGTCGCGGCCACGAACCAAGTGCTGATGCCCGGAGCTTGCGACGACAAGGAGAGCGTCAAGGCCTTCATCACCGGAAAGCTCACACCCCACAACGCGCAAGTGGCTACTAGGCCGAATAGCGCGCGCAAGCGCAGGGCAGGATTGGGCAGCCCCGCGTCGTTCACTCGTTGCCTTGACTCGTTGGCTCGGCGCGAAACAAGCCTGCTTCCCCGCCAAACCAGAGCTCGGCATCGCTGCGCCCGCGCACGACCTCGAGCGGTCCGCCGATCGCGACCTGCCGAAAGCTCTGGCCGTCGAAGTGCGCCGCACCCGCGCTGCCAACGAGCCACACGGATTCGGGTCGGAGCCCCCAGAACGAGCGCACTCGTCCGACTGGCGACGGCACGGTCTGCCACTTGTTTTCACGATGGTGAAAGAGCTCCCGCGCGGTGCTCACCCAAGCCTCGCCGCGGGTAGCCCAAAGCGCCTGCGGGTCCGACCACACGGGGGCTGGGATGGCGAGCGCCCAGCCGCGCGCATCGATACCGGAGATCCCACCGGCTTCGAGGCCCCACAGTACTCCATCCTGAAGAGTGACGACGCGGGTCAGCGAGCCTGCGGGAGCGGTCGTCCAGCCAGAATTGCGCTTGATGATGCAGATCGCACCGACGCGGCAGACGAGCTCCGGATCGGCCGAACCGAGCACGCCCCACAGCCCGCCCGGCGCTGGCCCCCCCAGCTGCCCAATTTCTTCTCGGCCATCGCGCCAGCCGTTGGGTAAATGGCGGAGGTAGACCGCTCGCTCGCCTTTTTCGCCGCGCCGGCTGCCCATGATGCGGGGCTCGTTGTCACGCCCGAAAAAGATCCCCAATTGGTCGACTTCACCGGCCTTGGGACGAAGCGGCGCGGGCAACGGCAGCGGGCGTAGGCCGCGCGCATCGCCGACGTAGGGAGTGTCCGCGAGCACGGCAATCCGTGTGCCCTCACCCAGCGCGATCGCGTTGACCGGCACAGCGAGCAGCTGGGTCAACTTCAGTTTTAGCGGCGAGACCAGTGACGGGGGCGCGGTGATTTGCGGGGCCGTGCTGGTCGCCGGGGCCGAGCCGGCCACCACGGGCGAGACGGGCTCGGCGCTGGCTACAGATGGCGCTGGTTCGAGAACGGGTGTCTCGTGGGGTACCGCGCAGCCTACGAACCACGCGCAAAAACAACAGATCAGAGCCGGCTTCATCGCTACGCGTGAACTTAGCGCAGATTGGGCCCGCGCTCGCATGGTTCAGCCCGCCGAGAAGACCGCGTCACACACCGCGCGCGTCTTTTCCGCGGTGGCCGCCCAGGAGTAGTGCGCGGCGCGAGCGACGCCTTTCGTCGACAGCTCTTCGCGCAGCGCGGGCTCCGCGAGAATGCGCTCGATGCTGGTGGCCAGCTCTTCGGCGTCCCCGGGCGTGACCAACAGGCCAGCGTCCGCCACGAATTCCGGTGCGTCGAGCGTGGCGGCGACGACCACGGGGGTCCCACAAGCCATCGCTTCCAACGACGAAAGACCGAAGCCGTAGCGTGACGGAAAGACCATCAATGCGGCGGACGCGTAAAGCTCAGCCAGGTCCGCTTCAGGAACGAAGCCCAAAAATTCGACGCCAGCCAGGCCCAGCGATTGAACCAACGCCTCGAGCTGCGCGCGATCCCGACCTTTGCCGCCAATCACCAGCTCCGCATCTGGGATGCTCTTTTTGACGCGGGCAAAGGCGTTGATCAAGACATCCACGCCCTTGGCGCAGCTGACCTCGCCCACGTACAGCACGCGCCGTGTGCTGCGAACCACGGCGGGCCGCGGATAATACGTCGCGTGGTCTACGCCGTAGTTGACGACGTGAATCTTGGAGGCGAGCGCACGGTGGGACACCACGAGCTCGTCCTGCGTCACGCGAAAGGGCACGATCAACGCGGTTGCACGGGCCACGCAGATCGTGGTGCAGATTCGAGCGTACGCGCTCTTCAATGACGGATTGTAGGCCTTGACCTGAAACGGTAATAGATCGTGAATGGTGACCACCACCGGCTGCCGCCCGAGCAAAATGGCAGTCGCGCCGGCGGGTGTGCTGACGGCGTGATACACGCCCGACTTCGTGGAAAACAGATCGGCGACCAAGCCGAGCAACTTCCTGCCGGCCGCCCAGGCGCCGACGGAAGACCCCTGCTCCAGCACACGCACGACGGCGTTCGACGCGCGCAGGTTTTCGATCAGCTCGAACAGGTAACGATCGACTCCCCGGCCCGAATCTTTCGTGGGATAGAAAGGGTAACACACGACGCAAAGCTCGTAGCTGGGTCGTTCACCATTGCTCGACATTTAGCCTTCTTCCCGGAGTTTGATGCTGCAGGATCGTGTTCCAGAGCTCGGGGCGCTTGGTTCGCCGGTTTACTTCACGAACTGCCTCAGCAGCTTGAGCCCAATCAGGCCCAACAGCACGTCGACGATCATCGTGACGCCGCGCGCCGCCAACGGCAAGATCAGCGAGAGCGCGGCCGTAGAAGCGCCCGTCAGCATCGCGTACATGATGCCCTCACGGACCCCGAGCCCGCCGGGCGCGAGCACGGCCAGGATCCCTCCGACCTCCGAGAGCAACAGCGATGCCATGATCAGGAGCGCCTCGCGAAAAACCAGACGGTAGCCCAGCCCGAGGCATAGGAAGTAGGCGCCGATGCCGAACATGAAGCAGGAGATGAATTGAATGCCGTGGAGCTGCAACATCAACTTTGCCGGCACGTTCGAGCGCGGCAAATCTCGCTTGAATAGCCGATTGAGCAGGCCAATCAGAAAGTTGAAAATGTGCGATTGATAGCGAATCACGCCCAAATCGAGCAGGGTCAGGGCCGCCAGCAAGGACAGCGTGGTCGAGAGCGGGATCTTGTCCGACGAGAGGAGCAAGTACGCGAGCCCGAGGATCACCTCCGTCACGATGCCAACGAACAGGTTGATCAGGTTCACGTACACGACCAAAGGCTTGGAAATGCCCAGCTTGGTCAACCAATACATCTGCAGGGCCAGGTTCCAAACCTTGCCCGGAACGTAGCGGGTGAGCCCGCTGGTATTCACCGTTGCAAAGCTCTGAGCGAATGTGACTTTGTTGACGGCCGACAGTGAGTTGACCGCGAGATGCCACCCGTAGGTCGCCGGAACGTAGCTGAGGGCAATGGCCGCGACCGACAGCGCCAGGAGCGGGTAATCGAGCTGAAAGTGATGCGCGCGAATCTCCGCCCAGTTGTGAGTGAAGGCCCTCCAGAAGAAGAGCGCGACGCAGACCAAGATCAGGACCGTGGCAACGGGCTTGATGGCGCTACGGAGGCGTGACATCGGATCCGGGCATTCGAAAGGCGAACGAGGCAAACCTACTGTACGGAGTCGTCATGGTCGCGCGCGAGCCACCAGGAAGATACCCCGACGGTCAATCGAGGTAATCGTCAACTGCTTGCGCTTCAATGCGCGCTCCAGAGCGACCAAGCGTGGCCGCGGGAAGCGAGGCTCGAACAAGAAGACCTCGAGCCGGGCATCGAGCGCGCGTCGCATCGAGCTTGCCGTGGGCTCGGGCTCCGACATCGTTCCGATACGCCAGTAGGGCCAGAGCACCTTGTCGTACGTCTGGCTGTAGACCATCGCATCGCTCGGGATTTTGTCCGAGAGTGCCGGTACATTGTGGGCCCAACGCTCGGCGAACTCGTACAGCTTGAACAGCGACGAGCCCTCGCGCTTGCCGATTTCGTAGCCGCTGGCGACGGTAAATAGGCCGGCGAGCACGACCCCAGTCACGAACACCCAGCGCTTCTTGCAGTACCCGAGGAACAAGATCGGCGGTAACGCGGCGAGCAAATAAACGGGAGACCAATAGCGCGGCATGCTGTGGTGCACCGCGCTCAACCGGTCCGACGCCCCGTTCAGATTCTCGTCCATGTGCGAGAGCACGAAGCACAGCATCACCAGCAGCCCGAGGGCGTATAGCACGCGCACCAACCGCGGTCGCTCTAGCAGCAGGGGCACGAGCGCCAGCTGCGAAAGCGAGAGTACGGCGATCGGGCCCATATCGACCCAGTATTTGCGCAGAAAGCCCAGCGCCATCAGCGGCTTCGGCACGCCCATCGGCACCAGCAGTTGGCGGAGCAACCCGAGGGGACCGCCCGGACCGCTGGTGCCTTCATCGCGCGCGGCGACGATCTGGTACGCCGCCAACATCGGGTGGCCCGTGACTATCCAATTGAAGAAGAGATTGAGCGCGACCGCGCTCGCCCCCGCAGAAAAGACCAAGATCGTGACGCGCTTCCATTGCGAGGGGCTGGCGGCCACACCGAAGAGCAAGGTCACGAGCAGCAGGTAGGCCGCGTAATCAGGGCGAACCGCGGCCGCCGCGCCTAGACCAAAGATGGCAATCGTGAGGTCTCGCGATTTGCCGCTGGTGCGCCAGGAGGCCCAGAAGAAGAACGACCAAGAGACGCAGATCAAGAGCGCGGATAGATTCATCCACGGGCGCATCAACCAATACAGCGCAGGAAAGCCGAGCATGGGTGCGAAGGCCGAAAGCCACTTCCGCTCGTCGGGCAGCAGCTTGGCCGTGCCCAAGACGAAGGCCGCCGCCGCACTGGCAGGCAGCGCCGGAACCAGCAACAAGCCGAGCAGACGCAGTCGCAGCAACAGCCCATAGCAATAGATCGCGACCGGAGCGTAAGACGGGATCGCGCGCTCACCGACCGAGACCCAATGACGAGGATGCGCGAGATCTTCCGGATCGGGAAAAGGCAGCGTGAGGAACGGACGCCACTGCTTACTGATCACTCCGGCCGCGAAGCGATTCAACGCCTCGTCTGGCGAGATCAGCACCTTCGAGTTCAGGCCCCACACCCAGAGGATCGCGGTGAACACCAGCGCGAACCAAACGACGGCGATGAGCAACGGGGCAAGCGGGCGTGGCAGAGCCGCCGCGCTCTCGCGCCCCCAGCGCTTCACCGCCCCGCCCGCCGCTCTGGCCAAAGTCAAGATTGTCATGGAAAAACGAGTACGGGATCCTCGAAGCTGGCGAAGCTTCCATGGGCTGCTTTAATCGTCAACGGCTAGTTACGAGCTGAGCCGTGACTGTGCTATCGAGCGCTTGCTCTCGGATGGTTATGCGCGTTCTGTTCGTTACCCGCAAATATCCGCCCAAAATAGGCGGAATGGAGAGCCTGAGCTACAGCCTACTGACAGGCTTTCCAGAACCCAAAACCAGCATCACGCTCGGTCGCTCGCAGAAGCACTTGGTTTGGTTTCTGCCGTACGTCTTGTGGCGGGTGGCGCTCACGGCCCATCGCTACGACGTGATTCACCTGGGAGACGCGCTGCTCAGCGTAGCCGGGTTCCTACCGCGCCTGTTCGGCAAGCGGGTCGCGGTATCGGTGCACGGGCTCGACATGACCTTCGCGCCGCGGCTGTACCAAGCTTACCTCAAGCTGTTTTTACGCGCAGACGTGATCATCGCCAATAGTGCTTCTACGCAACGCATCGCCGAGGCGCGCGGCCTTCCTCGGGTGTGCGCGATCTCGATTGGCGTTCCCGAGCGTTACTTCGCGGTCTCGCGCGCGACGCACCGAGACGCAGAGTTGGAACGGAAGCGCGCCGGGCGAGTCACGCTGCTCACCGTAGGTCGCCTCGTGCCGCGGAAGGGCGCCGCTTGGTTCGTGCGCCACGTGCTGCCCAAGCTTCCGTCCGTGCTCTACGTTTTGGTCGGCGTCGGCGCGGAACACGATGAGATTTTGCGCGCCGCCGCCGAAGTGGGCACGAGCGACCAGGTCTGGCTCGCGGGCAGCGTGAGCGACGCGCGCTTGCTCGACATCCTCGGCACGAGCGACGTGTTCGTGATGCCCAACATCGAGGTCCCCGGCAACGTGGAGGGCTTCGGCATCGTCGCGATTGAGGCGTCCGCCAGCGGACTGCCCGTGGTCGCCTCGCGCCTACAGGGGATCCCCGATGCCGTCGTCGATGGTGAAAATGGCACGCTGGTGCCGCCGGAAAACGCGGACGCCTTCGTGGCCGCGCTCGAGCCGCTGATTGCCGACGCGGCCGAGCGCTTGAAGCGGGGAGCGCACGGGCGTGAATTTACCGAGAAAAACTACTCCTGGCCGAGGATCATTCAGCAGTACGAAACGGTTTTCCAGAGCCTCGTGTCTCGCTGAACCTCGAAACGTCGGGCCCGCTCAGACAGCGGGTAATGCCTTTCGGAGCAAAACTTGGCCGTGTTCCCGAGAGAGCTCGAGATAACCCGCGCGCAAGTAGAAGGCATGCGCACGCTGATTCGATAACTCCGTATCGACGAAGCTCGCGCTCGACCCCTGACTGGCGAACCAGGCTTCGAGCTCGGCCAAGAGCTCGCGTCCTCGCCGAGTCTGCGCCCCGGGCACGACGGCGCTGGCCACCCCCAGCGTCAGGATGTAGCCGATGCCCTCGAGCGGAATCAGCTGCTCCCAACGTCGGCGCGCCAGCACGTGCCGGGGCATGGCCGCCGCATGCACTGCCAAACGAGCGAAGGCGGCCGTGGGCAGGGAGCGGCGTGTGTGTCGCTCGGTCTCGCGGAAACGCACCGTGCCCGAGGCGAACGCGCCGTGCTCGGGTCGGCCGTGAGCGCCGGGCTCCCAGATCACGAGCGCGGCGGAGTCACGAAACAGAGCCGCGTACAACTGCTCCAGCACGGAAAGCCCCGCGCGCGATGACGCGGTGTCAGGTAAGCACAGCCGATGACAACGCGCTAAAGCAACGAGATCGATTTGCCGGGGAGCATCAGGCGGCCGACTAGCCATAGGTATTTCACTCCGCGGCGCATCAAAGGTAATAGGCTCGCGCCAGTCTTGGACTCACCGGAATGTCGAGGCGGTGACTCGTAGTAGACCTCGCGCAAATCGACACCACGACGCGTCAGGTAGAACATCAGTTCGATGAAGTATTCGCCGTAGTCGCCGGTCAATGAGTGGTTGACCAGTAAGTCTCGCCGACACACGATGAAGCCGCTCGTGTAGTCCGTGATCTTCAGGCGTAGGACGTGCTTGACCGAAAAATTCAGCACCGCGGACAGCCCGGCCGCCAACATCTCGCCCTTCGGCAGACGGCTGGCGAAAGAGTCAGCTGCATCGGCGTAGCGCGTGCCGATACAGCAGCCGGAAATCACTGCCACGTCGTACAACTTGCGCATCACTTCCGGCGGGTGGGAGTGGTCCGCGTCCATCCAAGCGACGTAGGTTCGGTGCGCGGCGTCGATGCCAGCCTGGATCGAGTCCGTGAGGCAGGGCGTGACGTGCCGAGCGATGAGCTGCACGGACGGGTTGTTGCGCGCAATTTCGCGGACCAAATCCGGTGTGCCATCGGACGAATTGTCATCGACCACGATCACTTGGCACCCCGGCAGCTCGCGACCGAGGCCGTCGATCAGCGACTCGAGGTTGCCCACCTCGTTCAGCGTCGGCAAGATCACGGTCAAATCGGAAAATTGTTCGCCAGACATCACACACTATCCTCGATCGAATTCAGGTCGCCAGGCTCACCGCTGCAGGCTCGCGCCGGCGAGCCTGCGTCAACCAGCACAAGCCGGCGATCGTACCCAGCAGGGAGAGCGCCGAGATGATCAGCCAATAAACCGAAATGGGCAGGCGCGCGCGTAGCACGACACGCTCGATCGGCTCGTCCGTTGGATTCTCTACGGTGAGCAAGTTTCCGTTGGGTCGTACGTTGACTCCGGCGTTTGGCGGGACCGTCGTGATGGCAAGCCCGAACTGCGGCTCTTGCAACCGCAGCACGATCCGACTGTGAGCGGGTAAATCCCGGATCTTGACCCGGAAGTGCTCGGTCGTGATTTGGTTCGGCTTGACGCCCCCGACGTTCGTATTCTTGTGCCCGTCATAGAGGATGGGCAAAGCGCGTTGCGCGACCCAGAGCATGGGATCGTCGTCGTTGCCGACGACCAAGAACCCATCCGTGTAGCCCGTCCCCTCCAAGACGTCGCGCCGCCCTCGGTAGCGCCGAATTCTATCGAAGGAATGCACTTTGGAGGCGGCTTCACGCTCGACGCGCGCTTGCTCGATGGGATTCATCCACGTGGGCAAGACGATGCCGTCTTTGGTGAGACCAGCAGCGTGCGTCCACCACAGCGCGGAGCCACACATCAGCGCAACTGCGGCCAGCGACAGCAGCAGTGCCGCGCGCTGCAGGCGCGAGAAGATGGCATCTGCCCCCAGGGCCGCGAACACCGAGAGCGCGAACGACGCCATGCCGAGACAGCGCGGCGCCACTCGGAAGTTGCCGCCGTTCAGACGGCGAAAGGCTTCCCAAGCCGGATCCCAACTGGACAGCGTGAGCCCGAGCAAGAGCACGATCAAAGCGAAAAGTCCCAAGCGACGCTTGCCCGGCGAGATGCCCGCGGCGAACATGCCAATGAACGCGAAAAGTGTGCCGAGCGGCGGCAGGGCCGTGGCCGTCTCTTCCGAACCCCAAGCGTGCCTACCGATCCGTGCCGGCTTGCCCAGGTACTTCGCCGTGACGACTCGCACTCGATCAATCAGCGAATAGTCGAAGAGCTGCTGGAGGCTCGTCGAAAGTGGCAGCACGCCGTAATCGCTCACCAAGCGTTGCATCGGGAACTTGAGCCAGGCGGCGAGCTTGAAGCTGATCATCAGCACGCCGAGCGTGCAGCTCAGCGCAAATAGCCCGACGATCTTACGGAAATCCACCGCGTTCGGGCGGCTCCAAAGCAGCTCCAAGAGCACGTAAAGCGGTACGACCGGTAAGAACAAATAAGTGAACGAATGGAACGTCGGCCCCAGCATCAATAGACCGAGGGTGAGCGCGAACCAAAGTGCACTCTGTAGGCTGCGCTTGCGCAGCACGCCGTCTGCCGTCCAGAGCAAGAATGGCAACCCGAGGTGCCACATGAACATGTCATTGCCGATGGCGATCCGCCAGAGCACCCCCAGACCGGTGGCGCTGGCGACCGCGCCGACCAGCGCTGCCTCCAGACTCACTCTGCCGCGCATCCAACCGACGAACGCGAAGACCCCGACAACGCCCCACAAACCCTCCATCAGGCGCAAGCCAATGCTTGGCCCGGCTAGCAAGATCAGTGGAACCGCAGGAGAGAATAGGTTGCTTTGAGGGTCTTGGAGGAAGTAGGTGCCGCCGCCGAAGACGAACGAGAAATAGGGAAATTCCTGGAACTGACGCAGCCCCGTATAAATGATGTCGGCGTGCGTCTCGGAGATGAACCAGTCCGACGCCTGGCAATGCAGCGAGAGCCAGAACAGGACCGCGCCGACCGCGAGCGCGGCAGCCCACACCCCGTAGCGCCGCCAATCGATCCGCCGATCCATTCTTGGCGCTGCGATAGCACGAGCGTCTTCGATGAGCATCGCCTTTTGTGCCGCGCTAAACGCTCGCGGTCGCGACGAAAACCGCAGTCCAGGTGTCCAAAGCGAGGGGCTTATTGGTCATGAACTCGGTCGAGTCCTTCAGCTCCAAACCGCACGCCGAGAGCAGGAGTTCGACTTCGGGCGAAAAAAGGTACCTCATGGTGTGCGTCTCGCGCAGCTCTTGGACGGCGCCGCTCTGCTTGTCGGTGATCTGCACATGGTAGTTCACGTCCACGCAGTTCCGATTGGGATGAAGCACGGGCGACGCGCTACGCACCACGGCGATTTGCTCGTTCTCCAAATGGCGCGTTCGCGCCGTGGGCCGCTCGGTCAGCACCGCCGGCCCGTACCAGCAATCGAAGACCACAACGCCGCCGGGCAGCAAGTGTTCTTTGATGGTGAGCAGCGCTGCTTTCAGGTCGTCGTTGCTGGTTTGGTAGCTCATCACGTGAAACAGCGAGACCACCACGTCGAACTTTTGACCCGTACGCACGGTACGCACGTCGCCTTGCAAGAATGTTGGCGCGGCACCGGAAGAGGCGAACTGCGCTGCCCGCTCGGGGGAAGCGGCGGCCAGCTGTGCGTGGGCCGCGTTCAGCATCTCCGCCGAGCGATCGATACCAGTCATGCGATAGCCGCTCTCGGCGAGCAGCAGCGCGTGACGGCCCGTGCCGCAACCGAGGTCCAGCACCGAGCGAGCGCCGGGGTGGTAGCGCTCGATCAGCGAGCGCACGTAGGCTGCTTCTCCTGCGTAGTCCTTGTCTTTGTATAGAAGGTCGTAATACTGCGAGTAAGCGCCGAAGACGGACATCTTGGAGTTTTCCGGAGTTTTCTGGCGTCACAGACTGCACAGCGTGCGCACCAACATACTGCCCATCTGTCGAGACCGAGGACCGGACCGTAGCATAAGTTGGAAGATACGAGCGCACTCGAGCCACGTTTGACGCTCCCCAGATCGCGTGATATCGGCTCGCCCAATGTCTGAAGCTGCCGTCAAGCGCGCGCTCATCACGGGGATCACCGGCCAAGACGGCTCTTACTTGCTCGAGCTCTTGCTCAGCAAGGGCTACGAGGTGCACGGCGTGGTGCGCCGCTCGAGCTCGTTCAACCGCGGGCGTATCGACGCCGTGCATGAGAACCCAACTTACGCGAACCGCTTTTTTCTTCACTACGGCGACATGTTGGACACCAACAACCTGAACCGGTTGGTGGCCAAGGTCCAGCCGACCGAGATCTACAACTTGGCCGCGCAGAGCCACGTCAAGGTCTCGTTCGAGATGCCCGAATACACCGCCCAGGTCGACGCCGTAGGCACCTTGCGCTTGCTCGACGCGCTACGCGAAACCGGAGTCAAGGCGCGTTTTTACCAAGCTTCCACCAGCGAACTGTTCGGCAAGGTGCAAGCGGTGCCTCAGAGCGAGACCACGCCTTTCTATCCGCGCAGCCCGTACGGCGTGGCCAAGCTGTACTCTTACTGGCTGACCGTGAACTACCGCGAAGCGTACGGCGTGTACGCCGTGAACGGCATCTTGTTCAATCACGAGTCACCGCGCCGTGGGGAAAGCTTCGTCACGCGCAAGATCACGCTCGGGGCCGCCAAGATCAAGCTCGGCAAGCTCGATACGCTGCGCCTCGGCAACCTGAGCGCGCAGCGTGATTGGGGCTACGCCCCGGAGTACGTGGAGGGCATGTGGCTCGCGCTGCAGCAGCCGGCGCCGGATGACTACGTGCTGGCGACCGGCGAGTGCCACACCGTGCGTGAGTTCTGCGAGCTCACTTTCAAAGCGCTCGACATCCAGCTGCGTTGGGAGGGCGAGGCCGAGAACGAACGCGGGATCGACGTCAAGACCGGCGCGGTGCGAGTCGCGGTCGACCCGAGCTACTACCGGCCGACCGAGGTCGATCTCCTGCTCGGCGACGCCAGCAAGGCCAAAAAGCTCCTCGGCTGGTCACCAAAAACCAGCTTCAAAGAGCTGGTGAGCCTGATGGCGACCGCTGATTTCGAAGCGCTCCGCGACGACGCGAAGACGCCCAAGATGTTCTACTAGCTCCGGAGGGCGAGCAGCGCGCCACTGATGCGCGCGATCTGAGCGTCGGTGAGACCGGAACTCGAGGGCAAGTACAGCCCACGGCGCGCCAAGTCGTCGGTGACCGGGTAGTCCCCCGACATGTCACAGCCGAACTTCTGCAGCGCGGGCTGGCGATGCATCGACACGAAGAACGAGCGTGTTTCGATGCCCGCGGCTTTGAGCCCGAGCATCACTTGGTCCCGGCTGACGCCGAAGTCGTCGCCGATCAGGATCGAGTACATCCAATACGAGTTCTTGGTCCAGGGCAGCTCGGGGGGGATGGTGATGCCGCGCTGGCCCGCGAGCAGCGCGTTGTAGCGCACGGCATTGGAACGGCGAGCTTCGAGGTAGACGTCCGCGCGCTCCAGCTGGGCCAGCCCGATCGCGGCCAGCACGTTCGGCATGCGGTAGTTGAAGCCGATGTCTTCGTGGACGTAGCGCCGCGAGCCGTCTAGCGGGAAACACAAGTTCTTGAAATAGCGCAGGCGCTCGATAAAGCGCTCGTCACGAACCACGACCATGCCACCCTCGCCAGTCGTGATCAGCTTGTTCGCGAAAAAGCTGAAGCAGCTCATGTCGCCGATGCTGCCGCACAAGCGACCCTTGTAGCGGGAGCCGATGGCCTCCGCGGCGTCTTCGATCAGCAACAAACCGTGTTTGTCCGCGATGCGCTGCAGGGCGTCCATATCGCAGCTGTGGCCGTACACGTGCACGGGCATGATGGCTCGGGTTTTCGGCGTGATTTTGGCCTCGATCAGACTCGGATCCAGGTTCCAATGGGCCGCATCCGCGTCGACGAATACGGGCTTGGCGCCGGTGTAGCAAACGGCCATCGCCGAGGCGATCATCGTGAACGCCGGAATGATCACTTCATCCCCCGCGCCAATCCCGGCCGCAACCAAGGCCAGGTGCAAGGCCGTCGTGCCCGAGGTGGTGGTCACTGCGTACGGCACGCCCAAATACTTGGCGAATTGCTTTTCGAATTCACTGACGTAGCTGCCGCTGGAGGAGATCCAACCGCCGGAAACGGCTTTCGTGACGTATTCGAGTTCACGACCGCCGAGTAGCGGTTCGCACACCGGGATGAAGTCGTTCGAACTCATGCTCCGAATACCACCTTGTCTTTGACTTTTCCGTCGTACGGTCCGAGCTTGAGCTCGACGATTTTCGTTTCGGCCTGAATATCCAAGCCGTGCCCGCCGGCAAGTAACAGCACCATATCGCCGGTCTCGAGCTGGCGCGAAGCGAACTCCGCCTGATCGGCCACGTCGTACAGGCGCAGCAGTGCGCGGCCCGCTGCGATCAGCAGGAACTCCTGCACCACGGAGTTCGATTCGATCCGCTTCGTCAGGTGGTAGTGCGCTTTGACTACTTCCCCAGCCTGATAGAAATTCATTCCCAGCTGAAGCGGGCTCTGCGAATCGGTGAGGAAGTTGTACTTGGCGTCACTCGTGGCCTGCGCTCGAATGATCAAAGCGTAGGCCAGGCCAGCGCGCTCAATCGTTTCGAGTCCGGTCGTGGTCATGAACAGATCCTCGAATGGTTCCGCGGGGCTGGAAAGGAGAGCATGTTCAAACGGCGCTCTTACCACCGTCCCGGGCCCGTTGCCTGGACAATCTGCGGGGGCGCGGGCCGCGCTCGCATCGAAGCGCGATCGACGGCGCCTAGCCGAGGGCCTTGAGTGCGTCGATCAGCTCCGCCGCGTGGCCATCGGGGTTCACGTCCGGGAAGACCTTGGCGACCTTGCCCGACGCATCGATCACGAAGGTGACCCGCTTGGCGTGGCCTCCAGACAACGGCACACCGAACGCAGTGGCCAAGGCGTGGCTCGTGTCGTCGAGCAATGGGAAAGGCAGCTCGTATTTCGCAGCAAAGGCCTTGTGCGAATCGAGTGAATCTTCCGAAACCCCGAGCACGACCGCGCGGCGACTCAGCTCCGCATACTGATCGCGGATGCCCTTGGCCTCGATGGTGCAGCCCGTCGTGTCATCCTTGGGATAAAAATAGACGACGATTGGCCGGCCCTTGAGCGCGCGTAGATTGACGAGCTTGCCATCTTGCGCGGGGGCAGACACATCCGGCACTTCGGCGCCGACGGCGAGCAGCCCCCCTGGCTTCGTTTCCACCGGCGCCGCAGCCAGCACGGGCGGAGCAGCGGACGCCGGCAACGCCGCGGGTGACGAAGAGGTCGCGGCAGGGGCTTCATGATTGCAGCCGACCGCGAGTAAGGCGGTCAGTGAGCTCAACACGGCGATTCGGAGCACGGGATTCGATGCCAACACGAGCTCAAACTAGCACAGCCAGAGCGCACGTTCCTGCGCGGCGAATGCGGCAAAATTACCCAAGGAGGCCTAATTGGCGCGCCGCTGTGCCTCGTCTCCACGCGGTTCGGTGTGTGACGGGTGGTAGCCGAACAGGCCTCGCTTGCGAATGACCTCGGCAATTTCCGGCGGCACCATCTCTTGCCAAGACGGATCACCCGCCTTGATGCGCTTGAGCGCATCACGCGAGAAGATGTGCAAAATCGAGCGATCGAAGTTGTCGAGTTGTTGGATGCAACCGCGATCGACGAGGTGGCCGAACAACTTCACGAGCTCTCTCGAGACTTTCAGATTCTCGACGGTGATCAGCTCACCGTTGCTGCCGTCGAGCAACGGGTACACGTACAGCTTGAGGTCGTTTTTGAACAAACGCCCGAACGATTCGAGGATGCCACCCTCGAGGTGCGCGTAATATTTCTCGTCGAAGAGCTCGAGCAAGCTGCCCGCGCCCATGGCAATGCCGATGCGCTGATTGGTGTAGCGGCGCAGGTAGGCGGCGAGCCGGTAGTACTCGAAGTAGTCGGAGATGAGCACAATCTTACCGGTGGCTGCCATCATGTCGGCGCGCGCCAAGAAATCGCGGTAATCGATTTCGCCGCTGGCCATCAGGTTCCGCATCGTGATTTCCAAGAGCTGAACCGGCTCGGCCTGCGTGCCACCTTCGAGCAAAGATTTGGTGAACGCGTCGTTCGCCGAGTTCAGCATGTCCATGTTCACACGCGTCACGGGCCGAAAACTGCCTCGCTCCACCAACACCGGATGCCGGTACAAAACCTCGGACGGCTGCAACACCTGACCGTGCGCGCCGAACATGGCGGCGCCCGACAAACCGAGCTGCACCAACTTCAAGCTCATCATCCGGTTGTCTACGCTGCGAAACTCGATGCCCGAGAACTCGATCATGTCGATCTCGATGCGATCGGTGGTCAAGTTGTGAATCAACGATTCGATCAACCGCTCCGGATCGTGATGCAAGAAGAACGCGCCGTACAGCAAGTTCACGCCCACGATCCCGAGCGCCTCTTGCTGCAGCTGATTCTCGTTGTCCAACATGCGCACGTGGATGATGATCTGGCTGTCTTGGTCGCGCGGGTGCGCTTGGAACTTCACCCCGATCCAACCGTGGCAGTCGTTGGTGCCAGCAAAATTGCGCGCCGACACCGTATCCGAAAACGCAAAAAACGCCGTCGTATCTCCGCGGGCGTCGCGCAGACGCTGCAGATTCAGGTCGTGCTCGTAGTCGAGCATGCTCTGCAGTCGCTTGCGTGCCACGTAGCGCTCGGTGTGCCCGTAAATCGCGTCGCTCACGGCCATGTCGTAGGCGGAGATACTTTTGGCGATCGTGCCGGCGGCTCCGCCCACACGAAAGAACCAGCGCACCACTTCTTGCCCGGCACCGATTTCAGCGAATGTGCCGTAGCGCCGCGGGTCCAAGTTGATCGCCAGAGCCTTGCGATGTGTATCGAGGAGGCCGTCTTGAACGAGCGAGGTTCTGGATGCCATGTGCGAGCATTCTCTCGGCCGGATATTTCGACAGCGTGTCGAGCCTGCCAACCTGACCCGATTCTATGTCCGAGCCCCGCGCCTGTCAGGCGCGATCCCACGGGGCCCGCGAAGGCCTTTGTTTCCGGCCGTCGCGGGTGACGAATCGGCGGCGTGGCTGGCGAGCAGGATCCAGCCGTGCGGCAAGCGGGGGCATGGCCCGAGTGCGTGATTTTTGGGTCCCGCCCTGCCCGCCGGCTGACGAATCAGCTCCTGACCGGGTGAGCGCGGGGAGTTTTTTCGCTACGCTCACGTATCTTTTTCAGCAGCGCCGAGAGCGGTTCTGGCGTCGCGGATCACCGGGAGTTGGCAATGAAATATGGGCGGATACTGCTGAGCGTGGGCGGCGCTCTTGCGCTCGTGGCGTGTGGTGCGGGCAGCGACGACGGAGCGGGGACCGGAGTAACGAACGCTTCGGCCTTCGAGGGCATCTATCAGCTGAGCGCGGCCAGCGAAAACGATACCGACTGCGCGGCGCCGGGACCGTCCAAGCTGAGCCAGCTGCACGATCAATTCTTCGTCATCACCAGCTCCGAACTGTTCGGCCAAAAATACGTGATGTTCAACTCCTGTAGTGGCATCAGTGACTGTCAGGCCAAGCGCGTCGCGCAATTGGCCAATCAGGCGTACCAAATCGAATATACCTTTACCCTCAGCAGCTCCAGCAATTCCACGACGCTGACCGGTTTCGAAGCCGGCACTGGTACCCCACGAGGCACGCAGTGCGTTGGGCGCACGTACGCAGACCACGTGCTGACGGTCGCGGCCGATCACGGCGTGCACCTCGAATCGCGCACCAAAATGCTGGCCGACAAGCCGCAAAACGACGGTTTTTGCGAAGTCGAACCAGCAAAGGCAAAACAAGAAGCGGCTAGCCAAGCGTGTCGCAGCCTGGAAGTGTTCGACGGCAGCTTCGTCCAGACGAATTGAGGGCCCGCGCCGGGAACGTCGCGTTTTTTCGAGGTGCGCTGCCGGAGCGCGAGCGCCCTTTCTCTAGCCACACAAAACGCGCACGAGCCGAGTCAAAGGCGCGAGTAGCTTCGCGTCGGCGGCGATCAAATCGAGCGGCTCATCCGAGAGCACGCTGCGAATGTTGCGACGATGCCCGTGCATGGTGAGAAATAGGCGCGCCGTATCTTCGCGAAATTCGGGGTCCATGACCATCAACGCGCTCGAGGCGCGGCACAGGCGCAGGCGATCGGCGCGTGAAATGACGGGCCGCTTGCCGAGGGGGTACAGCTCGAGCGCGCGATCGAGGGTCTTCAGCGGCAAGCGCTCGACGAAAAAATTGTTCTCCAGAAAAGCGATCAGCACCAGCCAAACCAAGAGCGGCAGGCCCAGGCGAGTGACGAGCTCACCGACGGCTTTCTTGGCGGGCGTGCGATGACGGTACGAGTTGATGGAAAAGAACCAGGCGTGGAGCGGTCCCGAGACCGCGCAGGCCGCGAAGTACTCGGCGGTCATCGCGTAGGCTTCGCCGAGCACGATTTGCAGCAGCTTGCTCGGCTCGGAGAGCGCCGCGTGCACGTCTCGCGGCCGTCCGAATAGCTCGTGAAAGGCCACGGCGTGCGCCGACTCGTGCAGCACGTAGTTGGGCAGAGGCCGATTTTTGTGGAGATCGGCGAGCGTGAAGAAGCCCGGCCGCGCGCGTTCGAAGGCGCAGAGGGCCGCGTAGTTCGCGCGATACGGCACTTGGCGCGTCTTCAGCACCGTATCCAGCGCGACCAGCGGAAAGGCGAAATAATCGCCCGGATCTTCGAGCGTAAAGCGGATGCCGCGCGCACGCGCCGCGTCGCGGATGCGGCGGAAGAACGGGTTCTTTCGATACAAGAAGCCGTCGCCCAGATTTTGCAGCAGGCGCGCCGGGCCATGGCTCTGCTGTTGCAGAGCCAGTAACTCGGCGAGCGGAATGTCGGCGCTGCGCGCGGTCATCGAACGACCCGCGCGCGACGACGGCAACGGGTCACGCGTTTCCGGCGTTCTCCGGAGTAACCGGCGACCAGCGCAGGCGCGGCTTGCGAGCAGCGCGCGCTTCGTCGAGCCGGCCGAGGCGCGTCAAGTGCGGCGCGCCCTTGACCAACTCCGGCGACTCTTCGGCCTCTTTCACGATCGCTTTCACGGCCGCCACGAAAGAGTCGATGGTTTGCTTGGTCTCGGTCTCGGTCGGTTCGACCATCAACGCGCCACGCACGACCAGCGGAAAGTACACGGTCGGCGAGTGATAACCGTAGTCGATCAAGCGCTTGGCCAAATCCAAGGTTTTTACGCCGGTTTTCGCTTCGAGCGCTTTGTCCGTGAAGACCGCTTCGTGCAGCATCGGCGTTTCGTACGCCAGCGGCAACACATCGCGCAGCAGGGCGGCGATGTAATTGGCGTTCAGCACGGCCAGATCGCTCACGCTGTGCAGCCCTTCGGCGCCCAGCTCGCGGATGTACGTATAGGCGCGCACCATCATCCCGAAGTTGCCCAGGAACGAGCGCACGCGGCCCACCGTTTGCGGCCGCTCGTGATCGATGATGAACGTGCCATCGGCTTTGCGCACGACCGGCGCGGGTTGAAACGGATCCAAGTGGCGCTTGAACGCGACTGGGCCCGAGCCCGGACCACCGCCCCCGTGCGGCGTGGTGAAGGTCTTGTGCAGGTTGTACTGCATCACATCCACGCCGACGTCGCCGGGACGCGCGCGGCCTAGCACCGCGTTCATGTTCGCGCCGTCGCCATACACCTGGCCGCCCTTTTCATGCACCATCTGCGTGAGATGGGGCATCGCGCTTTCGTACAGGCCGAGCGTGTTCGGATTGGTCATCATCAACCCGGCGACGTCGCCCGCCGCGCCCTCCAGAGCCCGAGCGAGCGTTTCCGGTTCGACGATCCCCTGCGGCCCCGACGCGAAGGGCACGGCTTCGAAGCCATTCAAAGTGCAGCTGGCCGCGTTCGTGCCATGCGCACTGTCCGGGATCAGGATTTTACGCGGCGAGCGGCCCTGGCTCTGGTGATACGCGCGGATCATCATCAGACCCGTGAGCTCGCCCTGAGCGCCCGCGGCGGGCTGCAAGTTCACGCCGTCCATGCCCACGATTTCGGCCAGCATCGCTTGCAGGCGCACCATCAATTCGAGCGCGCCCTGGGCCAGATGCGGCGGTGTCAGTGGATGCAGGTTGGCAAAGCCATCCAGACGCGCCGCCCACTCGTTCACCTTCGGGTTGTGCTTCATGGTGCACGAGCCGAGCGGATAGAACTGGGTATCGATGCTGAAGTTCCACTGGCTCAAGCGCACGAAGTGCCGAATCGCTTCGGGTTCGCTGACCTCGGGCAGAGCCGCTGGCGATTTCCGCTCCAGACCTGGTAGCGCCTGCTTCAAATCGACGGCAGGCACATCCAGCTCGGGCAGCGATACGCCGCTGCGACCGGGCGAGCCGCGCTCGAAAATCGGAGATTCCTTGAATTGCAGCCCTTTTGCCGCGTCGCCGGGCACGGACTACTTCTCCTCGGGCGCGTCGCCGTCGGGCTTCTTCTCGCCGCCCTTGCCGTCGTCGTCCCAGCCGCCCGCGTTGACCTTGCCCTCGATCTCGTCTGGCTTCACGGAAGCCGGGTTGGGCTGCATGTTGGTCTGCTTGACTGCCTTCCACGGATTGCCCGCGTCGCTCTCCCCCAGGCCCCACTCACCGGCGATTTGATGCGCTTCGCCCTCTTTGGGAATGCTGTACACGAAGTAGCCTTTGCCGCTGCTGTTCGCCTCGGCGCCAATTTGGCCGATCTTGTGCTGCGTCCAGGTGTAGCGAAGCACGTTGCCGTCGACCTCGCCCTGGAGCTCGCCGTAAGCATCCCCGCCGCCGGTGCGCCAAGCACCCTGTGCGGTCTTGCCGTCGACCAACAAGTGCAGGTAGCCATAGGTTCGATCGTAGTACACGCCCTGCCACTCGCCCTTTTCAGGCATCTCGCCCGCTTTGATCTGCGCGTGTTTGACCTCACTGCTGGGGCCACACGCGGTGAGCGAAAGCGCGCTCGGGATGACGAGCGCAGTCAATAACGAGAGCTTGACCAGGTTCCGGAGGAGCATGGCGCGGACCATATCATGGGGTTGGGGAGTGAGAAGAGGGGAGAGCGGGCACGGGCGGGTTTACGTTGGCGAGGACAGACGCAGTGTGCGGCCGAGGGTTTCGCCCAGGAACGTGGCTTCTTGGTCGCTGGTGGGCCAGGGAGCACGAACCGCCTTTTTGCGCAGATTTGAGCCATCGTGGTCCGCGAGTAAGGCGCGCAGCCAGATTTCGGAACCCTCGCGCACGGCGTAGGCGGCGACCGGAGTTTGGCAATTGCCTTCGACCGCACGCATCACGCCGCGCTCGGCTAAGACGGCAATTTTCGTTTCAGGGTGCGAGACCCGCGCGAGCAGCGCCGCGACTTCGGCATCGTCGGCGCGTTGTTCGACGGCCAAGGCACCTTGGCCCACCGCCGGCAGCGAGCGCTCCGCAGACAGCACCTCGCTGGCTTCGTTCTCGACGCCCAGCCGCAGCATGCCAGCGCGCGCCAAAACGATCGCTTCGACCTCACCCGCGCGGCACTTGCGAATGCGCGTATCGACGTTGCCGCGCAGGACCGAAAACTTGAGATCGGGACGCAACGCGCTCAACTGAAGGCGACGCCGTAGAGAAGAAGTGCCGATCGTGGCGCCGGTGGGCAACGCGTCGAAGTCAGCGCCGGAGCGGGTCACGATCACGTCGCGAGCGTCTGCGCGCTCCGGAAAGCACTCCACGCTCAGGGAGGGCGCGAGCTCCGGAGGCACGTCCTTCGAGGAGTGCACGGCGAAGTCCGCGCGACCGTCGAGCAGCGCCTCTTCGATCTCTTTGATGAACAGCCCTTTGCCGCCGATCTCGCTCAGCGCGCGATCTTGAATGCGGTCGCCCGTGGTCACGACCTGAAGCTCTTCGAAGCTGAACTCCGGATGCAGCTTTTGCAACTGAGCGACCAGCGCCCGGCATTGCGCCAACGCCAGCGCACTCTTGCGAGTGGCGTAAGTAAAATGAGTGCGTGGCATGGGTCCTCGAAGGCGAGCGCGCTCAGGCGTACTCGTAGCTTTGCGCAGCGCTGGCAATCGTCACGCGATTGGCTTCCGAGCCGGCATTGGCCTCGATTCGGCCGACGATTTTGGCTTCGACGCCGTAGCGCGCGGCCGCGTCGATCACACCCGCCGCGGCGGCTGGTCGTAGGTAAAGCTCAAGACGGTGGCCCATGTTGAACACCTGGAACATCTGCTTGGGCTCGATGCCCGTGTCTTGGATGGTCTGAAACAGCGCGGGCGTCACGAACAAGGAGTCTTTGATGTAGTGCAGCCCGCGCCCGAAGCCGCGGCACTTGGTTTGTCCGCCGCCGCTGCAGTGCAAGATGCCGGTCACTTGCGGGGCGAGGTTCGAGCCCAAGATCGCGCGCACGATGGGCAGGTACGTGCGCGTGGGCGAGAGCAAACCCCAAGCGACGTCGTGCGCGCTGCCGGGCAATGCGTCCTTGAGCTGAAAGGGCCCGCAGTAAACTTTGTTCGCGGGAATGGTTTCCGAATAGCTCTCCGGAAAACGCTCGGCGTAGGAATGCGCGAGCAAGGCGTGGCGCGCCAACGTGAGCCCATTGGAGCCAATGCCCGAGTTCTCCTTGGCCTCGTAGCCAGCCTTCCCGGTCGATGACAGACCGACGATCAGATCGCCCGGCGCGACGCGGGAAAAGTCGCCCACTGCGGCGCGCGGCACGCGCGCAAACACGGTCGAGTCCGCGATCACGGTGCGCACCAGATCGCCGACATCGGCCGTCTCGCCGCCGGTGAGCGTGATTTCGATGCCGTGCCCACGCAGCATCGCTGCGCACGACTCGTACCCGTCGATCAACGCCGAGATCACGTCACCCTTCACGCGGTGTGCGTTGCGACCGATGGTGTTGCTGACCAGAAAGCCGCTGGTCGCGCCGGCGCACAGCAGGTCGTCCGTGTTCATCACCAACGAGTCTTGAGCGATGCCGGCGAACGCGCTCGGATCGCCCGTCTCCGCGTACAGCAGGTACGCGACGGATGATTTCGTGCCCGCGCCGTCGGCGTGCATCACGGCCACCATGTTCGGGTCGCCCGCGGGATCGGCGATCACTTTGCAGAAGGCACCTGGAACCTCACCCGCCGAGTGCTTGGCGATCGCCCGGTGCACGTCTTCCTTCGTGGGAGATACACCGCGGTCCAGGTATTCGTTGCTCATGGGGCCATCCGAGGCTGACCCCACCTAGATCGAGTGCCGGGCTCCCGCAAGCTGAGTTTGCGGATTCGGCCAATTTCGAGGGCTAGCCTTGCGGTCGAGCCGCGCGCGCTCTAGCTTTCGTCGCGGTGGCCAGCGAACGAGGCACGAAGATCCCAGTGCGACGGATGACGCGCGCGAGCGACTTTGCCGAGCTCGACCGCGTGACGCTGCTGCATTTCGTGGTCGTCGGCGAAAACCCAGCCGCGCGCGCGATCGCCGCCGAACTCGAGACGTACCTGATCGAGCGCACGGACACTTTGCACGAGCTGAGCGATAGCGAGCGCCGGGCCAGTGATGAGGCCGCCTTCGAGTTCGTCCGCCGCCTAGAGCAGCTCGGCTGCGTGGCGTGTGCCGGCGTAGACCAAGCCGAGCTGCGTTTCGACGACGACCCGAGCAAGACCCGCTCTTGGCACGTGGGCTGTATCGCCGTCTCGAGTCTGGCCGATGAAGCGCCGTTCGCGACCGTGACCAACTCCTAATTAACCGTAGGCGAAAACCCGTTCAATCAAGGATCCAGCGCAGAGGCTTGCGCCGAAGCGCTGCCCACGACTTCGGCGATCGAGTCGAACTTCGAGGCGCGCAAGAGCCGCGTGAGTCCACGCTGCAGCGACCAGACCACGAGTGGCCCGCGATACACGAAGCCCGTATAGATCTGGACCAGAGACGCCCCGGCGCGAAGCCGCGCCCAGGCATCTTCGGCGGTCTCGATGCCGCCCACCGAGATCAACGTGAGCCGTTTGCCAACCCGGCCGTACAAGCGCGAGAGCACCTCGAGCGAGCGCGTTTTGAGGACGGCACCCGAAAGGCCACCCGCGCCGCAGGCTTCGACCTGGGCCGCGGAGCTGCGTAGGCCGGAGCGCGAGATGGTGGTGTTGGTCGCAATGATGCCGTCCAGCTCGAGCTCCAATGCCAGATCGGCGATGGCGTCGATGTCTGCGTCGTTCAGATCGGGCGCGATTTTCACGAGCAGCGGCCGGCGCGGCGAGAACCGACCGAGCTCCGCCTGCACGGCGGCGAGCAATGGGCGCAAAAGCTCGACCGTTTGCAGATTGCGTAGGCCCGGCGTATTGGGCGAGCTCACGTTCACGACCAGATAGTCGGCGAGCGGACCGAGCAAGCGCGTGCTGTGCACGTAGTCACTGGCCGCGTTCTCTTCGCTGACGACCTTGGTTTTTCCGATGTTCACGCCGATCGGCACGCTGCGCGGGGCGGTCAGGTGGGTGGCGACCACGCGTGCACCCAGATTGTTGAAGCCCATGCGGTTGATCAGCGCGCGATCGGCAGGCAGCCGAAAAAGCCGAGGCTTCGGATTGCCCGGCTGGGCTTGTCCCGTCACGGTGCCGACCTCGACGAAGCCAAAGCCCAGCGCAGCGAGTGGCTCGTATGCGGTCGCATTCTTGTCGAAGCCGGCGGCCAAACCGACGGGGTGTGCAAAGCGCAAGCCCAGGGCGTCGATGGCAAGCTGCGGATCGCCCGTGCGCAGCAGCCTTCGAGCCAGGCCACCGAACAGCGCCATGAACGCACGCAGCGCGCCGAGCGCCACGTGGTGCACCCATTCCGTCGGCAACCAGCGCAGAACGCCGTAAAAGAAAAGCCGGTACACGGTCAGTTGCGGGAGGCCACGACGCGGGCCTTGGGCGAAAGGGAAAGACCAGAATTGTCGGCCTCGAGGTCGGCTTCCGTCAGCGCATTTTCGGTCGCGCTCACGGCTTCGCTCTCGGCGTCGAATCCGAACAACTCGTTGATTGCGGCGCTGAGTTGCTCGAGCGACAAGCCCTCTTGGCTGCGCTCGATGGCCGCTTGACGCAGACGAATGGTCGGTTGGTGAAGTAAGCGATTGACGGCAGATTCCAGCATTTTCAAAACGGCAGCGCGATCGGTCTCGGGCAGATGCTTGAGCTTTCCGCGCATGCTTCGCGAGAGCTCTTCTTCGAGCGCGGCGGTCAGCCGCCCGCGCAGTTGAACGATGGTCGGCGTCGCTTGCTCGGCGTCTGCCCAGCGATCGTAGCCCTCCGCTTCGCGGCCGATGATGGCTTCGGCCGATGCAGCCTCGCGCGTGCGTGTGGACAGCGTATCGGAGACGACCTTCGACAGGTCGTCGATGTTGTACAAAAATTCTCCGTCGAGCGTTTCGATGCGCGGTTCGACGTCACGCGGGACGGCCAGATCGATGAGGAACTGGTTCTTGCCGCGGCGCGCTTTGCGCGCCGCGCTCACCATTTCGTAGTCGACCACGAAGTGCGGAGCACTGGTGCTGGTGACGACCACGTCGGCCTCTACCAAGCTTTGTTGGAGCGCAGACCAGGGGCGCGCGACGCCGCCGACGATGTTCGCCAACTCCTCCGCTCGCGACAACGTACGGCCGACGACGACCACCGAGGCACCGCCGACTTTGAGCAGCCGCGCGACCGCTTCGGCCATTTCCCCGGAGCCGACCAAGAGCGCCGAATGCCCCGACAAATCCCCAAAGATCTCGCGCGCGAGGTCGACCGCGACGCTCGGCACCGACACTTGACCACTGCCAATCGCGGTGTCGGTACGGACCCGTTTCGCGGCGCGGATCGCGCGCGGCAGCGTGCGATGCAACACCGAACCAACCGTGCCGGCTTTGCGCGCCAGCTCGTACGCATCCTTCACTTGACCCAAAATCTGCGGTTCACCGAGCACCATCGAATCGAGCGACGCGGCGACGCGAAAGAGATGCCTCACCGCGGTACCGCCGACGTGAGCGTAAAGATGCGGCGCGATGCCGGGTGAATGAGCAGCCAGCGCGTCCACGCAGGCCTTGGCAACTTGGTCGAGATCGGAGTCGAAACCGGCGCGCCCCGCGGCCACCAACTCGACGCGGTTACAGGTGGAGACCAGCAACGCCTCGCCCACTTCCGGACGCTGCACCAGCGCGCGCAAGAAGTCCGGCAAATCTGCGGCTTCTAGCACCAACTTTTCACGCACGGCGATGGGCGCGGTGCGGTGCGAAAGACCGACGACGACGATCACAGATTGCCCCCAACGCTCGCCCGCACCACGTACAAGAGCAACACCAGGAGCATGCAAACGACGCCTGCGATCGTCCCGTATGCGGCCTTTCGTCCGCGAAAACCGGCCGTCTTTCGCAGCACGAGCACGGCCGCGAGCAAGACCCAAGTCGCGTAACCGAGCAGCGAACGGAGCGATTCAGCCCCGCCCGTGTTGGTCAATTGATGACTGAATACGGCGCCCGTGACCACTCCGAACGTGAGCAGCGGAAAGCCCGCCAGCAGCAGGCGATGCGTGGTGGTATCGAGCGCGTCGAGCGGAGGCAGACGCGAACCCATGGACGCCACGCGCTTTTTGGTGCGCAGGCGGCGCTCCTGCAGGAGGTAAACGGAGCCCGCGGCGCCCGCGATCAAAAATAGCCCGATACCGAGCACGTTGGCCGCGACGTGAAAAATGAGCAACGTGCGCGAGACGCCTTGCGTGGACTCGCTGCTCTGACCCACGAACTGCGCGCCCACCAAAAACGTGAGCGCAATCGGCGCGATGAACGCGCCCAACGCCGACAAGCGCAGCCGCTGGCGTAGCGCGAGATAGGCACCAACGGCAATCAAAGCCGAAAAGCTGAGCGCGAAGTGCAGCGAATCGATCGGGCAGACGTGCGAGAGCAGGCTGGCCGTCAGCACGTGAATCGCGTGGAGCGCGCCACCCAGGGCCAACAAGCGCGGCGCCCACTGCGCGCGTGCGGCATCGCCGTCTTTGCGTGCGAGCTCCAGAAAGAACAGCGTGGCGGCCACCGAATAGGTGATGACCCCAAGGTAGAATGCGATCGTAGCGACGTCGGTCATGGCGCAGGCTTACAGGTTGCGCATCAGGAACGAGGCCAGCAACTCTTCGTCGCTGCCAGCGGGCGCGCTCGCTCGCGGCACGGGCGTGCCGGACTGTTCGGCACGATGCTCGGCGAACGTGCCGATGGGCGAGCCCAGCCAACCCGGTACGATTTCGTACGCGTTGTCTGCGATCACCATCGACTCACCGAGTAAGGAGGCGCCGAGTTCACTCAAAAAGCCGACCGTCTTCACCTTGCCCATGACCTCGTGCGGGTCGGGCAGCCCGCTGACTTCTGCCATCACTCGGGCGGCTTCTACCAGACGAAAACGCCGACGCTCGGTCTTGATCGTGAGCAAGCCTTGGCTGAGCTCGACCTCACCGTTTCCGAGCCAGCGGTCGAGCGCTTCTTGTGGGAAGAAGACGCGATTTTTGCTCATTCAGGGACAGCCGGGCCGGAGCCACGAGCTCCGGCCGCAGCTTACTCCCCCGGGCGCGAAACGGCCAGGTCGCCCGAAACGACTTCGCGCTTGGATTCCACCACGAGCGCGATCGAGCTGTATTTTTCGGTGCGCAGGACCCGCAGCTCGGCCACGGTATCCTCCGGGAACTTATCGTTATCGCCGTGGATCGGCGTGTCCTCGTCGCCGGCTTCCTCGGGGGTGTTGATCAGCATCCGGCGGGTGGTCATTTTCGAAGCGGTGTCCAAGCTGGCGCGCCAGCTGTCTCCCCTACGCAAGACGAATAACCGGCTGCCCTGAAGCAGCCCATCTTCACTGCCCTTGTCCAAAAACGCGATCTGATCCCGGGCAATGTACACGTTCGGGTAAATGCTGGTCAGCACGCGCGTGGAGACCTTCGCGCTGGTCTTCAACGGTGGCACGACGTCGAAGCGGCGTCCGACCGGGCCGACCGAAGCGCCGCGCTCGATCACATCGACCGATTCGGTGAGCATGGCGCGTGCCATGCGCGTGTCTGGGTTGAAATCGATCACCTTCACCGTGCCGCGAATGGCGACGATTTCACCGGGTGGCTTACGCGCGCCGGCCACCTTCTGCGGTTGACGAACCGAATTGAAGACCGTGAGCTCCTGCCCTTTGACGACCTTCACCCCCGGTCGCAAGCTCAATACGACGTGGTTTCCTTCGGCCAGCATCATTTGCTCTTCGTCCGAGCCGATCAGCTCGCCCCAGACGTCCCGCTTCGGATCACCGATGTAACCCTGATCGCGCAGAAAGACGGTGCCGGTCGTAATCTGCGGACGGCGATTGATCAGCCCCCCACGGCCGCTGCCCAGGGTGCTGGTTTGGCGCGGGGAAAGCGACTGAGCTCGCAAGCCAGCGCCGTCCGCCGCGTTGGTAAGCCGCAGCTGATCGCCCGGATAGATCCAGTGCGGGTTGGCGATCTGCGGGTTGTAGCTCCAGACCTTCGGCCAAGCCCAGGGGTTCTGGTAGTAGCGGTTGCACAAATCCCAGAGCGTATCGCCGCGTCGAACCAAGTGAATGTCGGGTACTGATTCGACCGCGACTTGTCCGTCCTCGGCCAGGATCGCATTCGAACCTTGAGAGCCCGTGCTCGCGGCGCCCCCTGGCCCGGGTGGCGGCGCGTTCGTCACCACCACGCTGCGCGCGCGAGGCCCCTTGATGCTCTCACCCGGGTTAGCGGCGGACCAAACCTGAGTCGAGCCATCATTCTGGGGTGCGATCACCACGGCGTCGCCGCCGTCGGCAGGTAGGGCGGGTGTTGCGACGTCGGGGCCAAAGCCTTGGGCTCGAGCGAACTCGGTGCTCAGGGTGAGCGCGCTCAACGCCGCCAATAGCAAGCTTCGCTGCATGACTGGTGTCCTCACCGCTTACGCTTCGAGTTGTCGGAAGCCGAGCCAACGTCGCTACGCGAACCGTACACACGAATCATCGGTCGGGGAGACTGGTCGGCCGCCGAGTCTTCGGCGCGCAGCGCTGCCGTAGGCGCGTCCGCCTTGGCCTCCCGCGTGTCGTCGTCCGGCTCGAGCTTGACGACCATTAGCCGAGGGCGATCCTGAGTCATGGCCGAGTCTGCGACGGGCTGCGCGGGCCGGGCAGATTCCTTACGCATCTCCAGCGCTTCCAAGCGTTGCTCCAAGCGGTCACTGTGGCTCTGCAATTTGACCAGGTCTGCCTGAACACCGGCCAGGCGCTTGGCGAGCTCGTCGTGACCGCCACCGCAGGCGCCAAGACCGCAAGCAGCCGCCAACAGCGGAAACCAGCCGAAACGAAGAGAGAGGGAGCGCATCGCGGAGGATCGTAGGGCCTTCACTCGGAACGGGCCAAAAGACCGGCCTCGGCGGCTCGCCCCAGCTTGGCTTTCACGGTAATTTTCCTTATAAATTCAGTTATTTACATACCTTTGCTGGACGAAGCTCAGATCGCCTCCTAAGGTGCGTGCGTGGGGTTTCGCCGCAGCCGCCGCAATCCGAACCGTCCCAGGCCGAAACTCGACCTACGGAAGACTTTGTTCGTTCTGCCCAATCTCATCACCCTGGGCAGTGTGTTTTGCGGCTTCAACGCAATTCGGCTGGTCGCCAAAGAGACGCCCACCGAAAATGACGTGTACCGCGCTGCTGTACTTCTGATTTTCGCGATGCTGTTCGACATGATGGACGGGCGGGTCGCGCGCATGACCAAGACGCAGAGCGCATTCGGCCTACAGCTCGATTCGCTGGCAGACATCATCTCTTTTGGGCTGGCCCCGGCCCTGCTGGTCTACAAGTGGGTGCTCCACCGCGAACCGATCCCCGGCATCTTGACCGCGTTCATGTTCGTTTCCTGTGCTGCCATCCGGCTCGCCCGCTTCAACGTGCTGAGCTCGAGCCCCAGCGGCGCGCCGACCAAGCCCGGTAAGTACATCTTGGGCCTACCGAGCCCGCCTGCCGCTGGCATCTTGATTTCGTTGATGCTCGCCAATCACGCGGTGGGCGGCGCACTCGGCGACGAACGCTACACGCTCTTGTTGTTTTGCGTGACCATCGGTTTGGGCTTGCTGATGGTGTCGACCGTGCGCTTCCGTTCGTTCAAAGAGCTCAAGCTCAACAGCGCGACGCTGCTCTTCGTGCTGTTCACGGTCGGCTCCAGCGTGTTCGTGTGGCAGCGCTTCAAACCGCAGTTCGTGCTGGTCTGGCTGCTCAGCGTATACGTCTTCATCGCGCTGGTCGAGACGCTGCGCGTGCTCTCGCGTCGCTTGCGCGGCTTGGAAGAGCGCACGTCGGTGCCGCCCGCCATGCCGCACTGACGCGCCGAGACGCAGCAAGCCAGTTCAATTCGCGCGCGGCTGCGTTTGCTACTCAGTAGCGCCAACATGGCTTTTCTTCCCCGTATCGGCGACCGCTGGCTTCGCTCTGCAATGGTCGGCGGCCTGAGCGCGAGCACGCTCGCCTTGGCTACAGGCGCGTCTGCGCAGATGGCGCAACCGACGCCACCGGTCACGCCGCCAAGCCCCACGGCGCCGCCCCTCACCTCGGCCAGCTCGAGCAGCTCGACCGATCCGCCGGAAGAGCCTCCAGTCGGGTACCAGCCACACAAGCTCAAGCCGTGGGCGCTCAACTTCGCTGCCACCTTCAATACCTTGAGCGGGGATGACTTCGATGGTGAAAAAGGTGTGAACGTCCCAGGAGCGAACGGTGGCGTCGACGCGGTGCTCATTCCCGAGCTCGGCTCGGGCGCCGGCTTTCTGATCGGAGTGGGCTACGGGCTGTATCCGGAAAGGCTCGGCTCGGTCGGGTTCTCGATTGGGGTGACGTACGCGGCAACCTGGCTGTCGCCGCACTCACATTACGCTCCGTCGGACTCGAATCGCGCCATCTTGCACGACGTGGAGATCCCGATGCGCCTTGCTTATCGCGCCTCGCGGTCGATCGCTCCGTACGCGCAAATCGGGGTGGGCTACGGCTTTTTGCCACTCACCGGCTTTCACGCGGTAGCGGGTTCCGCAGCCGGCACCGTGAGCTTCGACGACGAGACCACGCTGTTCGTCAGCACGTCATATTGTTTTGGGGTCGGTTCGCTGTTTCCGCTCAACGAAAGCGTTTCCATCGACGCTTTCGCGGGCTACCGCGCGTTCGTCGTGAAGAATATCGATGGCAATGGGCTGGACGACGGTTTGAACGCGGGCGGTTGGCAGTTTCACTTGGGGCCTGCCTTCTTCCTGTGATCGTGAACGGCACCGTCGGTGCCGCCCGCGAGGCTCGCGCTGACTCGTTAAAAATAAACGCCTGCTTCGAGACTGGCCGAGCCGTAGATCGTGCTCTTATCCTGGGCCGCGTACAGGCCAGCGGAGGATCCGCCTGGCAGATTTTCTACGCTGCTAGATAGCTGAAAAGCATAGCCCACCCCAGCCGCTGCTCCCAGATAGAAGCTCGAACTCAGCGGCAGGCGATAGCCCCCCTCGAGCAAGGGCACGAGGTAGCCCGATTTCGTCGAAATAAGCGCGGGCGTATTCTCGACGGTCGAATGCACGAACTCGAGCCCGAGTCCGACGTGCGGCCCTTGCAAATTATCGCTGAAGAAATACCGCCCGCGGAGCCCAGCGCCGTAGCTAAACGCAAAGGTGTCGGAGCCATCCAAGAACAAGCTTTTTGCCAGCACGCCTGCGTTGAGCCAACGCCCGTACAGCGTGGCGCTGAAGCGATTGACCCCCACCTCCACGCCAAAGGTTGGGCCGAATAGCAGAAAGCCGAGCGGGTCGATGAATGCGGAACCGTGATGTGAGGTTGGAGAAGCAACTGGCTCGACCGCGGCCGGCGTGCTCGTCGGCGGATCTTCACTTTCTCCCTCGCTAGCTAGCGCGACGGCCGTCACGCACCAACTGGCAATTGCGGCAAGGAGCGCGACTTTCGCCCGCGGCGCGGCGCGGCGCAGACGGCGCATCGGAGTCGGCGGCGAGCCGAAGCTTTCGATCTGCACACCCCTCGAACGTAAGACGTAATCCACCACTTCAATCCCCCGAGCGCGTGCTCATTCTGAGCGTTTGTGGAGGCCTTTGCACCTGCGGGCCCCCCGTGCCTATTTAGCCGATCAAAGAATCATCCGTCCACGAGATTTCTCAGAACGACAGGGTGACGCACGGCCTGAGTGCTCTCGAGCGACTTTGCGCCCCAACCCTCGAGCGACGCGGAATTCGCTGACGCGTCGCCGCGGAACATCTGCCATCATGTGCAGATGGTCGAAATCCTCCTGGGAGTGCCGTTCGGGTTCCTACTTTGGTTCTTCGTACGCTACGGCGTATTGGGCTTCTATACGATCGGGCCCAACGAGCGGGCCGTGATCAGCACCTTTGGGCGCGCACAGCGCACGGGGATGAGCACGTTGGAGGATCCGATCGCCATGCATTTACGGGCAGACGAGCGCGAGCGCTACGGCTATCCGCAAGTGCGTGTGGTCGGCCCGGGCTTTTATTGGAAGCTCCCTTGGCAGACGGCGCACAAGGTGTCGGTCGCTACCAACACCGTATCGATCGCTTACGACCCAGAGGACCCAGCGGCCAACAGCGGCGGGCAAGTCTTGGACGCGGTCACCAAGGATCAGCTCAACACCGGGCTCAATGGGCAGCTCCGCTTCACTGTTTCGGAGCGCAATCTGTACGCTTACATTTTCGGCGTGAAGCGACCGATCGCGCACATCATGGGCTATTTCGTATCCGTGTTGCGTGATCGGATCGCGAATTTCGAAGCTCCTGACTTGCCGCTCGAGAGCGCCGAGGCGGGCGGCGAAGTGGGCGCCGGGGTTCAAGGGATCTCGATCAACGATCTGCGCAAGAATCTGCGCGACCTGAACGACCACATGGCCGAGGACTGCGCCTCGGCCGCGGCTCGCTACGGCATTAGCCTGGACGCGGCGTTGATCACCGGCATCGACCCACCGCTCGACGTCGACTCGGCGCTGGCCGCCATCAACACCGCTCACAATCACGTTTCGAGCGAGATCAGCCTGGCCCAAGCCGCTGCCGATCAGAAGATCGTCCAATCGCGGCGCGCGGTCGAAATCGAGACTTTGAACGCGCAAGCAGAGGTCGAGCCGCTGCTCACGCTCACCGCGCAACTACGGCAACTGCGCGCGGTGGGTGAAGGCGCGATCGCTGCCTACGTGCGCAACGCCAAGCTTGGCCTCAGGCGCCGGACGCGGCAGTTGGTGCTCACCGGCGACCAGGAGGCACGCTGATGTTGTTTTTGACCACCGTCGGCATCACGTTCTTCACCTGCTTCTTCGCGGTGCCAATCTTCCTACTCTTGGTGCGCCTGTTGGGCGTGTACGTGGTCGTGCAAGAGCGACAGTGCGTGGTGTTCGAACTGTTCGGCAAGGTCCGGCTGATCGAGAACCAACCTGGCATCCACTGGCCTTGGTTGAAGATGGGCCCGTTTGCACCGTTGGTCTCGTTCTTCGGCAAAAAACGGGTGGTCGATTTGCGGCTCGACCAGACTTATTTGCGCAGCCAGCCCGTCAACTCCGAGGAAGGCGCGCCGATGGGCATCGGAGTTTGGTGTGAAATGTTCGTCAGCGACCCGCTCGCGTACCTGTACAAGAATTGGGATCCGGTGGGCTCCCTGCGCGCGAACGTGTCGAACGCCACCGTGCGTTGTTTGAGCAACATGAAGCTGTCCGAAATGCTCGAGACGCGCCACGCGATGAGCCAAATGGTGCGCGAAGAGGTATCCCTCAAATCACGCGAGTGGGGCTACATGCTGGGTAGCACCTACATCCGCAAGGTGCACTTCCGCGATCTGGGCATGATCCAGCAAATCGAGCAAAAGGTCGTGAACCGGCTGCGTCAGGTGACCGCCGCGATTCAGCAAGATGGCACCAACCGCGTGAACGTGATCCGCTCCACGGCCGAGCGCCAAGCGGCCGTCGCTTTCGCACAAGCCGCCGCGACTCGGCCGCAGATCGTGGGCGCGGCTCTGGGCGAAATCGCCAAAGATCCGCTGATCGCCAACGCACTGTTCGACCTGCTCGAGACGCAAAACATGCTGCAGAGCCCCAACCTCGAAGTGAGCGTCTTGCCTGAGGGCACACAGTTCGTAGCGGCCATTCCGGGCGTGAGCGGACACCCTGGGCGCTGATTCATTCCCGCACGAGCGAGCGAGCGCGAGCGAGCGAGGACAACCCGCGCCGGGCAACGCGCTAGCGCGGCACGACTCGGGTGTTCGACCAACGATCGTGCCAGCCAACCGGATAGGAGCTCATGAACGAGAACGCCTCGATGGGCAAAAAGCGAATCAACGTTCGACCCAGGATTTGCCAAGCCGTTGCTTGGCCACCGTCGACCGCGACTACCCGTGTACCCGTCACGCGCTTACCGACCGTAGCGCCGAACAGCGTCTCCAGCCCCCAGTAGTAGCCGAACATGAACAGCAGCTGGAGCCCAGGGTTCTTGGAGCCGCCGGACAATACAGCAAGCACGATGGTATCGATGACCGAGTTGAGAAAGCGCGCGCTCTGGCTGGCCGTCGCCAACCGAATCGGCTGCTCCACAGGCGATTCGTGTTCGTCCGCTCGTGGCGGCGCATACCGATCGTCGACCGCACTCGTGCTCGCTGCGGGGCCCTGATTGGTGGCAACGCTTCGTGGCGCTGTCTTTCGCCCACGCGAAACGAGCCACACGACCACGCCCACGACGGCAATGGCGAGCAGCAACTGAACGGGAGAAAGAGCGCCCATCGGTCCCGCTGATACTCGAAAAGCCGGCTCTCGAATTGAACCGGCTTGTGGTCTCGAAACGACGAACCATGGCTCGGTTCGACGGCCGCCGTCGGCAGCTCAGCCGCGCGGGCTCGTCAGCTGCTTCTTCAGTTCGCCGCTTTCCACGAGCGGCAGCAGATCTTCGAAGCCGCCGATCAGCACGCCATCGACGAAGATCATCGGGAAAGTGGGCCAGCCCGTCCACATCTTGAGTACGAGGCGCTTGCGCCATTCACTCAAATAGCTGCCGATGCCGAGGTACTCGTAGGCGATGCCTTGGCTGTCGAGCAGGCGCCGTGCGCGCTTGGGGAACGGGTTCTGCGTCATGCCCACGACCACGACGCGGTGCGCGGCAATCAGCAATTTGACCTGATCGATCTGCTCTTTCCGGTAGCCGGCGATTTTCTCGCCAATCTTGGGGTGGACTTTGGCTTCTGGAAATATCTCGCGCATCGGTATGGCTAGCATCGGGTTACTGAGGTTACGTAGCCCGCAGCAGACCGGTTTCTCGCGTCGATTTCAAGCCGCGAGCGAGCCGACGACAGTGGTCGGCTCGCTCGCCTGCTCTACGCTCACTGTTTCGTGAATTCAGCGGCGTCCACGCGGACCCCGCCGGTCTCGAGGATGACCGTGTATTTGCCGGGTTGAATGGGGTACTGGCCTTGATCCAACATCGGGATGATCGCGGTCTGCACGCCGAGTGTAGCCGGGTAAAGCCAACGGGCCTGCTGCAGCACGCCCAGGCTGGAGTAAACGTAGACCACGAATTCCGAGCCGAGTTGGCTGGCATTGGTCACGGTGAAGCTCGCCGTACCTTCGGTTTGAGTGGTGACCACGCTCGGGGCAAACTTCAGCTGATAGGCCCCGGGCGCGCCTTCCGCGGACAAGCCGAACACCACGTTCTTGGTTGCGACGGCTTGGATGATGGTGCCTTCGGCCATGCCATTGCTGCGCAGGTAGCGCGACCAATCGTCGGTCTCGTTCGGGTACCAGCTGTAGTCCGCGCTATGGAGGTTGCCCTGAAAGATCGCCGAGGCGCCTGCGGCGAGGGTGGTGCCCGACGCGAAGCGGAACGTCACCGACCAATCCGCGCTGCGCACGCCCAGCTGACGCGTGAGGAAAATCCTCTGTACCGTGGCCGTGACCGGCCCCACATTGGTAAAGTAGGTGTCCCACTTGACCGTGGAGGGATCGAAGCCCGGGTCATTCAGGTAGTACACGACCTGATAGTTCGAGAGCTGAGTGGAGGTGGTGACCTTGCTCTTGAGCTCGGCGCGCAGCGCAACCGAGTTATCGTAAGGATCGTTTTGTTGGGTGATGAACAGCTGATACGGCGCGCTGTCGTTCGTGCTCGTCGCGCTGCCCGTCAGAGCTAGGTTTGGACTCGGCGAGTTCGAGCTCGTGTTGCGCACGGAAAGCGTAGCGCTCTCGGCTTGAGTTGCGGCCGGAGCGAACTCTAAATCGATGGCGGACGACGCTCCCGGCGCGAGCCGCAGAACTTGCGATGATTTGGCCAAAAAGAGCGGATTGGTGAAACGCAGCGAAGTGACCAGGAGATCGCCCGTGCCCGTGTTCGTGGCCGTCAGCGAACGTTTCACGGACTGACCCAAGGGCACGCTGCCGAAAGCGAGGCTCGTCGTCGGCGCTAGCGTCAGCTGCGGCACGTGCGCCGAATCTTGGAACTTGTAGCGCACCGCTTGCGCCTTCGTCTCACCCTCACCAATCGTTTGGGCCGGGTCAGTGGTGGCGGTCCGCAGGTTGCTCTTCAAGCGATCGACCAAGGTGAGACCCGAGATGCCAGCCGGGGTGTGCGCGACATTTTGGCCTTGAAGCAAGTACCTCACGTCGCCATAGCTCAGCGCCAGATCGCTGAGGTCGAGGGCAAAGCTCCCGGACTTGGCGGTGGTCGTCGCAGTGCCGTCGTAGGCGAACTCTCCACCGTTGTACATGAACGCCGGCGGATCGAAGCGCGACACCAGGTCGCTGCGGTCAGTCTCGGTAACGCCGGCAAAAATGCTCAGATTGACGCGCGATGCCGTGGTGGCCGTAAATTCCGCCGTAAGATTCGGCTGGTAATTCGTGCGTGCGCCGACGAGCGCCCAAACCTGGTTCATGATGCCCCCGCGCGAGTCAGCGGCTGGACCATTCGGGACCTGGGTTTGCCACTGCACGGCGTCGTACGCGACCCACGCGTAGCCCGCGTTTTGCCAACTGGGCCCCCACGAGTTGGCGACCTTGAAGGCGCCCTTTTCGCCCGTATCGACCGCGCCGTTGGCGTTGATGTCGACCCAGATGTCGTCGTTGTAGCCGACGATCGTCGCTTCATGGCTGCCCTCGTATCCGTTCATCCATGTCGCGACGTACTGTCCGACGAAGGCGTTGTCCGCGCTGGTGCTCGGGTCGTCGTCGATCTGCTCGAACTCCCAAGAGTAGATGTACGTGTCGAACGTCAGTACCTGTCCGTTCGCCAACATGCTCTTCACTTGCGACAGCGCGGTGGGCGTGCTCGGCGTGTCGACCCAGGCGAAGCCGAGCGATTTGTACTTCATCGCGTTCTTCCAGGCCGTGGTCGTGCGCGGCCATTCGCGATAATTGATCGGGTTCGAAGCGTCGCCCGCGTACGGAAAGTCACTCCACGTGAGCGCGCCATGTTCCTTCAAGATCGCGTGCACGGCGTATGGCGAGGTGCCGTTGTCGGTGCCGTTGTTCACCAAGTTGTACAGCCACTTCGGCGACACTTTGGTGGTGTTGATGGTGTTCTTGTTGTTCCAGCCGGCAAGGCGGCCGAGCGCATACGTGTACTGGTAGTAACCGACCGCGAACGCCACGCACGAACCAATGCCCTCTTGGTTGCGAATCTCCGGAAATGCGGGCAGCGCGCTGTTGTCGACGAAACGCGGCACGGTCGCGAGCGCGCTCGCCGCAACCCGCTCCGTGCTCGTGGGCTCGGCCGTGATCAGATCGGCTCCGAACGGAACCACCGCCGCCTCGAGTTCCGCTACTTTGGCCGCGCTCGCGCGGGAGGGCTTCGCAGAAGGGGTCGTGTTCTCGTCACGTAACCGATCGACCAGCTGCTGCGTCGGGCGTACTCCGATCACTTTCGGCGCTTCCTTGTCGACACGGGCACGCTCTTTCGCGTCCAACTCGCGCCGACCCGTGGGGTGCGTCTTCGCGTTCGGATCCTTGCGTGAGCGGTGCCCGCCTCCTGCGCTCGAAGCGCTCGAACTGGTCTGCGCGGGAGCCGCCGATGTGAGCGCCGAAGCGCCCTCCGTGACGGTTTCCGACGTCGGCTCGCTGGCCCCCGTGCAGGCCGTCAACCAAAGGAGCGCGCATGCGCCTCCCCAACTCCAATGTAGCAATTTCATCGTGTCTCCTCCTGGATACAATCCCGCCCGAACACACCGCGCGCGGTCGATTCGACCGTGCCGCGGCAACGCTCGAGTGCAATGCTCTGCTTAGAGCCGATACTCGGATCGATCTTCAGCGCGGCGCGGCCGATTTCGATCAAATGCCGAGCGTGACACCGATCGCGCACACGACCGATGCGTGGCGCACTACATCGAAAACAGGCTCGGGAAAAACGAAGGCGAACGCGCGTCGCGTTTCACGCGAAGCCGGTCCGAGTGACCGACCGGCAAACGAGAGAGATTGATTGATGGTCGCGCACAACGCCGCAGGTCGACACAGCCTTCGGCGGCGTGCTTCGGCCGCCGAGAAAAAATCCCTCGCCATCCGGTCCGAGATCCAATCGGACCGGCGCAACGAACGGCGCGGGCGCGCGTCGATCGGCGAAAGGGCGCAAATCTCGGCGGATCGCAGCTCCGCCTCGCTCGATTCAGCTGCTTTCAAGCGCTTTCTGGGAGCTCCAAGCCGCCCGCGCTCGCTAGCTATGCTAGACCGCGTTCGCCTTGTCTCTACTGGAAGTCGGAAATCTGAGTTTTGGGTACAGCAGCGAGCGCCTGTTTCAAGGGGTCAGCTTTCGGCTGGAGCTGGGCGAGCGCGCGGGCTTGGTCGCGCCCAATGGCGCTGGCAAGAGCACGCTGCTGCGGGTGATCGCCGGTGAGCTCGATGCCGACGAAGGCACCGTCACGCTGAAGAAAGGCGCGGTGCTCGGCTACTATCGACAGGGGCACGAGACCCGCGTCGAGGGGAGCGTGATGGACAACTTGCTCGCCGGCTTCGGCGATTTGCTCAAGGTCCGACACGAGCTCACGCACGCGCAAGAGGCCGCCGCCAGCGGCGAGGCAGCCGCGCTCGATCGCCTATCGGCGGCAATGGATCGCTACCAGCACGCGGGTGCCGATCAGCTCGAGCGGCGCGTGGAAATGATCGCCATGCGCCTTGGCTTTACGCCGAGTGATTTGGAGCGGGACGTCCGCACCTTATCCGGTGGTGAACGTGGCCGGCTTTCGCTGGGCGTCGTGCTGGCTGGCGAACCGGAGATGCTGTTCCTGGACGAGCCCACGAACCATCTCGATCTGGAGACCATCGAGTGGCTCGCCAATTACCTGGTCGGGTGGCGCGGCGCCGTGCTGGTCGTATCGCACGATCGTGCATTTTTGGACGCGGTGTGTCCGATCACGATGGAGCTCGGGCGCACCACCTTTCGCAGCTATCCCCTGCCCTACACCCAGTACCACGAAGAACGCGCCGAGGACCTCGAACGTGAGCGCCGCTTGGCCGAAGAACAAGCCACGTTCATCAGCAAGACGGAAGATTTCATCCGCAAGAACATCGCGGGCTCGAACACCAAACAGGCGCAATCGCGGCGTCGGATGTTGGACAAGCTCGATCGCATCGAGCGTCCGGAAGACGTCTGGGCCCGCGCGGAGCGCATGCGTTTTCGCTTCGCCGAAACCCCGCGCAGCGGGGACATCGTGCTCGACGTGAAGGGTGCGGCCGGCGTGCGCGGCAAGGCCGAGCTGTTCGAGGGGTTCGATTTATTGCTGCGGCGCGGTGATCGTTTGGGCATCGTCGGTCCGAATGGCTGCGGCAAATCGACATTGCTCAAGTTGCTCGCCGGCAATGGCGAGCCGAGCGACCGCGGCGAAATCAAGCGCGGCACCAATTTGTACGAAGGCTACTTCGATCAGCACCTCGGCTCACTCGATCCAAAGAAGACCGCGGTCGACGAGATTCGCAGTGTGCGCGGCGACCTCAACGTCGACGGGGCTCGTGAGTACTTGGCGCGCTTCCGTTTCTACGGTGATGACCCGCTGCGCAGGGTGTCGAGCTTTTCCGGCGGCGAAAGCACGCGCTTGGCGCTCGCCAAGCTGCTCCTCGAACCGCGAAACCTTTTGTTCCTCGACGAACCGACCAACCACTTGGACATTCCGGCCGCCGAAATCTTGGAAGAAGCGCTGGTCGGCTTCGAAGGCACGGTGGTGCTGATCTCGCACGACCGCCGGTTTTTGGAGACCGTCACCACGCGCACGGCCAGCTTCGGGCCCGCGGGAATCGATTTGTACGATGGCGGCTTCAAAGATTACGCCGAGGCCAAGTTGCGGAAGGTCGCGGCCGAGCAGGCTCTCGCCGCAGCCGCGGCGGCGGCCTCCGCTGCGCAGGGGCAGAATCGCCGCGGCGGCGGAAAGCCCAAACGAGACAAGGCGCC
>Ga0247778_1000375_pt1 | contig 64698 bp, 66 predicted proteins | sample UWRJL049202B5_FD_179939 | JGI IMG/M metagenome (GOLD analysis project Ga0247778, IMG submission 179939) | Plant litter microbial communities from Arlington Agricultural Research Station in Wisconsin, United States - UWRJ-L049-202B-5 | ecosystem: Environmental > Terrestrial > Plant litter >... | reverse complement strand
AGGGGGAGGTTTTGTAAGGGGAAAAGGGAGAGAGGGGTGTATATACTTGATGAGAGCAGTGGTGGGCATTTTATGGCGTTTCGGGTCGGCAAGAACACTGGCTTATATCAAGCTAGACAGACATAGATTGATGATCACTCAGAAAGGGGTTTTAATGGGAAATGAAAACACAGCTCAACATTAGGCTCAACGTTTTCCTGGATCTACATCTTTTGACTATGCTCAAGCTTGACTAAGTGCGAGAAAGTAGCACATAACTCTCGCTACAAAACCTTCCAGACACGTCATTACAGGACCAACTTACAACTCACAAACTTAACCCCTTCCCAAAGCATCTCCGTAGATATTCATCAACAAGCTGGCATTGCAATATAATAAATACTGGTCTGAAATCCCATCCCGTTCAGGCGTAGTAGAGTACATTTAAGAAAAAAAGAGTCTGGTTCGTAGTAGGGCCATCCATTCCATTCGCCACTGTCTGTCATCAAAGCTCAAAAGATACACGCAACGCATGCTATGCCCATCAACCATACCGTCCCCATTTAGTTTAGAGACACCCCTCCTTCCATTTCATTTCATTCTCGCACCATCATAGTACAGACTCCTTCCCTCCCATCCTTCATCTCCTTTTACACATCCCATCCCAGTCCATTTCATCTTTTCTAGTAGAAAATTGTCTGCATCCATACCGGTCGTACAACTTGCATCCCCTAGAAGAAAATGTACGCCAACAAAAAGCTCAGCAAACACAGCGCTGCGACAATTTGTAGTGGGACGCCTTGGTTGCCTTGCATCTTATGCGCCACCTCGTTAACGGTTGCGTTGTTCGTCTCGCCCGCAGCTACTTTGCGCATTCGAAGGCCGCCTTCTTGCGCGTAGCTTGCGATGGTGGCTTGGGCATCTGCGAGCTTGGTCTTGAGTTCGTCGTAGGAGGGAACGGATGTGGATTTAGCGGGGGTTTCTTCTTCGTGCTTAACGGAGGTCGAGGAGGCGGGGGCGAGGGAGCGGCGGGATGTTTCGGGCGTGAAGGTCTGTTCGGGGGAGGGGGAGCGTTGGCTTGTGTAGGCTGGAGGTGCGGATTCGGGGGTATCCTGGGGTTTGTGGATTAGCTTTGAAAGAGAAGGGAGAATAAATCTTCTTACAGCGCCATTTACGCCGTTGACTCCATTCTTCAGAGGGGTACTGGCTAGGCCTGAACTGCCCGGTGATAAGTAAACAACTCGGATCTTCTTCTCTTGGATTGTCGACTTGTCGGCGCTGGTAATATGGTCCCACTGTCCTTTGTTAGCCGGCCGTTTGTAAAAATTGAAGGATGGGATCTTACGATCGAGCCAGTATTTGTAAATTCTTTATCAGCAGTGACTGCAACAGACTGAACTAAGAACTTGTCTCTGCACTTCGCGTCTGGTGGAGGCTCCTGTTTCATTGCCTGCAGAAGGACTGCGGGGAGAATATCAGCACCGAGATATCTGCTAGCTCCAATGTGCACATACCAGTGACTTCGACTTCCTTTCCTGGCTCGATTCTTCCGGAGTTGGGACGGACGCAGTATCTGTTCGGGTTCTTAGTAAACATATCTTGGCTAGATCGAATTTCGGACGTACTGTTTTGGCGCTGTAGTCTTGACCTGTAAGGTAATAACTCGTTAGCACATGTCTCTAAGAGAATGGGTGTCGACAGCAGTCGCACCTTGAAGGCCACCGGCGTAGGATTGGGGTTTCTGATCTTGAGGCTTTGCGACACCTCGGTCGTGAATGGCCCTGCAAACTCGTCAACAGCGACTCCAGGGCATTGACATGGCTACATACGATGGAAGCCAAGCTCCTGGGGATCGATTTCGACGGACATGTTGGCGGAAGTCTAGGGTTGTGCAAGAGTTGAATGCGGTTGTTGCTTGGTAAGTACGTGGTTGGATCGGGCGGAGGATCGAGCAAGTCTGCGTTTGTTTTGGTCGGCTGCTCAGGAGGAGAGAAGAGGGGCAATTTGAGGGGTGAAGGCAGGAGAGTGGATGAGATTCAATTAGGAGTCGGTCAAGGACAAGGGCGAGGGCAATGTAAGGGGATTTTCTTTGTCCGTTGATGAAGGCATTCACAGATTCGCAGCCAGATCCGATCCGATGCTCGTGAGACAGGACAGGCACAGGCTACTTTCTCGCTTAGCCGTGAGGTCATTTTCCAGACTTGGAACTGGCGCCTAACTGACTGGGGCCGCCGCTATTTCCACCCCGCCGCCTGTATTGGATTGGAACCTCGACTGAACGGCAACTTACAAATAAAATAAATTTGTCTGACTTCCACACAACCATTCTTTTCTCCAATCCTCGAGAAACAAATTGCAATTATATATCTTCATCTGCGCGCCCAAACTTCTAAGAATCTTCAACATCTAATCAAACCTTGAAATACAATCACATCATGGGTATCACCGATTTAGAACAGCTTCTCGAGATGGGCTTCGAGAAGGAGAGAGCTGAGCTAGCTCTCAAGAAGACTGGCAACTGTAAGCTATCCATGTTTTCTACGCCATGATTAAATGCTAACCAAATTTCCTACAGTGGCGCAAGCTGTGGACTTCCTTGGAGACAACATGGAAAAGTCGCTGGACGAGCTCAAGGGCCCCGCGCCCTCCGCAGAGACCGATGCGAGTATCGAGCCTCCAGCTCTCAAGGATGGTGAAGTAGCCAAGTCTATGGTTTGCAATATCTGCGGGAAGAAGTTCAGGAGCATGGCCCAAGCAGAGTTCCACGCATCAAAGACGTAAGTTGCGAATAGCGGGGTAATAGGCAGCTGCTAATGATATTCGCAGCGAGCACGTCGATTTCTCCGAATCTACTGAGGAGATCGCCCCTCTCACCGAAGAGGAGAAGAAGGCTAGACTGGAGGAGCTCAGAGCCAACCTGGCCGAGAAGCGCGCAAAGCAAGCTATCATCGACAAGGAGGAGCAAAAGAAGAACGAGGTACATACGGCCTCCTACTACTCCCCCATCTCCTCCATCAAACTAACCCATCTCCCCCAGAAAATCCGCATGAAATCTACCCGCGAAGTCCAAGACGCCAAAGAAGAACTGGCCAAACAAGAACAAATCAAAGCCGCAGCCGCCAAACGCTCCGAAAAGCTCGCCGACATCGCCGCCAAAAAGCGCATCCAAGAAAAAATCGCCGCCGACAAAGAAGCCCGCCGCCTCAAAGCCGAAGCCCTAAAAGCCGAGCGCGAAGGCCGCGCTGCTCCGCCTCCCCCACCCACCGAACACCCCGTCGCGCCGACGGAGAAGAAGGTGGTCGCGCATACCGAGGCGAGACTGCAGTTGAGGCTGGAGAGTGGCCCGCCGTTGGTGAAGACGTTTGCGCAGGAGACGACGCTGTTTGAGGTTGCGGAGGCAGTTAAGGCAGAGAGGGGTGGGGAGGTTAGTAGTTTTACTATGACGTTTCCGAGGAAAGTGTTTGAGGGGAGTGTGGATTTTGGGAAGACGGTTAAGGAGGCGGGGTTGGTGCCTTCGGCTGTGCTTCTTGTTAAGTGAGGGGGTAGATACGGGGTGGGAGAGGAGTTGCTGGGTGGGTTGCATTTTGTGATGGGCGACTTGGCATGGTTGGGAGTTGTGGAGCTTGGGCTTTGCTTTGGGGTTATTTGACATACATACATACCACTCCTCATCTTCTGTGAAAGATCCAAGGAGCAGATATCGGCGTAGGGTTTTCATAGATAAAATTGCATTGCCTATACAGACCTAGACTTCGGGAAAGTTAGCTGTAAAATGTTCTAGCCTATAAAATTGAGTCAACCATAGTAAGTAACTGGTATCCACTCTCGAAGAGGCATTTCTCCACAAGCATTTATTCCGGCAGCAGTGTACAGGATGCCTTGCTTTGAGGTCTGTCCTCAGCCATACTCGTAGATGCATATGCCAAATGAAGTACCATGCTGAATCAAAGGCGAGGCTACTTCACAACAAGGAGAATCAAAAACTAGCGCACAGCAAAGAATATATTCAGCTATACCATATCCCCCACCGCCAGCAAAACAAGCCACTTTTACAAGCAAGTCTAGGTATATATATCCTCAGCACCAGAAGCAAGAAACAGGCTCACTATTCAGCCATACCATCAATATCCCATCTCACACCAAAAACGCCATGCCAACCACAACAATCTAAGAATAGGCATTCCCAAACTCCTCTTCAATTCTCAAACTTATACACTTGATTGGATTTCACACTTCGTCCAGAGGCAGGAGATTATCCATTCACCCTCTGCCTCTTCACATCCCCGCCCCCAGCATCAGCCCCCGCAATCGCCCCATTAGCAGGTAAATCCCCCAACGGCGGTCTACCATCCGGGCCCCTCTTAACAGTCAACGGCTTATAACTGCCCCTATTCGCCAACGGACTGCCTACTCCTCCTCCCGGGACCCCAATTTTCCTCATACCATCGAGTCCCGGATTCACTACGTTTCCTCGTGTCGCTTGGCTAGGTGTAGGAACGTGTTTTAGATCTCGTGTTAAGGGTTTGGAGGATTTGTGGTCTACGCCTGGCGTGCGTTTTATGGAGGGGGACTCGGCGTGTGGGTTGAATGCGGGGAGGTTGGAGGGGATTGCGGCGGCGGGGGCGTCGGTGCCTTCGGGGAGCATGGGAGCTGCGCGCGCGGAGAAGAAGCCTGCGCCTTGAGGGGGCAATGGGGCTTCGTCGTTGGAGGAGGGTAGACGGGCGGGGGAGACGGGTGCAGAAGGTGGTCCGTTTCTGCTTGGTTGGTTGAGGACGCGAGAGGGCTGGTTGAGAGGTCGGCCTGCTGCAGTGGGTTGTGCTTGGGGTAGTTGGGGAGGCCGTGAGGGGTTGGATTCTGTGGGTGGACGCATGGCTGCGTTAGCTCCGCTAGTTGATCTTGAGAATCCATTATTTGGAGTTTGGGGTTGTGGAGGAGGTGCGTTTTGTGGTCGGCCTGGTGGTGCAGCCATGGGTTGTTGGGGCTGTGGAGGTCTGGTCTGGTTTGGAGGTCTTCCGTTCATCCCAGAATTGGGATTTCGAGCTCCGTTGAAATGTCGTGATGCTTGCGGTTGTGGAGGAAGAACAACTTCATCTGGATGGACATCAGAATCTGCGACACTAAAGTCCGCTTCATCGAAATCTATACTCCTGTTAGAAGATGGTCTTTCACTGAACGATTTGATCGCTCACCTCCAAATTCGTCGTCAAATGTGTCTTCAGATGCTAGATCAAACGGTCAGTCAACTGAAAAGTCAAGCAATTGGCATTAGCCTACCGATACTGGGAGCAATCCCTGCTGAATTCTGCGATTTATCCTCTACAAGCTTCGGTGGTTCCGGCTCCTTTTTGACCGGTGTGAAATCCGCATGTCGATGCAGCCTCTCAACATCCCATTTCGAAGGCGGAGCCTTAATCTTCGTGACCTTTGCCAAATACTCCTTATCATAAATGCAATTGCCCAGGACATTCCCGAAATTTCTCAATGCCCTCTTCAAAGCATCCGTCGTGCCCTCCTTCTTCGCCTTCTCAAACGCCGCTGCCTTGCTCTTCGCATTCTCCATATGTCCGTACCCAATATCCTCATGGAATGTTCCATCCTTCAGCGTCACTCTCACAATGACAGAAATTCCTATATTAACTTTCATCGTCTGCGAGTTCTCGTCAAAGTAATCAACCGTCACGTCCATAATCTGGCTCGACCAGCCATTGAAACCGAAGACATCGTTCGCGAGCTGGATGCACTTCTCCGCGGCCAGATACCAGACCTTCTGCCCCCCGGGTCCGGCTCGCGATGATATATATTCGGGTCCCAGTTGTTTCTGAAGTCTGCTTTGCAGGGTCATGATATCTTGGGCGGTGTATTCGGATATTCGGGGCTTTACTTCTTCGAAGGGGTTTGTTATGGTCTTCCCACCCGAATTGAGATGCTGCTCGCCCGGCCTGGACTCATCAGCAAGGGCATCGGAAAAGAGGGAAATCAGAACTTACGCAGGCATCTTGGATTTTCAACTGTTTAGCAAAGAGGCGGGTTGTAGATGTTCACATGGATCTAGATGTCTTCTTGAGGCTGTAAATGTAGCACGCGATGTTGATATTCGTTGCCTGTCGCGCCGTCCTCACGCGACGAAACACGCTAGAATGCTTGTCACGTGACTTATAACTCCCACCATTTTTGCCAATTTCTTTCACGTCTCCTGGTGAAAAAAAAAAGCGGCACTAATTCTGAATTTGCCAGGCCAAGTGGGACATTCAAAATGGGAAATAATTAGTGCCGCTTTCTCTGTCCTCCCGTCTACGTTCATGTATCAAGTCGCACTTCAAAGGTCAATTTCCTAAAAGCCCAAGGTATGGTTGAAAGCTGTTCATTTTTGAAATAACCTAGTGTGTTTCCTGTTTCCTCAAGAACAGCAACAATGTCTCATTCTAAACCCACCATTATTCGCCATATAGTCGTTGGGCATGAATTCTCTCATTCATACCTCAGCATTTGGTTCTGTTCGGTCTACTCGAGTCTCAATTGGGGGTATGAGATCTTGTCTTTTGGGCTCGAGCTCTCTCCTTTTGATACTGATGGTGATGTGGTAAAGGCCTTGTGGGCATTTTCCGATCCAGCTTGGGAAGCCGTTCTGCGGTTCGCGGTCTTCAAACCGTACATTGAAGTATGCATTACACTTGTCCTTAGCCAATTTGACTGCTTCGTCAACGGCCCCGGGACTACTTCCTAGACCCTCCACAAGATGTCCGCCACATGCCACCTCTGAGCTTCTACATTCGATCACAATTTCGTGCTCCCAGGTATCCACTCGCGGTTGGGAAAAGTGGATGTCTCTTATATCTTTAAGAATTCCCTTCTCCACAAGATAGTCGAGAGCATAGAGTGCCTCCCTGAATCCAACGGGTAAATGTCCCACGTTATCTGAGACATTAGCGCCCTTTTCCCAGGTCGACTTTTGCGGCGGAGGTAAGGTACGACCGAGATGGGTATACGGCGGTATGGTGGACGGATGTATGCCCTTGTAATCCATGCTTGGAATTTTTGAGACGTTTGGGCCAGTGCTTGCGGCTATCCTCTCCCCAGCAGCCCTCTGTGCCTCCTCGAGTCTCTTTTGATATTTCTTTAGATAACCTGGACGAAAATCCGGAAGAGTTCTTTCAAGCTCGGGATTTCTGCTCAGATTACCCAGCGTTCTGGCCGCCTCTTCCCGCCGAGCGCCAGCATTGCCAGCGTCGCAGGGGCCGGCCGTTGATGATGAGCTGTAGCCGCTATCTTCCCTGCCGGTGCGTTTTGGAGGCCGCTCAGACTCGAGTCCTTCCCTGCGTCTCTTGGTGGGGTGGTTGTGTTCGTCCTGTGGTCGAGAAGACATTTTGATGATTCGATGTGTTATTCGATATTGAAATGGGTGGTAAAGCGATGCCGTAACAATGAATGCTCCCCCTTTGAATGATGGTTGTTATGAGAGAAGAAGAAGAGATTTGGAATGAGAAGAATGGAAGCGTGGAAGGAAACCCTCCAGCACTTGCTCTTTCCGTCTGTTGTTGAACTTTGAGGAAGCAGCGATGTCGGTAACCCCTCAATCCAATCTTGGTATCGAAGTAATGGTCTTAAGTTTTTGCCGTTTCCTTCATTGCTTAATTGCTCCTACCCAAAATGGACCGATCTTTCTTACCATCCGCTGATCCTTCGACCACGTAGTCCATCTCGTGAGAACCCAGCATTCCCTTCCCGCAATATGTACCATTTTACATACCAAAACACCGCTACTCCAAAAGCATGATTTCTCTCATCGCCCTATATCCTAAACACTATCCCCATCAATCAAATTTACACTTCTCCACCGACCCCTTCCCCTCAACCTCCTTCCTCCTCACCTCCAGCTCAACCCTCTCTCCATCCTTATACACCACCTCACAGCTCACTCTACCACTAAACATATTCGAATGCGGTTTCCACTCCTTCAAATCTTTTCCAAGAGTTTTCTTTAGGTTATTAGCGTATCGGCGCAGAGCGTTATACGCGTCTTCTATGTCTTCGTATACACCTTCGATAGTTGTGCTGACTTCTTTTGGCGGGAAGGAGTCGCTGCGACGAGATTTAAGGAGGAGGTAGATGTAAGTGATTTTGCGGCGTTCTTCTGGTGGGGGCGATTCGCTTTCGGGTAGTTGGAGGAGGGGGATTTTGGGGGTTGGGACTGTTGCGTACATTGTGTTCGACTTGGTGCTTGGCTCTGCTTTTGAGAGGAGAGGGTATTGCAAGCTGGATCTTGGCTGGAGAATGATCCTATCTCAAATGATGAGGGCCACATGCAAGCCCTGCTTTATGTGTCATGGTGAATGTTTGCGCTTGAGTCAAATCCTTTCATTGTATGCAGGTTCAATCTTGATTGCTATTTTCTGCTACCCAGCTCTTATTTTGATGTACTCTTCTGCTTTCAAACAGTCATCAAGTGAAAACACTTCAAGACTCATGACTAATTGCCAATATCATTCGCAACTGCTGGAAAAGAATCCAAATCGACATGCTGTCGACCCTCAGATAAACCTCCTTTGACTTCTAACCTGCGAACAGCGAGTTTGTACCAAGTTCCGTCAATGTGAGTAATCTTGCAAGATTCAAGGCGTAAGGGCAGATGCGTGTGATGTGTTCATGAGGAGAAAGTTCCTTCTGCGTACAGGTCTTGTTTACGAGCATTACCAAGTTTGCGCACAAAATTGTTGGCATCATACCAAGTTTGAAAAGCAGCTAATATTCGCCCTGGCCCAAGATTGGTGGTTTCTTCGACAAGGTAAACAGACACCTCTTCAGCTCTAGTTAGGGCTTGTGGGGCTTGAGGACCGGTTGGATTAGGGTATATGGGATGATCAATAGGGGGCGGACGTGAAGTGATGGAAGGTACAACCAGCTAGCTTTTGATCTCAGATGCAAAGGGGTTTTCAGACTTGAACAAGACACCGAGGATTCAGACTTTCGGTTACCAAGGTACTTTAGTGATACTTGAGGACCAAATCGTAAATTAGAACGGATCTTTCTAATAGAGAGACAATGGAAAATCGCGCAGCTGTAAATGAAAGAAACTGATATTTATATGCTGAGGTGACCGTTTGACTCCTTCACCCAAGCAAGATTTCGTTTGCTTTGTTCCCACTCCATTGGTAAGCGTTTCAGTCAGAGCCAGACCTCTAACTTCAAGATACCACCAATTGTAATCGGGAATTGACATTTTCAAGACGCCCCTGTTTGGTCCAGGATGTTTGGAGATGATCAAATAGATTACGCGGTAGCGCGAAAGCTTATTGCCTCATCACTCCTGCGAGCTACTCTTACCGCAAGCCAATCAGTCATTTCCCTGCTCATACATCACCACTTCATCCTGACCCATCCACCTTCTCCCCGGGGAGAATCTCATTGCTCGACGTGCGGTTCATTTTTCCACTGTCCGAACCAGCAGCCTCCGTGTGTCCTACGGAACTCCCTCCTCGACGCCCAATTCAATCCCAATATGCTTCACAGAAGCTTACTTGGAGCCTAGAAGCTCTTCATTCCCACCCCTTTTCTCTCCTTCAAATCCTCCGACCTAACCTTTAGAACCTTCCACTCACACACAGGCTCCGTCCGCTCCTCTTTCAATGTATACATATGAACCCAATACCTCGATCCATTTCCATTCTTCTCCATCATTTCACAACTATCAACCCCAGATTTGCTCGTATCATTTTTATGACTTGCTAAAACCTTCGACAGTCTCATGCGTTCCTGATTGCTGAGTCGGCGTAGAGCATTGTTCGCATCTTTCAGGCTGGAGTAGACGCCTATGATGTTCGTGTTTGATCGTTCGAGTTTGAGCTCGTCGGTGCCCCACCAGCGGAAGACAAGGTAGATTTCTTTGTCTTGGGTTGGTGGAAGGGTTGGCGTCTTTTCGAAGGCGGACTTGAGTTTTGATCCGAGGGAAGGCTTTGTGTTCGACATGATGGAGGGAAGTTTTGGCTTTCGATTTTTCTTCTGGGTTCAATGGGAAATGGCTTTAGCACAAATTTGGAAGAGGCTAATGAATGACAATAGCAATTTATGTGAAGGTGAACGATAGCTGTTGAATTGCAGAATTGCTTGCTTGGTCAAGCACCCAACCTATGCATTTGCTTTAAACATGGTCCGCATGTTTGCTCATGAATACAATCTCCTCCATAGTCCCTATACATAAAAGACTCCCCGATAACAGAAACCTTCACACATTCTCCCCCTCCTCCTCCTCTTCCTTCCAATCGTACTCCGGTACTGACCCCGCATCAGCAACTTCCCAAATTTCGATCGAAAACCTCACTAGATCCCCTGCTGTAGAATTCCACCATGACTACCACGCAGTACCATCGGCGTTCGTGCCATGCGAGCCTTTTTCAGTGCCACCCAAGAGACACTGCTCTGGTACGAGGTGTTGAAGAGAATTGTTTGCATTCTTTAGGGTAGAGTATACGCCGTGGACACCAGTGGATGGAAATGGATCACCAGGCCAATTATCAACATGAAAAACGCACACTACTCGTGATGGGTTGGGGCTGATGGGCGCGCTGTCGGTTGAGACTGAGGCTGCTGAGTTGGAAGCATCTTGGATATGTTTTTTGATCTCCGGGAGGTTGCTTGTGGTGTTTCCTGCCTCGCTGCTAGATCATTTGTGTGATAGTTGATTGTCATGTTCAAGATCGGCCATGTTGAAGGGAAGGTCGGGGTTGAAAGAGCCCGAAGATTGTTCTTGACAAAGGAGATATGTTTACTGAAAACACCGGGTGTCAACAGTTCGGTCAAGACTGCGGACTCGTAATAAATTGAATTGATAGAAACAAATGGAATTTGACAGAAGTCATCGACAGATACAAAACTCAAAATGTCGGATTAATCTACTGCAGAAAAGCCGCGCTAGATAAGTAAAGGAAGGAAACAGGCAGTAGGAAACCAGCTGCCTTACGGTGGTGGCAGTCCGAACAACTGCCCTTTCTGCACTTTTTGCATGCTCAGCAGCGCCTTCCTCTTACACATCGCATTGCTACGAAACAACACCCCCAATAGCAAATCTTGTGCTCGCTATTTCAAAGTGCCAAAAGTGGCTTGCATCACTTCAAACCCTACCGAGAACTCGAGGGGCAACAGGATCCAAACTTCAATTACAAAGAAATAAATTCTATAACTTTTGTGTCCAATAGTTTTGCGTCTCAAACAAGTAAAGCCATATAATGTGTTCGTTATGAAGTCTCAAGTGCAGACCCTGCAGCACCCCATTCCACTCTACCAACGATTCACGGCACACACAGACTAGATAATAGCATTCTATGCATAATTAAGTTCAATCTTTGATTCACTGTGCAGGCCCAAAAATGTGGAAAAGTAGCACAGGCTATGCTTGTGATCCGTTTTACGGTCGGTGAATTCAGTAAAAGGGGCTCGCTTAATCGTGAGTAGCCACAATCGAACTCCTGATAAATTCGACTCCCAAAGAATGCAAAAAATGCAAAAAAGAATTATGAGAGAGAATGGAAGAATACTCGCGGAGATCGCACAGCCGAAGCCATGGTCAGAATATTTTACTTGCGCCACGCGTCACGCAAGCACCCCCAACGGCCACACCCACCGCTTGCCCCATTGTATCTAGGGAAGGGTGGCAGACGCAATACAGACTGCACGCAACCTACCTAAAGTAGGGACCAGAACTGCTGTACTAACTGCCCCTGTTACATGGAAAAAGTGTTATTTCAATACATGTACCTTTGATACTCTCGGCACGGGGGAGGTCAATGTTTAGCCGACCGAACCAATCGTTGATTCTGCCTCTATTCACTCTTCTTATGAAAACCAGCTTGAAGCGAGTGAAAATTACCAGTGCCTTCTCAAATATGATTAGTCACCCAAGTAGCCATTACATAAGATTGGGTGTTTCGAGGTGGGGTAGCCTTGTCAACATAGCGGAACCTTCCCCTCCCAGCTTCTTGCAATGACCCCTCACTTCTTTTAAGCGCGCTTCACGACTCAATTCCCAGTTTCGCGGATATGATTGATTCATAATACTATTTCCCCTACATTCCATGCAGTACTCTGGGCCAAGAATAGTTTAGGACCAAAGCCCGCCCCTCTGTGTCTTCTGTGCACGTTTTAATATACAGAGTGAACAATGGTACAATTTCCGCGAGGCTCTTAGTTTAGCGCGCTCAAATCATATCTACTTGCTTGCCAATATGAATCTGGACTCTAACCTGAGTAATTTGTGAAGATATCTACTTGCCACATATAGTGTAACCCTTCTTGTCCCTCTGGACTGCAATTTGAAGGAACGAAACTCAATACCTATAACCTCAGTACTTGTGCGTAGCACTTCTTATGCACTTATGAATAGTCTGCCTGTTAATTATGGCAAAGGCCCTAGGCACACGATTTTAAGTCGTAATTCAATCTCGAACTGAGTAGAGCAACTTTGAGGGTATTGCAGGGTTGACGCCGTGTTTCTAACCACGTCATCCACTTGCTGCTCTATTAAAATACTGTACTGGACGGGTTCACTGTTCTTAGCAGTTGCCCACACTTCTGATCAATCTCATGCTGTTCGTCGCAAATAGACCGATATTTCCAAGCTAAATTTTGATCATGAGAGTTTTACATGCGCAACTGACTCTAACAGACGGAATAGGATTTTGCGAGCTTAACATAACTGTAGGCAGACATTGCTAGAAGAAAGATAATTATTTACAGTGAATATTAACTTGTGTACTTTGAAAATTTTCCGCGGGGGCTGTACAATTCACATCTAGCAGCAGCGAATAAGGTTTCCCACCTTTTCATCCTCCTCCCCCAACTCTTTCCACTCCTATAACGCAACATCGACGACGGTAACGCCTAAATTCCCTCAAACTCTCCCAAAGATCCTCAATTTCTCTAGACGGATACTTCCAAATGGTGAGTGATCAATTCGAAGAAAGGTTGACGCAGTTATACCTGGAAGAAAAGAAAGAACTGGAACGAGCAAGACTTGCGGTATGTCAAACTTTGCCCTGACTTTTGCTTTAGGTTGGGATTGAACTCTCCTGAACTCTCCTGACTTTTTTTGGAGAGCTCGGCTCTTTCCTTCGAAATCTTTATGCCCAAACTGAATTTTCTAATAGGGTTACATTTCAGTCGTCAATGAGGAAGACGCAAAAATGCTGGCGAAATACTTTGGATGTAAATATCAGCCTAGCTGGCATGGTGGTCACATATTTTTGTGCGAGGTTGCAATTGCTGGGTTCGATGACCAACAAGACGGCACCGAAGACGGAAGCCCCGCCAAGAGTCCAGAGGAGTTCTTGGAGAACGAGTCTGTCTGGAGTTGGGATGGCTACGAGATCATGGATGGCAATGAGGAATTGGGCGACCACAATGAGTCAGAGAACGATTCAAACAATTACCCAACCAGTCAAAACAGCCTCTCAGAGTTTAACGAAGCTGAAATCTCCGACAGTCTTTCCGAAAATGGGACAGAGCACACATTGGAGAATGCTTTCGACGACCCGTGCGATAATGACTCAGTGAGCATACAGGAAACATTGCCCGAGGGACGGTCTGCAATGCTTGCGGGTGATTCAAAGAGTTCTCTGAAGCGCCAACGCGATGGCCATGACTCATTCGGCTTCGAAGAACCAGCTGATGGGGAATGCCCCGAGGTAGAGACGGCAGGAAGACCAAATAAACGCCAAGCCAATAGCAGCCATCACTTCTACCACCATCCGAATGAAGTTGAGCAATACGATGGCAGCATTATCTCTCAGGGTGAATTTTTAATTGGCAAAGACGAGTCAATTCAAGAATCCAACTTCATTGAAGGAGAAGTCGTGGGCGACTCCGAATTTGCTGTCGATCTCGGGCCTTCAGTCGAAGACGGCAATTCAGTGGAACATGATGAGATGGTCGAGCTTGAGAAGTCGGTCATGACAGCCATTGACCAGGCCGAGACAACACCCAAGACTCATACCAAGGTGCCAGCGATTGAAACCTCGAATGGATTTCAGACCCCAGCTGTGCCCCCAGAGGTGGCGTCTAACTCTGCCCCGCGAGGCACCGCTTACGATCCGATTATCCTCGAAGACGATGAGTAGCTTGCCAATCTCAATCGGTGCTATCTGCAACGCGCAACTGTTTTGAGACACGGGGATGAACTCATCGGAGAGGAGGCTGAGAGAACTTCTCTGAAAGGACCTTCGGCTGTGCTCGAAGTCAGAGGGCGACTGCTGGCTGAGAGAACTGCAACTCAACGTCGAGACACCTAAACACCATCATTGGGATAAGAAGATGATGTAGAATTTGCTTCCTCTCCTTACCAGCGGAATCCTAGAGTACTGATCACGAATATTGCTATCGTTGAGCAGTGCGATTCCTGCTTTTCACATCCACCTTTTTTGTTCACTGCACATAACTTTTTGCCTTATCGCCACATAGCACCCCTCAGCAGTCCCGCATTTGGAACGGCGAGAAATTGGACCTCTAATGGGAGTACTTGGGGCTAGATACCCGACAGCTAAACAAAACATATAGTTCTAAACCCCACTCTATCTTCGGAGGTTCGATTTCACAATTGCATGAGTAGCGAATACACAAGTTGATTTTGAAGTGACAGCCCCGGCCCCAAGTGGATTGGTATACTGCCAGGCAACATTTGCTTTCATGCGCTTGCGCACGCAAACTGTTTTGTTCTATAGAAGTATGGTAAAATTGCCAGAAACAATGGTAGTTCCACATATGTCAAAATAGCTATATCACACACTGAGTCAAAACCGTCGAGGCACGCAAATAGGCTGACAAGTTGCTCATTAAAGTGGGCCAAAGACAAAATGAAAAGATAATCAAGGCAGAAGCGACCGAATGCAGAAGCAAGGCGAGGCACATAATTAAAATGAGAAAGAACTTACGACATAATGTACCATGAAAGGTTTCGGTGACAATGGTAGTGTACGGCGCCAATCCATAAATGGAAGGGCTATGACGATCGAATTCCTAAAATGACGTACGAAGGTAGAAGCATGCGGGGAAACTATTTCTATGATAAATCGCTCCCTCCGCTTTCCAAAAGTCTTCCCGTATCGCGCCAAGGTCAGCTTTACGGGCTGGCACAAACCTTCCTGGTATCCATTGATCCGTCTCGATATGTATTTTCTCATCGTGTATAGTTGTTCTTCGTTTGTTTGATTTCTCGCTTTTCGCAATTCGCAGTTTTACACGTTCTTTCTTTCACTGTAATTGGTTGCTTGGATTTAGGAGCTGTCCGTCCATATTATTTCATAATTGATACACAAACGCAAGTCTGCGTCCGGTCTCGAGTGGAATATTTGACCTAGCCAAAGTTCGATTTCCTCAATTCTCATAGTTCATCTGGTCACGATCGAGTCTGCAATCCTTAAAGATAAGGTAGTGGCGCAAAATTAGTGTGAGCCTTACTGGCTTAAGACCTCCAGGGGGTGGGAGATTTCCAAGCGAGAGGAAGAAAGTGGCCTGATTTCTTGTCGAAGTTATGGGTACTCGACACCCGCAAAGTGAGCACGCCTGATTGGTTCGACTCGTCTCAATGGAGATGCCTTTCTGCCTTCAATGAAGTTGAACTACGTAGGTTGCCATTCAGAGTACTCTTGCTGTATGACAGAGTCATGATGCTGAAGTGATCTGGCAACAAACATTTGACAATGGGGTGAATGAGGGAGGGAGATCGGGCGATGGTTTCGATGCAGTGGCATGACTGCCGCGGTCACTAGGGTGGAGAGGGTCTAGACCTGCCCATTTAAACCTTGGAGTAGCGGCTTTTGTCAGTCCTGTACGAAGGTATCATTGGCTGCAGCAGATTTCCGTGGAAGAGGATACCAACTGATGGAATATCTGCGGCATTAGCCTTGAGACGGACATCAATTTGTGTTCCTCATCAACGTGTTTACTAGAGCCGGCTTAGAATAACCATACAACTTCAAATCAGATCTAGCTAAATGAGAGCTTCATGTCGCGGCCCAAAGGCCACGGATAGAATGACCAGACGCTAAAACGCGCAACTTCAGGCTTGACAGCCAAGCAATGGCTTCCGAAGCTGGTGCCGAAGGACGTGGAATTTCGCAGGAGGCTTCATTCCGACCTGGAAGATCTACAGTATCTATTGCGAGGAACTTCCAAATCGAAAGGGTTTTCCCTATCCGAATACACGTTTCAGAGCGTGAACATGCGCCGGGTAGGGCAAAATGTTAAATCAGGCTTTGTGTCTCTGCTGACCAGAAAAAGACGCAATCTCTCCCACAGAGTCTTCCGAAGAGCTATCTCAGCAGTCGAGTTCGCAACCAAGTACCAATACAACTACTTCTGATCCGACTATATATCTACCGCCGAATCTGGATCAAACTTTGACGTCGCCCCAAGTCTCCATCGGAAAATTGGTGACGGCCTCATCCTCAAGTCCACGTTATGTCACTCAGAGATTTGAATACCTTCCTCCCGGGGATGGCCCGTCGCCGGCTGATCCAAAACAATTGGAGCAAAGGATCTATCGTTGCGAAGACGAACCTATCCATATTCCGGGGGCAATCCAATCTTTCGGAGCATTGATAGCCGTAAAGGAGAACGAAAATGGTCTTTTCATTGTCCGTATTGTCAGTGAGAACTCTCAAACAGTAACAAACTTCGATCCCGAATCTTTGTTCAGCTTACGATGCTTTACAGATCTCCTCAGTCAAAGTGACAAGAAAGAATTTGTGTCTCGAGTCAAGGCTCTCAGATCAACCGAACAAAGAACGAATCCTGATGTTTTTACAGTCTCATTGACATCGCTCGTTGGACTTCCCACGCCACTTTTCTGTGCAATGCATTTACACCATGATTCGAATCTCATTGTCTGCGAATTTGAGCTGGAACGCGATGTTTTTAACCCGACTTATCCGTCCGACGATGGCCTACCTGACGAACCGGTCCAGATAACTGATAATAGTGCGACAGAGGAGGACTTGCTTAAGTCTACCACCAGCAGAAGCAAACCTCTTTACGCTGTCGGTATTGCTCGCGAGAGAAATCGTACCCTTGGTTCCTTGGAATTATTCCAAGTTCTCAGTGAGATACAGCAACAACTAGGGAATACATCCGTTCTATCAGAGCTTTTAGACTCAATAGTTGGAATCGTTCGAGAGCTCACCGGATTCCACCGCATCATGGTGTACCAGTTCGATGAAACGGCCGCTGGGTCTGTTGTGAGCGAGCTGGTTGACTTGCGTGCCAGTACTGACCTCTATCGAGGCCTCCATTTCCCCGCGGCGGATATTCCGAAACAGGCCCGAGAGTTGTATGTGGTGAATACAATCCGTGTGCTTTACGACAGAAACCAAGAGACATCTCGACTCCTGTGTCGCACGCTTGAAGATGGCCAGAGCCCTTTGAACCTCAGACACTCGTATCTCCGCGCCTTCAGCCCCGTGCACATCAAGTATTTGGAGAATATGGGTGTCCGCGCATCTATGTCAATCTCATTGATAGTTCAAGGGAAGTTATGGGGCTTGATCAGTTGTCATGGTTATGGACAAGGAATGCGTGTGACACTTCCGGTGAGGGAACTCTGTCGCAGCCTGGGCAACATTGCGAGCAGCAATATTGAGAAAGTGCTTTACTCGTCTCGAATCAAAGCTCGCAAGCTACTATCGAACTCACCTCCCCAGAAGTCGCCTACAGCATACATTGCTGCTTCGACATCCGATCTTTTGGAAATGTTTGGTGCGGATTTCGGATTTCTTGTTATCAAAGGGGAAGCAAGGACCATTGGGACACTAATAGCATACGGCGAATGCGTCGTACTTCTCCAGTTCATTCGTCAACAAGCATTCAAATCAATCTTCCACACACATAATATTGCGCGTGATTGTCCAGATGCTAAGCATTCGCTAGAAGGCTTCTCAACCTTGTCTGGCATGCTCGTCGTCCCTCTAGCCTTATCAGGGGCAGATTTTCTTGTTTTCTTTAGAAAATCCAAGCAACAAGAAATTCATTGGGCGGGGAACCCGAACGAGAAGAGTCTCCCCGGTACTAATTACCTTGAGCCCCGAAGTAGCTTCAAAAGATGGAGTGAAATTGTCACAGGTACAAGCCGAGAATGGACTGAGGACCAAGGTGATACCTTATGCCCACACCATCTTTCAATGATTGCTGACCCTCCTTGAGTCGAGTCTGCTATAGTATTAAGCACTTTGTATGGGCGATTCATCGAAGTTTGGAGACAGAAGGAAGCTATCGTCCAAAAAAACAGAATGACACGTCTTCTAATCCGAAATGCGGGCCACGAGGGTAAGCAAGAGCCTCGCTATGAAAACCAGAATACGGTTGAAGTGAATGGAGCTGATAGTACCAGTGCGTACACCTCTGAATAGCATCATAAATTATCTGGAAGTGGCACTCGAAGAAACCCTAGACGTGTGTACCAACATTTTCCTAAGTCACTTTCAAATCCCGGCAAAAGACCAGATTCTAACATTTCATGATTGTATAGGAAAGTGCAAGACTACACTTGCAGAAATCTTTGCAAGCATCCAAATCCTTAGTGTTTGTTGTAAACGATCTTCTTAGGCTTACTGAAGCTGAGAGCGCCAACTTCGTCGTCCACGAAGATAACCTGGACCTCAGGGCTATGGTCTCAGAAGTAATTGCAGTTTTTAGGGACGAGGAGAAGAGTAAGAAGCTCCATATACAGTTTATAGATGATCCAGAGATTCCAGCGCATGTGCGTTGTGACCCGTCAGGTTTGAGGCAAGTACTTTCAAACCTGATGGCGAATGCTATGAAATACTCCAATCGAGAGGGCGGGCTAGTTCAGCTGAGCTTGAAACTCCTGAATACCACGGACACCAAGATTCTGATCGAGATTTCTTTCCAAGACCAAGGATCAGGACTATCGGAACGGAATCTTGACAAAATCTTTCAAGATTTTGAGCAGATTCTAGACGAGGACGACGCTCAAATCTCAGAAATCTCTGAACCACCTAGGATCATCCCAAAATCGCCGGCGACCCATGCTTCGATCGGTTTGGGACTTGCGACAACTGCCAGATTTGTAAGACTCAACCACGGACAGATCAGCATAGCATCCGAGGAAGGACTGGGCACTCGAGTATCGATAAATATCCCATTCAGAAAAGGTTTGAGATTTCATAGGGATAAGCGGCCTTCAACTGAGATTTCACTGCCTACTCCACCAGAGGTTCCTTTCCCACACACAGGCAATAGGACGGGTACCTCACCTTCTAATTCCGGTGCGTCTTCGTATAAAGAATTGCGAGACAACCAATACTCTAGCAGTAGCAAAAGAAGAAAGGATACCTCTCTAGGGTCCCCGATCGCCACTTATGCGGAGAGCTCAACATCGCCACAAGTTGACGTGAGCGGGCTAAGCCCCAAGAGCCCACTTTCGTCAACTGATCACTTCCCATTTCCAAGGACTGGTCTACAGGAAGCTCAGCACAAATTTCGTATCCTGGTAGCCGAAGATAATCCTTTGAACAGTCGCCTGATTCAAACGCGTCTGGTGAGGAGTGGTCACGATGTGAAAGTCACCGTTGATGGCCAAATTTGCGCCGAGGCTTTCAAGAACAGCCCAAGTGATTTTGATGCCGTCTTGATGGACATCCAAGTAAGTACTAAATCACCGAGTCTCCGATAGTCAAGCTGAACGGAGCCAGATGCCACTTTGCGACGGCATTAGTAGCACACGCAGTATCCGCGAATTTGAAAAGGATCATTCCCCGGCACTATCCCGGCAGGCAAAACCATATGGGCGGGTCCCTATAATTGCTGTTTCAGCGTCTATCTCTGAACACAATCGAGAAGAGTACATTGAGAGCGGCTTCGATGGATGGATCCTGAAACCAATTGACTTCAAGAGACTGGAAGCCATACTTACTGCGATTCAAGATGAGCAACTGAGAGAAGTTCTGCAATACGGGAAGGCGAGTTGGAAACTGGGAGGGTGGTTCAAGATGAGGCTTGATGTCTCTGGGTGATATTTGCTTTTAAGTCTGACATCACCAATGCAAACACTAGAAAGGGGGAATCTTTTGGAAATGTATCGTTGTTCGCTCAATACCTCACAGCGTACAGAAGAGGGGACCTAAGTTGTTGTTATTCAATCTGAACTCTACCGACGCTACGGGCGATGGCAGAAAGAGAGACAAACTAAAGCAATATCCATTGAAGCCTCTATCGAAGACATATAGCCTAATTGTAAGAAGTCAGAAACATTGCCAGGAGGTGAGCAGAATGTGTTCCGCTACAGGTAGGGACAAGCTCCAATCATAAAAGAGCTTTTAAGTTGGAGTACAAAATGATTTCGAAAATCATGGTAGACATGCCTTCAGGAAAGCGAATGTTGGCGAATAATGTACGCGCAAGTTGGAATTGATTGGAGTCACGTATTTTACAAATTCCACACGGAAGGATGTAACCTTACAAAAAGCAATTGCTGGGGACGAGGAGAAATCTCACGCGCTGTAGGTGTGGCTCCAGAAATTCAGGGGCCTAAGCGAGGAGGGTCATGTGATTGAGTTCAGACTGACTCCCCCATGAACGGCAGAAGTTCAGGGTCTAGGGCCTGAAAGATTATTTTTGAAAAGTTTCAAATTCAAAATACAAGATATCGCCATTACTGTTGAGACTTCCCCGTCAAATTTGAAGAGATCCACACAAAAGCGCAATGTACATGTGCTTGGAAGACACAAAATCGAGCACTACTCCGTACCTTAACAGTCACCGCATACGTTTTGAACTCCAGATTCATCCAGTATGCCATGATTGATAAATAACACAATGATCATCGTAAACCAAGCTCAATCCGAACAAACGGATAGTGACTGGAAATGCCGCGATGGTCCAGAGGCGAACAGCCCGTGTTAGTCTACGCGTAGACACAATCATACAGGGGCCATGGCAGCACTAGGTATCTCTATACGGCGCGCATAGCATGCACGAAGCAGGAATCGATCTCCAGCCCATGGCACGAGGGCTCGAGAAGGGTCTAGAGGTCTTTTGCTTGGGCCCAGCCTCATCCAACCCAGGGGTAGAAGAATATACAGAAAACATGCATGGAATATTCTACCAACACGTCATTGTGTTATCGAACATAGAACCGAACGAGATTTTGCGTACTCGGGAGTCTCCTAAGCCAATGAGTAAACACCTTTATCAAAATTTGAATGCAAAAGTGGTGCCAGAATCTTCGCGAAACCTGTAACCCCTCCAATTGGCAAGCCAGCTGCCTTCGTGGCTCCGCCCACTCACTTGAGATGATCCCGCCACATTTAACCCCACCAAACTTTCTCTGATGCCACACCCAAGACGCGATATATTTTGGTTGCCGAAACCTCCAAAAGCACTACAAATTCCAAGATTTGGGCAGGAAATAGACGAACATCCGAATTTGAAAGATCGCAACATCGAACGATAATACGAAAAGGAACTGAAAAACAGGAGGCCCTCAAACTACAGAAGGCCTTCACAAGGAGCCATAAGTATTTATGCTCACTTGCGTGCCACGGCGATGAGCGGAGCAATTGTCCGTTCCCTTCACGGCGAACTAGGATTCATAAATCTGCAGGACAAGACTCTCCGGGATCGACATTGTACGAGGATTCCCCTTGGTCAGGACTTCACTTCCGGAGGACATAAAAGGGGGTAGCGACTCCTCTCTGAATCAGACTCTCGCACATGTGTCCGCCTCCCCGGACCCTGACGAAATACCCCCTCAGCACGTGGCTCTAAAGATCACGTGCGAAGCCCCCCTTTACGATGTCCGCCGAGATCGAGCAGATGCTGAGGGAAGCGGGCCTCATGCAATACCATTCGCATTTTCTGCAGGCAGGATTAGATGACTGGGAGTCGCTTTGTAAGATCACCGACTCGGAACTTTCTGCACTGGGTGTTAGCTTGGGACATCGAAGGAAATTGCAGAGAGAAATTGCGCGAAGACTCATGTGGCCCGACTACAAACCGCTCCCGACACCTGAAGAATTACTCCTGTTGCTTTCGCATAATAGAGAAGGCAGAAACAGTGAACGCAAGGACTATTTCACACTCCCTGCATCTTGGTGGAGCCGCGAGACCAACCACAGCAACAGTTACAACGCTTCGCCGCCTCCTGCCAAAGCCTTACCTCGCAATTCTTCGTCCAATACATCGGGAGGCACCGAAGCATCGAAACCGAGATCCTGAGATGAAACGTCTGTAATTTTATTAGTAAGTTGACGTGGAGTGAGAGTCACAACTTCACCATTAGAGGGAAATCCCACTAACTTTTGACAGCAAGTAGTCAGCACCCCGAGCGGGCGAAAAACGTTCGACCCGGGCCTACTTCTCGAGGACGAACATGGCTTTAATTCTGGATATGTATAAGAATCATGCGTCACCAGAGCCTTCTGTTGACGCAGCATTCGCTTGATAATGTCGATCACTCGCTTCATTTCTTATGACGTTTGCGGGGTCTGGACCTGGCTGTGTGATCACACCTCTGGAACGTTAAGGGTTTGGGAAAGGCTAGGAGTAATGTGTTCTTGCTATGGATGATCCATTAATGATTGTGTTTTTTTCCACTTTGGGAATAGGTGTGAAGCATTGTTGTTAGCGTTGAGTTGGGTAGGCAGGGGCCGCCGACTCAAAGCCTCAGTGCAGCTTTTCCTTTTTGGGTAGGCGTTGAGGAGTTACCTTGAGCTGTAGATGAATAACGTAAATAATTTTTGTTCATGCAACATTCCCGACCTTGTTTCTGCTATTGATATATTCAAACCTTGTTTTAGTCTCATCAAGTCCTGACGAAAACATCATCGAGAGAAAATCCAGCCAGATGCATCGCTACCGAGAGGGAAGGAAGCTGCGTTGTGATTCCTATTAGGATGATAAAATATTATCTAATACGTAGCTCTAAAAATGACCTGAACCTCACAGTGACGGTCGAAGGAGGCGTAAGATAGCAGAACTTTGACGATTCAAATAGCAACGGAATTCTTAGAACATCATTGTGAAGGAATCAACCGCCGATGCTGATATCCCCAGTAAAGCCTGCACCTTCACCCAGAAATCCTGTATCAAGAGCTTCGAAATTGTCTGAGTCTGTTGGCCATTTGAACGAAGAAAGCCACCCAATTTTCAGATGCCTCTGACCGCCCAAATTTTCAAATCCCACGTTCATCAACCCAGCTCCGGATCCCACCTTAACCTTCTTCTTCAAAGGTGACTTTCAGTACACCGTTCCAACCCTACCTAGCGCAAACCCAAAATGCTATGAAGAACTGTATTTGAAAATCCAAGGCTTCCGCTCCCCTGCCATAACTAGCATGCCTGCTGTCAACCACAAAGTTCGGATCAAGTCTTCATCGCGCACCCACATTTACAACCATGAAACTATGGGATACTGTAAGATGTGGAATATAAACTTCTTGGTCCTCTCTGTTATATTCCTTCGTTTCTGCGGCTCGTATGTGCTGACATCAGTGACCAACCTCGGGATCCGTCTTCAGAACGAGGAGGCTTGTCCTTTCCATACAATGAACATCGATGCCTGCCTAACCAGTTTGGGGTGAAGTATAAAACAAATCTGAGAAGCAAATAGACGCCATACAAATATACACTACGTTGACTTCTAGTTCCAGCTTATCCACATGTGTCCTGACCCCTTCGTACTCTATGCACTCCCGCTCAACATTGGAAACATCATTACACTCAACAAACTCTACAACAACCTCTTACCAAAGTGCTCGCTCGAGAGCCCAATTCCATGACCACAACGAAGAAACCCCAAAGTCTTCTCAATATATCCCAGGAAAGATCACCCACTTCACCTTCTTACAATACTCCTCCCATCCCTTCCCATACTTCTTCGAACAACGCTCTTCATCCCTCCAACAGCGATGAATAAGCAGTACCGTCATGAAAATGGCATATGTCCACGGTAAGAGATTCTTGACTCCACATGTTGCGCACATCGAGTACGAAAGCACGAGATCACCCAAGTAGTTCACGTGCCGCGCGTAGCCCCACCATCCAGAGCACAAAAGAATGCTATCGTGCTCCAAGCCATCCTTGGTTCTGTATTTGACTTTCATCACTTTCGCAGGTGATCCCCAGAGCTTGCACTGTCCCTTCGTGCGGCGTGCGAGGTCTTTTTGGTGGTTGACGCTGCGGAATAGGACATAGCCGCTGACTCCGGTAAGGAAGACTGTCAATGCCTGGGCGGAGGAGAGGGTCACGGGATTTCGGGCGAGATATTGGGTTTGGAGGGTGTACATTGTTGGGAGCCAGACGATGGATCCCCAGGCTAGGTAGAAGCCGAAATGGTCGTGGCAGATGTCGATGGTACGGAGATACCAATCTTCGTTGATGAAGAAATCTACTACGTAGAGGGTGTGGAGAGCTGTGGCTACAATGATGGATTTGGTGATGAAGCCGTGGAGTTGGTATTGGTAGGCGATGAAGGATAAGTCACTGAGTCCGGTTAGCTCTTGCGGTCAAAATCGAATAGAATCGAGAATTTCGTGATCATTCTGTAGATGCTTCAAAGATATAGCATATGGGGGTTTTCCATTTGGAGACTTACATAAGGGTCCATGCAATGATGCCAGGTCGTCCATTTGTAAAGAGTTTGAAGTCAAAATATTTCCCAAACCTTGGGTTCAGCTCAATTCCCATATAGAGGTCGTACAACACCGAGCCTGGCTTCATTAGCATCGACTTCAGACTTAAAATTATTTGCGTACTTACCACTAAACTTACGATCCTTCTCGTGACTTGGGCTAAAGTGGGCTTTCGCATAAACCACTCCCGTGAGAATAAACCCAAAAACATTTGTGACTAGCAGGAGCCCCTCCCAATTCCTAGCCAAAAGAGCAGGATCCAGGCTTCCATACAGAGAAAGAGCCACAAAGAGCGCATGCGTTATCCACCAAGCCAATAACCCATTTGTTCGGTATTTCAGAAGATTCCCCGCTGGTGTAAGTTGCCCAGAGCTCAAGACACTTGGAAGAAATTGGTAAAGGGCAGCTTGAAAAAGCAGCCAAACTCCGTAGCCAATACTTGCTTCCAACGAAGGTCTTGGGGCATAATTCGAGAAGAATTTTGTGGGGCCAGATTCGCTCATAGAGTGATAGGCTCCGCTCAATGACCCCTGGAATGAAGACAGACTGATCCAGTAGAAGATGACCAGGAGCGGGCACAAGACCATGATACCAGCGCAACCAAGTGCATGAATCCAAGATCCATGGTGATGTCGTCGTCCCCAAGATATACTTGAATCACGTGTGGCTGAGAAAGACGCAAGACGAGGTCGTTTTGCTGATAACAGTTCGGTAGAGTGTGGAACTTCGAATTCCAGGGGACGGAGAATAATATTCTCCATAGCAACTTTCGTAAAAGAAGACCTGGATTGTTTTGAGGAAAATATATGAAGAAAGTGATGAAGTGATCGAAGTTTTTGAGAGCTTCTTTTGTTCGAGCTATCGAACGAATATATATGCTTGCGGACTTGTATGGAATGTAGAAAATATTTTGGCGTCCACCATCAGCAACACCCGGATCAGGCCGAAAATTAGAAGACAGAGACATAAATGAAGACTTTTTTGAACCATTGGGTTTAGAAACAACAATTACCACTAGGTAATGCTAAAATAGGGCGCTTTGGTGGTGTATCGTCGGTGCCGGTACGAAGTACTGCTAGCGTCTCGGTATCTGCAGAGCTCAGACTGAGCCTCTGTCAGATCTGCGCCTCACAGCACTCTCCCAAAAAGTTGAATGCTGCTGACTTTCGGCATTATTGTTGGACAGTAGACCTTAGGAGGATCTCTTATTGCTCCGGTTCGCTTAGGCTTCCCCCGTCCAAGATGATGAGTCTCGCGGACTTACAGAGTACCGAGGCGTCAAGACACCTCGTGGAGACTGGCAACGTCCAAAGCTACCAGTGACGATAGTGACTGATGTTGGGGCATATCGAAACGTCATCGCTGACATTAGAGCACCAGGCACTGAATCGATTATCGCTGCGATCTGAATGGCATTCGAAGGGCAAATAACCATTCAACTCCCCGTATTTCGGACTTCGTATTTCGGGAAAGTGAGATTGCAGTCTGTCCTGCCGCGACAATCTAGGCTTAAAGATCTTGAGCCTTGAGATTGATGATCTGAGCTCTCAATATCGCATAGGAGCTGCATAATGACCATCTCTCCGAATATAACATGCGCTTTCTTGTTCGTGAGGAGTCGTGGACGTTGACGAAGCCGAGCTGAATGCTCTGGTGGGAGCGAAGATCGGCGCAGGGAACATCTTCCCGCATGTCCTTCCTCGCTCCCCCAACCTTTCAACCCTCTCACAGCTACCGACTAATTAGAGACTGTAAAGTCAAGCGCATGAATGACCCCTTTGGACCAATACCAAGCTTCTGAAAGTCCGCAGCTGGCATGAACTGACGAAAAGCCCTACGATAACGGGCCGCAGCGACGCGCCATCTAGCCGCGTTACTGATGTAGGGGGAAAGGAAGAAACGAACGCTTCATAACAATTTGACAGTCTCTGGAAATACTGGAAATTCATCAATTGATAGGAGCAAATTTCTCGAATAATTTGAAGATGAAAGAACAACCTTCAAACCGTTTGGTCACTAGAGAGCGAGGCAGTTTCCATCAAGAGAAAGGAACTTTAGTTCTAATCAAGCTCAAAGTCCAGGAGAGAGCTTACACTTCCTATCTTTCTTAAGATTCACAGAATCACTGCGATGCTCACTTTACCAAAAGAAAATGAGTAACCCTTTTCCAAAATACACTCACAAGCACAGACAACCAATCCTGATTCCCATAAATCTCCCAAGTCCTGTTGTCCTCCCCGAACCCAATCCCCCAATTTCTGGGATTACATCTGCTCTGTCTGCGGAAAACGAACGATTCTTCACTTCGATACTTCTTCGGAAGTCATCTATTGTTCAAGGTGTTGGAGTTTTAATAATCATAAACAGCACAGGCCTGAGATAGCGGAGCGCCAGGAGGAGAGGGTTAGTGAGGCGGAGAGGGAGGTGTTGGAGAGGGGCGTGAGCAGGATTGATTGGGCTTCGAGGTGAGGTGAGGTGAATGAGGGTAGCATATCTGTGAATCAATGTTTACGTTGAGCTTGAGATTATTCACGATACTGTGACGAATTATCGTGTGAATGTGTTGCTGTTCGAATAATCTAGAGCTTTGTGTTTCATATCTACACCATCCAGATCTTTCGAGGATCTGTAAGAAAAGGTCACAATTCCAGAAGCACAAGGTCCTCTCCCAGACTATCATTACACTCTACGCCCGGCAAAGCCAACAACAAAAACATCATCAACATGGACGGCCCTCCCACTCCTACACCAACATCAACTTGGACCTGCTGTGTCTGCACCAAATCCAACATTTTCACCCCCTCACCGAAGCAAAGCACCGAGGACACCGCCCAACTCCAAGAAAAGTGCAGCTGTGCACACATCCGCAGCCCTTGCTGCGACAACTGGGTCCGACTAGATTCAGGACGCCTGCGAGACAAGGGAAAGAGTCACAAGGACTTGTATGCATTTGGAAAATCATTATGAAAGGAGAGGGTTGGGATATGGACATGAACGTATGAAATGAGAGATCTCACGATGTTGAGAAGGAAGTAATAATGGAATGAATCAACGATCATTGGGTATTCTAATTCTTGAAATCTACCATGCCGTGATATCATCTACTTCTGCCTCCCCAAACGTGCTGCTTTTCGTGACTGGTCCTACGCCTTCCTCGGCTTCTACGTCTTGCCTTCCGGGTGCGCCCATGATATCTGGTAGCACTTCACCTAGAAAATCGAGAATATGCTTGTTGACTTGCTCGAATTGTAGGAGGAATGCATCGTGACCTTCTGGGGATTCGATCTTCCTTAATCGTGCGTCGGGGATGGAGGCTGCTATTTCTTTTTGCTCGTCGAATGTAAAGAGGCCGTCACTTTCGATCCCTAGGACAAGAGTAGGTTGTTGGATTTGGGCGAGGGCATCGGCGATGGGCGTTTGGGAGTCGGGGGAGACGCGATAGCGGGATACGTCGTGGGTGTCTAGTTTGCGGGTGATGGCTATGTAGCAGTTACCGTCGAAACGTTTGACGAATTTCTCGCCTTGGTATCTGAGGTATGATTGGGCGGAGAAGTATGTTGATGGGCTTCGTTTGGATTCTGTCACTGAGTCTGGACGCGCGGATTTTGCACCGTGGAATTGAGGGTCTGTGAAGTTGGAGGCATCAGCGCCTTTTGCCTCAGTTTTATTGAGTGCTGATGAGCTTCCGGTACGTGATAACGAGGAACGTGGGGAGCGCGTCGATCGATGTCCATCGTTGTGTATAGCAACATGTACCTCCCCAGGCGTTGAAGGCCGCTGGTCCTCACTGATAGTCTGCTTCTTGGACGCATCCGGAGTATTCCTACCAAATCTAGCCTCGAAAGAATTTCGACTTCGATATGTGAGCAGAGCGGACATTCGTGCTGCTCCTAGCCCTGCAGAAGGCGGGTCTGAGAAAGGGTAATAGCCATCGTCGTATTTTGGGTCTGCGTATATGCTTTGTCTTTGTGCCTCTCCCCAGCTGATCCCCCACGCGCTATGCCGACTCGAGGTTGCAATTGGAACGATTGATCGAACGTAGTCCTTCCCAAAGTATGCCCATTCCAGTACCAACATCCCACCCATGGAGCCACCTATAACCGCGGCAATCTGCCGTACACCTAAGTCATCGAGGAGTAGTTTGTGGATACTATTGGAGCAATTAGCTTTTGGTAGTAATTCAAGGTCATGTTTACCTACTTGACATCGTCTCTTATTGTTGTCAAAGGAAATTCGGGGCCGTATCTCTCGTTCTGCGGATTTCCATCTTTGCATGTAACAGGACTCGCGCTCCCATATGGACTACCCAGACTATTCATGCAAATGACGAAGAACCTCGAGATATCGAATGCTCGGCCAGGTCCGCCTAACAGAGGCCCCCACCAGTCGCTGACGTCTGCGCTGCCGGTCAAGGCGTGGCAAATGACCATTGCATTGTCGCGATTCGGAGAGAGCTTCCCTCTTGTGCTATACGCCAGTGGAACATTGTGCAACGTCACACCGGATTCAAGGGTGAAGGAAGGGATAATCGCAATGGACTGATCGGGAATTAAAGCTGCGAATGGGTTCTCGGGTTGCTGTTGCGTTCTTTCTTGGACGTATTCAGTGGCCATTCTTCATTCTTCATTCTTCATTCTTCATAGTGGGGTGGAGGGGAAATGATGTTTGGGAATAGAACTGACCGTAATGTACAGCAGAGCCATTAAAGCTGTTTGGCTCTGGGATGGTAGCCATTGAGCAGGTGGTGTGAAAAACTGGATCTTCACACGATTGTGGAGAGATCTTGTTGTTTATTTCTAAAGTTGAAATGCGGGCATCCATTTAGAAAAAGAGCTATCCCACCAAGTCCCGAAAACGCCATCTTCATCCACTCAGAGATCAGAGGAAATTATTTACAGCGTGCACGGGCCATTTTTGGCGTCAGCCACAGCGCCTGCATGGTGTGGTGTGGCTAAGGTAGTGTGGCTAGTAAGCCTTAATGCGCTAAGGAAACATCGCGAAGTCGTGGTCGCGGCTCAGCAGCTCGAGGAATTTTGGACTTTCACGGCAGCTTCATCCACATCAACCGGCCGTGAATATTAATCTTCGTCTTCCCACGATTGTTTCCTTCAGGTACACTTCACCAACATCCCCCAGCCTCTCATGGCATTAGCTACAACGAGCTTCAACACTGCGGTCACTTCTGCTAACACCTTCCCTACAGCTTTTCAACGCTACAAGCTACAAGGAAGCTTTGAAGCACCAAGCCATACACATGCGCAGAACTTAAGAACAGATTTGACGCGCGCCCGAGATGGCTCCCGCGAAGAGAAAGAGGAATGAAAGATCGTCCGTGGATTCTGGCGAAAATCGGCCCTCCCCTCATCGTCCGGGAAGCACCAACCTGGGGCAGCATGATCGAGGACCAGATATGAGGGATCCCAGCAGGAGATCGAGCCGGGGAGGACAAGGGCAAGGTGGTGGAGGAGGCGGCAGGGGGCGCAGGAACGAGAGGAACGATAGGAATGACAGGATCGATGACCGCAACAATCCGAACAAACTCACGATATCTGCGAGGGCGACTCCCACTCCAGGTCCTATGTCCCCACCTCCTCCCAGACCTTCGAGCGCAACCCAGACCCCCACTTCGACTCAAGAGCTTCCTAGTCCTGTGCCAAAGCGTGACCCAGCCCCGTACGATTATGACTTTCTTACCGACGATCGAATGTCATCCTGGGACGCGAGTGGTCGTCAGGAAGTGGTCGCAAGAGGCATTCAGGCTCGGGAGGACGAAGACACAATGGATCTTGCGACGGTCTTCCAAGAATTCACACGCGCGGTTCTAGATGGCCGGGTAGATCCAACTGATGGCGGAAATTGTATCAAAGAGATACTGGGACCAGAGACTGCTACGGAAGATGCGTCTACCAACACCCTTGATGCGCCGACTTTCTTCTTGGATTCACTGTCTATGATTTGCGACGCAGAAGAAGGATCTTTCAATCCAGTACTTCGACCATTCGTCGCTGCCACTGGAATTTCCCCGGTTATCATGCGACAAAAGTTCGATGCTCAACTCCTTCAAAGTCTTGGTCTGACGCGGGATACATTTATTCGAGTTGGGATTCGACAAGCTACCCATCTACTATATCGACAAGCTAACTACAATCTTTTACGAGAAGAGACCGAGGGCTACTCAAAGCTTGTCACCGAACTCTTTACAACTAGTGGAAGCGAGCCGCCATCACAAGAAGTGGTCGAGGATGCCTTCGAAAGAGTCAAGGGCCTTATTGGCACATTCGATCTGGACGTCGGCAGAGTCTTGGATATAACGCTTGATGTATTCGCCGCAGTTCTCATCAAACATTTCCGATTCTTCATCAAAATGCTGCGCGTTAGTTCCTGGTGGCCCAGAAGTGGTCTGGCTCACAGCGATGCAAGAAATGGTGGCCTCCCTTCGTGGGCTCTGCCAAACTCACCTGGTTGGATGTCGACGCCTGAAGATGAAGTAGCGTCACTGCAGCAACGCTGCGAAAGAGACCTTTCGTTCTGGAAACGAGCGCGTGAGGTTGGACTGGATGCGTTCTTCGAACTCGGAGGGAGGCAGGTGGTTGATGCGGAGAGCAAAGACCGCATTTTTAATAGCAAGGGCCATGAGGATGCGGAACTCGATGCGGATCGCCAATGGATCGAGGGAACGGGAACATTTCCACCCTCCGGAAACCGGGTTGCCGCTCAATTACTTGGATTTAAGCTTCGATTTTATGCGTCAGCCGCTCGAGACAACAAAGACGACGTTCTTCCACCGAATTTGATTTATCTTACCGCGTTATTGATCAAAATCGGATTCATTTCCCTACGAGATTTATATCCACACTTGTGGCCTTTAGATGAAGACATGCCGGCGGTACGAGAAGCCAGACTTAAGGAGTTGGCTGAGAAGGAGAGATTAAATCGCCCAGGCGGTGGCGCGTCGAATGCTCTGATGATGGCTGGTGCTCTTGCGGACGATACTTTACCCAACAGTGGTAGAACCCGCGAAACTGCGGCTGCCAAATCCGATGCCCCGGCAGCAGCAACCAACGAAGCAGAAGATAAAGAGAAATCAGATGAGCCTGCGGACCAAAAAGTTGCTCTATTGATTTGTCTCTTGACCATTGGTGCAATTCCGGAGTCTTTGTTTATCTTGGGACGGTTCCCTTGGATTCCCGAAGCCTATCCAGAGGTTCTCGACCTTATCAATCGCATCTTACACTATTCCATCAAAGATGTTTATGATGCGAGTCGTCCTACTACTACCTTTCCGAATCCGGAGTGTGTCAATAAGAAGGCAGCCGACTTCGACCAAAACGGTGTGCCTAAAGGACAAGTTCGGCTTGTGCAGATACCAACTCGGAAGCTCTTGCGTTGGCCATTCCCGGACAAGGCCGACACAAACGACAACCTTTCATACAGATTTTATTGGGATGAGTGGGCCGACAACATCCCCCTTTGCCACGATGTCGATGACATCTTTACACTCTGTAGCACACTCTTGAACTACTCGGGTGTCAACATCGGCAGAGATGCAAGTCTGTTGTCCAAACTTGCCAGAATTGGCGCAAAGAGTTTGGCAGATGACCCTTCGGCACACAATCTCGATAGATGGCAAGATCTGCTCAAGCGTCTTCTTGTCCCAGCGCTCAGCTTGACGAAGTCGAACACCAGTGTCGTCAATGAAGTCTACGATATGCTCAGATTCTACCCAATTTCCATCCGCTACTCAATCTACGCCGAGTGGTTCGAGGGACAAATTTCCCGATTACCGGCCATGAAGGTTGCTTTTGCACGCACCAAGCTTGAAACCATGAGCACGATGAAGCGGATCAGCATGACCAACCTTACGGAAATGGCCCGAAATCTTGCCAAGACGGCTTATGCGTCTCCTGGCATAGTTTTCAGTGTAGCCCTCAGCCAAATCGAAGCATACACTAATCTCACAGAGGTTGTGGTCGAGTGTGCAAAATACTTTACTGATTTGGGCTATGACGTTCTGGTTTGGTCACTCATGAGTGCGCTTGGAGGTAAAGATAGAAATCGTAACAATGCCGAATTTGCGTTGCTTCCAAGCAGATGGCTGTTGGCATTATCACGTTTTGCTGGCAAGGTCTGCAAGCGGTATTCGATCATGAATATCTCGCCCATCATCCAATACGTCAATCACCAGCTTTATGTGGGAAACTCGACGGATCTCGTTATCTTGAAAGAGCTTATCGCACAAATGGCAGGCGTGGTTCCGGACACCGACTTCACAGACGCGCAACTTACCGCAATGACTGGCGGCGAGGTCTTGAGGCGCCAGACGCTTATAAATCTTCAAGACAAGCGTTACGAGTCGACAAAAACTGCCAAGCGACTGATGAGGGCTCTTACAGAAACGAGGCTTGCTGGACCTCTACTACTATCCATTGCACAACACCGACAATCTGCCATTTATTCGATCCCAGATGAGGACGCTCATATCAAGCTATTGGCAACGATGATCGATGACACACAACTGATCTTGTTCCAATATCTGGACCTCCTCCGCAGTAACCTCACCGTCGATGAATTCGACAAGCATGTGCCAAGCATTGCGGAGCTCTTAAGGGATTTTGGCCTATCCCCACCACTCGCCTTCATGATTGGACGTGCCAGCATTGCGTACCGCCTGTCGAAAGTTCCTTTCCCAACTTCAACTAATCCAACGAAGAGCCCTCAACCAGCTTCATCGTCCACAGTCGAGAAAGTCGATGCTGACGGTGACATTGGTATGGAATCCTCCGCAGCAGCCCAAACGAATGGGGATCGACCTAAGTCTAGCGAAGCCGGGACCCCCAACGGTGATACGAAATTCAACGATGATGTACAAATGGTCGATATCAAGGACGTCATCTCTCAGCAAGCCGATCTCACCCCCGAACAATCCGCCAGTCTAGCAGCAGACGCATGCTACGAGATTGTTGAACCAATTATTTCCACAGTGAGAATGATCTTGCCACAGAGCTCTTGGAGCGCCTTGACTCCCGATTTCTATGTCACGTTCTGGACGTCAACCTTGAGTGACATTTCACTTCCCAGCAATAGCTACGACAACGAGATTAGTCGTCTTATGAGAGCCCAGGAAGCCATTACCAAAGATCGGACCGATCTCACTCGCCAAGGTATGAGTCGAAAAGAAGAGATGAAGAAGGAAATGGCCGAGGCAAGAGAAAGCTTATTCGCCGAGCTTACTCAAAAAGTCCAATCTTTCAGTGCTGTTAAAGCTCGTCTACTAACAAGGAAATCCTCCTGGTTTGGAAACTCGACCAAAGCGGACGTTGCCAGTGATGCCTTCCTCGAGAAGTGTCTGATTCCACGTCTTCTTCTCTCTCCTAGTGACGCCGAGTTTTGCTTCAAAATCATCAGATTTCTGCATGACAATAACACGCCTTACTTCCGGGCCCTCTCTCTCTACGGGCGTATCTTCAAAGCTCATCGTCTACGTTCCATCATCTTTACCTGCACTGTTCGCGAGGCTGAGAACCTGGGTCGATTTCTCCGACTGGCTCTTACAGACCTCGCCAGATGGCATGCCGATGCCGTGGTGTACGAGAAAGAGGCTTGGGGCAAAGGCAAAAATTTGCCAGGTTTTGCGAAGGCCTTGAATGCTGACGGGACTCCCAAGGGGTTTCTCGAGCACGATGGGGAGGTCGGGTTCAAGAACGTTTTGCTATCGTGGCATAAAAACTTGAATTCTGCCATCCGCGAGTGTTTAGACGGAACAGAGTGGATGCATATTCGTAATGCTATCACGGTCTTGAAATCCGTAGCAGAGGTTTTCCCAGCCATCGACTTCATGGGTAATAGTTTCATTAAGCAACTTGAAAACATCGTAGCCAGAGAAAAGGGGGCTCGCGAAGATTTGTCTCTCACTGGAAATGCGGTCTTAGTACAGCTTAAGAAGCGATCTAAAACATGGGTAATGGTGCAGGCATTTGGCTACAATATGGTAAGTCGTGCAAGGCTCATTGTCAGGTTCATTTGCTGACAAGGTGTAGGCTAAGCTGCAGGTCAATGGGTCAACGTCAAGAGCCACATCCCAAACAAGCGTCTCCAGTTCAAAAACTACCTTGAAACCAACAGCGCCAGAGTTCAAGCCCCAATCTCGAGCTAGGTTCGCTAATTCTCTCCAGAAAATCTGGTTATCACTGACTTTAATCTTTAGTTCTCTCGGTGTTCCTACTCCAAAACCGACGGAAGTTGAAGATGGTGAGGTGGACGACGCCAAAATATCTGGAGCCGCTTCGACAAACACAGCAAAGCCGACCTCAGCTTCTGAAAGCACACCAGAACCTAAATCTGCCGTTCCAACGGCGCCTGCCGCTTCTGAAGCCCCAAAATCCGAGGTTCTGCGCAGGCGAGAACAGATTCAACGAGAAAACGCTGCGAAAGCCGCCGCCCAGGCCCAACCACATTCGAACGTACCTGCTCGGCCCGAAAACTCTCGAAACTTCACACCCACCTCTATGCCTGAACGGGGGCCTCATATTCACAATCTCCCTAGCCGCCCAGAAGCTCCTCTTCCAAGCCGGCAGGAACTGGATAGGCACCGTCATGGGGACCGTAGAGACGGGAGAGACAGTAGGAACAGAGATGCTAGAGACTCCCGGCTTCCCGAGTCAAGCAGGCCGAGCGATCGGCCTCGTGATTATCCCAGTGATCGCCGAGGTGGAGATCCTAGTCCCCGAGATTTTGGGAGAGCTTCTGATCGTGGTGCCGGGCCCGATCGTGAACGTGCCCGCTTAGATCCACCACGATGGACTGCCGAATCCTCACGCGAGAACTTGGAAAGGGCTGCTCTTACGAACCGCATGAATGAAGGTAGCGGCAGATTGTCTCGCGAGAATCCCATGCCTCCTCCAAGAACGCCTGCAGCATCTTCAGACCGAGCGCCTGTCGCAAATTCTGAGCGGCTTCCTCAAGTTAACCCGGAACGACAGGAAATCATCAATCCCGAGAGAGCTGCTCTCATTTCTGCCGACACTCGATCAGAGTCACCAAGACGTTCCAGGGATGAACCTCGAGATCGACCTTCTTCAAGACCGCAATCTCCAAGACGGCACACATCGGACCGAGACCCTTCAGATGCGCGACGTGACGATCGTACGAACCGCAATGGTCCTGCAGATGGTCATAGTTCCACCCGCTCTACAAATGACGAACCTGCGCCGCCTCCTGCAGGTCCCCGCGGTGACAGACCTGCTGATCGAGTTGGTGACAGAAGTGACAGATCAAGCTTCCAATCGACACCACCCCAGCCACGACCTCTCGATCCAGATCATGGTCGATTGAACTCCAATCTACGACAACAAATGGATCCTAATTTTGGACGCCTAAATGCTTCGCCCCAAGACATTCCTTCGGGACCACGAGACCGAAACACTCGCGGGAACCGCCTACCAACTCGTCGAGATGGCAGAATGTCAACAGAACTTCCGCGGCCCCCAACCCCCGAAAAGCAACCCCCAACGGGGCCTTCAGGTCGCCATCCAAGACGCAGTGCTTCGGGACAATTTGATCCTATTTCTACGGCCACTGGTTCTCTTCCGACAACTCCAGTTGCTCCATCGCCAGCCAGCTCTATTCACCCAGATCGATTGAGGCATCTAGGTGCGCAGGCAGTACAGCCGCCACCACCTCCTCCACCTCCACAGGCAGCAAATTCATCGCCCGCGCCTTCTATACATCCAGATAGGATAAAATCATTTGGGAACGAAACACCGGTCAAGACTCCTCCAAGTCAGGCTCTTGGGCGTCCACGGCCGCATATGCCGTCTGTAGTTACAGGAGGTCCCCCCCCATCTGGGCCTAAAGCGTCTCAATCAAGCCCTATTACACCTGGAGCGAATGGTCTTACTGCCCCAACTGGCCCAGCTTCCGCCACTGAACGGAACAATCGCGGCAGACGTGAGAGGGGTGGAAACCAGCAAATATCGTCAATCAATACACTGCTTCAACAGGGTGGACAGCAAAATGCACCCGAGCGTGGACATCGTGGGCGTGGAGTAGCTCGCGCGGGTGGTCAGCCTGAGATGTCGAGTTCTGCCCCGTCTACACCAGCTCCCCCGCCTCCACCGCCTCCTCCACATGGAAGACCAGAAGCTAGAGATACGGGTAGAGATCTTGTCAATTCAGAGCGGGTGGACCTCATTACTGGGAATACGCCTGTAAGTGAGGATCGGGACAGAGAACGTGGTAGCCGCCGAGAACGATCAGGACGTCACAGTCGTCGGGGCTCAAGAAGTCCAGATCGAAGCCGAGATCCAAAGCGTGCACCAGCTGAAGAGGATCGCTCATCAAGGAACGAGCATCGGGATCGTAGGAGCGATCGCGGAGAAGGCGAGAGAGACAGACATCAAGGCAGATCATCGCCTCGCGATCTTGTCCCAGGCAGAGAACTGGGAGCTCCTCCAAGAGAGAGTGGACGAGACCGGGAGAGGGAGAGAGAGTCTGGTCGACGTGATGGTAGGGAGCGCGAGGGCGGACGTGATGGTCATGATGCCGGATGGCCTGGTGAAAGAGGAGATAGGGGTTCTGGTGGTCGAAACAGAGATGGGAGGCCAGATATTAGAGGTGATGAACGCCGAGATGGTCGTGGAAGGGAGGACGGAGGAAGAAAGCGACGCAGCGGAGAGGAGACGATGGATTCGAGAGGTCATGATAAGAGGCCTCGTCGTGCTTAGATGGCTGGTGTTGCATCTAGAAGATGGAGAGAAATATTTCTGTACGATGGTTGGAGAATTACCATTTACGGCATGCATTGGTTGGCGTTCTGCAATGCGATGCAGCATTTTCATGGCGAAATGGGTGGAGATTGGAGTCTGAGATATTCATCTCCTATTTCTTCTTAAGGGGCCACTTCTGTTCGATTAAACAGCATAGCGAAACAATTACAATTTGATTTTCCACCACAAGCGTTTGTTCTTAGCGAGTGTGCAATGACAGGTGGAGCTTGAATTCGGCTGCCTAATCGTGTCCAAGGCTCTAAACTATCATCGTAGGATTGATCTACAAAACCCCTGGTGGACAAGCCCAATTGGGGACACCGCTCCATATCTCAGCCCCGCAAACATCCTGGTGACCTTACGCGGGCGGCGCAGCACTTGAACGACCATTATGAGCTTGTCACTCTCAGCTGCGATACCTTCGCATCTCACAAAGTCTATCTTTCCCAAGTGAAACTCCTGACGCCTAAACTGATTGCGCATACCCTTCCCCATCACAACAACCCACTTCCCCAGGTCTCATATATCAAACGCAAGCATGCCTTCCCAGCGCTATGAACCTGTAAGTTCAAACTCCCTCTCTCAATGGCATACCTCTTCAAATCCCCATACTCGATCTCCTACCAAAAAGTCCCTTCACCCCTCATGCTCTCCCTCATTCCCTCACATCTCTAATAAAAGCTCAATAGGTCTCACAATTCGACGAAACCCCCAATAATTCCTACTTCACGGGTCTCCCCTCCACTGCCCCGCCATCCTTCCACTCTGTCGATCTACCGCATCGTAACGACGAGTCGGTTGCTACTGTTATACCGCCGTCTGAGAGATCGAGAATGGGAGCTGTGAATGTAATGGATGGACTGGATGATGGGGCAATTAGTCTTTGGGGGTCCAGTGAGGGGGGTGGGGTTAGGGAATTAGAGAATGCGGTTGTGAGGTTGACGGAGAGGCTGGAGGTGTTGGAGGAGAGGGGGTTGGTGAGTGTAGGTTCCCCTTCTTGTTTTTGGGAGGGGCAATGAGTGCTAATTTGGTGACGTAGAAAGTAGAGACGGATATGGAGAGTCAGTTGGTGAGGAATGAGGGGTATCGGTGGAGTAAGGCTGATATTATTGGGACGGTGTTGGGGGTATTGTTTGGGGTGTGGATTTGTGGGATTGTTACGCTATCGGTCATGACTGCTTATCGGAGAGCTGGTGTGAGGAATCAGAGTAGTTGAGAGAGAGGACGTTTTCTTGGTGATCTTTTTGGTTGGGAAGGCGTTCGGGATTTGATGTTGGTGTGAGCTTGTCTCTTCGGAGTTATCTTGGCTCGATTTGACTGACCCTGTATATCAATGGTACGATTTCATGTCCTTATCGTGGCGTCTCTTTCCTAGAAGAAAATAGGGCTCTGTCTAGAAAGATTTGAGTATTGTGTTTGAGAAGAGTCGAGAAACATGATACGCCCAAGTCAACATTGACCCCCGAAAAGAACATCCACAGTAACCGAAGCTTCATCCCACATATTCTTACAAGGACTCTCGTGGACCCTATCCAGCCATAAGAACCCCATCAATAATGACTTGGCATCTTCCCAGCTGCAAATCTGCATTTCCATAATCATCCTCGCGAGTCGCGCGACAAACCAAGTCCGGTCTTTGGTACCAGCAACAACACTGCCACCAAGAAACACAATCCAGAGGCATAGCAGGCTAGCCTGTGGCGAAGTCTTATCAATCGCATCAATGCAAGACTTAAGCTCTTGCGTCGTCGCCGAGTCTATCCACGATGGCGAGGCGAGTACTCCAATCTGAAGCCAGAGATGAAAGTCGTATACAGTCTTGACGTACAACCTGGCTCCAAAATGGCAGAGGGTTTCAACAACAGCCTCTTGTGGACTCTTACTGCTAGCAGGTTGGAATGCGAGAATGTGATGCTGAATAGGTGTGAAGAGTTTGCTGATTTCTGGAAAGGCTGTTGCAGCTTCATTCAGCTCTGCCGTCACACATTGCAGCTCTTCCAGGATAGCGACTAATTCGGCGTCAAGTAAGAACGCGTCTAAAATATCTTTCAGTCCTTTGAAGAAAGATGGAATGGGTTCTCTAGAGAACATTGGGGGAAGGGGCAGGCTCCTTATCTCGGAAGGAGTAAATCGAGACTTCGCGAGGGTGCTGACACAGGGCAAGAGGTCCGCTCTGAATTCAGCGTCAGCGGCAGATAGCTGCAGGATATTTGAGATGAAAGTCCTTACCTCAGAATTTTGGCCCTGAGACCATCATCCAATGTTAAAAATCCCCCTCTAATTTCCACCATTTTGCACAGTCCATCCATATGAAGCGAATAATTTGCAAAATTGCCCACTATGCTCTGTTCAAAAGGGTCCATGATCAGCAAACCTCCCATGTCAACAAGCACTCAAGACTTACCTCAAAATCTGCTAGGTGCGCGACAGCAAGAATAGTGCCGTCAGATATTTGGACCTCTGGGTCTTGAAGTCTTGTATTAAGCAAATGGACAGCTTCCTTCAGATGCTTGCATTTTTCTGGTGACTCGCTCCTTCCCATTTGAACATCCCAAAACAGAGCCGAGCCGCAGAGGATTGAGCTACCCCCGAATTAGTATTTGAAAATGACAAGCAAATTTTCAGGAGGAATGAGAGATTGTTCAGGAACCAGCACGCGGTAGCTGGAATGTATGAAGCAGCTCCCAGGAACTTCGTCTTATAGGACAAAGCAGAATAGCCGCGTGGAGATCAGACGTACTGGAATAAGGCTGCATCTGACATTGCTAATGGGAGCCAGCTTTGCGCTGCACGATTTAGCCCGCAGGTTAAACGAGTTGTGCTTGCTTCGAATGTGACAGTCATGTCTAGGGATAAGTGTGGGTAAATGGCTCTTTCTGGGATGTATCTCTACTCGGAGCCACTTACATCGATTGATAAGCCTGTGCATATATGGCTCCATGGTGATTGGGAAGGTTACAAAAGAACCTAGTGATAAAGGTAGTTGGCCGTGAATAGAAGTGTTCTGAAAACTTGACTCTTTTGAAGTGATTCGGAGATTTTTCTTGCGTGTGCTGGGTTTGGCTGCCGGGGGACATTTCCGATCACAAATTTTCGAGACGGCGATTTCGGGCCCACGTCTCCTTCTCTGGAGATCTTTACTCACGTGAGTACGAATGAGCTTCTTTGTTTCTGGATCGAATCGTGCTGGACGGGATACGTTGACAAAATTTAGCGGCTGCGTTGCCCCTTCCCTTTTCGACATGGCATGGGTATTGGCTACTTTACAAATCAGAAACTCGCAACCAACTATATAGGACTCCCCGATTACCTTCTTTAGGTTTGTGCAAATTAGTAACTACAACAGGATCTTGCCACGAGATTTCATGCGATGTTGTCTGCTGGTCAGCTTTGCTGTCAAAGATAACCACGAGAGGATAGCCATCCGGATGGCGAAAATGGCCATTCTCATCTCTAGTTATTTTAAGTGAGCTGTTCATTATCCATGAATGATAAATACAGAAGGATTTGGTTAGAAATTGAGAAAATTAGGGAAAAGTGATGAAGAGGGTAGTCAGAGTCGGTGGCATTGCAGGAACCCGTTACCATTCTGCATGCGGCTAGCCTGAACGCTGAAAAGGGGCATTGCAAGGATGCCGCTGCCTTTCAGTCCTAGCTGTAACAGGTTAGGACCAAAAGCCTTCCCATCTTACTTCAAACAACCAACTTTACATCCCATAAAAATTTTGCTATTCTGAATAAATTACCGATCTCTTCAACTAAAAATGAGTGTGGATTTTTCGTAATTGTTCCTTCTGACTCGCTTGCAAAGCATATCTCACTCCTCTGCAGCCGGCTGGATCGCTTTAGGGCCTGCAACCCAATCAAAAGTGCCCATAAACTTAGTTATGGAAACATCTTTGGCCTCATAGGCACCCTTCGGTGTCTCATTTCTCCACAGGGTGCCGCTCAGGAACGTGTGAGGAAATCCAGGGTCAAAATCGTAGCCCTTTTCGATCTCATTGATATCTTCTTCGCTCAAACGCACCTTCAAGGCCTCAATATTGCCCCCCAACTGCGCAACGGTTCTACCCCCAACAATGGGGAAAACATACGGAGCTTTTGCGAGGCAGTACGCCAACGCAATGCCCGTGACGGATACTCCCTTGCGATCACCCACGGCTTCAAGTACCGCCGAAACAGCCTTGTCTCGAGCCGAGGGGGCTTTCATCTTTCTGCCAGGGTTGTTCTTCTCACGCTCAGCGAAGGCTGCAGCGCTTTGAAATTGACCTTGGCCCAGGGCTCCCCACGGTTGCATCGCCATGCCTTCCTCTCGGCACATGGGGATAATCTCGCGCTCGAAGTCACGATTGGATGCGTTCCACATGCCCTGGTACACGACAAATTGACGGAGACCATGATCGCGGGCGTACTGGTTTGCCTTCAAGTCATTGTGTCAGATTCTTGTGTCTTGCTGGAAAAGCTCCGAGTATGGGTCGCATAAACTCACCTTGCTGACAATCCAAGCGGGTGTGTCTGAAATTCCAAGGTAATGGACTTTTCCAGCCACGACAAGATCGTTGAGCGAATGCACTGCCAATATGAATTAGTTGACTGTATGCGTTTTCAACATTTTGGCTCCCAAGGCAAGTATCCGCAACGCATTTTGCGATACCTCCTAAAGCCATGCCCGAAGGCATAAACGAAGTATTCATTTACTTACTCAGTTCAGGGATGCTTGTTGCATAGTCCCACCAATGCAAGTAAAGAATATCAAGATAGCTGGTTTGGAGCTTGTTCAAACTGTCCTCGAGACTCTTCTTCATACTCTTCGTCCCGGCACCTCCCCAGTTGCTCTGACAGCCGTATTTCTCTGGCTCGTCAATCTTGTAAGGACTGCCATACTTTGTTGACAACACCAGGGACTCCCTGTTGTTGCGTGAGGACATCCATTCGCCGAGCCAGACTTCGGACTGTCCATTTTGCTATTCGGAAAGACGATAGTGTTAGCACCATTTCTTTTGAGTCTTTCAGATGTAACCAGATACTCAAGAGATACCCCAAGAAACTTTTCCTGAAGTGTGGAAGCAATCTCTTGAGCGGAATTTGTTTCGCAAATGACGTACGTAGTTGTTGGCTGTATCCAAAAAGTTTCCACCAGCAGCGACGAATGCGTCGAGAATCGCAAAGGCAGTTTCTTTAGTGGTTTCACCCATCAATCCCTCATAAGCTTTGCCAAAACCCATGGTTCCAAGGCACAGCGGAGAGACGCGAATACTCGCACTGGGGGCGAGCTGACGGTGTCGCAATAAAGCTGATTTGGGAGGTGGGGGGACAACATGAGGGAGAGTGGGAGTTTTGCTAGCCATGGTTTCGAGCGAAGGTGAGAGAGTTTCTCGTGTGTAAATGAAGAGAAGTGCGAGTGTTGAAGGCTTTGGAGCAGAAGAGAACAGAAGGCAGAGGTTAGATATATATATGTACACTGAAATTATGCCAATGATCAGACCCCTAAATCCGTCTTGAACAAGAACATTGAAAGCGAAGTCCAAGTTGAAGGTGCATCCTAACTTGGACGGACCCTAACTTCAACAAGTCCTCCATTCTCCAAACTCGGGCGTTGCCCAGAGTAAACGTGGAGCGGCCGCCACCCCCCATGGATGAACTTAGAGGAGAGTCTTGATCTGGAAAAAGCGCTAGCCACTCTCGTCAATTCGACTGAAACCGCATGTCGCACAAACTCCCGCGAAATCCGAGCCAGCCGCACTCCGCCGAGAACGGACAGCCTTTAGCTCACACTGATCTCTTCACCTGGCAGTCCTGCGTCTATTAAAAGTCTCGAGTCATTTCCAACGATATGTTCGTACGACCCAGTATGAGGCTCCTCGAATTGCTGTCCCAACACACCCATCGCCACAACGAGAGAAATTGACAGACTTATGACAATTGCACCTCTTGTAGAAGTGGGCCATGCTATTTAGCTAGCTTTGTACACTTGTACTGAATATAAAGAATGAGACCCGGAATAATCAATGGAGCATTCATAATCAGTTCTTTCTTTCGTCCGCCGCGGGGTAACCCCCTATCAACAGAAAACTTTTCAAGTCAACCCATTTCATTCTGTGCTTGGAACCAAAAATTTCCTGACACATAGCCGCCTACTGTACTAGCTTTTCATCCCATTGTTGCCTATCAGTTTGCGAATCGCATCTCGACCACATTGCTCCAACTCGCGTGAGCCAATACCAGCCCAAACACCTCTCGGCCGAGGCGGACTATCAATCCCAACCCACGTTTCTCCATCGAACTGAAACCAGCCCTCCCGACCTTGGTCGAAAACATACAAATTATGGTTCTCCGGATGAAGCTGCTTAAACATAGCCACAGTCCAAGCAGTCCCTCCCGGAGATACTTCATTAGCTTGCATAAACGTGACAGCGTAACAGCTCTGACTGGTAGCAACTTGATAGTAGTCCCGCTTGATCAAAGGACTGATTTCTGCCCGGGGCGGTAGAGATTTCCCCAGAATTTTAGCTGCAGCTTCGACAGCCTCATCGGCGAGGCTCAGTTGCTCATCATTGAGTCGAACGAGGTCTTTCTCGGGTGCTTGGCTTGGGTGACCGGGGAAACTCCAGTGGATAACCTCGTGGTTGATCGCATGGGCGTGGATGCCCCATTCGATGTCTGCTCCGTCCGCACCACCGGAGAGGCAGGCATTGGTCAGATTTTGTAGTCTCTCGTGCATGATTTCTGTTGCTCTGGATATCTGTTTTTCGCATCAAAGCCGTGTTTACAAGAAGCGCATGTGGGGTGAGGATGAGCTGAGTCAGTGATGTCTCCCCTGTCAAAAGCTCGGACCATCGGAACGTGGACCAAAAATACCCTGGAAGCAGGCAAATTTCAGCGCGTAAGAGCCTGTGGTTTTAGCGGCTGTCCACTATTTTTATAGCGACTAACGCGCTGTAAGCCACAACCCACAGGAGCTTGATTATGACAGTATGTTCCCTCCGAAATTTCAAATGCAGGAGTATTGAGAAAGGCTGCTTGATGGGAATACTCTTTCCGCTTGGGAACTTATCAAAGGAATCCAATTTCCTGACATTGAAGTCTCCCGATATTCTACCTAGTACTCCTACCATTGCGGACGCCTAATAGCAGCCCAAATATCTATTCGTACAACCAATCCACGCTTCAGTTTGCCCTCTTGCCCCGGTTGCCCTTTCTAGACTTTTTCTTCCTCTTTACCACCATTCTAGGCGCCTGCTTCCTGCTTGACTCCCCGCAATTGATCCAGGATCGCGTTTGCGTCCTCAAATGCCCCATCATCATACGGTTTAATCCCATGTGAATTCATGAAATTCTCCATTCCACCAAACTTCCCCACAACGCCCTTTCCTCTCCTCCGCCCCTTCTTCTTCCCCTTCCCCTTTCTCCTTCTCCTCCCCTCACCACCCGTCTGGTTCAAATCATCCCGTTGCACCTCCTCCCGCGGTTCAAACACATCCAAGTCTACTCTCCCACCCATATCCATTCCTCCCCTCTCATCCTTTTCCGGCTCTGCACTCTCCATCTCAGCCAACTTGAAATTCATCCAGCTCTTCGCTAGCACGTGATCAGAATTAATGCGATTAGCATGCATGAAATTCGCAGCGCCGCCATTGATTTGAGAATACGCTCGCGGTAGGAGATGGTAGGACGATTGGTCAAGCTGCGAGGGAGATATTTCGGGGTTTGCGCATAGGCGCGACGCGGCGGGGACGTGTTGGTGCTATGTTTGTATTGATTGATTGATTGATGGTGGTTGTGCCTTAGTCGGGAGAAATTGAGGCTTTTGAACGCTCGGACCCTCCCGCATCTAGTCTGGATTAACAGTTCCAAAACCCCCCTGAAATTGGCGACGATGTATATAAAGGTATTTTGTTTCGGCTCTGTAGATAGCTGAGTGCATGTTGTGGGTTCAAATGTCAGTATGTCTCGGGAATGCTGTAGGTTGCTGTGTCTCTGCCTCGGGAGGCACGATCGGCAGGGCGGCGTGGGATCAGCGATTTTTTCGCAGGCGGGTAGAGGGAATGAAGAAATATGTCGTAGATGAATGGCAATGTTCCTTGTGTCTAGGAGATTCAATGTGGTATAGGGAAATCTCTTCCATGGTCTGCAGGTGGCGCCAAGTCAGAGGAAAAGGGGCTTCGCTTAATAAAATTCTGGGGCCTCGTTAGCCAAACTCTTACATATTTACAATGAGAAAAGCATGGTGGCTTGGGAACAACGACGCTTCAGGATCCGATAGTTACAATCCTGAAAGCAAGCGCTTCGTGCGCAAAAAACCCCGCCCCTTTTTTCCTATGAAAATTAATGCTGTACAGTTCTCTTGTTCGCGACTTCCACCGACATTTATACGTCTTTCCACATTAGCATTCAATATCTGGAGAAGGAACAAACTCGCCAACGAGGGCGTCTTTCTGGGCAGCGTCTAACGATTCGGATGCAGTGACCTTCTCTTGAACGACGGTAGACTTCTCAGCGGCAACTGCCTCGACCGTGGTTTCCCGAACGGCGGATGGAAAGTCGACATTGAACAGTATTGGCGAATGCAACTGAGCTCGTGGGTTGGACCGAATGTTCACCGTTGACAGTAAGTTTCGGTTCATATACGACTCCTCCAAGGGCTTCGCGTTCGTGATCCGCGGATCCAGAAGATAAGAAATGCATTTCCGCCGGAACACGTTCACCATCAGGGGCGATATTGGCATCCTGGTGATTATGTTGGCCTTGATCGCAAATAAAACCAGTATCATTAGTGACGTTTCTGTTGGGTCGCTTGGCAGGTCTTTCTCTGTTCTCATCATACTCAAAGCTTGCGTCGAAATCCCGAAGTCGCTTCCAAGAGGAAGGTAGCAAATCGTCAAGGTCTTCAAATAAATTGCCGTAGTTCTCATCTTCACCTGCGAAGCCGCTATCATATTCGTCGTAGTATATGCTCTTTAAGTCGTTTTCGGAGCTGTTGCCGATGTTGATACTGTGCTCTGAGCTGTCTTCCAATGCGGGGGCGGAATCAACTATGGTCTCTGTGTTACTGGAGAGCAACTTGGAGAATTGTCTGAAGGGCGATGTAATGAGACGTGTCAGTGACATGCTTGAGGATTGATTAAATTCCTCGACTAAGGTTTGTCTGTGGGGATGGATGCCCGTTGTAATGACTGCGGAAGAGATTTCGTTGTCGATTATGCCGCGACCGGGACGCGGGCCTCGCGTAGAAGTATGATGATCCCACAAGAGTTGTAGCCGTGGAAGAGAGTCTTTGTATCCGATGACGGAATTTGGTTCATGTTGGATGCCGTTCTTTGCCTCGTTGATTAGTCCCGGCTTCGTGAACAGCTTGATTTGAGAACTTTGCTGTTAGAAGTACATTTGTCTGGCGTTTTGGGATACTTTTTGGGCTTCATTGTACCATGATTCTAATTTCTCCGTAGCCTCGAAATTCTGCAGTAGCTTCGCCAATTGTCAGTCATCTTCCAGCATTGGTTCAACGACTATCACTGACATATATTTGTCCTGATGCACGGCTGCATGGCGAGCGTGCTGGACTCGATCGATATAAAGCCGCAACTGGCTTTTGGCATTCAAATTACCCTTGATATAAGCTGGATGCTTTTCCAAAATGCTCCTGAGCAAATTTAATTCGCTTTCTGCTTCATCATCCCAGTTCTCATCTTCTAGAACCATAGGGGCGCCTCGCTTAAACCAATCATAGGCGCATGCTTCCAAGACCTCTTAAGCGCCTTCGAGAAGTTGCTTTTGTACGTTAGACGTATAATGAAACGGGATAGTGGGTATGCTACCGTAGAAGCCGCGTCCGAACTCGATTGAAGATGGAGTGTTGACAGCATATTTCGTACTTCGTTTCCTAGCCACTGTCCCCGCTTCGTCGGCGTCAAGAGAGATCTTGATCTGAGTGACCACCGAGTTTTTCTTTCCTGTTGTCCCTATGCGAAGTCCGTCTCAAAGAGCCACTCTGAGCGGCGAATTTGGAGCCATCCAGCCAAGCCTTAGTATATCCTGCAGAAACCGGGCAACCGTCCGTAACTTCAAATTCCCAGCTCCCTCTTGGCGTTTAATATAGACGTCGCGTGTAAAGTCCTCGACTCTTTCCATCGTATTCATTCCAAGATTCCTGCCGGTAAACAGGTTATAATATGTCCAGAAAACGGCTCCGAGGTGCGCGATTTCTGAGTTTCGGTTGTTGTGTTTCGGCGGCGCCGAGGTCTTCTTGATTGCCTGGTGGACTTTCTGCTTTGCGGTCCTCGGTTGGCTTGCTTTGCCTTTGCCTTTTTCATTGTATGAGGGTGACATCTTGGACGTTTCGACGGGTGCACGACTGTGATGGTCATGGGATCCGCTTTGCTCGTGATCCTTGGAGTGTGCTATGGTAGATTGTGTTTCTGCAAGTTCCACAGCTTAGCGCCTTGCGAGTACTTTCGAAGTGGACCAATGCTTACCAGAATTGACTCGTCGTTTGAAATTTCTTGAAATCAATGTTCGTGATCGCCTTCTGTGAAAGTGTTCTGGTTGAAATGAAGGGTGAGACTCCGCCCGGCAGGCGATATAGCCTGGGTTGCGGCGGCTGTGGCACGACTCAAGGTATTGGCATTGCCCAAGTTGGCGAATGTTGCGAATACAAGGCCTGACGGAACATGGCAGCGAATGTTGCTCATGTTTTAGTGGTTGCCTTTAGAATCACGTGCATGGTGTGAGATGTGAATAGCTTCATAATAGAATGGTGGGGGCCAAGTGTGGCTTGATTGACGCGTGTTGGACGCGTTTACTTCGCGATTTCTTGAGGGCCTGATGTTCTGTACTTTGGGGCTGGGTCATTTACTTTAGATGATGGATTTGTAGTTCCAAACTAACTCGTTCATCAATAGAGGAAGGCAACAGCTACAATTTTGGTTGAGTGACTAGAAGAGTATTGTGTAGGTCAAGAAATCTCGAGAATGAATGTTAAGAATATGGCCGTATCTTCTTGTTGCACCACGTTGACTTGTTGATGAGCTGCTAACTAGAACCCTAACCCACCAGACGCTACTGAATCCCCGAAATATAGAAGTTCACGCTCCCACGTACCAACTTCGATGTGCTACGGGTTTGCACTCGGAAGAGCCTTTATGTGGTACCAGGTATATCGGTTCAAAATACGAAGTTACTGTCCAGGGATATCAAGAAGAGTGGGCGTCCGGGTATTAAAATGCGTTGAGGTACTTTAATGATGGCGGGGAAAATGAAGCTGGGACGTGATTGGCTCTGTCGGCAAAACCTTTATTTGTTGTGCCGGCTGATTTGAAAGCCTTATAGCTTGAAATAAAGAATTGCCTCCCGTGTCAGCTCAGTAGATTGGATGGACGCATCTCAATCTGCTAGCAAATATGTCACACAAGAGGGCGTTGGGGGCTACATAATCTTACTTAATAAGTTATTGTTATCATCATTGTTGTTAAAAGGCGCTTTTTTTGAACTTTCTTTTTGGGGGGGGGGTTCTTTTTAGGGGAAAGGGCTAAATATCCAGGTAATTTAAGCGACCCCCTTTTCCAACGAGTCCCACCCTTCAGTTTTGAAGTCTGCTCATACATAAGCTGGGATTTTTTCCAGATATTAGAATTTTTATCTCCTCTAAACTTGCCAGAAAGGATTGTTTGGTGTGCGCTTTCCGTAAGCTTCAGTCTTGATTCCCGGTAGTTTTGTCCCGGCATTCTTCGTACACTAAACAACTTTCCAAAAACAAAATCTAGCTAGTCCAAACACATACTCATCGATATTGTGAGCAGCCGCATTCACGTACAATAATTACAGTAGATCCGGACTTTTAAGGCCGAAAGTCTTCAAGACTGCTCCTGGTTCGTCGGCAGCGGGTTCCTCATCTTGAAAGATAATACGGGAGGACGGGGATTTTGTCTGCAAAGTGTTACGAACAATGATCACGTGATGGAGTCTACGCCAAGAGGGAGTCCCGGTTCTTTAGGGACTCCACCTCAGAGGGACTCCACGCCAAGAGAGGACTCCTTAGTAAGGAGTCTACCAGTATATAAGAGCCTAGGACTCCCTTCCTAGAGGAGACGTGTTCAACTCAAATAGTATTTCTATACTTGTAACTGCTACAAGGCCTACCACGTGATAACCCTCTCTCAAGAACCTTTGACCAAACTCCGACGAAGCAATCGTTACACAAAGCTCGAGCCGAGGCATTGAAGCTGTCGCCATTGACGGGGAGACAGTAAAGAGAGTTGTCAGAGTGAATGGGATGAGATATGAGGCATTTCATGTAGTCTTGGGGGGAAGAGATTTAAAGAAGATGCATCTTTTATCTTACGGGACATAGATATTCTAAAGCCTTGCTGGCCCTGTCTTCATAACTCACTTGAGTCTAGGCAATTAAGTAGACAAGAACGAGTACAGATGCACAATAAAGTCCAGCACTATCATCCAAGAAAAACAATCTGACTTGGGCGCCTACCCCTGCCGACTCTCAATAGTCGAACAAGCAGCATAAACTCTCCTCCCCACCGCACCAACAACAAATCCTCGCAACTCTGAAGCAACGGATGCGTCAACCACTTACATATATATGGGAACCCATCAATGCTCTGACGCTTTCTATCTATTCCAATAACCACAAAAAGCACATTGAAGAGTATCACTTGATACAGCACGCCGAGAACGGCCACTGAAACTGCCATGGGAACAGGTTTGGGGGCCATGAGGGGGGAAAATATAAAAATGCAGCAATGTCGCACAGATTAATATATGGTAAATGGCGTACATATACGTGCGTCTGCGGCGTGATGTTGCGCCCGAGTGAGCGAATGGGGCTTGACTCGGGTGCTGTCGGGTCGCAGCCGAGATGTCAGAACTTCTGCAATGCACATATGGTCTCACCCTCCATCGGTTCCTCTTCTTCTCTTATCAAAAGTCGCAAGAAAGGAAATTTTGAAGTCTTGATTTTCGTATGCGAGATAAATGCGCCAGTGCGTTGCTATCCACTCATTTCAGGATGAAATGCCAGAAAACTTGCTAAGAGCCGGCTTCCAAGAAGTGGATGGACAGGGGTGAGAACGTCATGAGCTGGTTGAGGGAGGATGGACTGCATTTAAGTGATGCTGTATCCTTTATTTCGGATTTTTGTATTCTGCGTATTGTTAATATTTGATTGCGTTTTTCTCTCAACAATTCTCGACTTTTCCCAGTCCAAAGCCAAGTTCAATCGCTGTCATGGCCAACACCTACCTCATCGTCTCGGCCGTCGTAGCCTTCGTTGCTATTGCGCTCACGGCTGCATATATGGCCGGTCTCCTTGATCCAGTCATTGAAGAAGTTGGAATTATGTTTTTCAAGGCGAAGGCTGAGGCCGAGGCGAAGAAGTTCCAGGCTCAGGGTATGAAGGAAGGACAAGACTTTTTTAAGGGTATGTTTGTTTCATACCTCGACGTCCGAGTCCCCTCTTCTTGAGATCTGGGTCGCACGAGGACTCCAAGTATAGATAGAGATGCGAGCCGGCGCGTTGGAATACTTGGGGATGAAGTATGGGCAGCTGGCTGATGACATTTTTTTTAAAATAGGTGAACTCAAGGGCAACAAGCAGGCGGAGGATGTCAAGGAGGGGCTGGGCAGCGTAGGCGGATTGAAGGTCGGCCTGTAGCTGGACGGTGGACGAGAAGGACGACGCGATCAATTGACGTTGACGAATGTCATGACTTCGAGTTGATTTTTGCACAACGCTCTGATGAAGAAATGATGTAACGATAGATGGTTCTTGCTGCTGAATGCTTTTGTATGTACCGGGGTTGGAGGTATTAGTGGAAATAGGGCCTTCGCAAAAAGGAAGGGGCGACGCTTTCTGTAGCAAAGAATATTAATTAATCAAAAGCAAGCTCTTCAATCGGTAATACAATTCCAATAATTGCAAGGGAAAGCCACAATGCAATATAAGATCCTTTTAAGAAAACGGCAGTGCACCACCCAACTGTAAGGTTCACCCCGCTGCGATCTGCAGGGGCAGGGAACGCTTCTCTGGCTGAAGCCCCGACCCCAATAAACTTTTCTCGCTCTTCGCCCCATTCAAATTATATATAGCATTACATTACATTGTCCATTTGGAGGCTCTTGCTCATGCTTCGCAATCAAACAATTGCCCGAGTGTGAAACATATCTGCAGATTACGAATGATGTCTCGTCGGCGTGAGCGAGTACGTGCGCAAATGCTCATTTCTGAGTTGACGTCAGAGAGTCAGGGCCCTGCACTGCAGCCGACCTTTCCGCGTGCTGCCCATGGTCGGTCATGTCCCCTCCCAAGCAAGTCCTCAGCCTCGACGAAGCATGGGCTTGGACATTGGTGTGAGCACTTGACTCAGAAAGCCCTTTGCTTTTGCCGTGCCAGCGGTGCAGCAGTGCAGCAGTGACTAAGTACCCTTTTCTCTCTCTTTCTGCTTTCGATCTTCAATATTTTAATATTTATCCCTCCCCCCTCGTCCTGCGCGCGACGAGAACATGCGGCCTCTCTCTTTGCACCTGCACCTGCATTATCGGCACATGTATTGACGAGGCGCAGGCGGTTGTTCGCGCCAGCAGCAGAGCAGCACATTAAGAGCAGCACAGCGCAGCGTCATTCCGCGGGACCTGCCTTCGTCCCCGCCATCCGCTTTCGCATCCGAAGCTTGTACAGCCTGAAATCCCATCCGTCTTGGCCCAACGGTGTCGAGCTTGCTTGCCGCAAACATGCAGAGAGTAACTTCGATACTGCCCTCGTGGGACAGGACCAAGACCGGCAGCAAAAAGGGCTTCGACAAGGCCTGGCAGGCTCTCGATAAATGTGAGTGTGGTGTTTGCGCCGCAGCCGCCCTGCAATTGGAATGTCAGCTCACTCACTAACACAACACCACGCAGTGGGAGCTCCCGTCAATCGCCTCTCGAATAAAATTGGAAGTGAAGCTTTCTGGCCGACGACTCTAGACAAGGAATCAGACAAAGCCGCGAGGATTTTAAAATCATTTTGCAGTATGCGACTGTCTCTTCCCCTCCCTGTTTTCAATGGGTTGCTGACTCGCCTGTATAGAGGATGGTTTCTACGCCGAAGAAGACCGCCCTGCGACCATCGATGTGCCGAAAGGTAAACAAAGAGTTCTGAAGAAGATTCCGCAGAAGGTCATTCAAAATGCGGTTGGCTTGGCTATCTTCACTACGATGCGGACGGGGCTGTGGGTTTCTGGAGCCGGCGGAAGTGGAATACTGATCGCGAGGAAAGAAGATGGAGAATGGTCACCACCTTCTGGTATACTACTACATACTGCTGGCCTCGGATTCCTCGTCGGGGTTGATATCTACGATTGCGTTGTGGTCATAAACAATCGCAAAGCTCTCGACTCGTTCACCAAGATACGAGCCACAATTGGAGGAGAAATAAGCGCTGTCGCCGGACCTGCTGGGGTTGGTGGAGTTTTGGAGAATGATGGGAAATGGAAGCAAGCAAAGTAAGTTGATTGTGCTACTGGAAACGATTCTACAGTTACTGATTTATACACAGTCGCCCAGTTTTCACCTACCTCAAATCTCGCGGTTTCTATGCGGGGGTTCAAGTCGATGGAACAGTCATAATTGAGCGAACAGACGAAAACGAGCGATTCTATGGAGAGAGGATAGGAGTCGCGGATATTCTGGCCGGGAAAGTTCGGCATCCACCCTACGAGATTAAGATGCTCATGGAGACGGTCAAAGCGGCAGAAGGCCGGAATGATGTTGATTCGAGCATGATGGATGCTCTCAACAACGAGCCTGCACCCGGAGATTTCGAATTGACAACTCCTACATCGCCGACTTTCGGTATTCCAGAACCCGATGATCCGGATCCATTCGGTGTTCTTGCGTTAGAGAAAGAGGGGCTAGAAATTAGAGAAGCAGGGACGAAAAGCAGGCCGCCGAGTTCTCAATTCGAATATAACCCGAGTCCGACGAGTCCTGTATACGGCAGGTTTCACCGACAGAGTATGGATACACTAGCGACAAGGAGCAATAGGGAGAGCTATATGTCAGGCCGAAGTATTCGTACAATGACAAGCGTGGACCGAGCTACACAAACAACGGAAATGGGCACACAAACGGATGAGCCCGTATCACCGGTCACAAGCTCACGACACAGCCACGAGAATAAAATCGAAGAGGAAGTAAACGAAAAACCATTAATTGTTGAACCCGAGCCCTTGCCCTCTCCTGAAGAAGTCGACTACACAAAAATCGACCTCGGTCCATATAGCAACCTAGCCCACAGCCATAGCCAAGAGTTCGACGGAACGACCGTGAATGAGAGCCCCCGTGAACAAGATGTGGAACACAATGCCATTTCAGTCGATGTCAGCGAAGACGAGGAGGAATTGGAAGAGGAAGAAGAGCCCGTCATCTTCGAAGCTGCATCCGCGCAAGCGCAGATGCTGACTCCATCGGCGATTAAAGCACGCGGAGGTCTAGTCAACATCCCGAAACGACCCCCGCCACCTCCACTTCCACCACGCAGCATGGCCCGTACTAGCAGGTTAGCTATGGTTGATCAAGGTAGCGGCCGCAGCCCCGCGAGGTCGGACTTTGAGGAGGTGGATTTGCATGGTGTGGATGCTGCGAGCAGGAAGAGCGTCGATAGCAAGCGACTCAGTATCCAGAGCAGCAGGAAGAGTGTCGATGATAAACGGGTCAGTGTTCAAAGCAGCAACAAGAGCATTGAGGAAGAGAAGGCTATTGTGATGGAGGATCTGGAGAGGACTGAGACCGTGCAGTCGAAAGACCAATCACTTGAAGACTTGCAGAAAACCGAGACGGTCGAGCCAAAGAATCAATCATTGGAAGTGAAAATCGAGCACGCACTCGAGGCCCAACATCTCGACAACATTACCCCCGGCGTCGAGGAAAGGCCCGAGGTTGAAGAAGCGATCAAGAACGAGAGTAAAGAGATGAAAGACGCGCTCGAGGTAGATGAAAAAGACGACTTTCACAGCGTCCCTAGCACACCGAATGAGATTCAAGTTAAGTGATGTGGATGGATGTACGATGATGAGGTGGATTTATTGGGTAATGGAACGGATGGACGGACTCGGATGGGGGCGGATTTGATGATGAGCACGGCGTTCGTTGGGTTGCAGCGTGGATCAGGTTGGGATAGGATATGATTGATACAAGTAAAGTAAAGTAAAGTAAAGTTTAAACGTAATCTGGATGGGTGGAATATGTTAGTTGGGAGTAGCGAATGAAGAAGTTTGAGATGCTTGCCCCTTTTTTTCAACATTCGTGTTTTGTGTTAGTGATACTGGTATCAATATCAATATGCTAGTGCATCCATCAACCCCAGGACTCCCCTTTTCCATTCCAAGAATACCATATGCCCAAATGTCTCCCTCGTCACTCCCTAAAAATCCTAAAAATCCCTCCACCCTTACTTCCCCTCCCTCCTCATCTCCTCCTCAACCATCTTCTCTATCTCCTTATCTTGTTTCGCTTTCTCGTTCTCCTTCTTCCTCTCCCTACACTTCTCGCACACTATCAAATCAGCATATCCATCCCTTTCCATCCCATTCATTTTCTTTCCTTATTTTAAAAAGAGACGGGGAGGAAGGGGGTAAAAGGACTTACTTCCAGCAACTTGGAAATGGTTTATTTTATAGAGGGGGCATTGGCGCGGGGAGCGGGAGGAGGGGAAGTAGGTTGAGGGGTGGTAGGCTGTGCGGTCGAGGTGGGTGAGGGTATGTGGGCATGATGTGTGGGTGGTGTGGGTGTGGAGGCACATTTTTGTGAGCGTTTGGTGGCTAGACTCGAGGTGAGATTGAGCGGGAAGGGAGGGGGGTTTATGGTGTGATGGAGAAGGGAACTGGATGTGAATTGGTTTGGGGAGAGGGGATTCACGATTGATGGAAGCGTGGAGGAGAGACTGAGTATTCACTGCATGGATGTTGTTTGTAGACTCTTGGAGGGCTTTTGGTTGGGTTATTCAGGGAGACGGTGGGGAATACCTGATGAATGGATTGACAAGGCAAGGTTTGAAGGTGCAGAGAGGAGCTTTGGGAGAAGTCATTGAGAGCATATTGAATTCGTGACGGGTTAGATTCGAGGTTGTATCGGAACTCGTTTTTGAAGTAGCTGATCAAGTTCCTTGAGCGTGAGACTAAGTTAGGTGAAAGTTGTGTGAGAGGCAGATGAAAGTTGGGTTCTTATACTTGGCGATTGTGGCCAAACTCCTCGGTCTAGAGACGAGACCTGAAGCTGATATCAGGCGCAGACAAGGCACAGAAACAAGGGATATATCATCAAAGAGAATCAAAGTGCGCATGTTTTGTTCCTCACAGCCTCACATTGCTGCATAATTGATGATGCAAGTGCGAGATGAAGCACTTGATTTGTGCTTTGCGGATGTCGGCAGACTTTGTTTCAGGCTCGGATTCTTTATTAGGTAGTAGTTGAGGAGGAAAGCCAAGACTCCACCCCTAGGAAACGTTTTGAAGCACGAAGTGCGTGGGCAGTATATATTTTTTTCTTGTTGCATACCAGAGCTACCTATAAATATCAAAATGAGGGGCCGAAAGTTGATTACAAATTGAAAGACCCTTGTGATTGACCGATCTTGTTGAAATTCTGTCGAACGCCTCCCAAATTCCGAAAACAAATGGAAAAAGTTCCAAAATCTTCAATATAGTCTTTGTCCGTATCCATGGTTGCTGTCGAGATCGAGAAGCCGGTTTTCGGAGTCTTGCCCACGCAGAATTCATCACAAGCTGCTACAAAGCAGCCCCGCATCAAAATCACGATCTTTTGAGTGCCAGTTGAGGAAGGTCTAATCCGTGTCATTGATTTCACCAAGCTTCTGATCCTTGTTCCGAGCCGCCATTGTCGGCCATGTACCTGTCCGCTGAACAGATACCGTCCCGGCCCTTGGGAATGTCGATCTCCTTCGAGAGCCAGGTTGATGAAAGTATTTTGAAAGGATGTATTGATAAAGCCATCTGAACTTTTTGTCTTCCGGAGCTCGAAGGAAAAGTTTGAGCTGCCCATGCTGCAAAGTAATTCGAGAAGTATTGTTTGATTTTTGATTGACAATGGAAGTAGATGCTTCTGTGATGGCAGCCTTGTCGTGGAGAACTTGCTTCTTTTGTTGAAGCAGAGCCCTCCGGGCTTTTTCTGGGATGAATGGCACCTCAAATTTCTTGGAATTATTGCGGTGTGTGCGCTTCTCAGTAGGATCAACCCGACAAATTTGCTGCGCGTTCCTGGTCCCAATCGAAGCCGATGGAGAGGGCGGAAGAACGTTCGGTAGACAGACATGAGAAGCTCCGGCGACTCTCCTGATATCATCAAAAATGTCATTAATTGGAGTAAAGACGAGTAGGCCATCATCAGTGCAAGCCCATAGTATTCCAAGAAGCTTATTATCACTGTCGCGGATCACTGCGGCACCAGAAGCCCCTTCATAAGCTTTCAAGCTCTTGGGGGCATTGTCTGACACATGAATTACCCAATCTTCCCGTTCCGCACCATCCAGGACGTAGTGAACTCGGGATTGACTAATAATGCCGGGGACTCGTCCGGTCGTATGACCGACAAAGTGGACTTTGTCTCCGGGTTTTATGACAGCGGTTTCCATGATTGGAACTCCTGCACCACATGTATCTGCATGCTCAGCGAAAAAATCTACTTCTCCATTCGCGGCGCCATATCCGTACCGGTGATTGTTGGACCCTTTCCGAGATTCTATTACACTGCAAAGAGCCCAATCTAGAAGATGAGGGAAGGTGTGCTCATTTGGGATACGCCTCTTTTGAGTGGTCGCAGAAGAGCACTGGTGTTCTACTTTGCCCAAGTTGAGGTGTTGACCGTCTTGCTCGATGTGAGAAATGTCGTCTTTGGCAATTTCGATTGCGGCCGCAAGCCATTCCTGGTCTGGTGAAATAGCCAGATCGCTGAGGGGTGTATATTTATCCCCTTCTTGGTCTTTGAGTTCAGTGTGGAGTTGAAGCTCGTAATCCTTCAATCGGCGCTCGAGATCACTCCTCAAGCGGGTAACGTCAGACAAAGCTGGAGATATCAAAGTCGAAAAGTCGTCCGTTCCCTTCGATACACACTTAAAAGACTCCTCGATAAAATGGTTCACTGTCAGTAGAAATAGTCTGCTATCAACCTCAACGTAACAACCAAGTGTAGCCGATACTTTATTTGTACATCTGAGGCCAACTGAAGCCCCTGGTCCTGGCTTTCTCCAATAACGTTCATACCATGGATACGGCTGCGGTTCTGTTGACTCATCATCGCTGTAGAAGTCTGGATAAGGTTGAGGTCGGCTGACTCCAGCGAGAGTCCTCAAACGTCCCTTCAGAAACCTAATTTTTGTCTCGGACATTACCTCCTCCTCGTGGAGAAGGGGTTCAATCTCTTTTCGAATGCAATCCTGAGTGGAATCGGCTAGTGCCCTGTAACTTTGAATGTGGATATAAAGTGGACCACTAGCTGTCGTCTTCCGAACAAGGCTGACTGTATAATCTTGATTAACGAACCTCTTAAGAATAGAGGCAAGTTCCGGAATAACCTTCTTGTGCCAGAATTCAGCAATTTTGGCATCTTCTTTAGGCCGCAATGGGTATAATCTTGCAGTTGTGCTTGCTGGTCGGCGAGATGTTATAAGTCGAGACTTCGTGTCTAGCAGTTTGGAATTCTTAGCACAAGTTTTGCCTAGACGAAAACCACTAGCCAGATGTGTATTAATGGAGTTTAGCAGCATGTTGAGATCTCCTAGTGGAAGTCCCGAGAGCTTAATAGCTTGCTGAACTGGGTTGAACGATACTGGCGATTTCACGTCTTGATGGAGATTGTTCAAAAGTTGGATCTACCCTGTCAAATTTTAGCCACGATCTTTTGTAGGATTTGAAAACGGGATTCATTCACCCTCAGATTTCAACAATCTTATGACGTCGTAAGCGCAAATATCTGGAATAGTTATTTCAGGCTGCGGATTTTCGCCATCGGTCTTTCGAGTCGTAATATTTGACACTTCTGCTATGTCGAGTGGCCCTTCGCCCGTTTTCGGCTTCTTGGACGTAATTCGTTCTTCAGCCTGCAGCTGGTGCGTACGCTTGCCATTCTGTCTCGAAGACGAGGCGATGGCCTGATTGTCATCAAGCAGAAAACTTTGTGATTCTGCGCCGTTGGAAATTGAGGCTTGGTATCATTTAGTCAGCTTGCTAACTAGAAGTGTTAGGAGTTGAGTGGGCCTTACAGGTAGAATGTTCCGCATTTCTTCTGGGCGATCGCTGCGGGGTGATAGTAGAAAGAGGGTCGGTATGCTTCTCGGCGATGTGACGCTGCAAGGCATATTTCGAGCAGAAATATAATTTCCATTTGCCTTTCGGTCCCTGACAAGTCTTGTCTTCACACTCAAGGAGTTCTGACCCCTCCTTTATTGCATGTATCTTGTTTTTATGGGATTTCAGCTTTGGCCACCTTTCAAAGCCCTTTTCGAAGCCAATAGAATTAGGGGGACAACAGCCGCAAAAGTACTTGACTTTCTCCTCATCTGGAGTATGCTGCTCTTTTATGTGCCGTGTGAGGTCACTTTGTCGAAGAAAGCTCTTCCCACAGGCTGGCATTGCGCACATGAGTCTAGTTTCTCGGTTATCCATTTCTACACCATCTGAAGCATGGGTTTCTTGGTTCGTAGATCCGTCGATGAGGCAGCCGCTGTCAAAATCAAGAGGTATTGGGTACTAAAATTCATCATTATAATTAGCCTCAACAGTGTGCGTTATCGGTCATTGTAACTTACGCTTGTTGAATAGTCGGGAAATCCCCAGCGTGCTTGATCAAAAGGTGCTTGATGCCCAAGGCTAAGTGCGAAAGTGTCCAACAGGTTCTGGTTCACATTTGGGTTGTTGGGGTCAAAGTTAAATAGTTCTGAACCGGTCGAGGACTGGACGAAATCCACCCATGGTTCTGGGAAATTATCCAGGTCAAGTGGGAACGTTTGGCTTCGCCGAGATAATGCCCGCGTCTGAGTATCTGGAGAGATATTGGCGACAATGTCGTCTGTAGCACTATTTGATGAAGGCCCTGAAGATTCGGTCGAAGAGCTGCTTTGTGCCTCTAGATGCTCGTGCTCTGCAAATTCGAATTCGGGGCAGAACGTTGGTATTGGTGAACGGGTACGCGTAAAATGTGGTGGGATATGATTACTGTCACCCATCGCGATGTCCTTATGAGCGTCGTCCGATATTATTTAGCAAAGAGGCTTTACCCTCCTCTGAGGATATTTAAGAGATGAACGAGGATTGACAATGTATTGTTGATGAACCTGTCTGTTGAGAGGGGTAGTTTACTAGGAGATTCTGTTGCTGAGACTTCTTCAAGGTGCTTCCTGGTGTCTTTAAATGCCTAGATGACGCAAGGCTCAGTGCCCACGGCCTGGATGATACGGTTGTTCAAATCCTCGCTGTAACAAGAGTCAGACTGGGCTCACGCTTGGGGTGGTGAGTTGGTGAAAGATGACCCTATAACTGGGAGCCCTAAGACTCGCCAGCGATTAGAAAAAGAATGGGCGTGTAGGGTTGGAAATAATTTTTAATCTTGAGTGATGCTCTATTGGAATTCCTGGCTTGGGCACAAGGCTCTTCAGACATGGGAATACAAGTGGAATGGCCTCAACCCATCGTCGAGGCTGGCCTCAGCTACGTTTTGGAGCAACCCTGTCGTGCTAGGTCTCGCTGAGCCCGTTCTGAGCCCAGTATCCACTAAGCCACTGAGCCCGCTGAGCCCGCTGAGCCCTCTGAGCCGTGTGCGGAATTGGCGCGGAGAACCCTGACAGACTTTGAGCCCTGTATGGCTGGACGGCTAAGCGAATCCCTTCAGCAGCCGTGAGGGGGTGGCCACACTTATTTAGCTGTCAGAATTGCAGCTATTTAAAATGCTGCCCATCAAATTCTCTAAATAGTGGTGACTGCCCCTAGTTTAAATCCACCTACAACACACGTTGAAAGCTTAGAGATCTTAAAAGTACTTTTTAAAAGCGTTTTAGTCTTTACTCGAACGCCAAAGCCGCCTGACGCAGAGGATACAAGTCCCAGCAGTTCCTGTTATACACGCCCAATCTGGAGATGGTTCAACATGCTGGACCATTGAATAGTATGTGTCAAACTAGGGTGTACGCCGAACGGTTTCGAAGTCATGCGCGAATGTTTAGATCCCGGAGAAGGTGAATTTTCGTTGCTCGAGACAGGCTTGATCAGTGTATCTTCAGACACGAATGGTACATCGAGAAAACTGCTCACAGGCTACTTTCAATTCGATTCGTCTTGGGATCTCTGGTAAAATAGATGCTTTTGGAGCTGTCTAATAATTCTCGATCTCTAGCTACGCTGCAACCCCCTCCGTCAAAATATGCGGCGGAGATTAGATTCTGGCAATACGATACAAGAATTGGGATTTATCAAAATACAATTTTGCCCTTGAAATTTGTTTGAACAGCTGGAAGTGTTATCACTTCGTGGAGAACTGTCCCGCCAAACCCAAATTTTGGTACTCCAGGAATTTGAAGCAGGAAGAAACGTACACTCTGACGATGATCAGAGGCACAAGAAATGGATCATATTGATGCTCAAACACTCTTTGGGTACTTTGTCAATGGATGGCCGTGTGCAAATGCAGCAGAATTCTCGTAGCCAGTCGTCGCACTTGCTGAGAACTTGCGCTGAGGATTCCGCCGCTTCACAGCAGAACCTGCGGGCTTGAACGAAGCTTCCTAACATTGCACGAGAGGGTCAGAAGGAAGATTTTTTGCACTGACTACCTGTTATTACTTTGCGATTGTGACGATGATGTAAAATTTGCGTGTTGACGTGGAGCTTTTGGAGGTCAATTTTGGTAAGGCTGGGGGAAGTGTGCCCGATGCGGTGCAAAACATTCAAGTTCGAAAAGATTGGTTGGATGGCAGCCTCCATGAAGGCTTGCTCAAGCGACCACCATGCTGGGTGTTGGTTGGTATTGCCTATTGGTGATGATTCGCCAGCTGCCTCGCCGGATCATGCAGTGCAAAAAGTGAGCAAGCCACGATTTTGCACTTGGCTTTTCGCGAGGCAGAAACGTCCCGTGTGCAAAAACTGGTTGAGTGTTTCGAACTCGATCAGAACATAGATAAGGAAACCGGTGTCCAGCCAGCTTTCGTCATTATTCTCTGTTCTTAGTATTCTGAATATTCGTCGAATCATCTGACCTCGTGTTGGTATCCTTCACTGGCCATGGTCAATAGAGAAGGTTACGAAGATCGATAACGCTCGATAGAACACTCGGCGAGAATTTATCGCAATGTCTCTTGGGTGTAGTGTAGCAGACATTTTTGCAGTTGTAAAACTTGCTCGGGATCTCTACAAGGCCATCGGCGACGCACCTCAGCAGCTCATAGAGCTCCAAAAAGAACTTCGGCATTTTCAAGAAGCCTTAAACGAACTATTGTTAGAACTAGATGGAAAGCTGGAAGAATTTTCAGAAGAGTATCCTAAAGAATGGCTTCAGTATCTCTTGCAAGCTCTACAAGCTCTTGCATGTCTCTTACGGGCGATCCTTTGGTTCATTCTGTCTGGGGCCGTCTTCTCCGAATTTGGGAAAAGGAAACGTCCAAAATGCACGACTATGCCGTGGGATATTTGGCCATCGCTGGTGGTATTATGGGGAGTTTGTTGGATGTTCTATACCCCGATCAGCGACAGAGAACAGCTGTTCTTTCAGAATAGCTTTGAGGATGACCGATTCCCAGGATTTGTACAAGGTGAGCATAATTAACACCAAAGATAAGTGCTACTAGGGTGACTGACGCTTCAATTGTAGACTTTTCGTCGTATCCCTTTCCAATATCGAGCCAACCTCTGCCTGGAGACTTGCTGTATCAAGACCAATTCGGGGATTTTGATGACGCCGCCGGTTCCTCAAATCTCAGACTTTTCGGTCAGAACAGCTTCCAGGCCCAAGACTTTCAGGTGGATTATGATGCGCCTCAGAGCTTTGGGACACTTTCAGATCAGCCAATGGATTCAGGTGTTGAAATGGATCCGCGGACGTCGGATCCAATTTGGCAACTGGAAATGACTTCTTCCACTCCGAATGCAGCAACGAGTCATCTCAGTATGCCATCTCAGACAGCCTCGCCTAGAGTTACGATGTCCCCGGATGCTCCATCTCCAGTATTGCAACCCTCTCATGAAAACCAAAGTGCAAACGGGGAGCCCGGAAGTCCACCCCGCAACGCAGGAGGCAAATTCATATGCACGGGCTTTGGCTGCGACGACGGAATAACATTCAACAAGCGCTCAGACTGGCAGTAAGTCATCCCATTTTATGCAAATCTCAAATCGGTCATGCTGACAGTAGTATACAGGAGGCACATAGACAAGCACATACGTCCCTTTCATTGCCCCGAGCATGGATGTATGAGCAAATCGGCAACCAGGGGTGTACTCAAGAGACATTTGATCGGAGTCCATAAAAAAACATCTTCGGAATCTTCTTCCATGTCCAAGAGATCTGAGAGGGTTTTTACCTCTGCTCATGTCAATGGAAATATCGCTTCATTTGGTGAGGTAACTCAAAATCCTGTTCTGAACAAAGGGAAGGGCGTGGCGAAGAGATCACTCGCCCCCAGTGATAACAGTCAGCAAGGAGACATGGAATCTGCAGAAACTCGAGAAACGGAAAAGAGTCCCAAGAAAGTCAGACTCACAGAAAACGGCGGAGTTCAAGGGACTACTAGCAGCGAATGTAATGAGAGCTTGGTAGCGGAGAATGAGAGATTGAGAAGGGAGTTGGAATTGAGTCGGCAGAAATTGGAGTGGCAGCAAGAAGTGTGGGAGAGGGAGCGGAGGATGTTGTTGGGTGTTATTTCTGGGAGGAAGGTGTGATTGTTTGTGTGTAGATTTGATAATGGAATCTTGCGATGTATTGCTTGAATGAATGTGCCTAAGATAGTTGGCTCCTGATACCGTGAAAGGAAATGGGTCTGAGCCCTTTCCCCTTGCTTTCTGCAGATTTTCAACAAAAGGAATAGCAGATAAAAGACCCCAGCCAGCAAGGTTTCTAGATAATAGAGACAGCTTGCATAAAAAAAGGTATTAATAACTCAAAGCAAAGTCGCCCCGTTTGCCCTAGATGCTCCAAGATGAACTTCCCGCTCATGCCTGTTGCGATTGTCCTCCCGCTTGAATGCCTTCTCACAATGAGAGCAGTGGTAAACATGATCACCATGCTTAGAGTTGACATGTTTGTCGCGATCTTTCGGAAGAGCAAAGGTCCAGGCGCATTGCGTGCATTTGTGTTGGTGGGATTTGGAATTGAGATGTTTCCTGTCAGCTAATTAGCATGACTGGTATTTATGAAGGGAGGAGGAGCACAACATACTGAAGGGATGTATGGGAATTGAATTCTCGTGGGCAAACATGGCATCTTAAGGCGGTAGGTGATTCATTGCTGGGATTTATCGAAGGAGAGTTCGGGGCTTGCGAGCTGATTGAGGAAGTGGACGAAGACGAGTCCACCAAATCTTCGGGAAAGCCAAATCTAGACTCGATATTTTGTTGTTCAACTTGAACAGGGTTCTCGATCGCAATCGTAGCAGTGGTAACGCGGATGTTTACATGTGTATCCGTCTCCGCACCTGTGATGTTTACGTTCCTGCATGATCGAAAGTGTGGTGTGGTAGTGATGAGCCGAGGATCGATGCTTTCCAGCTGGCAACGGCAAGATAAAAACGCAAGGCTACAGCAACGACCCTTCTGGAGGATGGGTACTAGTCTCGCAGGTATTCCGCCGGCTCCCAGCGGAACCTGCAATTACTGAAAATTAAGTCGCAAGAAAAGATGGACCGATTCAAGTATCGTAACAGTAGACTCGAAAGTGCACAGTGTCAAATAGTTGCAATCCCTCAGGAAAGGCTGCCGAGCCCTGTTATATGGACGATGGGCTGTGGTCGCTTGATTTGGAGGCCGCCAATCATAGCGATCGTAACACAAGGGTAGTGCCATAGCGCAGAGAACGAGAAGGAAGTGCGCCCAGCATGAAGAGGCCTCCATTTATTGTTTCAACCGGGAGCGTGGGAGCCCATATCCATGCAGCAAATTGGAGTGAAAAACTGCCGTCAAGTGAACTCAACGTAAGAGGGCTCCTTTGAACAGTATCTACAGCACTGACTTGCTTAACGACGGCCTGGGCTCCGGTCAGGATAATCATATCATTCAATTCTGAATTGAAATAAAAACATAAACAGCGACCATCTTCACAAAATGATACTGATCCATGAAGAGAAA